>Ga0102851_10002106_pt1 | contig 11867 bp, 9 predicted proteins | sample Mud3Dept3metaG_FD_79558 | JGI IMG/M metagenome (GOLD analysis project Ga0102851, IMG submission 79558) | Freshwater wetland microbial communities from Ohio, USA, analyzing the effect of biotic and abiotic controls - Mud 3 Core 4 Depth 3... | ecosystem: Environmental > Aquatic > Freshwater >... | reverse complement strand
CCTGGACCGGATCACCCATCAAGATCACGGGTTCCTCGATGGTGGCGCACTGGCTTCGCTCCGCCAGGAGCAGGTCGTCGATGACCGACTTGGCCTGCCCGCGGATCTCCCGCTCCCAGGACTTCCAGGCCCAGCCCGCACCAAAAGAAATGTCCCGCCCGGGCGGGTCAAATACGTAAATCGGCCGGATGCGGATCTGCTCCCCCAGCAGACAGGCCGTTCTCAGGGCAAAGCTGGCCTCCAGGCTGCGCTCGACAGCCACGAGAAGATTCAACATGGTTGCTTCCTCCGGTCACGGGTCTTCAGGCCTGCTGCTTTTGGACGCGCCGCCGGGCCTTTTTCACCACATCGCGAATCTCGCCGATCCGAAAGGGTTTGGCGATAAAGTCATAGGCGCCGCGCACAAAGGACTCGCGGGCGGTTTCGATGGTGGCATAGCCGGTGATCATGATGACCTGGGAGTTCGGGCAGCGCTCCTTGACCTTGTCCAGGAACTCCATCCCGTCCACTCCCTGCATCTTCAGGTCGGTGATGACAATGTCGAAGCAGGTTTCACCCACTCGCCGGACTGCGCTGGCACTGTCGGTGAAAACCTCCACCTCGTAGCCGTCGTCCTCCAGCTCGGGTTTCAGCCGGTCGCCGACAATCGGCTCGTCGTCAAGAATGCAGATGGTTGTCTTATGTTTCATCTCCGTCCCTCCTTCAGAATGTAGGGCCCGCCGGGGCACATGTGACAGGCGGCCATGAACCGCTCGAAATACAGGTTCACGGATGTGTCGTCGGTCATCAGGATGTCCAGTTGCCGTGCAAACCCGATCAGCCGCCCGATTAGATACAGATAATCCCACCCTTGCTCCAAGGTTGAATTGGTCGAACGCGCGATCACCAGGTCGCCTTTGCCTTCCACCTTGAATCCGATCTTCTCCAGGATGGACAGCAGCAGCGCCGCCCGCCGTGAACGGCGGGTGATGTCCGTGGCCCCGCCGAGGAACCGGAAGAAGATGCTGTTTTTTTCCGGTTGCGGCCCCAGGCAGGCATCGACGACCGTGAAGTGGTATCCCACCCGCAGGCTCAGGTTCAGGTAGTTGGACCCCAGGACGGCCACATTCAGGCCGGCGAGGCTCTGGCCGGCAATGGCGGCGCTCTGGGTTCGGGTGATGCTCGACATGAGCCCCTTGAAGTCGGCCGCGATCGGGCGGGTGCTCCAGGTATCGGGCCCTCCGAGACCCTCCCAGAGCGCCTTCATGGGCTGGGATCGGATCTGTTCGGGCAGCACCCACCCGGCCTTCTGCACCCCCTCGTCCAGGCCCCCGCCGATGTCGATGAGGATCAGGTTGAGGGGCACCTCGGTCTTCAGGCGCTTTCCTCCGTGCGCCCTCAGGAACCCCGGGTCTTCGGCGATCTGGGCCAGAGTCAAGGTGGATTTTTCATGGATGAACCGCAGAACGTCGTGAAAGCTCCGGCAGCCCTGGGCGGTGAATTCGGGGCTTTCCGGGTCGATCAGAGTCAGGGGGGCGATCCGCCGGAGCAGCCGACGCAGAAGCTGAAACTCGTAAGTGGTCTCGAAGGAGGCCCGCTCCAGGAGCTGGTGGTGGAGCAGCCCGTCGATGCGGCCCTCGTAAACGACGTTGCGCTCGGCATCCACCGTGACCTGTTGTCCGGCCTTGAGAATCTCCGTGGCGACGCCGGCGTCGACGATGGTCGGCACGCGGAACTCGCGGGCCACTGTGGCCATGTGGCCCGTGGGGCTGCCTACGTCCGTGATGACCGCGCTGGCGCGGGGGATCACCCGCGCCAGCAATGGAATAGCGAAGCGCGAAACCAGCACCGCGCCGCTTGGGAAGCGGTCCAGGCTCTCATCGTCGTCGACCGACCAAACCGGACCGGCCCCGATTCCGCGGTAGGCAATCACGCCTTGGTTTTCCATCAGCACGGTTTGCCGCTCCATCACGGCCTTCAGCTCCGGGCTGCGGCCCCTGCTGCCGCGCGCGATCCCCAGCGGCCGGGCCTGGAGAATCCACATGCGTCCTTCCGCGTCCAGGCCCCACTCAATGTCCATGGGGCGCTTGAAAAATCGCTCCACGGTCAAGACCGTCTCCTCGATGCGCACGACCTCCTCCGGCGTCAGGCAGGGCTGTCGGCGCAGCTCAGGGGGGACCTCCACGCTGCGGGCGGAATCGGGGAGCACGACCATCCACTGCTTTTCGCCGATCCGGGATTCAATCACGGCATACGGCGGATAGCGCGAGACGCGATAGGTGTCCACGGCCGCCCGTCCTTCGACCACCACCTTGCCCAGCCCCCAGCCGGCCCCGATCAGGCTGGCCTCTTCACTGGGCGCGTTGGGATCGATGGTGTAGGCCACCCCGGCCACCCGGCAGGCCACCATCGGCTGGTAAAGCACGGCCATGGCCAGGTCCGTGTGGGGCACCTGCCGCCGGGCTCGGTACTCCAGCCCGGCCGGGTTGTACAAACCGGCGACGACCTTCTTGAAACTCGCGAGCAACTCCCGGAACGGGACGTTTAAAAATGAATCGTGCAGCCCGGCGAAGCTCATCTCCCCGTCCTCGCCGACCGCGCTGCTGCGCACCGAGAAGAATGCCGCCTCCGGGTTTCCGGGACAGATTTTCTCCACCGCCCTGAGGATGTCCCGGCGCAGGTCCGGGGGGATATCGCCGCCTAGAATCAGCAGCCGGATGCTTTGCGATACGGCTTCCACCGTCCGGCCGTCCTTGCCGGTCGAATCCAGAAGGCCCTCGATCCGGTCGAACAGGTTGTTGTAGGCGAGGTACTTCCGGAATCCGGCGATGGTCACCGCAAACCCGGCCGGAACATCCGCATTGGGCAATGTGGTGACCCGGGAGAGGTTGTAGGCTTTGTTGCCCACCGCTTCCTTCATTGCCGCCGTGATCTCCCCAAATGTCAGAATGACCTCGTGGCTGGGGATCACAATCTGGCCTGCCAGCTCCTGCTTCAGTTGCTTGTTCAGCTCCTCAACCACGCCGTAAATGTCGAGGTGTTTGTTGTCGCAGATGAAATTGAAATTGACCGCGCTGCGCATCACCGCTTCCTGGATGTTCGCGACCGCATCCTCAAGGTACTTCCGATCGAACACGTACTCGCCTCCCAGTTTGTCTTCCATGTCGGCGATCAGCTGCAACGCCGTGTTGTTTTGCTCGAGAATCTGCTGGAAACGAACAAACAGGTCGTTCAAGGGCACGGTCCGCTGCTTCCGCCAGCGGATCGCTTTTTTCAGCCGCTCGGAGATGTGGCCCGACAACGTCGTCAATGGCTCCCCCGGCTTTTGAAAAGAAGGCCCGTGAAGGATCCCGCCAGCAGCGCGATCGCCACCGCCGATATTCCGTAGACCAGCCGTCGGTTGGAGGCCATGTCGCCGACCATCTTGACAAAGCCGGTCTCCCGGACCGCGACCTCCCGGGAAACCGACGGGCCGCGGGCGCCATGGTCGATGCAGGTGGCATTGATCGTGTAGGTGCCGGCCGTGGTGGATGAGGGAAAGCGGCAGACAGCCGCAAACCGCCTGCGGCCGCCGGACCCGGCGGTGTAAGTCACCGCCTCAGGCACGTCGCGGTAGAGCCCCTCGGAGCTTTTCAGATTCACAAACATCTCGAAGATGTCATCCGGCGGCAGCCCGGAGGGGCCGATGGAGACCTGCCGTTTCAGATGCTCCACGCCCAGGCCCAGTCCGTCGGCCACCCGCTTCCAGTCCAGGCCCTGCGGCATGAGCAGCATGTAGAGCACCGGCGTGTTTTCCAGCTGCACCTTTTCGCGGGTCATCCAGAAAGGCCCGAAGCGGCCCTTCACATCGTACAGATCGCCGGACTGCGGCCCGACGACCTCAATCACCACATCGTCGGCGGCCGGGATCTCGCCGGTGACCGACACCTCCGCGCCGGAGAAAAATGTGCCCACGTTGATGGCGCTGGGGCCGACTGCCAGTTCAACCGGCGCGCCGCCCCGTGCAGGTACGGCCGAGATCGCGACCAGGCCCGCACAACACAGGCAGGTGACTGCAAGAAAACCGCGCATGCCGTCAATGACCTCCGTGGTAGGAAATGAGAATGTGGGGCGTCAGAACCAGACTGAGAAGCATCTTGACCATGACCAGCAGCACCAGCGTGGCCAGGAATATTTTGAGTTGATCGTCCTTGAGCCGGGTGCTCAGCCGGGCGCCGATCTGGGCCCCCAGCGTCGAACCGATCAGCAGGAGAAGCGCGAGGACGAAATCCACGGTGCGGTTGGAGTAGGCCTGCATAATCGTCACGGCGATGCAGGTAAAAAGCACCTGGAACAGGCTGGTCCCCACCACCACGTGCATGGGCATGCGCAGCAGGTAGACCATGACCGGCACCATGATGAAGCCGCCGCCGACACCCATGATGGCCGCCAGCATGCCCATGAGTCCGCCCAGCACCAGGGGAGCCAGCGGCGAAAGCACGATCCCCGACTTTTCGAAGCGGGTCGGAAACGGCAGCGAACGGATGACACGGGCATAGACCGTATCCCTGGGCTCCGCCAGCGGCGCCGAAGCCCGGCCGCTGCGCACCCGCAACGCCTGCAGGCTTTCGATGAACATGTAGCCGCCCACCAGGCCGAGCATAACGACATAGGTGATCTTGATCAGAAAGTCGGCATTGCCCATCTGGCGGAGAACCTTGATGATCTGGACGCCGCCGGTGCCGCCCAGCACGCCGCCGATCAGGAGGTACATCCCCATCTTGAAATCGACGTTTCCCAGCCGATAGTGCGCGTACATGCCCGAGGCCGAGGCCGCCACGATCTGGTTGGAATCCGACGCCGCCGCCACCGTCGGCGGGATACCGAACATGATCAATAGGGGCGTCATCAAGAACCCGCCCCCCACGCCGAACAACCCGGACAGCAAACCGACTACAAAACCTAGCCCGACCATCAACGGAAGGGCCACGCTATGGTGTGCTATAGGCAAGTAGATGTACCAGGGCATATTCACTCCGTTGCTTGATGGTTATGGCAGCAAGCAAAGCAAAAGACGGGCCACGATTTTTTTGTATTTATATCAAATAGTTAAAATATATTGCCGCGAGAAGGAGGAGTGAAAAGGATTGATTTTGATACAAGGGCAGAACAGAAAACTGCGGAAAACCAATTTTTTATAATATAATCAAAATATTGGGTATGTCAAAAATTGCAACGCATGGCCTGGGTAAAATGCTGCAGAAACCCGGACGCCATTTGGCACCTGCTTCCTGCGGCCGCAACCGCCGGGGGAGACTCCTATAAAAGGAACCGGGGGAGAAAACCGAGCCTTCACCCGGTCCTCAGCCCCCAGTCCCACAACTTGTTTCTCCTTATCTATTTGCTCGTTGCCCGTTGCTCATCACTCATCATTGGTTCCTCGTTGCTCATCACTCGTTGCTCATCACTCGTTGCCCGCCCCTACACCACCCCCTGATCCATCATGGCGTCCACGACCTTGGTAAAGCCGGCGATGTTGGCCCCGGCGACATAGTTGCCCTTCATGTTGTAGCGCTCGGCGGCATCCCAGGCGGCCTGGTGGATGCTCTTCATGATCATCTTCAGCCGGGTGTCAACCTCCTCCCGCGTCCAGGAGAGGCGCATGCTGTTCTGGGTCATCTCCAGGCCGGAAACCGACACCCCGCCGGCGTTGGCGGCCTTGCCCGGACCGAAGAGCAGCTTGTGTTCGAGGAAGAGGTCGATGCCCTCCGGGGTGGTGGGCATGTTGGCGCCCTCGGCCACCAGCTTCACGCCGTTCTTGACCAGATTCTGGGCGTCCTTGGCGTTGATCTCGTTCTGGGTGGCGCAGGGGAACGCGCAGTCGGCCTTGTGGTTCCAGAGCGGGTTGTGGTCCACCGCCGGGTCGATCGCCGTGTAGACCGCGGAGGGGTATTTGTCCGCGTACTCCTTGATGCGGCCGCGGCGCACGTTCTTGAGGTTCATCACGAACGCCAGCTTCTCCTTGGTGATGCCGCCCTCGTCGTAGATGCAGCCGTTGGAATCCGACATGGTGACGGGCTTGGCGCCGAGCTCGATCAGCTTCTCCACCGTGTACTGCGCGACGTTGCCCGAGCCGGACACGAGGCAGGTCTTGCCCGCCAGGGTCTCGTTGCGCGTGGCCAGCATCTCCGAGGCGAAATAGACGCAGCCGTAGCCCGTGGCCTCCGGCCGGATCAGGCTGCCGCCCCAGTTCAAGCCCTTGCCGGTGAGCACGCCCGAGAACTCGTTGCGCAGCTTCTTGTACATCCCGAAAAGGAAGCCGATCTCGCGCGCCCCCACGCCGATGTCGCCGGCCGGCACATCCGTGTCCGGGCCGATGTGGCGGAACAGTTCGCTCATGAAGCTGTGGCAGAACCGCATGACCTCGTTGTCGGACTTGCCCTTGGGGTTGAAATCCGAGCCGCCCTTGCCGCCGCCCATGGGCAGGGTGGTCAGCGCGTTCTTGAAGACCTGCTCGAAGGCCAGAAACTTGAGAATCCCGAGGTTGACGGAGGGGTGAAACCGCAGGCCGCCCTTGTAGGGGCCGATCGCGCCGTTCATCTGGATCCGGAACCCGCGATTGACCTGGATCACGCCCTGGTCGTCCATCCAGGGCACCCGGAACAGGATCACGCGTTCCGGCTCGACGATGCGCTCGGGGATGCGGGCCCGCCGATAGACCGGGTTCTGGTCCAGCACCGGCTTGATGGAATCCATGACCTCGCTGACCGCCTGATGAAATTCCTTTTCATATGGGTCGCGGCTTTTGACATATTCCATGATCTCGGACATACGTTGCCTCCTCCTTCTTGGCGTGTGTGTTTATTCAACGGGCCAATCCCGGCCGATCATTGCTTTTGGATGGACACCGGGCGGCAGGCGTCTTTAACGCACCCCGCACCCGACGAGCTGGATTGTATGCCAACGCACCCTCAAATCAAAGCAAAATTCTTACGGCAACATGTTAAATTCCAGCCGCACGATGGCGTGCAGCTGGAATTCAAGGTTCAGCCCTCGATGAACGACTTGAACCGTGTCAGGCCCTCCCGGATCTCGGGCAGGTCGATGCCGGAGTAGGCCAGCCGGATGTAAAACTGGGTTTCCCCGGGCAGCGGCCGGCCGAAATGCAGGCGCGAGCAGACGGACACGCCGGTTTCCCGCAGCAGGGCGCGGCGAAAGGGTTCGTAGTCGCTGAAGCCCTTGGCCTGCATGGCCGCCGTGACGTTCGGGAAAAGGTAGAAGGTCGCGTTCGGCCGCAGGCAATGCACCCCCCGGATGCCGTTCAGCAGATCGACCGCCAGGTCGCGCCGCTCCTTGAGGATGCCCAGGATCCGTTTGGGGCCGCCGGGGTCGCCGGTCAGCCCCTCGATCGCCCCGTACTGGATGAAGTGGTTCGAGCAGGACTCGTCGTTGACGTTGAGCTTGGCGATGACGTCGATGATGGGCTTCGGGCCGATGGCCGCCCCCAGGCGCCAGCCGGTCATGGCGAACTTCTTGGAGAAGGTGTAGAGAATGACGCACCGCTCGATCATGCCCGGCAGCGACACGAACGAGGTGCTGCTCCCGTCGTAGCGGATGTCGAAGTAGGCCTCGTCGCAGAGCACGTACAGATCGTGCCTCAGCACCAGCTCGGCCAGGGCCTCGCGCTCGGCGGCGGAGCATTCGGCGCCGGTGGGGTTCTGCAGGTCGTTGAGCACCAGGAGACGGGTCCGCGGCGTGATCTGCCGCTTCAGCGCATCCAGGTCGATCGTGAAGGTGCGCTCGCCTTCCAGGTAGCGGTAGGGCTTGGGGACCCCCCCCAGGAACTCGATCTGGGACTCGTAGATCGGATACCCCGGGCTGGGGTAGAGCACCTCGTCGCCGGGGTTGAGCAGCGCGAGGAAAAACTTGCCGATGGTGGGTTTGCCCCCGGGCTGGATGGCCACGTTCTCCGGCGAATACCGCAGACCGCGGGCGGCGCCGACATCGGCCGCCAGGACCTCCCGCAGCTTCGGAATCCCGGCGTTGGGGCAGTACCCGGTCTTGCCGTCCCGCATGGCCTTTGCAGCGGCCTCCATCACATTGGCCGGGGTGGGGATGTTCATGTCGCCGAGGTGGAACGGGTAGACCTTGTTCCCCTGGGCGGCAATGGCCGCCGCCTCAGCGGAGACCGCAAAAGCCGTTTCAGTCCCCAGGCGTGCGATGCGATCAGCGAATTTCATGATGCCCCCTCCTCTTCGTTCATCCATCGTTGCTCGTTGCTTTTCTGCGCACTATGAAAAAAGAAAAATCAGTCGGCAGGGGGTGGCAAGGTCGCGGCATAAGTCACCAGTTCCGGGATTTCGCCCGAGGGGTTGGCGTACATGTCGTTCAGCTTCTGGATGTAGCCTTGCGAATCCTCCGCCACCTTGACCAGGCTGCGAGCCGTCCGGCGCCCCCAGCCGGCCGGGTTGCGGCAAAAGATGCTTCGGAACCAGCGGCTGTTCTTCCGAAACGCCCGCAGGTAGTTCGGCAGAAACTCGATCAGTTGGGGGTCGGCGGCCATCCGGCGTGCGACCCGGACGGCGGCCCAGTGCCGGATGGCACAGTGGATGTAGCCGGCGCCGATGGCGAGCAGCCATAGGAGTATGGCCTGTAGGGTCGGGTAGCCGGAGAGGTGGGCCCACAGGGGCAGCCGCAGGGAAAGCCCGTCCCAATAACCGCCGTGGAGGGTCAGGATCAGAAAAAGCGCGAGCAGACCGCCGAACACGGCGCCGTCCAGCCACAGGGTCAGCCGGCGCCAGCCGGCCAAAAACCGCTGCAGCCGCGGAACCACTTCGCTCTCCAGCATGCGAGCCGTCTGCTCCAGCATGCCCACGATGCGATAGGCGCGCTCAACCCCCACCTGTTCGATGCGCTGGCCGATGGCCATCAGGTTCGCATCGCGCTTGCTTTCAAACCGCGCCCGAACGGCGGCATCGGCGATCGGAAGGGCCGCCTCGGGGATGTAGAGCGAGTAGCAGCAGCCCGCTGTCAGCCCGGACTGTGCCAGCGCCCGCTGCCAGGATGCGAACACCTCCTCGGTGTTGTCCTCCTGGGCCGTCGCGTCGATCTGGTTCAGGACGTACAGGAACTTGTTGGAGTCGCGCCGGCCGATGGCCCGCCGCACCAGGTGCTCCAGCGTGTCGCGCATCGAACCGGACTCCGGGTGCCGGGCATCGAAGAAGACCAGCACCAGGTCCGAAAGGTCGATGATGTGATCCGTGATGCGCAGGGTGGCGGTGCGCTGGGCGTCGGCGTCGAAGCCGGGCGAGTCGATCAGGATCCGGCCGCGCAGCTTCTCGCTGGGGCAGGTCTTGAGCTGCAGGTAGGCGTCGATGCGCCGGCCCTCGCCCTGCGTCGCCTCCTCGATGGCCCGACTCACGCGGAAAAAGGGAAAGCGCGGGTCGGCGTCCAGCGCCAGCCCGGGCAGCACCCGCACGTTTTTTTCGTCCGTGAAGCAAATGACGGTGAACTTATCGTCCACCGCCTGGTTGCCGGTGGCCTGCAGCCGGTAGCCGAGAAAGTGGTTGATAAAGCTTGACTTGCCTGCGGAGTAGACCCCCAGCACGGAGATGAGCGGCCACCACGAGGTGCGGTCGGCGTGCGATTCGTTGCGGTCCAGCAGGCCGAGCCGGCGGCTGATGCGGTCCAAATCGCGAAAGCCGTCGACGACGTGTTCGAGGACCGGGTTCTCCTGCTTGAGGCGCCGCTTCAAATCGCGCAGCTTCGAGCCGACCTGGCTTTCCGGTACCATAGAGACGCCCCGTTTCAGTCCATACGCGGCCATCGGCGCGGCGGGCGACAACGCGTGATTGGCCCTGCCCGAGGCCTGCCGCGGCTTTGTAAGTACACATTATTCGATGGCCATGCAACTGCTTTTTCACGACGAACCGGCCGCCGTCTTTACAGGTTGCGGGTTTTGATATACACCGAGACATCGGAGGTTTGGGCTAGCCCGTGCTCGAGTCCATCTACTACGTCATATCGTGGGTTTGCCGCCGCGCCTGCCCCCACTGCTACGACGAGCGCTTCAAGCCGTACCCGGAGCCCGATGCCGCCCGCCTGGCGGAGCAAAGCCGGGCCGTGTTCCCGCAGGTGGTCCGCCATCTGCCGGAGACGATGGGGTACACGGACCTGGAGGACCCATCGGACGAGGGGACCTTCCGCCGGAAGCCGGGCCGCATCATCCTGTCGGGAGGCGAAGTGCTGCTCGAGCCCGTGCGCACCCAGGTGCTCTACCCCCTGCTGGAGATGCTGCACGAGCGCTACCGCGAACACGGCGGGGTGCGGCTGGTGATCCAGACGGCCGGGGACCTTCTCACCCCCGGCATCGTCGCAGAGCTGCTGGCCCGGCAGGTCTGGATGGTCTCGGTCTCCTCCATCGATGCGTTTCACCTTCTCCCCGGCGGCCTGGACCGCGAGCGGTATTCGCAGCGTCTGGCGCAGCTCTTCGAAGCCGCCGGCATGCGCCGCTCCGGCCTGCAGGCGGCCGCCCGCAACTGGACCGAAGAAAAGGGGCCGGTCTACAGCTTCTTCGGCGCCACGCCGGATGCCTGGATCGGAAAGCTCTGGCCGAGCGGCCGGGCCTGGGCGAACGGGTTGTCCACCGCAAGCTACCGGGACAATTTCTGCAACGCCTGGTCCGGCGGGCTGAACTTTCTCAACGTCGGGTTCAGCGGCTCGGAGGTCGCCGTCGACCCGGACGGCAACCTCTACCCCTGCTGCCGCAAGACCCGGCGGGCCTACGGCAACCTCTGTGAAGAGCCGCTCCTGGACATTCTTCGAAGCCTCGCGGGCCGCCCGGAGTTCGAGTCCATCACCTGCGGGCACCCGGAACGCATGGGGCTCGCGCACGGCGTGGGGGTCGACGATTTCGTGGCCCTCTGCCGGGTCACCGACCCCGCCGGCCGCAGCTTCGCCAACCCCTGCATCGGGTGCGACCGGATCCATGAGCGCTTTCTCGGCCCGGTGCTGGACGGGATCCGCGAAAAGCGCCGCCGCGGGAGGCCCGCATGACCGACCGCGGCCGGCCGGCCGCGCCCCGGACGGGCCTGGAGCTCAAGCGGGTGCGCATTGCGCTCAACGGCACGGAGCTCATCCCGGAGACCTCCCTGACGGTGCGCCCCGGGGAGGTGGTCACGGTCATGGGCCCGAGCGGCTCGGGCAAATCGAGCCTGCTGGCCTACCTCTGCGGGACGCTGGCGCGGGAGTTCCAGGCCGATGGGGAGGTCTGGATCGACGGCGTCGAGGTCACCCGGTTTCCCGTCGAACGCCGCCGGATCGGCATCCTCTTCCAGGACGACCTGCTCTTTCCCCACATGACGGTCGGGGAAAACCTGCTCTTTGCCATTCCGCGTTCGGTCAAAAGCCGCCGGCAGCGGCGCGACCGGATGCGGCAGGCGCTGGCCGAAGCCGGCCTGGCCGGGACCGAGGCGCGCGACCCGGCCACCTTGTCCGGCGGGCAGCGCGCGCGCGTCGCCCTGCTGCGCACGCTGTTGGCGCGGCCGCACGCGGTCCTGCTCGACGAGCCGTTTTCCAGCCTGGACGAGGAGCTGAAGGCCTCCATCCGCAGCTTTGTTTTCGACCATGTCCGCGCCCAGGGGCTGCCGACGCTGATGGTCACTCACGCCGCCGAAGACGCGCAGGCGGCCGGCGGCCCGGTGATGCGCGTCGGCCGGACGCCCGGCGGATAGGTTTCAGGTAGCACCCGCTTGACTTTCTGCCGAAAGGGGGCCGCTCGATGCCACGCAGGTTCATCGCCGCTTTTCTGCTGTTTTGCACCCTTGGCAACCTCGCCTCGATCCTCGTGCCCTACCGTGTCGGGTCGGGTTCGCTCAAGCCCACCAAACAGTCCTGGCAAACCTCGGTGG
>Ga0102851_10002102_pt1 | contig 11871 bp, 9 predicted proteins | sample Mud3Dept3metaG_FD_79558 | JGI IMG/M metagenome (GOLD analysis project Ga0102851, IMG submission 79558) | Freshwater wetland microbial communities from Ohio, USA, analyzing the effect of biotic and abiotic controls - Mud 3 Core 4 Depth 3... | ecosystem: Environmental > Aquatic > Freshwater >... | reverse complement strand
CTCGCTCGCCTACGACCCGGGGCGCGACTCCTTCTGGACCGTCGCCGTGCCGAACGAGACCCAGCGCCAGCTCATCGTCTCCCGCTTCGACCGCCGCGACATGACGCTCTCCGAGGAGTTCGTCCCCGCCCTGGCACCGGAGAGCGGCCTCGCCCTGGCCGGCGAGAAGCGCAGCCTCGCCGAGTACCACGTCACCGGCCTGGCGTTCGCCGACGACCGCCTCTGGGCCCTGAGCGCTGCCCACTCGACCCTGCTCGCGATCGACCCGCTCCGCCAAGAGGTCACGGCGGCGTGGGCCGTCCCCGGCCTCACCCGCCCCACCGGCCTCGCCGCCCGCGGCGCCGACCTCGTCCTCGTCGGCCAGGGCGGGCAGGTCTGGACCCTGGACCGCCCGACGCCGTAGCGGGACGCGAGCGGGCGATAGAGTCCCGAGCGGAGGTCCGGGGTGGCCAGGGGTTGGTCGAAGGTGCGTAGTTTCGCGTTGTGGCTCCTGCTCTGGGGCGGGCTGGGGTTGTTCTTCGCGTCGGAGGCGGCGATCCGGCAGTTTCCGGGGCGGGAGCGGTCGATGCCGTGGACCGACGCGCTGCTGGTCAACATCCCCTTCTACCTGCTCTGGGGCCTGCTCGCGCTCGGCGTGCTGCGGCTGGCCGGGGCGTTCCCGATCGCCGGCGACCGGCGCGCGCGCCTGCGCGCGGTCGCGGTCCACCTCGCCGCCAGCCTGGTCGTGGCCGCGCTCCACCTGCTGCTCTCCGAGCTCTTCTTCGAGATCATCCGCGTCTGGCGCGGGCGCACGACGCCGTTCGCCGAGGCGGTGGCCTTCTCGTTCCGCCACAACTTCCACGTCAACCTGCTCACCTACTGGGGCATCGTCGCCTTCCGCCACCTGCGCGACTACGACCGCGGCCTGCGCGAGAAGGAGCTGGTGGCCACCCGGCTCGAGCGCCAGCTCGCCCACGCCGAGCTCCAGGCCCTGCGCATGCAGCTCCAGCCGCACTTCCTGTTCAACGCGCTGAACTCGATCTCCTCGCTGGTGTTCGAGAACCCGGAGGCCGCGGACCGCATGCTGGTGCGCCTCTCGGACCTGCTGCGCCAGGCGCTCGAGTCCGACGGCCAGCAGGAGATCCCGCTCGGGCGCGAGCTCGACTTCGTCGGCCGCTACCTCGACCTCGAGCGCATGCGCTACTCCGACCGGCTCGAGGTCACGACCCGGGTCGAGCCCGGGGTCGAGGACGCGGCGGTGCCCGCCTTCGTGCTCCAGCCGCTGGTCGAGAACGCCATCGTGCACGGCGTCGGCCGCAGCGCCGAGCCGGTCGAGGTCACCCTGAGCGCGCGGCGGGCGGGCGACGAGCTGGTGCTCGAGGTCTGCAACGGGCTGCCCGCGGCGGCCGCGGCCCCGGGCGCCGGGGCGCCGGCCGGCGGCGCCGGGGTCGGGCTCCACAACACCCGCGCCCGGCTCGAGCAGCTCTACGGCGCGCGCGGGCGGCTGGAGCTCGAGGTCCAGCCCGGCCGCCGGGCCGTCGCCCGGGTCCTGGTCCCCTTCCGAGAACTCGAGCCCGCCCCGTTCGTATCGTAGGGGTGTGGCGACGGGAGCCGGGACGATGAGCGACCTCCTCCGGGTGCTGGTGGTGGACGACGAAGCGCTCGCGCGCGCCCGCCTGCGCCGGCTGCTGGCCGGCGAGGAGGGCGTCGAGGTCGTGGGCGAGGCCGCCTCCGCGGACGAGGCGCGGCGGCTGATCGCCGAGGAGCGGCCGGACCTGGTCTTCCTCGACGTCCAGATGCCGGGGGAGGACGGCTTCGAGCTGCTCGAGAGCCTGCCCGCGGGCGCCGCGCCGGAGGTGGTCTTCGTCACCGCCTACGACCAGCACGCGCTGCGCGCCTTCGAGGTCAACGCCCTCGACTACCTGCTCAAGCCGTTCGACCGCGAGCGCCTGCGGCTGGCGCTCGAGCGCGCGCGCGAAGCTCTCGCCCGGCGCTCGCCGGCCGCGCTCGACGAGCAGCTGCGGCTGATGCTCCAGGAGCTGCGCGGCGAGCAGCCCCACCTGAGCCGCTTCGTCATCCGCAGCGTGGGGCGGATCGTGTTCGTCACCGCCGCGGACGTGGACTGGATCGAGGCCTCCGGCAACTACGTGCGCCTCCACATCGGCAAGGAGAGCCACCTCCTGCGCGAGACCATGAGCTCGCTCGAGACGCGCCTCGACCCGCGCCTCTTCGCGCGCATCCACCGCTCGGCGATCGTCAACATCGAGCGCATCCGGGAGCTCCACCACATCTTCCACGGCGACTACTCGGTGCTGCTGCGGGACGGCACCCGCCTGACCCTCTCGCGCGGCTACCGCGAGCAGTTCGAGCGCCTGGTCGGCGGCGCCGAGGAGCTGCGGATCCCGGGCTGAGGCGGCCCGCGCCCCCGCCGGGGCGCTCGCGTAGAATCGCGCCATGTCGGCCAGGCATCCCGAGTCGGTCGGTCGCTACCGCATCCTGGGCGAGGTCGGGCGTGGCGCGATGGGCGCCGTCTACCGCGCCGAGGACCCGAAGCTCGGGCGCGTGGTGGCGGTCAAGATGATCGCCGCCGCGGCGGCGGGCGGCGACGACCGCGGCGAGATCGCCGCCCGCTTCGAGCGCGAGGCGCGCGTCGCGGCACGCCTCCACCATCCCAACGTGGTCGCCATCCACGACGTGGGCAGCGAGGGCGACTCCCTCTACCTGGTCATGGAGCTGGTCGAGGGCGAGTCGCTCGCGCACCGGCTCGCGCGCGGCGAGTTCCCGGCCCCGGAACGCGCGCTCGAGATCGCCGCCCAGGCCGCCGACGCGCTCGCGGCGGCCCACGAGGCGGGCATCGTCCACCGCGACGTCAAGCCGGCGAACCTGCTCATCGACCGCCACGGCCGGGTCAAGGTGAGCGACTTCGGGGTCGCCAAGGCGGTCGGGGAGCGCACCGAGCTGACGCGCACCGGCATGATGGTGGGCAGTCCGGCCTACATGGCCCCCGAGCAGGTCAAGGGCATGCCGCTCGATGGCCGGAGCGACCTGTTCTCGCTCGGCGTCGTGCTGTTCGAGATGCTGCTGCGCAGGAAGCCGTTCCCGGCCGACACGGTGACCACGCTGGTCTACCAGATCCTGCACGAGGACCCGTTCGAGGACGCCGGCACGACGGCGTCGATCTCGACCGGGCTCGCCCTGTTCCTGCGCTGGACACTGGCCAAGGACCGCGAGGCGCGCATCCCGGACGCGCGCACCTTCGCCGCGCGCGCGCGCCAGCTCGCCGCCGGCGGCGCGCTCGCCGCGCCGGTCGAGACGGCGCCCACCGCGCTGCTCGCGCGCTCCGCGGCGGTGCCCGCGTCCGTGCCGGCGCCCGCACCCGCCGGGCCGGCGCCGCTCGCCGCGCCGACGGGCGCGGCGCCCGCGCGCGCGCGCACGGGGCTCTGGATGGCGGTCGGCGCCGCGGCGGTGCTCGCGCTCGCCGTGGCAGTCGCGATCGGTCTGATGTCGCGCTCGCCGGCCGTCCCGGAGGTCGGCCGCGCCGAGCCGGTGGCGGCGTTCACGGCCTCGCCGCTGCCCCAGCCGGCCGCGCCGGCGCCCGAGCCGGTGGTCCCGAAGCCGGCGCCGAAGCCGGAGCCGAAGCCCGAGCCGGCGCCCGAGCCGCTGCTCCCCGACGCGCCGGCCGTGGCGCCGGCGGCGCCTGCCCTCGCCGCGGCGGCCGCGCCGGAACCGGCCGTGGCCGTGCCCGAGCCGGCGCCACCGCCGGCCCCGGCGGTGCCGATCGAGTCGGTCTTCGAGACCCGCCGCGCTGCCGAGTTCCACGTCGATCCGGAGGACGCGCTGGTCACCGTGGACGGCAGCCCGATCGGCGTCGCCGACGACTGGGACGACGTCGGTGGCGGCAAGCAGTACGTCTTTCCAGGTCCGGGCGAGTACCTCGTCCAGCTCTCGCTGGCCGGCTACCGCACCGCCTGGATCAAGATCGTGGTCAGCCCCGGCGCCAAGCGCGACGTCGCGAACGTCGACACCAACCTCGACGAGATCGACAACTGAGGGCGCGGGTCGGGCCGGTCGCCTCGGAGCAGCGCCTCAGATTCCCGCGCCCTGACCGTCCACGAGCGCGCGCAGCGCCTCGACCACTTCCACCATCCCCTCGGTATCGCGCCCGCAGTAGGCGAGCAGCGCGCTCCGGATGCGCTCGCGTTCCTCCGGCGGGGTCGTCGGGTCGATGGCGCGCAGGAACTCGCGCGCGGCGGCGCCGCCCTCCCGGATCTCCAGATGGTCGTGGCCCCGGCCGGTGAGCACCGGCAGCACCGCCTTGAGCGAGGCGCTGCCGCGCTGCTCGGGGTGGTAGTAGGCGAAGGTCCGGAACGGCGCGAGCAGATCCACGAAACGAGGCGACAGACCCCGGAGCCAGCCGGCGTGCTCCGGAAAGGCGTCCGCGAGCTCCTCGAGGCGGCCGCGCTCGAAGCTGTCGTAGTAGGCGACGATCGAGCCGGAGGGACCGATCGCCTCCCGGGCCGCGTCGATGAACGCCCGCCGCGGGTCGCCGTCACCCTCTGCCAGGAACGCGAGCGCGCGCGGCGCGGCGCCGGGAGCGTCCGCGACGTGGAGCGAGAACTGGAAGGGGACCTGCTGATAGGGCCGGACCCCGTCGAAGGGCGGGATGGCGAGGGCGTAGCTCTCGAGGTCGAAGTAGTGCAACGGGAACTCGAGCCGACCGAGGAACTCGCGGAGCGCGACGCCGTCCACATGGGCCGTCCCGGAGCGCGCGGCCGCCACCTGGATCGACTGGAAGTCGGTGAGCGGGAACCCGGCGGGAATGTCGTGGAGGTGGAGCGCGCCTCCCGCAAGGAGGTCCCAGCACCTGCGCCCGCCGCGGTAGAGAGTGAACACGCCGTCGTCGGGGACGTCGGACCAGCAGGCGGAGATCAGCGGGCACTCGTAGGGGTCCGAGCAGTGGGGCCCGATCGCGATCTCCGGAGATGCCGGCAGGGCCATGATCTCCCGGAGCCGCCGGACGGCCGGAGGCAGGACCGCGAGCGCCGGAGCGACCTGGTTCGTCAGGTCCTCGAGCGCGAAGAGCCGGCCGAGCTCGAGCGGTCCCCGGCGGACGTAGCTCGAGTCGAGATGGCAGAGCAGGGAGCGCCGCACGGGGACTCCGGCTCCGCGCAGCACCCAGGTCTGGAACGCGACGTCCTCGACGTGCTCCTCCCTGGCCGAGGTCGTGCTCTTGACCTCGACGAGATCCCACGCGCCCCCTTCGGCGGGCGCGAGGATGTCCACCCGGCAGGCCGCCCCCTCGAAGGCGAACGCCGCCTCGTAGACCGGCACCCGCCGCGCGAGCGCCTCCGCCGTCGCGGCCAGCGCCCCCTCCCACCCGAGCCGTTCCCGGTCGATCTCGACGCCGCCGGGGAAGAGCCCCTGCGCCAGCCTCCCGACCTCGTGCCCCTGCTCGAAGATCGCCTCCGTCGCCGCATCTGGCTCCGGCACCCGCTCGCGCGCGTTGACCTCGAACCAGAGCCGCTTCGGGCACTGCCGCCCAGCCATGTAGCGGGACTTGGAGAGCATCATGCGAGGAAAGTACCAGTCCTTCCTGACGAGACCTGTCAGTGAAGGCGCCCCGGAGCCCGGTCGCCGGCCGGCGCAGGGCCACGCGCTCGAGCGCTGCCGCTAGTAGATCTTCTTGCCGAGCAGGCTGGCGGTGAGGCCGACGAGCTCGTCGGCGGTGCGGTTCCTGCGGTCGAGGATCGGATTGACCTCGACCAGGTCGAGGCTGGTGACCTTGCCGGAGTCGCAGAGCAGCTCCATCAGCAGGTGCGCCTCGCGGTAGGTCAGGCCGCCGGGCACCGGGGTGCCCACGCCGGGGGCGATCTCGGGGTCGAGCACGTCGGCGTCGAAGGAGACGTGCAGGCGCGGCAGGTCGCCCAGCTGGGCCATCGTGCGCTCGAAGATGCGCGGCAGGCCGAGGCGGTCCACCTCCGCCATCGTGTAGACCGTGACCCCGGCCTCGCGCATCAGGTCGCGCTCCTTGCCGTCGAGGTCGCGCACGCCGATCAGCGCCACGTCCTCGGGCCGGAGCTTCGCGCCCGGCCCGGCGATCTCCACCAGGCGGCGGTCGCCGATGCCGCACAGCGCGGCGAGCGGCATGCCGTGGATGTTGCCGGAGGGCGAGGTGTCGGTGGTGTTGAAGTCGCCGTGCGCGTCGACCCAGATCACGCCGCACCGCTGGCGGCGCGCGCAGCCGGTGACCGAGCCGATCGCGATCGAGTGGTCGCCGCCCAGCACCACCGGGAAGACCTCCGCGGGCAGCGCGAGCAGCTTCTCGACCGTCGCCTCGCAGGCCTTGCGGATCTCGTCGAGGAAGCCCATGCCGCCGCCCGGGCCGTCGTGCGAGATGCCGAGCTCCTCGGCGGCGGGGACGATCACGTCGCCCAGGTCCTGGACGTCGTGGCCGAGCTCCTCGAGGCGGTCCTCGAGGCGGCCGTAGCGCAGCGCCGAGGGCCCCATGTCGACGCCGCGGCGGCGCTGGCCGAGGTCCATCGGCACGCCCAGGACGGCGATCCGGCGCGGCTCCATGGCGGCGCATCCTAGCAGCGGCCCCGGCCCCCGCCGGGGCGTGCTAGCTTGCCGCCGTGGGTGTCGAGGAGCATCGCGCGACGGCGGCGGCAGGGGGGGCCCGGCCCGGCTGGGCGGTGGTCACCGTCTCCGACACGCGCACCGCGGAGACCGACCTCTCGGGCGCGGCGCTCGTCGACCGGCTGCGCCGCGCCGGCTTCGAGGTCGTGCGCCGCGCCCTGGTGCGCGACCGCGTCGCCGAGATCCGCAACGCTGTGCGCGGCGCGCTGCGCGACCGGCGGGTGGACGTCGTGCTGCTGACCGGCGGCACGGGAGTGAGCCCGCGCGACCTCTCGCCCGAGGCGGTGCGGCCGCTGCTCGAGCGCGAGCTGCCCGGCTTCGGCGAGCTGTTCCGGATACTCTCCTTCGCGGAGATCGGCAGTGCGGCGATGCTTTCGCGCGCCTGCGCGGGGACCGCCGACGGCAAGGCGGTCTTCCTGCTGCCCGGCTCGCCCAAGGCGCTCGCGCTCGCCATGGACCGCCTCGTCCTGCCCGAGATCGGCCACCTGCTCGACCAGGCGCGCCGGCGCGCCTGAGCCGCGCTCAGGTCCTGCGCCGCGCGCCGAGCGCGAGGCGCAGCAGGTGGACGGCGAGCGCGCCGCCGAGCAGGGCCACGAGCGTGGCCCCGGCCGAGAACGCCGCGATCCCGCCGAACCCGAGCGCGGTCGCCCCCATTCCCGCGGCGAGCGCGCCCAGAGCACCCACCGCGAGCGCCGCCCCCCATCCCGCCCGCGGCTCCGGGCGCGGCAGCGCGCGCGCCAGCGCCCCGCCCACCAGGCCCGCGCCGAGCCACGCCAGCAGTCCCGCCATCCCGAGCTCCGGCATGCGGCCTCCCCGCGGCGACTCTAGCGCGCGGCCCGCGGCGCCGCCGCTGGTAGGCTCGCGCGCGTGTCCGGGCGCCCGAAGCTCCTGCTCATCGACGGCTTCCACAACATTTTCCGCGCCTTCTACGCGATCCGCGAGCTGACCAACTCGAAGGGCCAGCCGATCAACGCCGTCTACGGCTTCGTGCAGATGCTGCGCAAGATCCTGCGCGACGAGCGGCCGGACTACGTGGGCGTCGCCCTGGACGTCTCGGATCAGACCGTGCGCACCGAGAAGTTCGCCGACTACAAGGCCAACCGCGCGCCGATGCCCGAGGAGCTGGTGCCGCAGATCCCCTGGATCCGGCGCGCCATCGAGGCGTTCCGCATCCCGATGCTCGAGCTCGAGAACTTCGAGGCCGACGACGTGATGGGGACGCTCGCCCGCAAAGCCGCGGCGAAGGGCTGGGAAGTCGTGCTGGTGACCGCCGACAAGGACATGTTCCAGCTGGTCGGCGACGGCGTCTCGCTCTACCACTCGGGGCGCGGCAAGCTCTACGACGCGAAGCTGGTCGAGGAGGACTTCGGCGTGCCGCCGGCGAAGGTCGCCGACGTGCTCGCCCTGATGGGCGACGCGGTGGACAACGTGCCCGGCGTGCCGGGCATCGGCGAGAAGGGCGCGCGAGCGCTGGTCACCGAGTACGGCTCCGTCGAGGCGCTGCTCGAACGCGCCGGCGAGCTCTCGCGCAAGGCCTACCGCGAGGGGCTGCTCGCCCACCGCGAGCAGGCGCTGCTCTCCAAGGAGCTGGTGACCATCCACTGCGACCTGCCGATCGAGCTGCGCGAGAGCGAGCTGATCGCGGAGCCGCCCGACGTCGAGGCGCTGCGCTCGCTCTACTCGGAGCTCGAGTTTCGCACCCTGCTCGAGGAGCTGGGCGGCAGCGCCGAGCCGGCGGCGACCGCGCCGGCTGCGCTGGCCGAGATCGAGGAGCCCGGGGCGCTCGCTGCCTTCGTCTCGTCGCTCGGGCGCGAGGTCGCGGTCGCGCTCGTGCCCGCCGAAGCGCCGGTCGCGCTCGCGCTCGCCGGCGGCGGGGGCTCGGCGCTCGCCGACCTGCGCCGGGCCGGTCTCGCCGGGGCGGCGCGCGCGGCGCTGGCGCGGCTGGCGGAGGACCCGGAGGTCGAGCTCACCGGACACGATCTCAAGGAGGTCCTCCGCCTGGCGGCGCCCGGCGGCCGCGCGCGTTGCCGCCTGTTCGACCTCATGCTCGTCTCCTACCTGGTGCGCACCTCGTCGCACGGCCATCCGTTCGAGGAGATCGCGGTCGAGCGGCTGGGCGTGCAGCCGCGGGGCGCCAGGGAGGCGGGTTTCGAGCGCGGCGCGGAGCCGGCGCCGGGCGACGCGCGCATCGCGGCCTTCGCGGCGGAGCGGCTGGAGCTCACCCGCCGCCTGGCGGCCGACCTGCGCCGCCAGCTCGACTCGACCGCCGCCGCGGCGGTCTACCGCGAGATCGAGGCGCCGCTGGTGCCGGTCCTGCTCGCCATGGAGGAGACCGGCATCGGGCTCGACGTGCCCTTCCTGGAAGGGATGTCGCGCGAGATGGCCGCCGAGCTCGAGCGGCTCGAGCGCCGCATCCACGAGCTCGCCGGCGAGAGTTTCAATATCCAGTCGCCGCAGCAGCTGGGCGTGATCCTGTTCGAAAAGCTGAAGCTCCCGGTGCTGCGCCGCACCAGGAAGACGAAGAGCTGGTCGACCGACGCCGAGACGCTCGAGGAGCTCGCCGAGCGCGGCCACGAGCTGCCGCGCGAGCTGCTGCGCTTCCGCGAGGTGTCCAAGCTCAAGTCCACCTACGTCGACGCGCTGCCCACGATGGTCGCCGCCGACGGGCGCATCCACACCCGCTTCCAGCAGGCGGTGGCGGCGACCGGGCGGATCTCGTCGTGGAACCCGAACCTGCAGAACATCCCGGTGCGCACCGAGCAGGGCGAGCGCATCCGGCGCGCGTTCCGGGCGGCGCCGGGCAACCTGCTGGTGGTGGCGGACTACAGCCAGGTCGAGCTGCGCATCCTCGCTCACATCGCGCGCGAGCCGGCGATGATCGAGGCGTTCGCGCGCGGCGAGGACATCCACCGCACGACCGCGGCCTCGATCTTCGGCGTCGCCCCCGACCTGGTCGGCGCCGACCAGCGGCGGGCGGCCAAGACCATCAACTTCGGGCTCATCTACGGCATGAGCGCCTTCGGCCTCGCCAACCGCCTCGGCATCCCGGCCAAGGAGGCGGAGCAGTTCATCGCCGCCTACTTCGCGCGCTTCGGGGGCGTGCAGGAGTACATGCGCGCCACGCTCGAGGCCGCCGAGCGCGACGGCCGGGTCGAGACGCTCTGGGGGCGCGCCCGCTACCTGCCCGAGGTCCGGTCGCCCAACCACGCGGTGCGCGAGAACGCCCGCCGCATGGCGATCAACGCGCGCATCCAGGGCTCGGCCGCGGACCTGCTCAAGCGCGCCATGATCGCGGTCGACCGGCGGCTCGGCGCGGAGCATCCGCGCGCGCGCCTCCTGCTCACCGTGCACGACGAGCTGGTGCTCGAGGCGCCGGAAGCGGAAGCCGGGGCGGTGGCGGAGCTGGTGCGCGCGGAGATGACGGGCGCGGCCGAGCTCGCCGTGCCGCTCGAGGTCGAGGTCGGCCTCGGCGCGACCTGGTCCGACGCGAAGACTTGAGAGGGTCTAGAGCGAGCGCTTGCGGGCGCGCACGTTGCGCCGGCTGCCCTTGGGCTTGCCGCCGCCGAAGCCGCCGCCCTCGCCGCCGCCCGGGCGCGGGCCGAAGCCGCCGAACGAGGGGCGCGGGCCGCCGCCGCCGGGGCGCCGCTCCTCGGCGGCGTTGACGCGCAGGGCGCGACCGCCGAGCTCGAAGTTGTTGAAGCGCTCGATCGCCTCGCGCGCGTGGTCCTCGGATTCGTACTCGACGAACGCGAAGCCGCGCGGCCGCCCGGTGGCCCGGTCGTTGGGCAGGAAGACGTCGCTGACCGGTCCGACCTGGGAGAAGAGCGCCTGGAGCTCTCCCTGGGTGGTCTTGAAATCGAGGTTGCCGACGAAGAGTTTGGTGCTCACCTGAAGACGGCCTTTCCGCGGGCGTGCCGCGGGAGCCGCCATGGCTCCAGGACCCTCCGCGAGCCCATCCTACCGCGATCCGGCCGGGAGGGCACGCCGAGCGCCGTCGGACCCCGCGCCGACACCCCGCACGTCCGGCGTAGAATCCGCCGCGCTTGCCCGCCGACCGACTCCCCCCGGTACCGCCGGTCGCCCGCCGCGAGATCGTGGCCTGGGCGATGTTCGACTTCGCCAACTCGAGCTACACCACGATCATCGTCTCGTTCTTCTTCAGCAACGTCTTCATCCAGCTCATCGCGGCGGGCCCGGACGCCGACCTCTGGTGGGGGCGGGCGACCGGGCTCGCCAACCTGGTCGTCTTCCTGCTCTCGCCGCTGGTCGGCGCGATCGCCGACGAGTCGGGCCGCAAGAAGGGCTTCCTGTTCGCCACCTACGCCTTGTGCGTCGGCGCGACCGCCGCGCTCTGGCTGGTGCGGCCCGGCGAGATCCTGCCCGCGATCGTGCTCTTCGTGGTCTCCAACATCGCCTTCTCGTTCGGCGAGAACTTCGCGGGCGCCTTCCTGCCCGAGATCTCGACGCCGGCCAACGTCGGGCGCGTGTCCGGCTTCGGCTGGGGCCTGGGCTACCTCGGCGGGCTGCTCAGCCTGGCCCTGGTCTTCCCGCTCGTGCGCGGCGGCATCACGCTCGACAACTACGAGAACCTGCGCCTGGTCTGGCCCGTCACCGCGGCCTTCTTCCTGGTCGCGGCCCTGCCCACCTTCCTGATCCTGCGCGAGCGCGCCCCGCGCCGGCGCGAGCCGTTCGGCTACTACCTGCGCAACGGCTTCGGCCGCCTCGGCCAGACCGTGCACGCCGCGCGCACCTTCCGCGAGCTGGTCCGCTTCCTGGCGGTCTTCTTCGTCTTCTCGATCGGGCTGACCGCGATCATCGCCTTCTTCGGCGTCTACGCCGTCACCACCCTCCACTTCACGCCGGTCGAGATGGTCCTGCTCGGCGCCCTGCTCCAGGTGCCCTCCGCGCTGGGCGCGGTCACGTTCGGGCTGCTCCAGGACCGGCTCGGCGCGCGGCGCACCCTGCAGGCGGCGCTGCTGCTCTGGATCGCGGTGTCGGCGACCACCGCGCTGGTCGACGAGAAGCGCACCTTCTGGTTCGTCGCCATGGCCGCGGGCCTGGGCATCGGCTCTCTCCAGGCGGCGTCGCGGGCGCTCGTCGGCCTGTTCTCCCCGGTCGACAAGAGCGGCGAGTTCTTCGGCCTCTGGGGGCTGGCGGGCAAGGGCGCCTACGCGCTGGGGCCGTTGCTGTTCGGCTGGATCTCCTCGGCCTCGGGCTCGCAGCGCACCGCGGCGCTGGTCAACGGCGCCTTCTTCG
>Ga0102851_10002101_pt1 | contig 11872 bp, 12 predicted proteins | sample Mud3Dept3metaG_FD_79558 | JGI IMG/M metagenome (GOLD analysis project Ga0102851, IMG submission 79558) | Freshwater wetland microbial communities from Ohio, USA, analyzing the effect of biotic and abiotic controls - Mud 3 Core 4 Depth 3... | ecosystem: Environmental > Aquatic > Freshwater >... | reverse complement strand
TTTTCCCCATAAAATTATCAAAATTAAACCGATTTTTAAAAATTACGTTATTTAGTCAGGAAATTTTACTTCATAACTGCTTGATTTTCTGCATTTGTTTGAAAAAATTGTTTTTTTTTACTTTTTTTGTGTCACAATTAGGGATCAACTGACATGTAGTATTGTAAACTATTAAGAATTACCCTGAATTAGTAACAATACTAAAAAGCAAGATTATGAAAACCCTGAATTTCGAAAAAACAAGAGAATTTTTTGCTGAGTTTGCATTGTCAAATTATGAAATGATTAATGTTCGTGGTGGACGAAGCGAAAGCGAAGGTGTCCCAATTGTATTACCCCCTGTTCCACCAATTAAAATCTGAGAAAAAATGTGTTCCCGTTTAGCGTAACGGGAGAAGTTTTGTGGCAGTCATGCTGAAGTGCATGGTCTGTTGAAGAGTCAAAGGCTGATGTGTGCCCTGAAGGGGCAGGTACATTGAAAAGAGAATTATAGAAGTTGCTATATATATAATAAACAAATGTATACAATTATACATATAATATAATATGTGAACGTGAATGATATTAATAAAAACATATAAATTTTAAACTTATGAAAACAATTGATTTTTCATACTTCATCGAAAGGTACAATGCCGGTGAGATGAATGAAGCTGAAAAAGCATGGTTCTACAATGAACTCGGAGGTAACAAAAATCTCAGAGACGAAGTTTCTTTAAGGCAGAAAGCCGACATGGTAATTAAGGACCATGATATTATTCAATTGCGGAATAAACTTTCCGCTATTGAAAAGAGAAGGGCAGAGACCCTGTCCGGTAATGGCAACAGGAAGCATATGCCACTCACCAGGGCTGCAGTATTTGCCGGGATCATACTGGCAGGAAGTCTGGCATTCATTGGTACCAGGAACCTGACTACAGAAGAAATCCTTGACCGGTTCTATAATTCTTATGAGGTTACTGCAAATCTGAGGTCTGCGGAAGTTCAAGTGAATACAGCGTATACGACAGCCATGGAATATTACGATACCAGGGATTACCGTGGTGCGGCGCAATATTTCAGTAAAGTGCTACCCGGTGATCCCAAATACATGCAATCCACAATGTTATATGGCGTATCTGCGTTCGAGGAAAAGAATTTTCCGGCAGCAAAGCAATCTTTTACAGAAGTGATTAACAATAATGATAACCTGTACCTTGAGGATGCTCACTGGTATCTTGCATTGTGCTACCTGAAAACCGGGGAAAAAGTGAGAGCAGTAGATGAGCTGACTTACATTAAGAAGTCCGGGAACATCTATAGCAATGATGCAAGGAAAATCCTGAGAAGAATAAAATAAGCAGAAAACAGTTGCAACTTAAATTTGCACCCATAGCATAAACGAATGGATCTCAAGGGGAAAAATATTACAAGAGTTGATGAGGATCAAAGAAAGGATGTGATCTCACTGAATAACAGCATGATCAGTTGTCCTACGGTGATCACGGGGATGTCGCATGAGGTTCGGACACATATGAATGCAATTGTAGCTTTTTCATTTCTGATGAACAGGAACAATTGCAACGAACTGGAGAGGGAAGATTACAACAATCATATTATTTCTTCTTGTGAGCAACTGATAGGACTTTTTGATAATTTTTTTGATTCAGCAATAATCGATACAGGTAATTCGCATACTGATCTGAAAGTGAGTAATCTCAGCACTATTCTTGATGATCTTCTTATAGAATTCAGGGAAATAATTAAAAAAGAGGATCATAAGGATATAGTTCTTGTAAGCGAAAACAATCTTGCCGAAACATTTGATATAATTATTGATTCTGACAGGGTATTCAGGGTAATTCGCAACCTGTTTCAGAATGCAGTAAAAAATACGAATTCAGGGTATATTAAAATTGGGTACTCATTCAGGGATAACGAGTTGACCTTTTACGTTCTGGACTCTGGCCAGGGTTATTTCAAATGCAAAGAATTTCTTCATACTGAGGATCTGAATGAATCGTTGAGTAAATACAATGATACGGCATCAGCGATCAACCTGACCCTGGCCAAAAAGATTATTCAAATTCTGAAAGGGTCCATGTGGATTGAATGCAACGGACTTACCGGCACAGGTATCTATTTTTCGGTTCCGGTGGAAGTTGCTGAAAGTTTCAGATACAACAATAAACGAATCTGTTAATTCCACGATCGCAATCTGATAATCTTCGGTATTGCATCAATGTCTGAATAGAAATGTAGCGTGAGAAAATCAATGACCGTCCGGCCACGGACGGTTTTTTTATTTTTTTCTGCCAATGATCTTCACTTCTGTTCTCCTGTTCAGCCTGCGCCCTTCGGAAGTAACATTATCGCCTACAGGAAAATTATTTCCATATCCCTTATATGTCAGTCGTCCCTGATTAATACCATTGTCTTCCAGGTAGTTTACAACCGAAAGCGCACGTTTTTCAGACAGAATCAGGTTGTGCTCATTGGTACCGGTCGAATCAGTATATCCTCCGATCTCAACGACAAGATCTTTATTGTATGAAAGCAACTCAACAAGATTGTCCAGTTCTGACATGGATTCCTTTTTCAGCTCCCACCTGTCAATTTCGTAGAACACGTTTGCCAGCAGCATCTTCTCCCCTACTTTCAATGGGCTGAGACTGATCCTTTTGATCAGCGGTTCCATTACAGTATGTACTCCTTCAAACATGAAACTCTCCGAATAAAAAAGGTATCCGGGCTTTGTGACATTTATTCCGTAATTATTTCCGGAAGGCAGACCCACCAGAAAGTTTCCCTGATCATCTGTTCTGCTCTTCTCTGTTATCCTGTTCGTTGAAAGATTTATCAACTCATAGTCAGCCTTCAACAGTTTCCCTGTTTCCCTGTCTGTAACCTTCCCTTTAAGGTAAGAAACAGGATTCGGTCTGGTGGATTCATCAAGCTTGAAACTGAAGATATCTTTCCCGTTTGAATTGTCACGCTTTGAAGAGAAATAGGCATTCTGTCCTGCAGCTTCAATAACCAGGCCCATATCATCGCTGGAAGTATTAACAGGGTAACCAAGGTTCTGAGGCTCAGACCACGTGCTGTCCTTATTCATTCTGGTCAGGTAGATGTCCAATCCTCCCATTCCCGGCCTGCCATCGGACGCAAAATAGAGCGATTTCCCGTCAAAATGGATAAAGGGCGACATTTCATCACCCTCTGTGTTTATCCCGCTGCCAAGGTTGACCGGTGAAGACCAGCTGCTATTATCGCTGAAAATTGAACACCAGAGATCTTTCCCGCCGAATCCGCCGGTCCGGCTGCTTGAGAAAAACAGCATATTCCCGTCTGCGCTGATTGAAGGTGTAGATTCCCAGAAAGGTGTATTAACCGGATTACCGAGATTATAGGGAATTGTCCAGCGCCCCCCGGAAAATGCCGAGAAGTAGATATCACAGCTACCAAGTCCGCCGGGTCTGTCACAGGCAGTAAAATACATGTAGTTTCCGCTTGAGGAAAGGGTTTGTGCTCCTTCGTTCTGTCTTGTATTAAGAGGTTCACCGGCATTAACAGCGCTTTCCCATCCTGTGTCCGACAGAAAGCTTATATAGAAATCTTCCTGTGAAGTTCCGCCTGTAAATGAGTTCTGATGACGATTAAACACCTGGCGGGTAAATATTAAGGTCTGACCATCAGCAGTAATGGATGGCCAATATTCATCATCCGGAGTGTTGATTGAATTACCGACACTGACCGGATTGAATGGCACTGGTTTTTTCATTGCTTCAATCGCAAATTCACAGTTTTTAATATTTTTAAGTGTCAGCTGTATGTTTTTTTCCGAATTTCCCTTATTTTTCAGATAAGCTTTATAATGTGCCAGTGCCTCCGTATATTCCTCTGTCATCATTTCTGCATTGGCCAGGCTGAAAAATACAGGCCTGTACCAAAGTGAGTCAATATTCACTGCTTTCCTGTAATTTGCGGCTGCATCAGTGTATTTCTTCTGTCTGGCGTACAACTCACCAAGCATCATATAAGCCTCGTAGAAACCAGGGTCGTGTAAAGTTGCTATTTTGAAAAGTGTTTCGGCTTTGTCAAAGTCCAGATAATCATAATATGTAAGTCCGTCATTGTAAGTCCGGATCGCCCTGTTTGAATTTGTATGCAAACCCTGTGAAAAAATGTCCCTGGAAGCTGAACATGAATTTAATAAGAGAGTTATTATGATTAAATACCTCATAAATGGTTTAAGGTATATGCATATATTTATGTGTCTGAAGGGAGATCCGCCAAACCGGATTCTTTTTAACAAATTCAACAATATCGGGTATGATCTTTTCAAATCTGCTCCACTCAGGTTGCAGGTATAACCGGCACTTTGTGCTGACCAGCATTCGATATTTAGATGCCCATTCAAGATCATTATTGTCTTCAATAATAACTTTCAGCTCATCAGCAATTCTGCATATTTCTTCACCCGGAGGCATGTTCTTTTTTGGAGAAAGGCATATCCAGTCCCATTTTCCGCTTATAGGACAGGCTCCGGATGTTTCGATAAAGGTATGAATTTTATTCTTTTTCAGTCCGGTGGTTAAATATCCCAAATCCCACATTAGCGGTTCTCCTCCAGTAATAACAACAGAATCAGAGCCTGAGTTCACTGCATTCTGAACAAGGGAATCAGTGTCAACCATCGGATGGAGATCAGAATTCCACGCAAAGGGTGAATCGCACCAGCGGCATCCGACATCACATCCTCCGAGCCGGATGAACCAGGCTGCTTTTCCGGTATGAAATCCTTCTCCCTGGATCGAGAAAAACTCCTCTACCAGGGGAAGATGCTTCCCTTCCGATGCCCGGACTGATTTTTTGATCGAGTTTCTCATCGTGCGAATCCGGTTACGGATCCTTTCACGGGATAACGGCGTTAATCCGATTATATTTTATCTCGTTATTCTCAGGAGATTCAGAAAGACATCAAGGAAAAAAGTATTTTCATGAATGCCTGATAGCCTGTCAGCTCCCGGACCGTATGAGAAAATAGGCACCATTGTTCCCGTATGATCTGTAGTATTAAATTTTCCGGATACAATGTGTTCGGTTTTATTACCTCCTGTAAGACTTAGCCCTCCTGTCTCATGGTCAGCAGTTACAACCACAAGGGTTTTCCTGTCTTTACCTGCAAAGTCCAGGGCAACACCGACAGCCTTATCCATATCAACTACCTCGGAGACAGTATAAAAAAGGTTGTTTTCGTGACTTCCCCAGTCGATCATAGATCCTTCAACCATCAGGAAAAAACCATCTTTATCCCGGCTCAAAGTCTCGATTGCTTTCCTTGTCATTTCCTCAAGAACTCCGGCACGTCCGTTCATAACCGAAGGCATGTGCACCTTCGCCAGCAATCCTGCTATTTTATCTGATTCCGTTGCTTTCAGTTCATCAAGGGTATAAACTACGTCAAATCCCTGTTTTTCAAGCTCTGCTGCAAGATCTCTTTTATCAGCTCTTTTACGGAAATGATCCTCACCGCCTCCAATGAACAGATCAACATTACCATTAAGGAAATTCTCTGCAATCTCCTCATAATTATCCCTGCTTATGTTATGGGCAACAAAAGATGCCGGTGTTGCGTGAGTTATGGCGCTCGTGCTTACAATACCGGTGGATAATCCATTCATATGTGCAAATTCAGTTATTGATGGAGCTACAGTATTGTCAGGAGCCAGCCCGATCATCCCATTGTTGGTTTTAACACCAGAAGCAATGGCTGTACCACCTGCCCCGGAATCAGTAATATAATCATCAGCTGACTGGGTAATACTTAAACCGGAATACCGGAACTTCTTCAGGTTGAAAGACTCCCCGGAGGAAGTCATACCGGCAGTGACATGAGAGATACCCATTCCATCACCGATAAACAGTATAATATTCTTTGGTCTTTTTGAAAATCTGATTGATGTCTGTGATTGCGCGAAGGAGCTTTCACTGATAACCAAAACAGCAAAAAGCAGCAGGATAAATCTTGGTAGTGTCTTCATTTCAATAATTTAGTTATCGTTAAATATAAATACTTTTTTGTTAAACAATTAATTGCTCACTTGGTTGATCCGAATAAGAGCAATTTTTCACGGGGGATAGCATTTTCAATCCAATCTTCAGGGACAATTTTCCAATTCTGGAATGGTTTCGGACTAATTGTTCCTTCTGATTCAATTGATTTGAGAATATAATATCTTAAATCCCTGTCGGTGGAAGATACCATCCGGGAACGCAGGTCATCCTGCTCAATCCCTGCTCCTTCAGTAAGGTGCCCTCCGCCCCCGTTTCCACGATAAGAGTTAAGGGCAACATTATATAAACCATACTTTTCAAAAGGACGCCCGTCACTGAATTTTCTTATTATCAACTTCTTTCCTTCAGCTCTGCTAGCGTCTACCAGATAATCGATACCGACAGCTGAATCAAAATTATATGACTGATTTCTCAGCCAGATCCTGCCATCCGTCATAATAGGTTTTCCGTCTTTACCCAGTCTGTATTTTAACAGGAAATCGCCGGGCCCCTTCATTGTACTAAGCCATTCAGAATAGGAATACTCAAGGTATTTCCTTATCTCGTCTCCCGTCATCCTCATTGTATAAAGCATATTCTCGTATCTGTAAAGTTTGAACATATCACCCACAGTTACGGGGCCTTTATTTATTTTTACGTCAAATGAAAGAGGGGCGGCAAAGGAAATATCAGCACCGGTGATCTCCAGTTGAATTGCGTGTATCATATCAACAAAGGCTGATGATCCGAAATATGCATCACGTGATGATATTTCCAATGCGGAATAGCCAATAATCTTGTTCACATAATCATTAATTACACTCCCGGTTGTACTGAACCTGCTTACAAACTCAGCATCAGGTTTATATCCGGAAGTTTTAATGATCCTGCCTGAAATTGTCTTCTGTCGTTTCCCTTTGATTCTTTTTGAAGAAATGATGATATCTGCACAGGCAATATTTTCGGCTCTGCTTCCTCCGTTGAGGATCAACAGGGTATCTCCGGTCTTATTGACAAATTTCTCATTAGCAGTGCGGTGATCGTGCCCGCTGAAAATAATATCGAATCCGGGAACATTAAATGCAACCGCGGAAGAACCGTTTTCGTCAAATGCACCATCCTCCCTGTTTTCCCTGTTCCAACCGGAATGAAATAATCCCACTACCAGGTCAGGATCCTGTTTCATGATTTCAGGCATCCATAATCCTGCTGTTTCAACCATATCCCTGAACTCCATTCCTGAATAAAGCTCTTCCGGAAGCCATGTTGGGATTGCCGGAGTGATAAGTCCAAGTACTGCAACTCTGATACCCATCTTTTCAAGTATCACGTATGGCTGAAAGTAGGGTTTCCCGCTTTCCCTGTCAATTGCATTTGCAGCCAACAACGGGAATTTGTATTCCTTAACCAGTCTGTCATATACAGAGTGGCCAGTCTCAATGTCATGATTACCTGCAGTAACAGCATCATACTCAAGCCAGTTAAAAACCTCTGACATGAAATGAGGTGAAATTGTGTCAATAAAATTGTAATAGTAAACTGCTGGTTGTCCCTGAAGGTTATCGCCATCGTCAAGGAGAAATACTGCATCTTTATCATTTCTTTCTTCCCTGATACAACTTGCGGCATGAGCCAGCGATGCATCGAGTGGTTCCTTTTCAATAAAATCCCGGGGAAGGATGAATCCATGGATGTCAGTTGTCTCAAGAATGCTTAAATTCAGGTCTTTATGGCCGGTGCACGAGACAAATAATACAATTAACGCCAAAAGAGGCAGGCAGTTTTTTATTGACCGGTATTTCATATAATGCGGATTGCCGGGTAAGACATATGTTCGGATCAGCAAACATAGGAAAAATAACTCATTATCTGATACGTAAGATATGAGACTGACCAATTGAGGATTCAAAATCATATCTTTGTTCATATTTTTTTATTTATGATCCTCACAGGCCTTGAGCTGATCAAAGACAATCTCCCCTCCCCGCTGAAAGGTAAAAGGATCGGCATTTTATGCCATGCCCCGAGTATAACGAGGGATTTTATACATGTAACCGAATTATTCAGAGGAAGGAAAGATTGCATTCTTGCAGCTGTTTTCGGACCGCAGCATGGACTCCACGGACAGACACAGGATAATATGATAGAATGGGAAAGTGAGCCTGATCCTGTTATGAAGATACCGGTATACAGTCTCTACGGAGAACATCGTAAACCTACAGGCGCAATGCTGAATGGAATTGAGGCATTACTGATTGATCTTCAGGATGTTGGTGCAAGGTTATATACTTATATCTGGACTGTAAAACTTTGTATTGAAGCATGTACAGAATCGGGAATTCCTGTATGGATACTCGATCGTCCCAATCCTGTCGGTAAGTTGCCTTTTGACGGGCCTGTCCTGAAGAAGGAGTTCTTTACGTTCGTGGGAGGCGCATCCATTCCTTTATGTCACAGAATGACAATTGGTGAAATGGCATTGTGGATAAAGGAAAAGTACTATCGGAATGCCGATCTCAACATTGTATGGATGAAAGGATGGAATCGTCATTCACTTTACTCTGAGACCGATCTGCCCTGGGTTCTCCCCTCACCCAACATGCCAACACTTAAAACAGCAATTGTTTACCCGGGAACCGTGCTTTTTGAAGCTTTGAACATATCTGAAGGCAGAGGAACAACAATACCTTTTGAGCTTTTCGGTGCCCCTTTTATTAATGCAGGTAAACTGAAAAATGAGCTTGACAGAAGAAAGATCGGAGGATGTGTGTTCAGGATCCACGATTTCATTCCAACGTTTAACAAATTTGCCGGCAAGCTTTGCCATGGTCTTCAGATACATGTAACCGACCCGGAGAGATATTTTCCCGTTGGCGTTGCTATTGAAATAATTGATTCGATCATAGAATCATCTGCCGGGGGCGCCTTGAAATTCAATCCACCTCCTTATGAGTACGAGAAAATCCTTATGCCTTTTGATATTCTGTCGGGAGATACTGTGATGAGGACATCTCTTTTAAATCGTCTTCCAGTAAAAAACGAAAGAGAAAGATGGATTGACGAAATAGAAAGGTTTAAGAAAGAGTTCAAACAGATATCAGCATATCCGGAATAAGCAGATTTATAAAAAACAAGTACTTTTTACTCTTTCTCAAAGAAAGTGGAGAGCTTTTCAATCAGTTGCCCGGAATATATCGGTTTAATTATAAAATCATCGAATCCGGTGGAATAAATGTCATTTATATCGCCTGTCATACTGTAAGCTGTCTGAGCGATCAGTTTGACATCTTTGCGTATTTCCCTTATTTTCCGCGCAGAAGCATACCCATCCATTACCGGCAGCTGAATATCCATAAGGATTATTTTAATCTCAGGTTCTTTTATGACAATATCAACAGCTTCCTGTCCGTCGCCTGCATTCAGCAGGATAGCGCCAGTTTTTTCCAGTATTTTATTCAGGTATAACCTGCTGGATAAGTCATCTTCCACTATCAGTATCTTTTTCCCTTTCAGAATTGAATCTTGCATTTCAGTTATTTTTACTCAAAAAGTCCGTTATCACGTAAGAGCAGCAAAATTGCTGATTGCGGTACCACAATATACTTTTCCTTGTTGAATTCAATTTCAATCGCGCTGTTCTGCAGGTAAACTGCCTGATCACCTTCCTTTGGCTGCAGGGGGACATATTTCGGTTCCTCAGTCCTGTTTTTCCATGGCTCATCTGTGTCATTTACAGAGGGTATGGGATATCCGGGACCCACCTTAAGTACATATCCGATCTGAACCTTATCATTCTCATTAACTCCGGGAGGAAGGTAAAGCCCACTCTTGGTCTTTGACTGAGGGATTTTTGGTTTAATAAGTATCCTGTCACCAATCACAATAAGCTTTTGCAAGTCTTTTTCATCTAACAGCACACCCATAATATTCCGTAAATACGTACAAACTTACCAATTTTTAAGGAAACTTTTAACCATACAGCCGGAATTACTTAATATTGTACATAAGAAACCGGGTTGAATGATTTTCATTTTACATGGCAGGTTCTGATACTTATAAGACAATCAAAGCAGTTTCCCGGGGGCTTTACAAGGAAAAAGGCAGCAGGTTCATTTCTGCTGCCCATCCGGTATTCAACGAGAGTGAAATCAGGACGGTTCTCGAGGGCATAAGGAAGGAGCATCATGAAGCACGCCATCACTGCTATGCCTATTTGCTCGGGAATGATGGAGCGATATGGCGGGCCAATGATGACAGTGAGCCCTCAGGAACAGCCGGACGGCCGATCCTTGGACAGATCAGATCATTCGGAGTAACAAATGTCCTGGTTGTCGTATCGAGGTATTTCGGAGGGACACTGCTTGGTGTCGGCGGACTTATCAATGCTTACAAATCGGCAGCTGAATCGGCTCTGAGCAATGCGGAGATAATCGATCATTTTGTGCATGAATCATATGAGCTAACATTTCCCTACTCAGCGATGAATGATGTAATGAAGATAATCAAGGAGGAAAACATAACTCAAACCGGTCACATATTTGACCTGGAATGCCGGATGTCCATTTATTTCAGATTATCAGAGAAGGATAGGATACTGACCCGTTTTTCAAGAATCGAAGGACTTAATTACAGGTTTCTGACAGTCGGATAGCTCATTATTATGCCGGGTAAAGTTGTTAATTAATTATTAACATCGGGCAACATGATTATTTATCTTAAGTAATTTTGATTTAAGATCTGAAGAGTGTCCCTAAATGCATTAACTTAATGAAAAAGAGAAGTTTAGTATCGATAGATGATTTTACCAAAGATGAGATCATCAGGATCCTGGACAGGGCCGGGGAATTCGAGAAACAGCCGGTCAGAAAGCTTCTGGAAGGGAAAGTGATTGCCACCCTTTTCTTTGAACCCTCTACACGTACGAGGCTGAGCTTTGAAAGCGCCATAAGCAGGCTCGGGGGAAAGATCGTAGGTTTTGCTGATTCTTCCATTTCAAGCGTAACCAAGGGAGAAACTCTTCATGATACAATAAGGATGGTAAACAGCTACTCTGATCTTATCGTCATACGACATCCGTTTGAGGGTAGCGCAAGATATGCCAGCGAAATAGCTACTGTCCCCGTTATAAATGCAGGTGACGGAGCCAATCAGCATCCCACTCAGACCCTTCTGGACCTCTACTCGATCAGGAAAACACAGGGAACCCTGGACAATCTCAATGTTTTCATGGTAGGCGACCTCAAATACGGAAGAACGGTCCACTCACTAATGATGGCCATGTCATGGTGGAACGCAACCTTTAATTTCATCTCACCCGAAGAGCTGAGAATGCCGGACGAATTTAAGCTCTATCTCGAGAATGCAGGACTGAAATATTATGAGCATCTCGATTTTTCCGATATAATTTCAAAAGCTGATATCATTTATATGACGAGGGTTCAGAAGGAAAGATTCTCCGACCCCATCGAATATGAGAAAGTAAAAAATGTATATGTACTGAAGAACTCAATGCTTGGAAATACCAGGCCGAATATGCGGATACTGCATCCTCTGCCAAGAGTCAACGAAATCAGCACAGATGTCGATTCAAATCCGAAAGCTTATTATTTCGAACAGGCTCTCAACGGAGTATTCACCCGGCAGGCTATTCTATGCAACTTATTAGAAATCAATTAAGAAAGGGTTAACATAATGAAGGAAGCAAAACAGATGAGCGTCAGCGCGATTCAGAACGGGACCGTCATTGACCATGTGCCTGCCAGGAACCTTTTCAAAGTAATTCAGATCCTCGGCCTCGACCATATCGAAAATCAGATCACATTCGGCACCAATCTTG
>Ga0102851_10002100_pt1 | contig 11872 bp, 10 predicted proteins | sample Mud3Dept3metaG_FD_79558 | JGI IMG/M metagenome (GOLD analysis project Ga0102851, IMG submission 79558) | Freshwater wetland microbial communities from Ohio, USA, analyzing the effect of biotic and abiotic controls - Mud 3 Core 4 Depth 3... | ecosystem: Environmental > Aquatic > Freshwater >... | reverse complement strand
TTTTTTGTCGATCCAATTCTTCAATAACAAAATTTAATCCACCAAAAGGATTGAGATTCGAAGATTTTTGTAATTTCATATTAGTGTTTATAAGCATCACCAATTTAGGTGAAAACACCATAGTTGTAAAACCTAATAAAATAAAGTTTTACAGCTTTTTTTATTAATAGACTTGCGGATTTGAGGAAGGATTCGTGCGGCAGCGCTAAGCGCAATTCCTCTGCGCATTCTGCGGTTTAAAAAATCGAGATTCTATTTTTTTATCATTTGATTTAGAAAAATAATCATTTTTTTTTCATGATAATTACTTTTTTAAATCAGGCATTTTTTTTCGCGCCGTGGTTAAAATATATTAATCCTGAAGGGATTCAACAAAATTAACCACCTATGAAATCGGTGGTTAAGAAGGAGAAGATATCCCAACCACGAAGTGGTTGAACAATCCCAAATTATGACAAATACTGCAAATTATTCAACCACATTATGGTTGGTACGTGCTTTCATTCTTTAACCCCAAATTTCATTTGAGGTTAAAGATGTTCAATCTCTTCAGGATTGCCAAACATAAAAATAGCTCCGTCAGCATAAACTGAACATTAAAAAATTATGAAAATAAAATTTGTTTTTCTAAGAATGAACAGATAAAGCCCCCGTAGGACAATCACGAACCTGCCGGATTATTTCATCTTTAGAAGCACTTTCCGTATGTATCCAGGGACGTTCTTTTGGTTTGAAAACTTCGGGAAGACCGCGGGCACATATCCCGCAGTGAATGCATAATTCCGGATCCCAAACAACTGCGATGTCGTCTTTTTTATATTCTCTCATTATTCAATAATTATTCGCTGAGCGATTTTTGAGTCCCGGGTCTCAATAGTAATCACGTATATTCCGCGCGAATATTTTGCTAAATCAAAATTAATTAATGATGAATTTTCAAACTGAACTGAATCTAAAATTTTTCCCTGCAAATCCATTATCTGTAATGCACCACTCTGTGCTGTTCCCAAATTAATGGTGACAAAACCAGTTGCCGGATTAGGATAAATATCAATAGTTGTTTCTGACAAATTATCAAATCCTACATCACTGAAAGTATAACAAGAACTTGTATCAGTACATCCATTTTCAGAAATTAATAGTGCGTAAGATCCATTTGCGGCTGCTGTAAAACTTTGATTTGTTGCACCGGGAATTGCGCTGTATCCTGTTGCGCAATTTAACCATTGGTAAGTTCCGCCGGAAGAAACTGCTGATAAAGTAGCACCTGAAACTGTAACGGAAGAATCAATAGGAATAACAGTAACTGCAATAGTTGCGCATGAAACCGGTGTGATACAGGCAGGCTCACCTCTTACATAAAATGTAGTATTTCCCTGAGGAAAAAGAACTGCTGATGTTCCCGAAAAACTTCCGATTAATGTTCCGCCACAACCTCCGGAATAAACACTCCAATAATCTGCCGAATTTAAATTTCCTGAAGTGATAGAAAGTGTTAAAGGCATATTTTTACAAATAGTTGTTTGATCAAGATTGAGCGTTGGCAGGCCGGCATCAAAGCATGGTTCATACTTCATAACGCTTGCTTTAAAAGTTCCGCCATCATAATCCTGGAATGCTACAACAGGTAATCCACCGTCGAACGCAAGGCTGGTATACAAAACTTGTGAAGGAGTAAATCCGGGGATTCCAATTTCGAGCCAGTCAGTTCCGTCAAACCACATCACATTTGCTCTGAAGCCGTAAGATGCATCCTGGTAAGAAACATAAGGATCACTGCCTAACATTTCAAGATCTAAATAATCTGCGGTACCTGGCGTAAAGCCCGCTGTTCCTACAACTGACCATGTTCCGTTATAAGTCATCACTGTAATTTTATCGCCCATCGCATTATCCTGGTATGCAACAAAAATAGTTGTTCCATCATTCGAGATAGAAGTTTTACCAACACCGCCTGACGTTACAGCTTGCGTTCCGACATACTGCCAATTTGCACCATCAAAATACATTACGGAAAGTTTATTTGCAGCATTTAAATCTTTAAAAGAAACATACGGAACAGAGCCCATAATTGTCAGTGAAATTTCTGAAGCAACATCTGCGGAAAAACCCGGTATTCCTACCTGGATCCAATTTGCTCCGTCAAATTTCATAACAGACAAACGGTTACTGTTTGAGCCGTCCTGGTAAGCAACATAAGGTGTTGCGCCATCAAATTCTAAATTGACATAACTTGTATTTATTCCTGAAAATCCAACAACACCAATCGTGATCCAGCTCACGCCGTTAAACGCTTTTACCGTTACGCGATTACTGCTTGAGCCATCTACATAAGCAACGTGTACAAAACCGTTATCAATTGCTAAACTTGTGTACAAAGCACCACCTGCTGAAAATCCGGCAGGTCCAACATTTACCCATGTTGTTCCGTCAAATTTCATCACTGAGCATTTATTTGAATTTGCTAAATCGCGGTAAGCAACATAAGGAACACCGGCATAAATTCCAAGACTGGTGTATTGAACCTGGCCGGCTGAAAATGCAGGTGAACCAATATTTGCCCATTGAGCATTTGTAAAAAAAACAGAAAATACAAATAAGAATAGTATAATTTTTTTCATAATTTATAATACGTTGATGGGTTATTAAACGTTAATTAAATTGTCGTTTTTTTCGAGTTCAAAATTAATACAATTGAATAAATATCTTGTAAATGAATTCGTTAAGAGACTGATTTTTATCGTTATGTTCTTGTTCACAACTTTGGTATGGGTCTGAAATGAATGTTAGTTTGACCATTGGTAAAAATTTATTGCCACGAATAAAAAACGAATACTAATTGTATAATATTGTTAACCTTTTGAAAAACCCGGAATGCGAGGATACTGACATTCGTGCATTCGTGGCGTTTTTTATTTTTTTCATGGACGCAAAAACGGATTACCGAATTCAGAATTATTAATAAAAACTGAATCAGTCAGCGTATTTAAAAAAGCTTCCAGGCATTCTTTATCATATTCGTTTAATTGAACGCCACCCTGATGAATCCTTGTCATTTTGGAATCAATGTTTACGCTTCTATTTAATCCCTCGCTGTAAAAATTTATTACTTCTTTCAGTGTTTTAAAACGTCCATCGTGCATATAAGGTGAAGTCAGCGCAATATTTCGGAGCGATGGAATTTTAAATTTTCCATGATCGGTTTTGATTTTTGAAAATCCGCCTAAACCTAAATCTGAAAAATTATTCGCGTCTTCAATTTTATCAAGGCCATTATTACTAAATTTTAATGAGGTTGTCAATGCATTGGCATCAGATGAATGACAATGTAAACAGTCAGCCATTGATTGATCATTCATGATTTCAAATCCGCGCAATTCTTTTTTTGTCAGTTTATCTTCGCGCCGCAGCACACGATCAAATTTAGAATTGTAAGAGATAAGCGTCCGCTCAAATTGTGCGAGCGCTTTTGAAATTAGGTTGCTATCAATTTTTTCTTTACCAAAAACTAATTCGAATTTTTCGCGATAAAGTTTATTTTTGGTAATTCGTTTAGCTGCGATGTTCCAATCCAAATTCATTTCGCCGTGATCGCGAACGGGAAAAAAAATCTGTGCTTCAATTGACTTTGCGCGTCCATCCCAGAAAAGCGCAGGATACCATGCCAGGTTGAAAAGTGGAGGTGTGTTTCTTTTTTGTTTTGTCCCGTTTATTCCGACGCTGAATTGAATTCCGCCATCACTAAATGCAAATTGCTGTTTGTGACATGATGCGCAAGAAATTGTGTAATCGGAACTCAGGATAGAATCATAAAATAAAAATCTGCCCAGTTCAACACCTTCTTGTGTTACAGGATTATCTTCAGAAACCGGCATTTCAGGAAATGCAATTGGATCGGGAAATTTATACGGCGTAAGTTTTCCATTCCGGGAATTTCCAAGAAATAAAATCCCTAAAAAAATAAATCCTACTGAACAGAAAAAAAATCGCATTGGTTATCTGCTGATAATTATTGAGTGCATTTCCTTTCTGAGATTTGTTTCAATTTTCAAAAAATATTTTCCTGTTGGTAAATCAGAAACATCAATTAAATTAATTCCTGATGACGGCGAAATAGTTTTTTTAATTTTTCCGTTAATATCCAGCAATGTTATGGCCACTATGGTAATGTCGGGAGAAGTATTTATTTGCTCAATCGTAATTGTTTGATTTGAAACGGTAGGATAAACTTTAAAATTGTCCGGTTGAGATTGTTCGTTAACAGGATGAAACCAGGTTTCCGCTACCATAATATTATCTATCATCCATCCTTCCTGGTTGGTTTCAATAGAATCTGAAACAATTCTGAACCGAATACTTAAGTTGTCAATTGTCCACAAATAATCATAAATAAAACAGAGCCATACATTTTTCCATGTGCTGTCTGTTCCCGTCAAACAAGGTTCGGTTGAAGGAAGCACCCCTTCATTTGCAATATCCCAACCGTAAAAATTATAAACGTTCGGGTTTCCAAAAGCATTTTGCCACGTTGCCCCGGAGTCAGAAGAAAATTCAACAACTCCGCCATCCTGGTTCAAATCAAAATCAATTTTCTGATTCCACTGAATGGCTAATCCACCCGCAAACAGTGAGTTTTCGGGTAACACAAACCATGCTGATGATGAAAGCGAATCAGGATAATAATTGACAGTATCTGTCACAAGAACATTGGGAACAGTAGATGGTGCATCAAAAACTATTTTTTGCGGTGGCCCGACTTGCCATATATTGAAGGTGGTTGTGTCGTATTCCACAAATACAGATCCCCATACATTTGTATCAGCGCCGTCAAAATACTGAGTAAAATATTGTGCGTTTGAAAGAAATGAAAAGGGGAAAAGAATAAGAGAGAGTAAAAGTTTTTTCATAAATATGGGGTCAAATCTTGTTCTATTTTAATTACGCAAATGCGATTGAATGGGTTGGTGATTTTTTTGAATAAGAATTTTTTTGACACGATGACAAAAAATTAAATTCCCGACAACTTTTATGGTGAATATTGAGAGTTCAACGTGATGAGAAATAAATTTACCACGCGAATGCGCAGATAAAATTATTTGAATTTAGCGAATAAGAATTCCAAAATGGAGAACGCTATGATGATTTTGACAGGATCAAAATTAAAGCATTTCAAATTTATATATTGCTACAACCAACACTAAACAATCTTCTTAGCCTTAGCAACTTTCTGATTCATTAAAGCAATCTCCAATACTTCGTCCATTCTTTTTACATAATGAAAAGTAAGGCCTTTTAAATAATCGCCTTTAATATCTAGAATGTCTTTTTTATTTTTCTCGCTCAGAATAATTTCTTTGATGTTTGCTCTTTTTGCTGCAAGAATTTTTTCTTTGATTCCTCCTACAGGTAGCACAGAACCACGAAGAGTAATTTCGCCAGTCATAGCCAGGAATTTTTTTACTTTACGTTGTGTAAATGCAGATGCAATTGATGTTAACATTGTTATTCCTGCTGAAGGTCCGTCTTTCGGAGTAGCACCTTCGGGAATATGCATGTGAACATCGTACTTATCAAAAAGTTCAGATGTTAACCCAAATTCTTCCGCGTTTGATTTTAAATATTGATGCGCCAAAACTGCTGACTCTTTCATTACTTCACCAAGATTTCCGGTAAGTGTTAATTTGCCTTTTCCTTTTGTCAGACTTGTTTCAATAAATAAAATATCACCGCCAACTTGTGTCCATGCTAAACCTGTTACAACACCTGCAAATTCATTTCCGATGTATTTGTCTTTACTGTGCGCAGGTCCAAGTATTGCGAGAAGCTGATTGATATTAATTTTCGGTGTAAATTTTTCATTCATCGCAATTTGTTTCGCCCTGTTGCGCGTTAATTTTGCGATTCGTTTTTCTAAACTTCTAACTCCTGATTCTGCCGTGTAATCTTCAATTATTTTTTCAATCAGATCATCCGAAAGAAGAATATCTTTTTTAGTTATTCCGTGAGCTTCTAATTGTTTCGGAATCAAATGTCGTTTTGCAATTTCAATTTTTTCTTCAACGGTATATCCATTTACTTCTATGATTTCCATTCGGTCGCGAAGTGGACCTTGAATATTGGAAAGATTATTTGCAGTGGCGATAAATAAAACATTAGAAAGATCATAATCAAGATCTACAAAATTATCCTGGAAAGCAAAATTTTGTTCAGGATCTAAAACTTCTAATAAAGCAGATGAAGGATCGCCGTGCGAATCACGTCCGATTTTATCAATCTCATCCAAAACAAAAACCGGGTTTGAAGTTCCCGCTTTTTTTATGTTCTGAATTATTCTTCCCGGCATCGCGCCAATATATGTTCTGCGGTGACCTCTTATTTCGGCTTCGTCATGCAAACCACCTAATGACATCCTGATATATTTTCTACCCAAAGCTTCAGCAACAGATTTTCCGAGTGATGTTTTACCAACTCCCGGAGGTCCGTATAGACAAAGGATCGGAGACTTCATGTCTTTTTTTAATTTTATAACGGCGAGGTACTCAAGAATTCTTTCTTTTACTTTTTCTAATCCGAAATGATCACGTTCTAAAATTTTCTCGGCGCGCTTCAAATCAAAATTATCAGTTGAAGTTTCATTCCACGGCAAATCCAAAATCAGGTCAATGTAATTTAACTGAACAGAATATTCTGCTCCTTGCGGATTCATTCGACCAAGTTTTGTGATCTCTTTTCGAAATGCTTTTTCTACTTTTTCATTCCATTTTTTTAATGCGGCGCGTTTTTCAAATTCGCGAATTTCATTCTCAACAGGATTATCTCCGAGCTCATCCTGGATGGTGCGCATTTGTTGATTCAAAAAATACTCACGTTGCTGACGATCCATGTCCATTTTAACTTTGGACTGGATTTCATTTTTCATGCTCAGCATTTTTATTTCGTATGACAACTGTTCAATAACAGCTTCAATACGTTTTGAAATATCTGTAATCTCTAACAGGCGTTGTTTTTTATCGACTTCACTACTAAGATTAGATGCAATGAAATTTACTAGAAAAGTAGGACTCTCAATATTTTTTATCGCGAAAGTTGCTTCGGTTGGAATGTTCGGAGATTCTTTAATAATACGAATCGCCATGTCTTTCATGGAAGAAATAAGTGCGAGATTTTTTTGATTCTTTAAATCAATTTTATCATCATGCAAACCAATTACGTTTGCTTTGAAATAAGGAATTTCCTGCACAAAATTCGAAACCTGGAATCTTCTTTTTCCCTGGATAATAATCGTTGTGCTGCCGTCAGGCATTTTTAATTTCTTGATGATTTGCGCAACAGTTCCGATCGAATTGAAATCGCCGATTCCGGGATCTTCAACAGTAGATTTTAATTGCGATAAAACACCAATAATTTTATTTGTTTTGAATGCATCTTCAATTAACCGGATAGATTTATCGCGGCCAATCGTGATCGGAATTACGACACCCGGAAAAAGTACATTGTTTCTTAAAGGTAAAATAGGAAGTACTTCCGGTACATCTTCTTTGTTCATGCGATCTTCCTCTTCCTCTGAAATCAGCGGAATAAATTCAGGTTCATGATCAATAATATTTTGTAATCCAAAAAAGTCGTTCTCAAATATGTCAGACATAAATTCAGTTTTTCAGTCAGTTTGTCATTTTATGGCAAGGCAAAATATGCAGAAAAGGGGTTTATGAGCCCTGTTTTGATTGTGTCCTCTTAATGACAATCATTGTGCCATTTGAAAAAGGTGCTGCATAATTTTTTGTTCAGCTTCCGTAAATTCAATTCCTCTGCGTAACATCATATTCGTTGCTACCTCGAAAGCTTTTTCCTGTTTAAATTTTTCGCATGATTCTGCAGCTCCCCAGGTAAATGAAGGAATATATTTAGCCGGAAATCCTGCTCCGAAAATATTTGCCGAAACGCCAATAACCGTAGCTGTATTAAGCATTGTATTGATTCCTGTTTTTGTATGATCGCCCATTAATACACCGCAAAAAGTGATATCAGTTTGTTCTGATTTTTCTGTCTGGAAAGAATAGATTTTCAATTTTCCATAAGTATTCATCAGGTTAGATGAATTAGTGTCTGCGCCTAAGTTGCACCACTCACCAATTACTGAATTACCAAGAAATCCGTCATGTCCTTTATTTGAATAAGCCTGGAAAACAGAATTTGAAATTTCACCGCCAACTTTGCAATGCGGACCAATAGTGGTTGCACCATAAATTTTAGCACCCATTTTTACCGTCGAATGTTCACCTAATGCAAATGGTCCACGAATCATTGATCCTTCCATTATTTCTGCATGCGCAGCAATATAAATAGGACCTTCGGTGGCATTAAGAATACTGAATTCGACTTTGGCTCCTTCCTCGATAAAAATATTTTGTATTCCTGCAATTTGATTTGAATTGCTCAAAACCGCCGAAGTTCGGTGTTCTTTTATGCGCTCAAAATCAAGTTTTATGGCTGCGTCATTTTTTTGAAAGATATCCCAAAGATTTTCTATGAATAAAAGATCATCCTGATTTTTGTGAATTTCGTTAGCTGCATTTTTTCCGTTAGATGCAATCCATCGGTTATTCACCATTAATTTTTCGCCGGATTTTAATTCAGCTACTTGTTTTGCAAGCTCTGCCGTTGGTTTTATATTTCCTGCGATATAAAAAGCATTTACATCAGTTGCTGCAGTAAATTTTGAATTCAGATATTCTTGTGTCTGATAAGAAACAGTGCATCTGCCAAAATAATGAATCCAGGATTGGGAAATAGTATTAATTCCGAATCGCAATTCAGACACGGGCCGTGTTAACGTCAGTGGCGCCAGCTTTTTATGCAAATTATTATCGTCAAATACGATTGTCATCATAGTACAAAGTAAGGCAAAAAAAAAGCCTCATCACTGAGGCTTTACTAAAGTATTATAAAAAAACTATTTTTTCTTAGTAGTTGTAGCGTAACGGTTTTTGAATTTGTCAATTCTACCCGCAGTATCAACAAACTGCATTTTTCCGGTAAAGAAAGGGTGAGACATTGAAGTGATATCCAATTTAATCAATGGATACTCAGCACCATCTTCCCATGTTATGGTTTCTCTTGATTGTGTACATGAACGACACAAAAAAGATCCTTCGGTTGTCATATCCTTAAATACTACTAACCTGTATTCTTCCGGATGAATTCCTTTTTTCATTTTATTTAATTTTAATCAGTAAACGACTTCTTATCCTCTTGTGTTCAACTAAACGAAGACCCAAAATCGGAGTGCAAAGTTAATACTTTTTTTTAACCGTCCTAAAATTTCTGCGATTAAAATAAAAAAAGTCTTTTAGCGTATTACCTTTGAACTATCAATGAATCGCGCTTTAATCATCTTTTTTAGTCTGTCCTTTCTGCTTCTTTCAGGTTGCAAGAAGGATAACACGTTTACAAAAGATCATCTCGATTTTTCAACCGACTCTGTTCTTTTTGATACAGTTTTTACCACGGTTGGCTCAACCACGCAGCGTTTCAGAATCTATAACAACAATAATTCAAAGATAAAGATTGACGAAATTGAATTAATGGGTGGTTCATCATCTCCGTTCAGAATAAACATTGACGGCGTTTCCGGAATTTTTCATGAAGATATTTTATTGAATCGGAATGATTCGTTGTTTGCTTTTGTTGAAGTGACGCTGCAGGTTAACAGTACAACGAATCCACTTGTGATTTCTGATTCAATTCGTTTTCTAACAAATGGTCAGAATCAATATGTTCATTTAGATGTCTGGGGGCAAGATGCTTATTTTCATAATAACGAAATTGTTGCAGGTACATGGCTAAATGATAAACCCCATGTTATTTACGGTTTGGCAGCTGTTGGTTACCCCGGAATAGACTCTAATTTGAATTTGACTATTCCCCAGGGAACTGATGTTTATTGTCACAAAAATTCAATGCTTCTTGTTTATAAGAGCAGTATTGATATTCAGGGTCAGTTAAATAATGAAGTAACATTTCAGGGAGATCGTTTAGAAAGTTTTTACGACGATGTGTCCGGCCAGTGGTGGGGAATTCGTTTAATTGAAGCGCAAACTTCAACTATCAATTATGCAATAATAAAAAATGGTGCAATTGGCGTTCAGGTGGATTCTACTCAAGATCCGCTTACATTAACAATGACAAATACAAAAATTGAAAATTTCGATTTCTTTAATTTATATGTCGCAGCAGGCGCAAATGTCGTTGCTGAAAATTGCCTTTTCGGTGATGCCGGTTTATATGGCGTATTTTTATTTGCCGGTGGAGAATACAATTTCACGAACTGTAATTTCACGAATTATTGGTCAGGAAGTAGAGGAGGACCGGCTTTAGCTATAAAAACGTGGTATGAATATGAAGGCGTAAATTATGTAAGACCAGTTGTAAATTCAAGATTTGATAATTGTGCCATTTATGGAACGGTAGATAAAGAGTTGGAGATTGATACGATTCCCGGGGCTACGTTTGATTGTATTTTTAATCATAACCTGGTTAAACGAGATGTAATTTATGACTACCCTAATTTTATTTCGAATTTCTGGAATCTTGATCCACTTTTCATTTCACCATCAGATGGTGATTTCCATTTTGAAGCAGGCTCAGCTTTAGATAATGTAGGCGACGCTCTCTATTCAACACCTCTTGATATCGAAGGTGTGGCGAGAAATGCAGGTTCGCCTGATATTGGCTGCTACGAGAAGTTGTAGAAGATTTTTGATTTTTTCTCATCAACTTAATAAAATCTGAAATCTTTGTTCGTTAATCTATCATTGATCAGAAATCAATGTGAGCTTGGTTATAAAAGAAGGTTAATATTTTTATTGTACTACAAGAGTCGCTGTTGCTGTTGCCTTGTCTCCGGCAAATCCAAATTTACTGTACACGTTAAGAGTAATAGTATAAGTCCCGGCTACGCTGAATGAATGAATAATCTGAGGATCGGACCAGCCTTGCGAATTTTCAGGAGCAGGAGGAGGGCCATCCATAAACCACTCATAACTTAATGCTCTTTTTGAACAAGACGTAAAAGTAACAGGTACACCAACACCCACAGTTGTCTGATCCATTTCAATACAAGCCTTAGGTGGCTTATTACAACCAACGAAACCCAAAACAATAAAAGCACAGGCCGTAAATAATATACGCACAGTATGATAATTTTTCACGAATTTATAAAGAAGTCTACATTTCCTGTGACGTGTCTACAAAAATTTGGGTTGGCGATTAAACAGGTACAGGTCAAGAATCGCCATAAATTTTGCGCCTATTTCACGAAAATGAGTCAGGTTGCTTTTTGACTGAACGTCCTGCGCATTATAGCCTGCAGCGTCAATTCCATAATGATGCGCGATAAAAACGGCACGTTGATTATGAAACTCCTGACTTACAATTATCAACGAAGTACAATTGAAAACTTTTTTTGCTCTTACAACTGAATCCAATGTTCTGAATCCTGCATAATCTCTTATTATGATTGAGTCAGGTACACCAAAAGCAATAAGATAAAGTGCCATGTCAGTTGTTTCGTCATATCCTTTAATATGATTGTCGCCGCTGACAATTATTTTTTTTACTTTCTTATTGAAATAAAGTTCAGCTGCAGATTCCATGCGATACTGAAAATATTTGTTAATTCCGAATTTACCTTTTTTATTCGCGCCTAAAACAAGGGCAAATTCTTTTTCAGGAACAGATTCAATTGTGTCGTATAAGTATTTTTCCGTTGATTTTTCAATCCATAATGTACTGCATAGGGCCCAGAAAAAGATACCGACAATTGTGGCTGAAAGGTTCAAAAAATATTGCATGAATCAAATTTTAGAAAATA
>Ga0102851_10002099_pt1 | contig 11873 bp, 10 predicted proteins | sample Mud3Dept3metaG_FD_79558 | JGI IMG/M metagenome (GOLD analysis project Ga0102851, IMG submission 79558) | Freshwater wetland microbial communities from Ohio, USA, analyzing the effect of biotic and abiotic controls - Mud 3 Core 4 Depth 3... | ecosystem: Environmental > Aquatic > Freshwater >... | reverse complement strand
TCGTACACCGGCAAGAGCTGCTTGCTCATGACGTTGGTAAGCGGCGCAAGCCGGGTGCCGGCGCCGCCGGCGAGAATAATGCCCTTCATACGCTGCGGCCCTGTGTCTGATAGTTTTTCTTCAGCCATTGCTGGTGCTGGGTGTTGCTCACCGCCTGCACCCAGGCGCTGTTCTCCAGGTACCATCGCACGGTGCTGGCAATACCCTGCTCGAAGCTCATGGCCGGTTGCCAGCCGAGTTCGCGTTTGATCTTGGATGCATTGATCGCGTAGCGCCGGTCATGGCCGGGACGGTCGGCGACATGCGTGACCAGACGCGCGTGCGGCGCAGCTTTTGGGTAACGATCGTCCAGCAACCGGCAGATGGTCTGCACGATATCGAGGTTAGCGCGCTCGGCATTGCCACCGATGTTGTAGGTCTCGCCCGGCTGTCCCTTTTCCATAACCGTTCTAATCGCCGTGCAGTGATCCTCGACATACAGCCAGTCGCGCACCTGCTGGCCATCACCATAGATCGGCAACGGCTTGCCGGCGCGCGCGTTCTGGATAATGAGCGGGATGAGTTTTTCCGGGTGCTGGTACGGCCCGTAGTTGTTCGAGCAATTGGTAGTGACCACCGGCAGGCCGTAGGTGTGGTGATAGGCGCGCACCAGGTGATCGGCCGCCGCCTTGCTCGCGGCATACGGCGAGTTCGGCTGGTACTGGTGTTCTTCGGTGAAGGCCGGGTCCTTCGGCCCGAGGCTGCCGTACACCTCGTCGGTCGAGATATGCAGGAAGCGAAATGCGCGCTTCGCCCCCGCCTCCAGCCCCTGCCAGTAACTGCGCGCGGCGGCCAGCAGTGTGTGCGTGCCGACGATATTGGTCTGGATGAAGGCCTGTGGCCCGAGAATCGAACGATCGACATGCGATTCGGCGGCAAAGTTCACCACCGCAACCGGCTTGTGCTCGGCGAACAGCCTGGCGGCCAGGACCTCATCGCCGATGTCGCCGTGCACAAATACGTGGTCACGGTCGGCCTTCAGGCCATCCAGATTCTCGGGGTGCCCGGCGTACGTCAGGAGATCGAGGTTGATGATGCGTGCCAGACCCAAGCGGCGCGCAGCCAGCACGAAGTTCGCGCCGATGAACCCGGCACCGCCGGTGACAAGCCAGGTCTGCATGCGGCGTTCCCTGTGGGCCTTGAAAAAATGGACGGCCAAGCCGCCCCAAGGGCGCATTCTAGCGGGTTTTCCCGGCCGTGGGCAGAACCCCACCCATCCCGGGATATTGGGGTACCAGCAGGCGCTACGGTGGCCGCGGACCGCTGTGTTGGCTTGACGCTCTATCCCGGGTCTGTTCCAATCTGGGGCGATCCAATCGGCACGGAATCATTGCTGTTGCTGACATCCCACCCACTGAACAGCGCTTCATAAACTCGCAAGAAACATGAAATCACTAACACTGGTGTCAATACTCCTGGCAGCCGGCCTGGGCCTGCTTGCCTGTGCACACGACCCGAACGCGGCCAAGCCCGAAACTGCTGAACAGACACCTGCCGATTCGGGGTATATCGTCCAGCCCGGAGACATTCTGGAAATCTCGGTATGGAAGGAAAAGGACCTGCAACGCGAAGTCGTCGTGCTGCCGGGTGGATCGCTGTCGTTCCCGTTGGCAGGCGAGGTCCAGGCCAGCGGCAAAACCGTTGAGCAGTTGCGCAAGGACCTCAGCACCCGCCTGGCAAAGTACATACCCGGGGCGGTCGTGACGGTATCCGCCAAGCAGATCCAGGGCAACAAGATCTACGTACTCGGCAAGGTGAACCGGCCCGGCGAATACGCCGCCTCGCGTTATGTCGACGTGATGCAGGCGCTCAGCATCGCCGGCGGCGTTACCCCGTTTGCATCCGTCAACAGCATCCAGGTTCTGCGCCGGGTGAATGGCGTGCAGACAGCGATACCCTTCAAGTACTCGAAGGTCGCAAGCGGCAGCAACCTTGAATCCAACATCATCCTGCAGAGCGGGGATGTGGTCGTAGTGCCGTAGGCACGGGACAGATCACAGCAGGTCGCCTGGCTGCGGCATCACCGGCCACCGACCGCGGGGCGACGCAACGCCTCGACGCACGATCTGCCTGACCATCCCTACTGCCGAGCCACCAAGAATCGCCATGCCGCCTCGCCCGCTATTTGTGGTTACGTGTTGCCTGGCCATATTGGGCAAGACCGGCCTCGCGCAGGCCATCGAGTGGGCCGCCGAGCCGTCGATCCGCGCCGGACTCGAATACAACGACAACTTATTCCTCACCACCGCGCAGCACGAAACCGTCACTGGCGCCAATCTGGGAGTAAACCTGGACCTGGTTGCGAGGCAGGAGCTTTGGGAGCTGCGCGGCGGCGCACGACTGTTGAGCCGGCGTTACCAAGGTCGCGAGGACCTGAACACGGACGACGTCTTCGGGACTCTCGGCTACTACCTCAACACCGACCGCAACCGCTGGCAGCTGAACGCCTCGTATGCCAGTCAGTCCATGCTGAACAGTGATACGATCGATCCTGATATTGGTCTGACCTATAAGCAGACAAAGCGCGCCACCACCACCGCCATTCCGGCATGGACCTGGCTGGTGACCGAGACCACGCAACTGCGCCTCGACTATCAGTTTGCCGATGTACAGTACCAAGAAGGTGCCAGCGTCAACCTGTTGGACTACCGTCAGACGGCGACAGGCCTGGCCCTCTCGGATCAGATTTCTGCACGCACTAAAATCTTCGCCATACTCAACTATTCTGACTTCCGGGTAACAACTCCCGAAGCGGACATATTCGCGCCCTATACCGCCAAGTCGAGAACCAACACCGGTCAAATCGGCATTACCCATGACTTTACCGAGACACTGAAGGGTTCGCTGTCAGGCGGGCCACGCAAAACCGTGTCTGACGATGTGATATATGGGCTGTGCGGATTCTCCCTCTGCCTCGTGCCGGTCACACCATCAACTACCACGTATGGCTCGGTGTTCGCCGGCAGCCTGGAGAGCCGTCTCCAACTGACTAGCACGACCTTCCGCTTTAGCCGCGCCGTTAGCCCCAGTGGTTCCGGCAGTCAGGTGCAGTCCGGAAACGTCTACCTTGGTATTCAGCGGCAGATTACGCCCGACCGACTAAGCGTGTGGCTCACTGCTTCGGGTCAGGCAATCAGGGCCATAGGCCCCACCACGAGCAACGTAGACCGAAACTACTACCGGCTCGAGCCGGGACTGCGCTGGCGCTGGACCGAGGATCTCGCCGTCGAGGCCACTTATCGATATGCACGGCAGCGATATGTCGACGCGGACAACGTGGCTGCGGCGAACTCTGTTAATTTAGTATTCACTTATATAGTGCCTAAATTCTCAATTTCACGATAAATATCATATAATTAACTTTTCCTACCGTATCACCGATACAACGTTTTAGACACGTCTGAAGGTGATTTTATGTTAGGCTGAATAAAGAGAATAAATTTGCCACCATCGCCAGATGTCCAGGGCCGGTGCTCCAACCAATCAGAAGTGACTCACAAATCATGATGCAAGAGCAGTTCGATGAAATCGGCCAAAAGAGCCTAAAGGACTACATTGACGCTCTGCGCCGCCGGCGTAGCACGATACTTCTGACTGCAGGCGGTCTCTTCATTGTCAGTGTGCTCGTCGCGTTTCTGTTGCCGCCGGTCTACCGATCCACGGCGACGATCCTGATCGAGGAACAGGAAATCCCGCCGGATCTGGTGCGCTCGACGATTACCACCTACGCCTGGCAGCGAATCCAGACCATCAGCCAGCGGGTGATGACCCGCAACAACCTGATGGAGATCGTCAACAAGTACGACCTCTACCCCGACAAGCGCCGGAACGAGACCAGCGAGGAAACCATTGAGCGCATGCAGAAGGCCATCAAGCTGGATCCGATCAGCGCTGATGTGATCGATCCGCGCAGCGGCCGGCCGATGCCGGCCATGATTGCTTTCACGCTCGCCTACGACGGCGAGCGCGCCGAGGTGACGCAGAAAGTGACAAATGAACTCACCACGCTGTACCTGAACGAAAATCTGCGGTCACGCGACGAAAAGACCACCGAGACCTACGGCTTTCTTACCGACGAAACCACCAAACTGAGCGAACACATTGCCAGCCTCGAAACCAAACTCGCCGAGTTCAAGCAGAAAAACGTCAACACCCTTCCGGAGCTAGCGCCACTGAACTACCAGCTGATGGACCGCACCGAAATCGATCTGCGCGACACCAAAAACCAGCTTCGGTCGCTGGACGAACGCAAGTTCTACCTGGAAGGTCAGCTGGCACAGATGAATCCCAACAGCCCGATGTTCACGGCAAGCGGCGAACGGATTCTTGATCCCATATCGAGACTCAAGGTTCTCAAAACCGAACTGGCCGGCGCGGCTGCCCAGTATTCGCCCGAACATCCGGACGTGCTGCGGCTACGGCGCGAGATTTCCGGGCTGGAGCGACAGACCGGCGTGGTCTCGCCGAATGAAGAACAGGCAAAAGAAATGTCCCGGCTGCGTGCCGAGCTTGCCGCCGCAAAGGAGAAATACTCAGCGGATCATCCGGATGTAATACGGTCGAGTAGCGCACTGGCGGCGCTCGAGGCATCGCTGAAAGCACCAGCTACGCCCGAATCTATCGTCGCCGCGGAAAAACCGGAGAATCCTGCTTACATTACCCTGCAGGCGCAACTCCAGGCGGTCAGCAGCGACTTCAGGGCACTGACAGCGAAGCGTAACGAGCTTGAGACAAAGCTGAACATGCACGCGAAGCGCCTGACCAGCATGCCCCAGGTCGAACGGGAATACGTCAATCTCAAACGCGATTACGAGAACTCGCAGATGCGATATCGCGAACTCAAGGCCAAACAGATGGAGGCCGAGGTCGGGCAGCAGCTTGAAAAGGAGCGCAAGGGCGAACGCTTCACCCTCATTGACCCGCCCCAGCTTCCGGAAAAACCGGTCAAGCCCAATCGCATCGCGATTCTCCTGCTGGGCTTCATTCTCTCGATTGGTGGCGGCCTGGGCTTTGCACTCGTTGCAGAAAGTGTAGACGCGTCTTTGCGCGGTTCACACAGTGTCACCGCCGCACTCGGCACAGCGCCCCTGGCCGTGATCCCGTACATGCAGAACAGCGAAGACCTGCTGCGCGCGGAAAAGACCAAAAAAATCGTTTCCCGGTCGGCAGCGGCAGCGGCGATCGCCGTTGTCATATTATTGCCGGTTTTCTGGATTCCCTGGGATGTCCTGTGGTTCAAGGGAATGCGCATACTGAGTTCGTTTTTTGGTGCATAGAAAGCGACCAATCATTAAAGATCAGAATCCACTATGGAACGCATAAAACAGGCATTGGCGCGCGCACGCGAGGAACGGCTTCGCACCGGCGGGGTCGAGACTCCATCCTCAGCACCGGGCGGCTCCCGCCCGACAGGAGAGATTCTCTATACACGCTCGCGCAGCGCCGACGCACCGAAGGACCTGCTGCGCGAGCAGCGCGTGGTCAGCGCCTTCGAGAATGGTGAATTCACGGATGCCTACAAGATCCTCAGTACCCAGGTACTGCACAAGCTACAGGACAACCGCTGGAACGCCCTGGCCGTCACCAGCCCAAATGCCGGTGAAGGCAAGACCCTGACCGCCATCAACCTGGCGATCAGCCTCGCCAAGGAAGTCACCTACACGGTACTCCTGGTCGATGCCGACCTGCGCGATCCGAGCGTGCACCGCTATTTCGGACTGCAGCCGGAACTTGGACTGAGCGACTATCTGCTGCACGACGCCCCGCTCGCGGATCTGCTCATCCACCCTGCCGGCATCCCGCGATTCGTGATCCTGCCGGGGGGAAAGCCCCTTAGCAATTCGACTGAGATGCTCAGTTCACCCAAAATGACGCGCCTCGTTGACGAGCTCAAGACCCGCTACGCCTCGCGTATTGTGCTGTTTGACGTCCCGCCCCTGCTTTCATCCGCCGACACGCTGGCGTTCTCACCGTATGTGGACGCCGCCCTGCTGGTGATCGAAGAAGGAAAGACCGGGGCCCAGGACGCGCAACGTGCCTCCGCACTGCTGGCCAATACTCAGCTCATCGGCACGGTGCTGAACAAGTCCCGATCTGCCATGCCCGCGAACACCGTTTCATCCTCTGGGGCGGTCGACCGGTTTTTCGAAAAGCTCCGGAACAGCGCGCTCATTGACCGGACAGCCGAAAAAATCCAGGGCTGGACCTACCGTCTGCTGCGGAGAAAGAGCTAGCCATGTACGAACAATTCTACGGCCTGCGGGAAAAGCCATTCTCGCTCCTGCCCGACCCGACATTCCTGTACCCCAGCGAGAAGCACAGCATGGCGCTGGTATTGCTGGAGTACGGCCTCAGCAACCAGACCAGCTTCAGCGTCATCACCGGCGGTATCGGTACCGGAAAAACCACCCTGATCCGTCAGCTGCTGTCGCAGCTCGGCCGGGATGTCACCGTGGGGATGATCACGAACACGCATCGCTCGTTCGGCGAGTTGCTGCAGTGGGTGCTGCTGGCGATCAATCTAGAATTTGCCGGAAAAGACAAGGTCGGCATGTATCATCTGCTCGTCGATTTCCTGATCGGCGAGTACGCCAGGAACCGGCGCACGGTGCTGATCATCGACGAGGCGCAGAACATGGCACCCGAGACCCTCGAAGAGCTGCGCATGTTGTCCAACATCAACGCCGACAAGGACCAGGTACTGCAAATCATTCTCGTCGGTCAGGCGGGCCTGCGCGACACCCTGCGCCGCTCCGACCTGGAGCAATTCGCGCAGCGCATCGCCGTGGACTACAACCTGGAACCCCTGAACCTGGACGAAACGCGCAACTACATCCGCCATCGCCTGCAGGTGGCGGGTGGCGACCCGGAACTTTTCGATGCAGCGGCCTGCGAGGTGGTTTACCGTCACAGCGGCGGCACACCGCGACTCATCAACCTGCTCTGCGACACGGCCCTGGTGTACGGCTATGCCGAGCAGGCGACGCAGATCCACGCGCCGCTCGTGGAAGACGTTGTTCACGAGAAGCTGAAGGGTGGCATTTTTCCCAGGGTCCACCCGGCAACCACCACTGATACGCCAGCACGTGGCGCATGGCCGGAACCCATGGAAGAAAACGCCAGCCACGGCGACAGTAAAAAAAAACTTCGCGTAGCGGTAATCTGTGATACCGACGCTGACCGGACGTATCTCAAGAACGCCCTGGAAAAGTGCGGACTGCATGTCGTCGCCATGCTCCCCTTCGAACGTATTCCGAATGTCACGACCGACTTCAACAACGCGGACATCCTGTTCGTCGACTTGAATGAGAACATCGACCAAGAGCTCCAGCAGCTCGACCACCTGCTGGAACAGTGCCCGCTGCCGGTGCTGTACAGCGACAGTTCCGATACCCGCCTGGGGCTCGCCGACGCCACCGGAAACTTCGGCAAACGGCTGACGCTCAAGCTGGCATCGCTCGTACGCCATTAACATTTCAAATGTAGGGTGGGTGGAGCAAAGCGAAACCCGCCGAACAATACGATTGTTGCTGGGTCTGCCGCAATGCTGTTCAGGACGTGCCAAAGCCGCGAAGCACATGCAACCATCATGGATAGTCATGTAGGGTGGGGCCCTGCCCCACCATTCATTAGCAGCTCAACGTGACATTCCATTTGGTGCGTGGAGAACGCACCCTACCTTTGGATGATTCGCACGGAGAAAACGGATGGGTGTTGCTGCACGATTAGGCAGTTCGTAGGGTGCGTTCCACGCACCATTGACGCGTCGAACCTGAATCGGTGCGCAGAGGAACATCACGTTGCTCCACCGCCTATCGCGAAACCCAAAATCACGCTCGATGCGCACTGCACAACTGAGCCTATTGCTGGTATTACTGTCGATAGGCAACGCATTCGGCACCGACCCACAGGGCCGCCCGTCCGGTCCAGGCGTCACAGCCGAGACCTTGGCCGTCATCGTCAACGATAACGACCCCCAGAGCCGGGAAATCGCGCGTTACTACCAGATCCGCCGGCAGATCCCGGCTGCCAACATGATTCACGTGCGCTTCGCCCCGGGTAGAGCGGTCATGTCGCACACGACCTTCCAGAGGATCAAAGCCGATGTGGCTGCGCGCACGCCAGCGAATGTTCAGGCCTATGCCATCACTTGGGCTGCGCCATATCGGGTGGAGTGCATGTCCATCACCACTGCATTTGCTACCGGGTTCGACAGAAAGTTCTGCTCGCAAGACTGCCGTGCCACCCGACCAAGCCCCTATTTCAACTCCGACAGCCGCGTACCCTATTCCGACCACGGGATCCGCCCGACCATGGCCTTGTCCGGCGTCAGCATCGATGAGGTGAAAAGACTCATCGACCGCGGCTTGACCTCTGATGCAACCTTCCCGCGCGGCACCGGCTATCTGGTCAGCACAGGCGATAAGGCACGCAATGTGCGCGCCCTGCTCTATCCGACCATCATCCAGTACCTGGGAGGAAAACTGAATCTGCAAGTCGTGCATGCAGACGAAATCCAGAACCGCAGTGATGTCCTGTTCTATTTTACCGGCACTGCCAAAGTAAGCGGCCTGGAGACCGTCCGTTTCCTGCCGGGCGCCATCGCCGATCACCTGACCTCCGCCGGCGGACAACTCACGGACAGCGGACAGATGAGCAGCCTGCGCTGGCTGGAGGCCGGCGCAACCGGCAGCTATGGAGCCGTGGTTGAGCCGTGTAACCTGCTCGACAAGTTTCCCAGCCCCGGCATTATCATCAAGCATTATCTGCAGGGCGAGCCTCTGATCGAGGCCTATTGGAAAAGCGTTGCCATGCCGGGGGAAGGAATCTTTATCGGTGAGCCGCTGGCAATGCCTTTCGGACACCGTCCGATCGCAAGCGATATCCGCTGACATGCTGCATCGGAAACTGACACCCACCATCCTTAATGATGTCTTCACTCGATTAGAAGTCGACGCGTAGGCGACCCTGCCTAACCACAGTTCAGAAGGGACTGAGTTTCACTGGCCACCGTTCCAACCGCGTCCAATTTGTTGCTGCTTTCCGAACTGAATTGGAACTCTACAACTTATTGAATTAAATAATATTTATTGTTTCCAATACGCCTTTTGCATACTCACAGCACGCTTGAAGGAAAGCGGCAATTTCGATTCAACCAGTCCCATCCGGTAACCAAGAAGCTTCATGGCAATCCTTATGATAGAGGCGGGCAACAAGTAAAGACGCTTAAGGCCCAAATATTTCCATTCCGATAGAACAAACCTGAACCCCTCACCATTCGGTGCGCCGAATTTTCCTAATACCCAAGCATCCCTGGCATGAAACACCCCAACATCAAAATAGCGCTGAAACTCTTGAAAAGGTGTATAGCCATGCGAGTGCTCAACAACAGCATCCGCGTTGTATTGAACCATCCATCCAGACATTATCATCCGCGCAGCAACATGCATGTCTTCTGAAACGATAACATTGCTCGGAAATCCGCCAACCACCTTTAGTGCGCTAACTCGATAAGCCGCAAATGAGTTTGAAATGAAAGCTGCCTTCAAGCCTAGCCGCTGAATATCTGCTGCCGTCTGCAATTTCGACTCTGCGGGATAATTAAACATTCTCGCGTGAACTTCGAACGGGCCCGCTACCTTTCTCGGAAGTTGCCGACCATAGGCGGCACCCACGTTATTCGATTCAAATGACGATACGATATTTCTAATGGAATCTTTATGCGCTAATTTTGCATCCTGGGTCAGGAATATCGCGATATCAGTGCCTTCAAGCAATTCAATCGCCATTTGGCGTGTACCGCCATGATTGAAGTCCTTTCTATTGATAACATGAACCTTATACCCTTCTGCTCTCGCTCTATCCGCAGTGCCATCGTCCGATGATGAGTCAACTACCAATACCGTATCTGGATCGAAGGTTTGCATTCGCATCGCATTGACCCACTCATCCATGTAGGCTGATGCATTCAGGGTTGGCAGGACTATAGCAACTCGCGGTGAGGCCATATATTTCTCTGGTTACATATTCAGTGGCATATAAATCTTTTTGTTACATAATCGGCCAGCAGTGATGGTATGGTGCTGGCGTCTCTCGCAGCAGGGGAAAAGGACTTTGCCTTCTCCACTGACAATTCCAGTTGGTTCGTATCATACAGACCGATCAGATAGCCTTTCTCCTCCATTGCTTTCACCATCTCATCCTGATAATCAGGCGATTCGTTCAATGTTGGGTCTCTGGGAACCGCCACGATCGGCTTGTTGAACAGCAGTGCATCGCGGATACCACCGTAGCCACCCTGGGTAATGACGAGTTCGGCGCCCTCGATCATTCGCAACAACACGGAGCGATCGAGAAAGCGCTCATACTTGCAGTGACTGGGCACATAACGGGTGTGTCCAAGCTGAATGAAAACGTCCCACCCATTCTTGCCGGCCAATTCGTCCAGAGGGCGGACCAGCCTTTCGAAGGAGTCCGGTCCGGTACCGACCAGCGTCACGATCACAGCAGCACCCCTCCATACTTTGCTTTGGGATACACCTTCAGCAGAGGCTCCCATTGCACGTAGAACTCGTCGGCAAACCGATAAAGAAATTTTCCGGTCCGCGAGGGGGTGGTCACGCGAGCGGCAGTCTCGATGAACACCAGTTTCGCACCCAGGAACTTGGCGATCAGGCAGGTAGGAACTACCATGCCGGCGCCGGTGCTGATGACCAGCTCAGGCCGGTTCTTCACCACCAACCAGAAGCTCTGCCATATATTTACAAGATACTTGAGCGCATCGCCATGCGGGTTGATCAAATAGTCGCGTTTCCAGCCAACGCCCTGCAAAGTCTTCTCGGTATGCGGCAACCGCAGGGTCACGATGATCGCCCGCAAGGGCACGCCCTTGATTGCCAGCAACGCCTCAGCAAGATGGCCGCCGCCGGAGGCAACCACTATGGCGCGCGGCGGCTTGATCTCATCTGATTGAGAGATATTTTTCTTCAGCAGATCCTTCACGTCGTCCATCGACATAACCTTGCCAAACTTTTCCGCGACTAGACTACCGCGCGAATACAGTGCGAGCGGCAGCTCCCCCGACACATTCATTTTGGCGGCGGTCTCCCGCGCATCCCTGAACATGTAGATATCCATGGGAAAGCCTTTCAGGGTGGAACGCAGACGTTCAACAAACACCAGATGTGCCGTCCTCAGGGCGTTCCATGCGCCGGGCATGGGGATATAACGTGCATCCAGATCCGAAGTCGGCCGGAACACACCACGCACGATGCTGCCAAACACCAGCGCACCCGCCAGATAGATTGGGCGGTCACGTTCAAGCCGTGCCTGCATGTCTTCCACATAGCCAAGAAACCGGTCCCTGTCCCGGTAATAACAAACGCCCCGGACGCCGGCATCATGCACCAGCACCGCGAAGGGATGTCCATTGAATATCGCGCTCATAGTATGGGCGGCAAGAAAGGCGGCAATCCAGACCCACATTCCATCGCCCAACATACCGAACAGCCAGGCAAGCAGTACAATCAGCAACGCCTCCAGAGCAAAACGGTGCAGACGCTCCATCCAATTCATGTACAGAACGCCCTGGACCAGCCAGTAGCGCAACAGTACCGGTAAGGGCGAACTCAGGATCATTCCGCTACCTTCAATAACCTCGGGTGGTCAGCCATGCCGAAAAATCCCGCTTGGTTTTGTCCAGATCGCCATTATTGTCGAGAACCTTCCAGCTCCCAATATCCGCAAGACGCTGATACAGGCGCTGGCGCTGGCGCAGCTTGCCGTCAAATTTCAGTTCGGGACGCGAGCCCTCAATCAGATCGGCATCGCGATTG
>Ga0102851_10002098_pt1 | contig 11875 bp, 26 predicted proteins | sample Mud3Dept3metaG_FD_79558 | JGI IMG/M metagenome (GOLD analysis project Ga0102851, IMG submission 79558) | Freshwater wetland microbial communities from Ohio, USA, analyzing the effect of biotic and abiotic controls - Mud 3 Core 4 Depth 3... | ecosystem: Environmental > Aquatic > Freshwater >... | reverse complement strand
TACTCCTGCTACTGGGACTGGTTCGACCAGTACTGGTGAGTACAAGGATGTGAGGAAGGCGGTGTCATTGTGGGATGAGGTTATTACCCCCCCTACTCATGAGCAGAGTCCTCCCCCACCAATACCAACGAAGACAAATACCATCCAAGCAGATCCCTATCCCCCATGCTTTGGAAAGAAGTATGATCCAAATGATGAGGAGTGTACAATAGATTGCCATGGAGATGGATGGGCAGAACCCTGTAAGACTGCCTTTGAGGCTTTACAGAGAACTGGACTTGAGAAACGCAAAACAGCAAAGAGGCTAGGAAGCAAATGACACACGTGATAATAGCAGGAGCAGCAGGGGACGACGAATATATGGCTAAGCTCCTAGGTATATATAATATAGATAAGATCCATGCATTCGAGCCTTTTCCAGATAGTTTCGCTAAACTACAGAAAAACTGTAGGGGGGAAACTAGGATCCAACTGGTAGAGGCGGCCTGCTGGATAAACGACAACAAAGTGCGACTGTACCTAGGGGCTAGCCCCCTTTCTCATTCCCTATGCCCTGAGAAAAACAACGTGGATGAGAACAATTACATAACAGTACAAGGAGTAAATCTCTCTGAATATATTAGAGAATGTGGACAGATCTTTCATATTAAGATGAATATTGAGGGAGCAGAGTATGATGTATTGGATCATTTATTTAGTACTGGAATGATCAATAATGTTCATAGTTTAACTGTACAGTTCCATAATACAAAGCTTGTTGGATTTACCAAGCTTCGACATAATATCCTATCAGCTAAATTAGAACAATGGCAGAAGGAGGGTCACTTATGGGACAAACTATAAGGAGGAAGTATGACGGGAGCACCTGTATGGAGGTTGAAGAAACCAGAGATTGTAAGATTAGCAAAGTGGAGATGTAAACATTCACATTCAGGATTAGAGCACTACGAATGTTGGCTTAAGGAAAATCCAGGAGAGGAGAGAATTGGATTCTTTGATTTAGAAACTACAAATCTAAAGGCAGACTTTGGTATCATATTATGCTATGCCATCGCAGATGGAATATCTGACCAAATTTATACCCGCACTATTACAAAATCTGATCTTAGAACTTGCTTAGACGAGAAGGTTGTAAAGTCCTGTATTAAAGACATGAAGAACTTTGATAGATTAGTGGGATACTACTCCACAAAGTTCGATGGGCCTTTCCTCAGGACACGAGCCATATCACTTGGAATCGAGTTTCCCGAGTTTGGTCAGGTTATCCACAACGACCTGTACTATACAGTTCGGAACAAATTGAACTTGAGTAGCAATCGTCTTGAGAATGCCTGTAGGACAGTATTTGGTGAAACAGCCAAGACGAGAATTGATGCAGACCATTGGATCAAAGCCCTAATGGGGGATAAGCCATCCTTGGATTACATCAATGATCACTGTATTAAAGATGTTACAGAGTTAAAGAAGTTGTATTATAAATTAGCCGTCTACAGAAACAAGACTAATACAAGTCTATGAAGAAACTTCCAGATATGGACGTCGGGCATCCCTTCTATTCTAAGGAAGCCCGACTAAAGTGGGATAAGAGGAAGAAAGAATTAGAGAAAGAAGAACTTGATCTGGTGCGAGAGAATCGAAAACGGTACAAAGAGAGGAGAAAGAATGGCGACGAAGAGGCTAATGAAGAAGCTACTTGACATGAGTCCATTAAACATCTTGGGGACTGATTATGAACTATTACTCTATTCTAAACGATGGGTGATGGAGGGAACCCCAGGCTCTGTAAACTTTCCCTATGCTAAGATTTACATAGATACTGATCTATCTGATGACAGAATTGTTGAGGTAATATTCCATGAAATCTTAGAAATTATCAAGGATAGATTCACAATAGATGACTTGCCCCATGTAGCCCTATGTGCCCTTGAGTTCGGGATCATAGATGTGTTTAGACACAATAAGGAATTTAGACAAGCCTTGGGCTTAGCTTGTATGGGGTCGAAAGGAAATACATACACTCATGAAGACTTTGCGGCATATAAAGCACCTCCAACACTCCCAACGCCTCTCCAGAAAGAGGAAATCAGGGACCTTCTCAGGAAGAAAAAGAAGGAAGATAAATCCAGAGGTACAGAAGAAGAAGAAAATGCTCAAGGTATGGGCATTTGAAGTAAAGGAAAGAGCAGGTAGGGTGTGTGAGTTCTGTGGTAAGCCACATAAGTGGCTGAATTCACACCACATTATAGGAAAGAGGTATCTACCATTGAGGTATGATTTGATGAATGGGCTATGCTTATGTCCATCCTGTCATAAGTTTGCTCCAGGCTTTGCAGCCCATGAGAATCCCTTACGGGTATCAGAGTGGCTACGCTACGAAAGACCCATTCAGTTCCAATACCTAATGGACCACATGGAGGCCAAGTGAAGGCATTAAGGCCTATAACTGAGGAAGAGAAGAATAGAATAAACATGAACAATGAGGGACCAGTGTGGACAGTTTGTGAAGTAATCAGAAACATATACAAACTGGCCTCTCAAATAGACGACCCTAAAGCCAAGGAGATCATGGAGAAAGCCAGAACGGCAATAGCTATGACTAAGCGTATGAATAGTAAACTTAGAGAATACAAGGGTGACTATGACGAAGGCTGGTGGGAAAATAAGGAGGAGAAATAAATGGTAATAACTAAATCATCTTTTGAAGGAATAGCAGCAAAATCACCAGAGGGTTCAAGTAAGACAAGAGTTAGTTTAAATGTTAGGAAGATTGACAATGGATATATCCTGAATGTTAATCTTGATAAGCCTGATAAATATGAGAGTGTAGAATTGGCCATTACAAGTTTACCAAAACTTCTAAAGGCAATTGGAACTTTTCTACGAGAGGAAGAAGTGGAGGATGCTGACTAATGTGGCCATTCGCTAAGAAGACACGAATAAGTACCACTAAACGCATGGTACCCAATCCAGTTACACGCAAGGAAATGGTGAGACCATCAACGTGCTCTCCCTTAATGATTGCTGGGAGGTTTTGTATATGTGTAGACTGCCCACGTAAGAATAACTGTGTGGTGGAACTATTGTCCAGACACACCAAGGACGAGAATGGAATATGCCAGAGATCCATACGGGCCTGCTCAGTTAGGTCAGTGGATAGAGGAGAAACACCCAAATGTGCGGACTTCTTAACTGAGGAACTTGGTGAGTACTTGGAGAAGAAATACATGGGGAGATTTCATGGCGAAAAAGAATCTTAAGAAAGAAGTACCAGACGAAAGTAAGTTGGATAAAGTAGTTAAAGGGCTTGAGGACTTTGGGGGAGAGATACTTACCCCCATGTGGTTCTTACCCACAGGGAACTTAGCCTTAGACTACATTATCAGTGGAAAGGTGGATGGGACAGGGGGGTATCCTGTTGGAACCTCAGAACTATTTGGGGAACCCTCTAGTGGAAAGAGCCTATTATTGGCAAAAGCAGTAGCTGAGATGCAGACACTTGGGCATCTAACCATACTTGCTGATGCTGAGATGAGATGGGATGATGACTTTGCCGCTCTACATGGAGTAGACTCTACTAAACTTAAGAAGTTCTATCCAGAGACAGTAGAGGACTTCGCTGTAGAAACTTCTAATATGTTGGACAAGTTAGAGGAACTAGATAAGAAAGCCTTAATTGTGTTAGATAGTATGGCAATATTATCAACAGAAAAGGAGATGGAGGATATTGAAGGTGGAGACATTAAAGCAGACCAGGGAAGGAAAGCACAAAAGATCAAGGCTGCTTTCCGTACTATTAGAGGAAAGATCAGGAAAACTGGATCAATCCTACTTGTTACTAACCATGTCATTGCTAATCCTGGTTCTTATGTTCCTACTAAGATGACACCAGGAGGAGGGGGAGTTCCTTTCCAAGCTAATGTCCGTATTGAGTTAGGTAAACCAACCCCATTAACTATGAAGGATAGAGATAGACCCATTGGAGTTGAACTCCACGCTAAGATTACAAAGAATAGCATTGCCCCACCCTTTGGGGAATGTAGCATGCAATTGTATTGGGCCTCAGGGGTGAGTAAGTATTCAGGCCTATTAGATGTAGCCCTAGATTTGGGGATCATAGAACGAAGAGGGGCATGGAATTACTACAAGGATATATCGTTCCAGACGGCTAACTTCAAGGATATAATAACTGCCCATCCTGAGATTCTAACAGATGAACGTTGGGCACATCCTTACTGGATGGAGGTATAATGGGACGCTTCTCGTATGAGATACTAGGGGATAAAACCATTGAGATTTTAGTATCAGAGAGAGTTAACTTTCTTGAGACAAAAAACCTCAAGTTTATAATTACAGGAAAGGAGGTAATAGATTTCAAAAGAACTCTAAATGATGCTGGCTTTGAGTGGTCACGCAAGTTTGAATGTAGTTTAGACGATCCAGAGTGTAAGTGAAAGGGAGGTGATATAGATGGAACTTAAAAAGGAAGAAAAGGCCCGTTTGGAAGAATTAAGAGCGAAGGATTCAGGGGAGGTACCAAAACCAGAGAAAGCGAAAAGGAAGAAAAGAACTCCAAAACCAGAGAAAGCGAAGGTGGCAGGGTCTCTAACTCCAGCGGAGAAGGACGAATTTTCTAACCTTAAAATGAAGGAAGCGAAGTAGTAGCTTTCTTACAGTTCCCCAGACCCTAATAAGTTTGGGGAACTATTTCTCATAAAGGAGATATTATGAAGAAGTTATGGGCTATTGGGTTATTGTTACTTGGTATGTTGGGGCTTTACAGCACAGCTTCTGCGGAGGCTTATGGAACGTGGGTAAAAGACGAAATGGTATGTGCCGAAAATGACAACATTATATACGAATGGTATTGGATGTCACCTGTTATACAAGTAGATGCAAATACATTGGCAATGCTAATCTCGTGTCATTACACAGAGTATGGTAGGAAGATACGGAACTTTCCTGAGCCCAATGTTAGAAGAACTGCCTATGTAGTGGAGATTAACTTGGTTACAAACCAATTTAGGTATTATGCGTACGACAGATACGATGTGAACAACAAGAAGGTATTTAGTTCTACCAACTATCCCTATGGGTTAAAATGGATGGACACTATATCAGGATCTATGGCAGAACGATGGGTTGAGGTGGCTACTACTGCCCCTAGAACGACTACACTGCCAAAGATTAACAAGGGGATTAGTACACAGGCTGACCCCACTATACTGTTGGTTCAGAACAAAGAGTGGTGTTGCTGTATGACAGATGATAATCGTCTGTGTTGCAATTGGAGCACACTTGGGTGTTTGAGTATTCCTGGATGTCTATGTAGGTAGGAGGGACCAATGAGTATCGCATTCTTTGGGGATCTACATCTTAACCAGTTCAAGCAGTTCTCGACTACCCTACCAAGTGGGCTAAACAGCCGCTTAGTAGAACAAATGCAGGTTGTTGGCAAAATAGGGGATGCCCTGAGAACTACCGATACTGCCATTTTCCTAGGGGATCTCATTGATTCCTATGGGGAAACTCTACCCAAGATCATCTATAGTGCGGCTTTTCATTCCCTAAAGACATGGGCAAAGAAGTGTAAGCACCTATACGTTCTTGTTGGAAATCACGACAGATATAGAAACTTATCAATTGTTCATACATTTGAAGAGATAGATAATGTCACAGTGGTATCTGATTCTGCCAAAATACATGTGGAAGGATATGAAATAGACCTGATCTCTTGGCTATCCCCAATACCAGATAATAAAGGGGATATATTGGCTGCTCACTTAATGCCTATAGGGGCTCAATTGGGAGCCTTGTATAGAGCGAGGTCGGAGGAGGGTGTTCCTATACAGTCGTTTGCAGGTTATAGATATATAATCTTAGGACATTGTCACGAACCCCAAGAGCTGGCAATTCCAAAGTCGCCAGCAGTTGTTCAATGCATTGGATCAATAATGCAATTAAACTTATCATCCTCCCCCGTCCCTCGATATCTTCATAGATTAGAGGGAAGCAAATGGTCTAAAGTCGAGATTAAGTCCAATAAGTTATATACCCAAGTAATTAACGATCAGAGAGAGGCAGACAGATTCTTTAGTTCTGATAGGGAACCAGGATACTATAAGCTTATTCTAACAGATCATACTATCCAAACTCCCCCACAGGACCATACAGTTGTGATCGAGTATGACATAAAGCCAAAGGCAGGGGAACAAGTGATAGACGATATAAAGGATATAGACCTACTTGAAACTATAAATGAGTTTATAGACAATACAAACACCAAGATAGATAAGAAGTTAGCCAAGGACTATTTAGCCAAGATGTACTAGGAGGAATATATGAAGTGGGAAGACCTTAAGACTAGGGGATCTAATCACTACAAGAAAGACCCATCAAAGATCGAACCCATTGATCTATTAAAGGATGGGGACATGCTACGGGATTTTGCCATAGGTAATATCATAAAATATGCCTATAGGAATAGATCACAGGTTGGTAAACTAAATCCTGCTGATATGGAGAAGATTAAACATTATGCTGATATGCTATTAGTAGCGGAGGGAGAAACAATATGATTTGTCCATTGATATCTATTAATAACGTTATAAGTAATCTATGTTTGGAAGAATACTGTGCATGGTGGAATACTGATTCTGGTAAGTGTGCAATTTTACAACTTAGCAAGGACCTCTATAAGATAGAGGATAATATGCCAATGCAACAACAATTTTAGGAGGTGCCACTATGAAGATCAAAGCAACAACTTGTGAATGGATGAGGCGGTGGTCACTAATTCTAACTGTGGCTACTTTTATTTACTTTTGGCTGGTAACATATCCAAGTGCCAAAATGGGGTTGAAGTTTAGAGACTTATCGGATGCAGGGGTTGCCCTATGGATATTCCTTATCGTTGGGGCAATCATCATTCTCTTACAACTTGTCCCTGCTGTAATACTGTTTTTCAACTTGGTAGGAACAGGAACCCATGCTGCATTAGCAGACCCAAATAAGGTAATGGGGTCATGCAAATCTGAACCAATGACGGCAACTATCCCCCTAAGCCAATCAGAATTTGACGAGCGTAGAAACGAGTCAATATGAGTATGAAGGTATTCGTAGACATTGGATATGACCATCCACTAATAGTTCGTATAATGCCAGACCTGAAGGCAATGGGAGTAGAGCTACAACCCACTAACTCCATAGACTGTAGGGTGCACTACAGCCACGTGGAGTATAGGGATTTAAGTAGCTTTATGCCACGCCCCAAGGTTCTGAGGTTAGATGGATGTTTCTATAATACCCACGATCTACAATTCAATACAACCCTAAAGTATAGTTATGGAATCTCCACTCATGTAATCTTCCAGAGTGAATATAGCAAGAGGTTATGTGAGAATATCTTTCGAGCACCAAAGATTATACCATCCACTGTAATCTACAATGCTGGAATTACAGCAGATTGGGGAAGGCCAATTGCCCACAAGGATTTCAATATTGTATGCTGTGCCAAGTGGAGAAGATGGAAGAGGCTACCAGAGATAATAGAGATATTTAAGAGTATACCTTTCCCTTCTAAACTTCACATTGTCGGAGAGTCGGGAGAATCCACTGATAACATCAAGTATTATGGCTCTGTGGATTATAATTCCATGGGGAAGATCTTTTCCCTAATGGATGCGGCTATCCATATTGCCAAGAGGGATCCCTGCCCAAATAGTGTAATCGAGTTTATCTCAGTAGGTATCCCAGTGATTGTAAGTGATAAGGGGGGAGGAGCCACGGAGTTAGCCCTTATGACCCCAGGATGTCATATTGCAATAGGTGATAGAGATTCAAACGATGTGGGCATGATAGAACAGTATTCTGAGGATTGGAATATGATTACGAGGGAATTTAGGGATAATGTGATTCGTCTACTGAGTGGTATCTACAATGGCGGTAGGCATCCAAGACCTCGTGTCAAATTACCAGATATATTAAAGCCAAAGTATGTAGCAGAGCAGTATGCTAAAGTACTAAAAGGAGTCTAATATGAAAAAGATAATAGTTAGTTTATTGATGGTTTTATTGTTTTGGATTGTTGAACTGAAAGATGGAACAGTATATAAGGGGGTGGACTTAGCCCCTGGCAACAATGGAATAACCTTGATTATGGCTGACAAAACTACCATAATGTTTCCATGGTATCAGATTAGAGCCATCTATGAAAAGAAATAGGAGGATATATGTGGCCATTTAAGCCAAAAGCACAAGCCACTGCTATGAGTGGTATCGCAGAATGCGATGGGAAACACCACGTATGGGGTAGGTGGGAACTGTACACACTTCACGGAACAGCATATAATATACTATTTCCAAAGGGAGCTCCCTACACTGAAACCATACAACGCAGACAATGTATAATCTGTGGATTTACTGAGGAACAAAAAGTCAAGGGAGAATAATATGTTTGATGACCCATTAGGATTGTTTGCAATCGTATTTGGGGGTGCACTATTTCCTCTTATACCCATAATGACTATAATATGGGCATTCCCATGCTGCCCAGCTTGGCTGGGTCTATTAATTACCGTTTTCAGTACACTAGGATTTTGGTATATAATACTAAGGGAGAGTGACTAAATGTTATCTAAAACAGCTGATGCACTATTGCTCCAGCGTTACGCATATAAAGGAGAAACAGCCGAGGCCGTTATTAGACGGGTAGCTAAGGCTGTTGCTATACGGGATGATAGATTTGAGAAGCAACTATTTGACCTAATGATCAATGGGATCTGGCTTCCCAACTCACCTGCCATTAGGAATGCTGGCAGGAAGAGGGGGATGCTCCATGCTTGCTTCATTTTACCTCTTGAGGATAATATAGGTTCAATATTTGACACCATACGAAATATGGCAGTAATCTTCAAGTCAGGAGGGGGAGTGGGGATAAACTTCTCAAGCCTACGCCCAAAGAATGCCGCATTATCCAGTGGGGGTACAAGTTCAGGAGCCCTATCCTTCATGGGGATATTTAATGCAGTGACAGAGACAGTTAAGCAGGGGGGCTTTCGTCGGGGGGCCTTGATGGGGATAATGAACCCAACCCACCCTGAAATCTTCGACTTCTGTAGAGCCAAACTTCGTGGCGACTTAAAGAACTTTAACCTCTCTGTTATGGTAACAGACGACTTCATGAAGAAAGCCACCTCTACTAAGGGGGGGTTTATTAACTTAGAGCACGAAGGTAAGGTATACAATACAGTTAGGGCTAAAGATATCTTAGACCTAATCGTGCTTGGAAGTTGGGTAAGTGGAGATCCCGCTCTGCTCTTCTTCGATAGAATTAATAAGGACAATAAGTTATATCCCAAGGTAATAATTGATACGACAAATCCCTGCTCAGAGGTAGGACTGCCTCATTATGGAGCCTGCTGTTTGGGCAGTATAAATGTATCTAAGTTCGTGGAAGGGGATAAATTCAACTTTGACAAGTTCTATGACACAGTAAAGTTAGGAACACGAGCCCTACTTAATATGAACACCATCAGTGCTTATCCCCTTCCCCAAATTACCAAGACTATGCAGGATTTAAACCCCATAGGACTTGGGATTATGGGGTTTGCGGATGCCATGATTATGCTTGGAATTAGATATGATTCCAATGATACATTGGAGTTTATTGAGGCTCTTACTAAACCCTATGTGGAGGGAACTGAAAAGGTAGCCCATGATTCCTTCTATAAGAGGATCATTGCCCCTACAGGTAGTCTAAGTATTATAGGGGACTGCTCGTCAGGTGTTGAGCCTGTCTTTGCTCAGGCGTTTGAGAGGCACTTGACAGTGGGTATCATAGAAGAAACAAGGGATATTTATAAATCAGACCTGTGTAGAACCTCCCATCAGGTGACACCCGAATGGCATCTAAAGATACAGGCAAAGTTTCAGAACATAGTAGATGGGGGCATATCCAAGACAATCAATCTTCCTAACAATGCCTCAGTTGATGATATAAAGAATATCTACATCAAGGCATGGAAGTCGGGGGTCAAGGGGGTAACAGTATTTAGGGATGGTTCTATTGATGGTGTTCTGGTAGCCACAGAACCCAAACAGAAGTGTTCAGATGAGACATGTACATTATGAGAGGATTGGAGAAGTGTACAATAGATAGATGGTATACTATAAGAGATCACAGAGTTGTAGATGAATTCAGATGCTGCTATTCCATATCCGCTAATGCCATGTGGGGATATGGACCTGAGTATAGATGCTCTAAGATAGTAGGGCATTATGGGGATCATAAATGGTATGAGTCTGATGAGCATGGGGACTATGATTTATGGTGGTCAAACCATAAATATGATTATCAATTGGAGGAACTATGAGATTTAAATGGCATGATCCACATGGATATAAAAAGAAATTCGCATTTCTTCCTACACTCGTTGAATCGTATGATAATTCCTTCCATAAGATTTGGATTTGGTGGGAATGGTATGAGACATCAGACAGATATCTATTTGGCGGGGGGTATGAAACAAATAGACGCTCTCTAAACCCAGAGAATACAATGAGAAAATGTAGAGGATACTGATGAATGACTTCTTAGATTGGGCCGAAATGATAACAAGACACCATGCCAATGATGCAGGATTCTGTAGACACTATCTTGCTCTCTACTCCCATGTCCTTGGTATGGAGACACAGAATGCCTTTGAGTTTGGAGGTGGATTCTCAACCAAGGTTATACTAAAAGCCCTGGAACTAACTCATGGGTATCTAACTACGTGTGACATACGTCCACTGGCATATGACCTATCAAATGGCCTATCGAAGTATGCTGGGTGGACCTTCTTGTGTAAGGATTCCCTAAGTGCCTATAATGACTTCAAGGGGGGAGTATTTGACTTCGTTCTCCATGATGGAGCCCACGATGCAAATACCGTCTACAAGGATATGAGGAATATAGTCCCAAGAATGATGACTGGGGGTCTCTTCCTATTACATGACACAGCACACCCCCAATATGATTTACATAAGATAGTTAATAACTTAGGCTGGTTCAAGAACAGTCATGTAACCCTCCCATATGGGTATGGACTAACCATCATAACCATAGAGGAAGACTTTGGGAATGGAATTAAAACTATAGAATGGAAAAAGAGATGAAGTATAAGGAAATTCCACCGCAATGTGAGGTATGTTGCTGGACATACGATACCCCCGATACAGGATGGTACTGTAGATTATGTTTAGATCCAGCAGAATGCTATGGACCAAATGGAGACTAATTATGCATATATTTCACTGTTGGCACAGAATAGATGACAAAACTTATTATGAATATAAGAGAACTAAGTGTAAGAAGGAGCCACTACAATATACTGGATCTAAGTACTTTGACTTAGAGTGCTGTATATGTGGGAAGCGTAAGAAGGGGTGGATTCGACCATTCTATGGAATTTAAGGAGATAAATTATGCCAATATTTGATTTAAGATGTAAAGATTGTGAACATGTATTTGAATACTTTTTCGTCAGGAGTGACGACTTTCCAACGTGTCCAAAGTGTGGTGGGCAGTATTTTGAGAAACTCATATCGTGCCCCCACATTAGGATGGACTCCGATCAAATCCTAAAGTCCCTACCTGACCCAAGCCCCCCACTTGAGGAATTACGGGGTAAAGGGTCTGAGGGATATAAGGATAAGCCATACGCTGATCCCCAACTGAAAAACTATGTAAGAAAGAAGGACAAGTATGGAAACTCCAATTGGGAGGAGAAAAGGAGGCAGTATTTTCATGGCTAAACAATCAGGGGATATAATAAAGTGGCACTGGTCTCTTACTATTACCAGAACAGATAATGGCTATTATCTAGAAGGCAGTGAT
>Ga0102851_10002096_pt1 | contig 11876 bp, 11 predicted proteins | sample Mud3Dept3metaG_FD_79558 | JGI IMG/M metagenome (GOLD analysis project Ga0102851, IMG submission 79558) | Freshwater wetland microbial communities from Ohio, USA, analyzing the effect of biotic and abiotic controls - Mud 3 Core 4 Depth 3... | ecosystem: Environmental > Aquatic > Freshwater >... | reverse complement strand
CATGACCACAACATCTAGTGGTCACGATCGAGGCCAAGAGCCCGGGCTGGAAACAGGTGCGGGTCCTGCCAGGCGGCGGAAAGCGGGTCCTCATGCGCCACGGCCTCAGGCCGTGGCGCGGAGGCGGAGCAAGAAGAGCAAACAGCCGGGGCGGCTACAGCTTGTGGTTCACGGCGCATTGGCGCCGGTCCGCGCGAGTCCGCCATGGCTGCAAGGAGCACTCGGAGGTCGCATGCAGTTTCAGCAGTCCGTCTCCCCGGCGTCGGTCGGGGCGGCAGTTCACCTGTCTTCGGTCGAGCAGGGTGGCGGCGTCACCGGCGTACAGGCCACGTCGTTCGGTGACTACAAGGTCATCCGGCGCAATGGCGCCGTGGTGGCGTTCGAGCCGTCGAAGATCGCGGTCGCGATGACCAAGGCATTCATCGCGGTGCGCGGCGGACAGGGTGCCGCATCGGCGGCGATTCGTGAACAGGTCGAAAAGCTCACCACCAGCGTCGTGACGGCGCTGATGCGTCGGCAGCCGGCCGGGGGCACGTTCCATATAGAGGATGTCCAGGACCAGGTGGAGCTTTCGCTGATGCGCGACGGCGCCCACGACGTCGCACGCTCGTACGTCCTGTACCGCGAGAGGCGGGCGCAGGAGCGCGCTGCAACGCGGCAGGCCACTTCGGTAACGGTGGCGCCGCCGCTCGCGATGATCGAGGAGGGCCGTCGGGTGCCGCTCGACATGCCGCGCATCGAGGCGCAGGTGCGAGCAGCGTGCGAAGGTCTTTCGGAGTACGTCACTCCGGATGCGATCCTCTCGGAGACCGTCAAGAACCTGTATGACGGAGTCCCGCTCGAGGAGGTCTACAAGTCCGCAATCCTGGCTGCACGTGCGCTGATCGAAAAGGATCCGGCATATTCGTACGTCACTGCTCGGTTGCTGCTGCATACGATGCGCCGGGAAGCCCTCGGGGAAGAAGTCACCCAGTCGGCGATGACGGAGCGCTATGCCGAGTACTTCCCCAAGTTCATCCGCTACGGCATCGAGGCCGAGCTGCTGGACGACAAGCTGGCGCTCTTCGACCTGAAGAAGCTTGCCGCGGCGCTGAGGCCCGAGCGCGACCTCCAGTTCAACTACCTCGGACTGCAAACGCTGTACGACCGCTACTTCCTGCACCACGAGGGCCGTCGCTTCGAGCTCCCACAGGCCTTTTTCATGCGCGTGGCGATGGGCCTGGCGCTCAACGAGATCGATCGCGAAGCGCGCGCCGTCGAGTTCTACGAGGTGCTGTCGACGTTCGACTTCATGAGTTCGACGCCGACCCTGTTCAATTCGGGCACCCGTCATTCGCAGCTGTCGTCGTGCTACCTGTCGACAGTCTCGGACAACCTGGACGGCATTTACGAAGCCATCAAGGAAAACGCACTGCTGGCGAAGTACGCCGGCGGCCTGGGTAACGACTGGACGCCGGTGCGCGCGCTGGGCTCGCACATCAAGGGCACCAACGGCAAGAGCCAGGGCGTCGTGCCGTTCCTGAAGGTGGTGAACGACACCGCCGTGGCCGTCAACCAGGGCGGCAAGCGCAAGGGCGCGGTGTGCTGCTATCTGGAGACCTGGCACCTCGACATCGAGGAATTCCTCGAGCTGCGCAAGAACACCGGCGACGATCGCCGGCGCACCCACGACATGAACACCGCGAATTGGATCCCGGACCTGTTCATGAAGCGCGTGATGGAAGGGGCGGAGTGGACACTCTTTTCACCGAGCGACTGCCCGGACCTGCATGACAAGACCGGAAGGGCCTTCGAGGAGGCCTACCTGCGCTATGAGGACAAGGCCGCCCGCGGGGATCTCAAGCTCTTCAGGAAGGTGCCGGCACTGTCGCTGTGGCGCAAGATGCTGTCGATGTTGTTCGAGACGGGGCATCCATGGATCACCTTCAAGGACGCCTGCAACCTCCGCTCGCCGCAGCAGCACGTCGGGACGATTCACAGCTCCAACCTGTGCACCGAGATCACGCTGAATACTTCCGGCAGCGAGATCGCGGTCTGCAACCTGGGTTCGGTCAACCTGCCGGCGCACATGAAGCCCGACGGCAAGGGGGGCTATGAGCTCGACCAGGCCAAGCTGAAGAAAAGCATCCGCACGGCAATGCGGATGCTCGACAACGTCATCGACATCAACTACTACGCGGTGCCAAAGGCGCGCAACTCGAACGTGCGGCACCGGCCGGTCGGTCTCGGCATTATGGGCTTCCAGGACTGCCTGCACATGATGCGGACGCCGTATGCGTCTGACGGCGCGGTCGAGTTTTCCGACCGCAGCATGGAAGCGGTCTGCTACTACGCCTACTGGGCCTCGACGGAACTCGCCGAGGAGCGTGGCCGTTATTCGTCCTTCGCAGGGTCGCTATGGGACCGCGGCATCCTGCCGCAGGACAGCCTGAAGCTGCTGGCCGACGAGCGCGGCGGCTACGTCGAAGTCGACATGTCGGCCTCGATGGATTGGGACGCGCTGCGCGGGCGTATCAAGCAGCACGGCATGCGCAACTCCAACTGCGTCGCCATTGCGCCGACTGCGACGATCTCGAACATCATCGGGGTGGATGCCTGCATCGAGCCGACGTTCCAGAACCTGTTCGTCAAGTCGAACCTCTCTGGAGAGTTCACCGTCGTCAACGAGCACCTGGTGCGTGACCTGAAGCGGCTCGGCCTGTGGGACGAGGTCATGGTCTCCGACCTCAAGTACTTCGACGGCTCGCTGGCGAAGATCGACCGCGTCCCGGCCGAGGTGCGCAGCCTCTATGCAACCGCGTTCGAGGTCGAGCCGTCCTGGCTGATCGAATGCGCGGCGAGGCGCCAGAAGTGGATCGACCAGGCGCAGTCACTCAATATCTATATGGCGGGGGCGTCCGGCAAGAAGCTCGACGAGACCTACCGGCTGGCCTGGCTGCGTGGCCTCAAGACCACCTACTACCTGCGGACGATCGGCGCGACACACGCCGAAAAGTCGACGACCACCCGAACCGGTCAGCTGAATGCGGTGGCCTCGGACATGGGAGCCGCGGCGGCTGCCGCGATGCCGGATGCCGAGGGCAAGGTCTGCATGCTCAAGCCGGGTGATCCGGGCTTCGCCGACTGCGAAGCCTGCCAGTAACCGACAAGACGAAGTTAACAGAGGAGTCAATCAGCATGCTGGCGTGGGAAGACAACACCACACCCCTGGCCCCGCAGGCCGGACCGCAGCCGGCAGCATCGGCGCGGCCGGCCCAAATCGCCGAGGCCCCCGAAATGCGGCGCGTCAACGCGGCCGACAAACGCATCATCAACGGCTCCACCGACGTCAACCAGCTGGTGCCGTTCAAGTACAAGTGGGCGTGGGAAAAATACCTCGCGACCTGCGCCAACCACTGGATGCCGCAGGAAGTGAACATGTCGCGTGACATCGGCCTGTGGAAGGATCCGAACGGGCTGACCGAGGACGAGCGCCGGCTGGTCAAGCGCAACCTCGGCTTCTTCGTGACCGCGGACTCGCTCGCGGCCAACAACATCGTGCTGGGCACCTACCGCCACATCACGGCGCCCGAGTGCCGTCAGTTCCTGCTGCGCCAGGCGTTCGAGGAGGCGATCCACACCCACGCCTACCAGTACATCGTCGAGTCGCTTGGATTGGATGAGGGCGAGATCTTCAACGCCTACCACGAGGTCGAATCGATCCGGGCCAAGGACGAGTTCCTGATTCCGTTCATCGACACGCTGACCGACCCGCACTTCAAGACCGGGACGCTCGAGAACGACCAGGCGCTGCTGAAGAGCCTGATCGTGTTCGCCTGCCTGATGGAGGGCCTGTTCTTCTACGTCGGCTTCACGCAGATCCTGGCATTGGGCCGCCAGAACAAGATGACGGGGGCCGCGGAGCAGTACCAGTACATCCTGCGCGACGAGTCGATGCACTGCAACTTCGGCATCGACCTCATCAACCAGATCAAGCTCGAGAACCCGCACCTGTGGACGCCACAGTTCCGCGAGGAGGTCCGGAGCCTGTTCAAGAAGGCGGTCGATCTCGAATACGCCTACGCGGAGGACACGATGCCGCGCGGCGTGCTCGGGCTCAACGCGCCGATGTTCAAAGGCTACCTGCGCTACATCGCCAATCGCCGGGCACAGCAGATCGGCATCGAGCCGATGTTCCCGCAGGAGGAGAACCCGTTCCCGTGGATGAGCGAGATGATCGATCTGAAGAAGGAGCGCAACTTCTTCGAGACGCGCGTCATCGAATATCAGTCGGGTGGTGCGCTGTCTTGGGACTGATGGTGATGATCGACACGACGCGGTGATGCGACACGCAAACAAAAAAGAAGTGGGTCAAATCACACACAATTCGTTTATCGATGCAGAAAATTCTTGCGATCAATTTCGATTGCGAGTAAAAAGCGAACCGTTCATTGGTAGCTCGATCGATGTTTTTGCTTCGCAGTCAAGCAGAGTTCGATCAAACACCGAATTGACCACAGACAGTCACAGTCGACCAGTAAGCGCAGAGGACCACGCTCCAAAGCACAACGAGACCCCGATGTCTTGGGGGATCGTTCCCGCTGCAAAACCGACGCTGTCTGCCCAGGCCTCCAAGCCCTTTTCCTCTCTACCGAACGCCGGAAGCCCTCCGGCGTTTTTCTTGCGCGCGCACTCTATGCAGCCCAGCGCGCGCCGTGCCGAATTCATCAGCGTCAGCGGTCAGTGCGCTGCCCGTTCCGCGCTCAGCTCGGATATGCGGATCAAACGCATTTCTGGGGGTGTCGCGGCGACAGAGCATCTGCGTGCGCCGATGAATAGCCCGACTGGCGGTTCCGCCGTGCAGCGGGTTTTCATTCTCCAAACCTCAACGTTGATTCTCTAAGGAGATACTCATCATGGCCACGAAGAAAGCTGCCAAGAAGACCGCGAAGAAAGCTACGAAGAAGCCCGCCAAGAAGGCCGCGGCGAAGAAGACCGTAAAGAAGGCTGCCAAGAAGACCGCGAAGAAGGCCAAAAAGGCCGCCAAGAAGACCAAGAAGTAATCGCGGGAAATGCGTAGCGCTCACCGGCTGCCCTCGGGCAGCCGGTGTGGCATTCCAGCCCGCGTTCGATAAGTCTGCGCGCTCGGACCGGAATGCGTCGTCGCTAGCTACTTCACGCCATTCTCTTTCAGGAGACTGACATGGCAACCAAGAAAGCTGCCAAGAAGCGCACGGCCAAAAAGGCCGTGACCAAGGCAAAGGCCAGGAAGGCCGTCAAGAAGGCGAAGGTCAAACGCGCCGTCAAGAAGGCGGTCAAAAAGGCCAAAGTCAAGAAGGCGGTCAGAAGGGTCAAGGCCAAACGCGCCGTCAAGAAGATGGTGACCAAGGTCAAGGCCAAGAAGGCCGTCAAGAAGGCGAAGGTCAAAAAGGCCGTCAAAAAGGCGGTCGCCAAGGCCAAAGTAAAGAAGGTTGTTGCGAAGGCGAAGGTCAAGGTCGCCAAGGCGGTCCAGGCGGTGAAGGCGGCTGTTGCGCCGAAGCCGGCGGCGAAGCCGATGGCCGCACCGGCAGTGGCACCCGCTGCACCGTCGACCGCGGCTGCGCCGGGCGCGAAGACTGCCCTCAACCCCGCGGCCGCCTGGCCGTTTCCGACGGGCAGCCGTCCATAACGGCTGCCTGCGGTTTGAAACGGGCGCGGATTTCCGCGCCCGTTTTTATTTCCACGGCAGCTACGGCGACAGACGTTGGTCGAAAGGGGCGCCGCTACAATCGCTGCGCCTCCGTTCCTCGGGACCGCCCATGCTCTTCGTCGACATCGTGCGAGCGCTGCTGGATATCCTGGGCTCGCTCCTGGTCGGACTGCTGCTACTGCGCGCCTGGGCCGCTGCCATCGGAATGCCGGTGCGCAACCCACTCGCTCACTTTGCGCGTGCCTTGACCGACTGGCTCGTGAAGCCGCTCGCGCGTGTGATTCCGTCGCGCGGCCGTATCGAATGGGCGGCGCTGGTCGGCGCACTGATCGCCACCGCGCTGATCGTCGCCGCCAAGCGCGCGGTCTTCGGGCTGCCGTTTGCACCGGACCTGCTTCTGCTGGGAGCGCTGCTGCAACTGGTTAACTGGGCGCTGACACTGATCATCTGGGTGACGCTGATCTACGTCATCATCAGCTGGGTAAACCCGCTCGCGCCGGTCGCTCCGGCGCTCTCGATGCTGCTGCGGCCGATGCTCGCGCCGATCCAGCGCATCATTCCGGCGATTGGCGGCATCGACCTCTCGCCGATGGTGCTGCTGATCGTCATCTACCTGCTGCAAATGGTCATCAGCCGTCTCGCGCTCTAGCTGGATGGTTGCCGCGCCCGACGCTCACCACGGACGGTAGCCGAACGCGTCGTGAAAGCGCTCGGCGATCGACTGTCGGTCGGCGACGTAGTTTTGTGCACCCCCGGCCTCGATCTTGACCGCACCCATGACAGCGGCCAGCCGGCCGGTCGTCTCCCAGTCCAGCCCTTCGGCGATTCCGTAGAGCAGTCCGCCGCGATATGCATCGCCGCAGCCAATCGGGTCAACGACCTGCCGGACCGGTGCCGCCGGCACATGGATCAGGGTGCTGCCGCGATAGATATCCGACCCTTCTGCGCCCCGGGTGACAACGAGGGCCTTCACGCGCTGGGCGAGCTCGGGAAGAGACAAGCGTGTGCGTTCCACCACAACCCGGGCTTCGTAGTCGTTCAGCGTCACGTAGGCGGCGCGGGCGATGAACCACAGCAACTCTTCGCCGTTGAACAGCGGCATCGCCTGGCCGAGGTCGAAGATGAAGGGGATGCCGTGCTCGGCGAACTGCGCGGCATGCTGCTGCATGCCGTCGCGCCCATCCGGCGCGATGATTCCGAGACCGATGCCGTCGTCCGCGGGAACCGCGTTCAAGTGTGACTGGCCCATCGCGCCCGGGTGAAACGCGGTCAGCTGGTTGTCATTCAGGTCCGTGGTGATGAATGCCTGGGCGGTGTAGCTGCCGGCAACGTGGGTGACATAGCGGCGATCGATCGCCAGCGCCGCCAGCCGTTCGATGTACGGTCCGGCATCGTCGCCTACCGTTGCCATCGGCAGCGGTTCACCACCGAGGCACTTCAGGCTGTAGGCGATATTGCCTGCACAGCCGCCGAACTCGCGCTTCATCTCCGGCACCAGGAACGAGACATTCAGGATGTGGACCTGGTCCGGAAGGATGTGGTCGGCGAACCGGCCCTGGAACACCATTACGGTGTCGTAGGCGATCGAGCCACAGATCAGAGTGCGCATGGATATTCCTGAGAGTTACTTGAGCTAAACGGGTGCGCGCGGTTGCGCGTCAAGGCCGAGCCGGCGGTCGACTTATCGATAGAAGGGATACACGAGAAAGCCGGCGGCCTGCAGCCCGCGGGTCTCGAAGAACAGCCGTATCGTGATGTCTGCACCGGCGGCGAAACCTTCGTCGATCCGACTGCTGGGCTCGCCGGCGGCTGCCAGGTAGTCAGCCGGGCTGAACACCTTGCGTGCTACCGGCCGGTTCTGCGTATCACTCAGCGTGACTTCCAGCGCCGGGAGCGCCTGCGTGAAAGCAGCCCGATTGCGGATGACGGCGGTGAGTTCAAGCACGTCGGTACCGGCGATCGACTGCAGTTCACTGCCGATGACTGCCAGTTGGTCCGGCTGTGTCGGCCATTCGAGCTTGCAGCCGAACGCCTGGCACAGGTGCAACAAAGCCGGACGCGCGGCGGGCCATTGCACCATCACGTCAGATCGGAAGATCACCATGAGCTGTGCGACGGCAAGCAGGGCGAGCAGCAGTGCACCGCCACTGAAGACGATCGAGAAGCCGCGCCGCGGGCCACGCCGTGCAGACCGGATGAATTCCGGCTCATCCGCGAGTGACGCCATGGCGGGCTCTGCCTCCGGCGGCGGCGAAACCTCGATCACTTCGATGCCCTCGAGCGAAGCACGCGTCCCTAGGTCGGCCGGCTCGCCGCCCGCGCCCGGCGCGAGCAGCGTGGGAACGCCGCCCTCCGACATCGCCTGCTCATCGCGCGTCGTCGCCGGTGTCGTGGTGGGTTCGGCCGCACCCTTGAACGGTGCTTCCAGCGAAACCGTAGCGACCGGCGCCGCGCGCGGCGCGATGCGCAATGTCGTGGCCGGGCCTAGGGCCTTGCGCTTGCGTTCGGCGCTGTCGTGCGTGCGGCGCGACTCGCCGCGCGGACGGGCCGCCGCCGCGGCGGCGGCCGGCGGCGCGGTGTCGCCGGGTGCTTCTCGCGGAGCGGCCGCAGCCGCGGCCTTCGGCGAGTCCGGGGCCTCGGGGCGCGGCATGGTCAATGCTGCATCGTCAACATAGGTCAGGCTGCCGATGGCATCGAACACCGTTCGGCACTGACCGCAGCGGACCAGTCCGCCGCGCAGCTTCAACTGGTCCGCGACCACGCGGAACATCGCGCCGCACCGAGGACACTTGGTCGCGAGTGCCATGATCAGAACGCGGCGCTTCGCGCGACGATGTCAATTAAGGACATCATGCGGCGCGCCGGCCAGCCAGGCAGGCCCAGCCCTCAGAGGTTCGCCACACGGAAAGAGCCACGTGCGGGTCGCTGGCGCGGTACGTCGCGATGACGTCTTCTGCCTGGCGCTCGAGGACGCCGGAGAGTACCAAGGCGCCACGCGGGGCGACGCGTGCGAGCAGGGCCGGCGCGAGCAGCTTCAGCGGATTCGAGAGGATGTTGGCCAGCACGATGTCGAACGTCCCGGGCGGCAGTCCGGCCGGATCAGTGTAGCGTGCAGTGACGCCATTGGCCGCCGAGTTGCCGCGCGCCGCGGCAAGCGCCTGCTCGTCGACGTCGACGCCAAGCAGGATGCCAGCGCCCAGCTTTCCAGCGGCGATTGCAAGGATGCCCGAGCCGCAGCCGTAGTCGAGCACGGTACTGCCGGGCACGAGATTGCTGTCAAGCCAGGCCAGGCACAGTTGCGTTGTCGGGTGCGTGCCGGTGCCGAACGCGACGCCGGGGTCGAGTCGCACGACGATCGCCTGCGGATCCGGAACGTCGTGCCACGAGGGCACGATCCATAGCCGATCGCTGATCTGCGTCGGCGCGAACTGCGACTGCGAAACGCGAACCCAGTCAGCGTCTTCGACCGGCCGGCAGCTTTCTATCGGCGGAGCCGGCAGTCCCGCGGCCCGGCTCGCGACTTCGACGAGTCGCTCGCTGCCGGGGCCGTCCGCCTCGGCGAGGACGCGAAGCCGACTGCGCGACCACGCTTGCCGCTCGGGTTCGAATCCCGGCTCTCCGTAGAGCGGAGACTCGTTGGCGGATTCCGCCTCGGCGTCCTCGACCGCTACCGACAGGGCCCCCGCCTCCAGCAGCGCATCGGCCAGCGCCTCCGCGTGCTGCTCGTCTGCAAGCAGGGTGATCTCGTGCAGCACGCGCAGCCTAGGCGCCCTGCCGCGCGGCGATGCGCTTTTCGAGGTAGTGGATGCTAGTGCCGCCGAGTACGAACTTCTCGTCCATCAGCAGTTCCCGGTGCAGCGGGATATTGGTCTGGATGCCTTCAACGACCATCTCCGACAACGCGATGCGCATGCGCGCCAGCGCCTGGTCACGTGTGTCGCCGTAGCAGATGACCTTGCCGATCATCGAGTCGTAGTTGGGGGGCACGAAGTAGCCACTGTAGGCATGTGAGTCGACGCGCACCCCCGGTCCGCCCGGTGGATGCCAGCCGGTGATGCGGCCGGGCGACGGCGTGAATTTGAACGGATCCTCGGCGTTGATGCGGCACTCGATCGCGTGGCCCTTCTGCACGACGTCACGCTGGCGGAAACGAAGCTTCTCGCCGGCGGCGATGCGGATCTGTTCCTGCACGATGTCGATGCCGGTCACCATCTCCGTCACCGGGTGCTCGACCTGCACCCGCGTGTTCATCTCGATGAAGTAGAACTCGTTGTCCTGGTACAGAAACTCGAACGTCCCGGCGCCGCGGTAGCCGATCTTCTTGCAGGCCTCCACGCAACGATCGCCGATCTTGTCGACGAGCCGCCGGTTGACGCCGGGAGCAGGCGCCTCTTCGATGATCTTCTGATGGCGGCGCTGCATCGAACAGTCGCGCTCACCAAGCCAAACGGCATTGCGGTGCTGGTCGGCGAGGATCTGGATTTCGATGTGGCGCGGCGTCTCGAGGTATTTCTCCATATAGACCGCAGGATTGCTGAACGCCGCCTGCGCTTCCTGACGAGTCATCGTGACCGCGTTAAGAAGCGCCGCCTCGGTGTGCACCACGCGCATTCCGCGTCCGCCGCCGCCTCCGGAGGCCTTGATGATCACCGGGTAGCCGATCGACCGCGCGGCGCGGACGATTTCGCGCGGCTCCTCGGACAGCGCGCCCGGCGCCCCGGGCACGGTCGGCACCCCTGCCGCGGTCATCGCCTGCTTGGCCGAGACCTTGTCGCCCATCAGCCGGATCGACTCGGGGCGCGGTCCGATGAAGACGAACCCGCTCTTCTCCACCCGCTCGGCGAAATCGGCGTTCTCGGAGAGGAAGCCGTAGCCCGGATGGATCGCCTCGGCATCCGTCACCTCGGCCGCGCTGATGATGGCGGGAATATTGAGGTAACTCTCGCGCGAAGGTGGTGGTCCGATGCACACCGACTCATCGGCGAGCTTCACGTACTTGGCGTCCGTGTCCGCCTCCGAGTGGACTACAACGGTGCGTATTCCCATCTCGCGGCAGGCGCGCTGGATCCGCAGCGCGATCTCTCCACGATTGGCGATGAGTATCTTCTTGAACACGACAGTGGGCCTGAGCGTCAGGAAGCGCGCACGCCGCTGCGCGCCCGTCGCGGGCAATGCCGGAGGGCCCGGCGCGCTTCGAGACGGCGATGCACGCGGCTTCTACTCGATGATGAACAGCGGCTGCCCATACTCGACCGGCTGGCCGTTTTCGACGAGGATCTTGGTCACTCTTCCGCCTACTTCGGCTTCGATCTCGTTCAGCAGCTTCATCGCCTCGATGATGCACAGCGTGTCCCCGGGCTTCACCTCCGCGCCCTGCTCAATGAAGGAGGGCGCTCCCGGACTGGGCGACCGGTAGAAGGTCCCCACCATGGGCGATTTGACGACATGGCCGGCGGGCGCCTCGGGCTCAGCCGGCAAGGCTGCCGGCGAGGCGGCAGACTGCGCGGGTGCGGACGGGTGCGGGGCGGCGAAAGTCAGCGCAGCCGCGGGCGCCGGGGCGTGGGCCGGTGTCTTGACGATCCTGACCTTGTCCTCGCCCTCCGTGACCTCGAGCTCGGCGATGCCCGATTCCGCCACGAGGTCGATCAATGTCTTGAGCTTTCTCAGATCCATGCTGACTCCGGATCAAGCGATGCGTTCGGCCAGCGCGAATTCGAGCGCGTATCGGTAGCCCGCCGCCCCGAGTCCCACGACGGAGCCCACGGCAAGGTCGGACAAATAGGAATGGTGGCGGAACTCTTCGCGGCGATGCACGTTCGAGAGATGAACCTCGATGAAGGGCAGCGCAACGGCGGCCAGTGCGTCCCGGAGCGCAATGCTTGTATGCGTGAATGCACCTGCATTAATAATGATGAATTGCGTTCCGTCGGTGCGCGCGGTATGGATGCGATCGACCAGCGCTCCTTCATGATTGCTCTGGAAAAAGACGACTTCTGCGGCGCATCTTCCGGCAACGTCGGTCAACTCGGCTTCGATGTCGGCCAACGTGCGGCCGCCATAGATGCTGGGCTCACGCGTGCCAAGCAGATTGAGGTTGGGACCGTTGATAACGAGAACTCGGCTTGACACGATGCACCCGTTGTTTTCGCAAGATTTTCAATGCAGTTGACGTCAGATACGACCGACTTGCACGAAGGTGCGGAGTCTG
>Ga0102851_10002095_pt1 | contig 11879 bp, 13 predicted proteins | sample Mud3Dept3metaG_FD_79558 | JGI IMG/M metagenome (GOLD analysis project Ga0102851, IMG submission 79558) | Freshwater wetland microbial communities from Ohio, USA, analyzing the effect of biotic and abiotic controls - Mud 3 Core 4 Depth 3... | ecosystem: Environmental > Aquatic > Freshwater >... | reverse complement strand
GGCCTGGATCTCGGTGGCCAACTCGCTGACGATCTCGGCACAGATGGCGCTGCCCGACTGGGTGCGCGCGCGCGGCATGTCGATCTACCAGATGGCATTGATGGGCGGCTCGGCAGCCGGCTCGCTGTTGTGGGGCTGGGTGGCCGACTGGACCAGCGTGGCCGCCTCGGTGGCGTGCGCATCGGTGTTCGGCGTGGTGGTGTTGGTGGCGCTGCGTCGGCTGACGATCGAGGGTGGCGCCGATCCCGACTTCAGTCCAGCGCCGCTGGCCAACACCATCGAGCCGCCGGTCGGCGTCGAGCCCGAGGACGGGCCGGTGATGGTGACGGTGGAGTACCTGATCGACCCGGCGCGCGCCGCCGAGTTCGCCGCGGTCATGCAGCGCACCCGCCGTGCCCGCCTGCGGCAGGGTGCGCTGTCGTGGGGGTTGTTCCGCGACGCGGCCCAGCCCAGCCGCGTGATCGAGTACTTCGTCGACGAGAACTGGGTCGAGCACCAGCGCCGGCTCGAACGGTTCACGGCGTTCGATGCCGGCTTGCGCGAACAGCGGCTGGCGTTTCATCTCGGCGCTGAACCGCCTCGCGTCAAGCGCTTCGTCGCGCAGTCGCTGGACTTGCCGCCAGACCTGCCTGCCTGAATCGGGGTGCGATGATCGCCGCTGATTCGAGCCCAACCTGCTCCTCGCCACCATGAAGCAATTCGACTACAGCCAACCCTATGCCAGCGCCCGGTTGCCGGTGTTCGCTCGCAACATCGTCGCCACGTCGCACCCGCTGGCGGCGCAAGCCGGCCTGCGCATGCTGGCTGCCGGCGGCAATGCGGTGGACGCGGCGATCGCCACCGCCGCGTGCATGACGATCGTCGAGCCGTGCAGCAACGGCCTGGGCTCCGACGCGTTCTGCATCCTGTGGGACGGCGCGCGGCTGCACGGCCTCAACGCCAGCGGCCCGGCGCCAGCGGCATGGACACGCGACTTCTTCGTGCGCAAGTACGGCGATGGCGCCACCGCGCCGCCGCAGCGCGGCTGGGATTCGGTGAGCGTGCCAGGCGCGATCGCCGCGTGGGCTGCGCTGTCGCAGCGCTTCGGCAAGTTGCCGTTCGCCGACCTGATGGCCCCGGCGGCCGACATTGCCGAGCGCGGCTATGCGGTGCCGGTGGTGGTGCAGCAGAAGTGGACGATGGCGTCGAAGGTGGCCGACCTGGTCGCCGGGCCGGGTTACGCCGAGACCTTCCTGCCCAACGGCCGCCCGCCCGCGGTCGGCGAGCGTTTCGCGATGCCGCATGCGGCGCGTGCGTTGCGGCTGATCGGCGCGACCAAGGGCGAAGCCTTCTACCGTGGCGAGATCGCCGCGGCCCTCGCGGCCTGGGCGCGCCGGCATGGCGGTGCCATGACCGCGGCCGATCTGGCGGACTACCGGCCCGAATGGGTCGAACCGCTGGCGCAGGACTATCGTGGCCACACGCTGCACGAGATCCCGCCCAACGGCCAGGGCATGGCGGCGCAGATGGCGCTGGGCATGCTCGAGCACTTCGACCTGGCGTCGCTGCCGATCGACGGCGCGGCCAGCCAACACCTGCAGATCGAGGCGATGAAGCTGGCCTTCGCCGATGTCTACCGCTTCGTGGCCGATCCGCGACACATGGAGGGCCCGGCGTCGATGCTGCTCGATGCGCAGTACCTGGCCGCGCGCGCCAGGCTGATCGACCCGCAGCGCGCGCAGGTGTTCGGCCCGGGCTACGGCATCAAGGGCGGCACGATCTACCTCAGCGCCGCCGACGAGAGCGGCATGATGGTCAGCTTCATCCAGAGCAACTACATGGGCTTTGGCTCGGGTGTGGTCGAGCCGACATTCGGCGTCAGCCTGCAGAACCGCGGCCACGGTTTCTCGCTCGACGCGAGGAGCCCGAATGTCGTCGCGCCGGGCAAGCGACCCTTCCACACCATCATCCCCGGCTTCCTGACGAAGGGCGGGGAGCCGCTGATGAGCTTTGGCGTGATGGGCGGCAACATGCAACCGCAGGGCCACATCCAGACGCTGGTGCGCATGCTCGACCACGGCCAGAACCTGCAGGCGGCATGCGACGCGCCGCGCTGGCGCTTCAACCAGGGGCTGGAGATCAACGTCGAGCGCGCGATGCCCGCCGCCACGCGCGATGCGCTGAGCGCCATGGGTCACCAGATCGTCGGCCTCGACGACAGCTACATGGATTTCGGTGCCGGCCAGTTCATCTGGCGCCTGGGCGACCCGGCGATCGAGGGCTACGTGGCGGCGAGCGATCCCCGGCGCGACGGCGCTGCGGTGGGCTTCTGACGCTGCGCGCGGGGCGGCCCTGGTGAGCGAAACGCCGGCCGCGCGCGTGCTGCCCGGCCTGGCGCTGGCCATGCTGGGTGCGATCGCGTTTTCAGGCAAGGCGATCCTGGCCAAGCTGATGTACCGGCATGGCGTCGACGCGGTGCAGGTCATCTTCTGGCGCATGCTGCTGGCGCTGCCGCTGTTCCTGGCGCTGGCGTGGTGGGCCGGGCGCGGCAAGCCGGCTCTGAGCGCGCGCGAATGGCGCACCGTCGCCGGGCTGGGCTTTTGCGGCTACTACCTGGCCAGCCTGCTCGACTTCATGGGCCTGCAGTACATCAGCGCCGGACTCGAGCGGCTGATCCTCTACCTGAATCCGACGCTGGTGCTGTTGCTGTCGGTGGTGTGGCTCGGCAAGCGGCTGTCGGCGCGGCAGGCGGTGGCGATGGCGCTGAGCTATGCCGGCGTGGCGGTGGTCTTCGGCCAGGAACTGCACCTGGCGGGCACGCATGTCGCGCTCGGTGCCTCGCTGGTCCTGGCCAGCGCGGTGAGCTATGCGGTCTACCTGGTCTACAGCGGGCTGTGGGTGCAACGCCTCGGTGCCCTGCGCCTGACCGGTGCCGCCACCAGCGTGGCCAGCGTGCTGTGCATCGTGCAGCTGTTCGTGCTGCGGCCGCCATCGGCCGCACTGGTGCCCGAGGCCGTGCTGTGGCTGTCGCTGGCCAATGCCACGGTGTGCACCTTTGCGCCGGTGCTGATGGTGATGATGGCCATCGAGCGCATCGGCGCCACGCTATCGGCGCAGGCCGGCATGGTCGGCCCGTTGAGTACGGTACTGTTGGGCGTGTGGCTGCTCGGTGAGCCGTTCACGCCGTGGGTGGTGGCCGGCACCGTGCTGGTCCTGTCCGGGGTCGGATTGTTGGCGAAATGGAGGTAACGAGATGGACATGGGCATCGCGGGCAAGTGGGCGCTGGTGTGCGCCGCCAGCAAGGGGCTGGGCAAGGGCTGCGCCACGGCGCTGGTGCAGGAGGGCGTCAACGTCGTCATCACCGCGCGCGGCGCCGAGGCGTTGCACGCGACCGCCAGCGAGTTGCGGGCGCTGAACGCCGCCATCGAGGTGCGCGCGGTGGCCGGTGACATCACCAGTGCCGAAGGCCGCGCTGCGGCGTTGGCGGCGGCGCCGCAGGTCGACATCCTCGTCAACAACGCCGGCGGGCCGCCGCCCGGCGATTTCCGCGACTGGGATCGCGAGGCCTGGATCAAGGCCATCGACGCCAACATGCTGACGCCGATCGAGCTGATGAAGGCCACGGTGGACGCGATGGCCGCGCGTGGCTATGGCCGCGTCGTCAACATCACCTCGGGTGCGGTGAAGGCGCCGATCGACGTGCTGGGACTCTCCAATGGCGCGCGCTCGGGCCTCACCGGTTTCGTTGCCGGGCTGGCGCGACAGAGCCGGCTGGCCAGTCGCAACGTCACGATCAACAACCTGCTGCCGGGCTTCTTCGACACCGACCGCATCCGCTCGACGCTGGCGGCCACGGCGACCAAGAGCGGCAAGAGCATCGAGGAAGTGATGGACACGCGCCGCGCCACCATCCCGGCGCGACGGCTGGGTACGGCACAGGAGTTCGGCGCCGCGTGCGCCTTCCTGTGCAGTGCGCAGGCGGGCTACATCACCGGCCAGAACTGGCTGCTCGACGGCGGCGGCTACCCCGGGACCTTCTAGCGGATGAACCCCGCGCCGCTCGCCGCGGCCGGGATGCGGCTCAGGCGCTGCTGGCGCTCGAGCGCGGAGGTTCGCCGATCATCGTGCGACCGAGCGATTGCGTCGCGTCGACGGCGCGGCCCGGGAACGGGCGGCGGCGCTCGATGCGATGCTGCTTGCGCTGGTCCCAGGTGTGCGGCCCGGTGACGTCCGAAGGGTCGAGCAGCGACCTGGCCGCTGCAGGGGTCAGTTGACGGTGCTGCGGCAGGTGGCGCGAGAACGGCCAGCGTGATTCGCTCTGGATCTCCGACCACGACACGCTTCGTTGACTGACCCAGTAGATGCAGTTGCGCTGCGACCAATAGGCCTGGCGCTCGAACAGCACGCGGCCCGCGATGCCCGACGCCGCGCCAAGCCACACCACCCGGTCGGGCAATTCAAAGATGGCCGCACGGACCTGGCCAGGGGAGTCGCCTTCGTCGGCATGCACGAGCGTGACGCGGCCAATGTCGTCGGCCCGCAGGTGATCGATCAATTCGTCGCCGCGGGTGACGACGATTTCGTCGCCCTGCCAATTGCTGCGCAGCGGCGTTTCCCTGATCTTGAAAGAGGCCCAGTGCATGTCGATCCTCCACAGCCGCTGGCCGGGTGCGATCCCAAAGCTGCCTTGGCAGCAAGCGCCGCGCGGGGAATGGATGTTGTTACTAACTTATACCGACTGCAAGAGGTTGATGCCGCAGGCCCCCGGAAACTGACGCCAATACGCAACAGTGGTTTCCCGCGTGCGGAGCGATTCGATGACCGCGCGCGAGCCGCTGGCCGGTCGGCACACGCGGATCCACAGCGTGGATCGGGGACCTATCGCCCGCGCAAATGTGCCGGCGCTTCGAGCCGCTTGGCCAGCGTCGACAGCACCAGCGTCAGCACCAGGTACACCGCCGAGATCAGCAGGTAAGGCTCCCAATAGCGCGAGTACGCGCCGGCGACGGTGCGTGCGGCCAGCGCCAGTTCGGCCAGCCCGATGGCCGAGACCAGCGACGAGTCCTTGATCAGCGTGACGCCTTCGTTGACCAGCGCAGGCACCATGCGCCGGAAGGCCTGCGGCAGCACCACGAAGCGCATGGCCTGGGCGTGCGTCAGGCCGACGCTGTAGGCGGCCTGCGTCTGGCCGCGGTGGATGCTCTGGATGCCGGCGCGGAAGATCTCGCTGATGTAGGCGCCGGCGTTGAGCGTCAGCGCCAGCGCGCCCGAGAAGAATGCGCCGTGCTCCTGGCGGAAGGTGCGCGCGACGTCACCGCTCATCAACAGGCCGCCGTCCGGATGGACCAATGCCGGCATCAGTGCGAAGTGCACCAGCAGGATCTGCACGAACAGCGGCGTGCCGCGGAAGAACGTGACGTAGCCGATGGTGATCCAGCGCGCCAGCCTGAGGCTCCAGGCGAGCATGGGCGATGCGGGTGTCGGCGCATCGGCCGAACTGCTGACGAGGCCGAAAGTGACGCCGAGCAGCAGCCCGGCGCCGATCGCCACCAGCGTCAGCTCGATCGTCATCCAAAGGCCGCTGACGAACAGCGGCCCGTAGCCGGCGAGGATCTCCCAGCGAAGATCCATCGCCGTGCCCCTCTACTTCGAGGCCGCCGAGGCGGGCGCGGCTGCGGCGCCGGGAGGGGCGCCGAAGTACTGCGCGAAGATCTTGTCGTAGGTGCCGTCGGCCTTGATGCCGGCCAGGCCCTGGTTGACCTTGGCGAGCAGTTCGGCGTTGCCCTTCTTCAGCGCGATGCCGTATTGCTCCGCGGTGAACGACGTGTCGGCCACGGTCTTGAATTTGGCGCCGGCGTTGTTGGCCACGTAGTGGATCACCACACCGTTGTCGGCGACCACGGCATCGACGCCGCCCGACTCCAGCTCTTTCAGTGCCAGCGGCGTCGACTCGAAACGCTTGATCGCGGTGCTGGTCTTGCCGAGCAGCTTGGTCACCGCTTCGTCGCCGGTGGTGCCGGTCTGCACACCGACCTTGAGCTTCTTCAGCTCGTCGAACTTGGCGACCTTGCTGCCGTCCTTCACCGCGATCAGCTGCACGGCGTCGAAGTAGGGTGTGCTGAAGTCCATCGTCTGCTTGCGCTCGTCGGTGATCGTCACCGCCGAGACCACCATGTCGCGATCGCCCTGGCCGAGGGCATTGAAGATGCCTTCCCATGGGGTGTTGACGAACTTGACCTCGATGCCGGCCTTGGCGGCGACGGCTTTGACGACGTCGATGTCGAAGCCGACGATCTCGCCCTTTTCGTTCTGCGACTCGAACGGCGCATAGGCGGCGTCGGTGCCGACGACATAGACCCTGGCGGGCGCGGCCGGTGCCGATGCAGGTGCCGCGGTGGCAGGCGCCGGGGCGGGCGGGGCTTCCTTCTTGCCGCAGGCGGCGAGCAGCAGGCCGGCGGCCAGGAGGCCGGCGGACTGCAGGAACTGGCGGGTCGTCGTGCGCATGCGGCGGTCCTTGCGGTTCTTTGAAAGGAGCAAAGTTTACGCGGCCGGATGGTCGCTGCCTTCCAGTCGCGCCAGTTCGTCGGCGCTGAAGCCGGCGCAGCGGCGGGCGGCGAGATTGAACGGTGGCCGCGGCCGCGGCGCCTGGTGGCGCTGCGCCAGCACGGCGTAGTGGCTGACCGGCTCGTGGCCATCGCGCGCGCACAACCAGCGGTACCAACGATTGCCGATCGCGACATGACCGATCTCGTCGCGCAGGATCACGTCGAGGATCTCGACCGCGCGCGCATCCCCGGCCTTGGCCAGCTTGGCCTGCATCGGGGGCGTGGCGTCGAGCCCGCGGGCTTCGAGCGTGCGCGGCACCAGGGCCATGCGTGCCACGACGTCGTGCCTGGTCTTCTCGACCATGCTCCAGAGACCGTCGTGGGCATCGAAGTCGCCATAGCGGCGGCCGAGGCTGCTGAGCAGATGATCGGCCAGCAACGAGAAATGCAGCGCTTCTTCGGCGGCCACGCCGAGCCAGTCGCGGTAGTACCCGGCCGGCATGCCGGCAAAGCGCCAGACCGCGTCGAGGGCCAGGTTGATGGCGTTGAATTCGATGTGCACCACCGAGTGCAGCAGCGCCGCGCGGCCCTCGTCGGTGAACGGCGAGCGGCGCGGCACCGCGGTGGCCGGCACCAGCCGCGGCGTGGGTGGGCGGCCCGGCAGCCCGGCGGGTTCGACGATCCGGGCATCGGCATCGATGGCCAGTGAGGGCAGCGCGTCGAACAGCGCGCGCGTTTGCGCCGCCTTTGCCACCGGGTCGGCGAGGCGCAGCACGGCCAGGCAACGCGCGCGAAGTTCCATTCCTACAATTGTGCGTTCAAGCTCACGGCCTGCCTCATGCCCATCTACCGTCTTGGCGATGCCGTTCCGCAGATCGACCCCAGCGCCTGGATCGCCGACAACGCCACGGTCATCGGCCGCGTCACGCTCGGCCCCGGCGCCAGCGTCTGGTTCGGCGCGGTGCTGCGTGCCGACAACGAGCCGATCGTCATCGGTGCCGGCAGCAACGTGCAGGAGGGTGCCGTGCTGCACACCGACCCCGGCCGCCCGCTCACGGTGGGCGAGGGCGTGACGATCGGCCACCAGGCCATGCTGCACGGCTGCACCATCGGTGACGGTGCACTGATCGGCATCCAGGCCGTGTTGCTCAACGGTGCCACCATCGGCCGCCACTCGCTCGTCGCCGCCGGCGCGGTCGTCACCGAGGACAAGACCTTCCCCGACGGTTCGCTGATCGTCGGCGCACCGGCCACGCGCAAGCGCGCGCTGACGCCGGACCAGATCGAGAGCCAGGGCCGCATTGCCGAGGGCTATGTGGACCGTGCACGGCGCTACCGCGACCAACTGGTGCGCATCGCGTGATGCTCGACGAGTTGCACAAGTTCCTGTTCGAAGGCCTGCCGGTGCGCGGCATGCTGGTGCGACTCGGGCCTTCGTGGCGCGAGCTGCTGGGGCGGCGCGTGGGCGCAACCGCGTACCCGCCGCCGGTGCGCACGCTGCTCGGCGAGATGGCGGCTGCGGCCGCGCTGATGCAGGCCAACATCAAGTTCGACGGCGCCGTGATCCTGCAGGTGTTCGGCGACGGTCCGGTCAAGCTGGCGGTGGCCGAGGTCCAGCCCGATCTGGGCTTTCGCGCCACGGCCAAGGTGGTCGGCGAAGTGACGGACGATGCCCGGCTGGCGGTGATGCTCAACGTGCACGGCAAGGGCCGCTGCGCGATCACGCTCGATCCGCAGGACAAGTCCGGCGGCGCGCAGCCGTACCAGGGCATCGTCGCGCTGCACGGCGACGCCGGCGAGCCGCTGCAGGCGCTCTCGGCCGTGCTCGAGCACTACATGCTGCAGTCCGAGCAGCTCGATACGCGCCTGATCCTGGCGGCCGACGACGAGTGTGCCGCGGGGCTGCTGATCCAGCGGCTGCCGGTCGAAGGCCAGGGCAACCTCGAGCAGCGGCATCGCGAGGACGACATCGGCATCGACGAAGCCTTCAATCGCATCGCCCACCTGACGGCCACCCTGACGCGGGAAGAGCTGCTGACGCTCGACGCCGGCAAGCTGCTGCACCGGCTGTATTGGGAAGAGGACGTGCGGCGCTTCGCACCGCTGCGCCCGCACTTTGCCTGCCGCTGCTCGCGCGAGCGCGTGCGCGGCATGCTGCGCGGGCTTGGCGCGTCCGAGGTCGAGGGCATCGTCGCCGAGCGCGGCGAGGTCGAGATCGGTTGCGATTTCTGCGGCCTGCAGTACCGCTTCGATGCGGTCGACGTTGGCGAGATATTCACGCCGCAGCGTGACCAGCCGCCGGGCTCAGCGGCGTTGCAGTAGGCGCAGCGCCGGCGCCGCCATCAACCGCCCCGCGCCAGGCGCAGGGCCGCGTGCTCGCAATCGGGCACGTCGCAGGTCTCGCAGACCCAGCGCCAGGCCGGCATCGCTGCCTCGCGCTCGGCCAGGCGCGTGAACAGGCCGGCATCGGCGGGCGCTCGTCTCGCCAGCAGCGGGCTCGCGGCGTCCAGGGCGCGTTCCAGCCGCGCCGGGCCGTGGCCGGCGATCACCGACCAGGGCAGCCCGTGCGCGGTGAGCAACTCGCGCAGCGCCCGGTCGACCGGTTCGCGCACATGTTCACCATCGCGCTGAAGACCGTCGGCGACCCACGGCAGGTCGAGGGCCGTCAGCAGCGTCAGCGCGACGCGACGTTGCGCCGCGACCGCCAGCGGCTCGAGCGAGCGATCGCCGAACAGCATCTGGCTGTAGACCGCGGTCATCAGCGGCGTGGTGTCGGCGATGACGATGTCGTGGCTGGCCGCGGCGGCATCGATGCGGCGCAGCTGTTCGCTGGCGATCGCGCGCTGCTCGTCAGCCCTCGGCGTGCGACCCGCACGCTCGCACCACTCGCGCAGATGCTCGCCGATGGCGGTGCATGCCAGTCCGGTGCTGTCGGCGATGCGGGCAGCCAGCTCGACGGCCAGGGTGCTCTTGCCGGTGCTTTCGGCGCCGACGATGGCGATGACGTGCCCGCCACTCATGCGTGGCTCGCGCGTTGCGCCCAGGCGCGCCAGCCGGCCAGGGCCATCACGGCGAACAGGGCGTAGAGCAGGACGGTCAACCACAGGCCTTTGTAGGCGAACAGAACGATGCTGATGACATTGACCCCGATCCATACCGGCCAGTTCTCCACATACTGGCGACCGAGCAGCCACTGCCCGGCAACGCTGGCGGCCGTCGGCAGCGCGTCCCAGTACGGCACGTCGGAATCGGTGGCGTGGTCGAGCACCAGGCCGAGCAACGGCCAGGCCACCAGCGTTGCCGCCGCGATGGCCCCGCGCCCCCGTGACCCGAGATAGCGCACCGCCAGCGCGGCGCCGCTGGTCTGGCGCCCGTAGCGCCATTGCCACCAGCCCCAGCCTGCGACGACGGCGAAGAACACCTGCAGCCCGGCTTCGCCATACAGCTTGCTGTGTGCGAACAGCAGCCCGTAGGCCAGCGACGAAACGATCGCCAGCGGCCAGGCCAGGATGTGCACGCGCATGTTGCACACCACCATCCACACCGACAGCACGAAAGCCGCGATTTCGAGCCAGGTGACCGGGCTGCCGAGCAGCGTGAATGCCGCCGCGAGCAGCGGCTCGAACAATCCCATCCTCAGGCCGCGCGGGGCCGCTCCCAGGCGGCCTGCGCTCCCCGCGGGGAGCGCGAACGAAGTGAGCAAGGGGCTGTCACTTCCGGGGCGCGATCTGCACCAGGATCTCGTCGGGCTTGACCATGCCCAATTCGGCGCGCGCCCTTTCCTCGACCATCTCGAGGCCCTCGCGCAGGTCGCGCACCTCGGCCTGAAGCCTGGCGTTGTGCGCGCGCGCGGCGTCGTTGGCCGCCTGTTGCCGGTTGAGTTGCAGCTCGAGATTCATCGCGTGGGGTTTGCCACCGCCGCCGAACCACAGCTGCGCCTGCACCAGCGCAAGCAGCGCGAGCAGGGCGGCGGTGCTCCAGCGCACGGTCACGAACGTTGCAGCGTCAACGGAGGTTGTAGAAGGCCGCGCGGCCCGGGTAGCTGGCCACGTCGCCGAGGTCTTCTTCGATGCGCAGCAGCTGGTTGTACTTGGCGATGCGGTCGCTGCGGCTCATCGAGCCGGTCTTGATCTGGCCGGCGTTGCTGCCCACCGCGATGTCGGCGATCGTCGAATCCTCGGTCTCGCCGCTGCGGTGGCTGATCACCGCCGTCCAGCCGGCGCGCTTGGCCATCTCGATCGCCGCGAAGGTTTCCGTCAGCGTGCCGATCTGGTTGATCTTGATCAGGATCGAGTTCGCGACGCCCTTGTCGATGCCTTCCTTCAGGATCCGGGTGTTGGTGACGAACAGGTCGTCGCCGACCAGTTGCACCTTCTTGCCCAGCCGCTCCGCGAGGTGCTTCCAGCCGTCCCAGTCGCCTTCGTGCATGCCGTCTTCGATGCTGATGATCGGGTACTTGTCGCACCAGCTGGCGAGGATGTCGGTCCACTCGGGTGCCGTCAGGGTCAGGCCTTCGCCTTCGAGCTGGTACTTGCCGTCCTTGTAGAACTCGCTGGCCGCGCAGTCCAGACCGATCGCGACCTGCCGCCCGGCTTCGTAGCCGGCCTTGTCGATGGCCTCGAGGATCAACTGGATCGCGGCCTCGTGGCTGGCGACGTTGGGCGCGAAACCGCCTTCGTCGCCGACCGAAGTGGGCATGCCCTTGTCGTGGATGATCTTCTTCAGCGCGTGGAACACCTCGGCACCGTAGCGGACCGCCTCGCGGAAGGTCGGCGCGCCGACCGGGATGATCATCAGCTCCTGCAGGTCGAGGTTGTTGTTGGCGTGGGCGCCACCGTTGATGACGTTCATCATCGGCACCGGCATCTGCATGCCGCCCATGCCGCCGAAGTAGCGGTACAGCGGCAGGCCCGACTCCTCCGCGGCCGCGCGGGCCACGGCCATGCTGACCGCCAGCGTGGCGTTGGCGCCGAGGCGGCTCTTGTTGTCGGTGCCGTCGAGGTCGATCAGTGTCTTGTCGAGAAAAGCCTGCTCGCTGGCATCGAGGCCCAGCACCGCTTCGCTGATCTCGGTGTTGATGTGCTCGACCGCGCGCAGCACGCCCTTGCCGCCGTAGCGGGCCTTGTCGCCGTCACGCAACTCGATGGCTTCGCGGCTGCCGGTGGAAGCGCCCGACGGCACCGCGGCACGGCCCATCGTGCCGGACTCCAGCAACACGTCGCATTCGACGGTGGGGTTGCCTCGGCTGTCCAGGACTTCGCGGCCGACGATATCAACAATAGCGCTCATGCTTACCTTTCGATTTGGATAGTGATATTCAGACGATGGGGGCGGCCACGCCCTCCACCAGGATC
>Ga0102851_10002094_pt1 | contig 11881 bp, 11 predicted proteins | sample Mud3Dept3metaG_FD_79558 | JGI IMG/M metagenome (GOLD analysis project Ga0102851, IMG submission 79558) | Freshwater wetland microbial communities from Ohio, USA, analyzing the effect of biotic and abiotic controls - Mud 3 Core 4 Depth 3... | ecosystem: Environmental > Aquatic > Freshwater >... | reverse complement strand
GTCAACACGGCGATCACCGTGCTGTCGGGCGCCGACATGAGCGCGGCGGATCGCCTGCTCGCCGGAGACTGGTTCGCGCGGCTCGCCTTCGACGCGAGCCGCTGATCACATTCCGGACAGGAACATCCAGCGCGATCCGTCCCACTCGAGGAGGAGCTGGTTCTGATCGCGCTTGTCGGGCCGGCTCGGCTTGCCGATCGCGTTCTGGATCGTGAAGCTCGCGTCGATCAGGACGTCGACGGTCGCCTTGCAGCCGGGCGCGAGGTCGCCCTTGCACTCGTGCGAGACGCCCATGTAGCGCATCGTGTAGCGGATCTCGCTCGCCGCCTTGAGACGGCTGGCGAGCACGTTCTGGAGGCCGTCGTAGCCGTAGTCGTCGCTGCCCGACGGCGTCCCGCTGTCCTCCCAGTACTGCTTGTGCGCCATCATCATCAGGGCGTCGGAGTCGCCCTTCTCGACGGCGAGCCGGTACTGCTCGACCGCATCGAGCACCGACTTGTTGTTCGTCGTGTACGGGACACGCGTCCCGCCGATGTACGCCTTCTTGGTGGCGCACGCCGAAGCGCCGAGGATCGCGACGATGAGGAACAACCGGTTCATGTGCTCGTACCGCGGATGGTTTCAAGAACCACGCCAGGCGCGGTGACGCTACAACACCGAGGAAAGTTGGCCAAGTACGGGACCTCGCCAAGCTTCACTACGCGCCAGAAAGGCACGGAAGTCCTTGTCGGGGTTGTCGACCCTTGCCAAATAGACATCCGTGATGCGCGTGATCGTGAACCGCGCCGCCGCGGCCCGGACTTCTATAGGCAGGGCCGCCCGATCCCCCGCGGTCAGCTCGCGGACCTGGCGATAGCCGGCGAGCAGCGCCGCAGCGAGCTCGAGCCGGGGCTCGCCGGTCCAGCACCAGTCGTTGATGCAGACGCCGAGGTCGTAGGCGAGGCTGCCGCCCGACGCCTGCTCGAAGTCGAGGATCGCCGTCACCTCGCCGCCCTCCCACAGCACGTTGTCGCGGAACAGATCGCCGTGGATGATCCCGTGGGTCGCGCCCTGCCGGACCGCCGCGGCGTCGGCCGCGATCGCGAGCTCCTCGCGGAGCACCGTGATCGCGTGCGCGAGCGCGGGATCGCCGTGTCCCGCGAACCCGGTGAACCGGGCCACGAGGTGATCGTGATCGTAGATGCTGGGGCGGCGCCACGCGACCGGTAGCCCGAGCCCGACCCGGTGGAGCTGCGCGAGCGCGGCGCCGAGCCGGCCCGCGAGCTCGGGCGTGACCTCGCCCGGCGCGAGGTGACCGCCCGTGCGCCACGGGAACACGCTGACGAACTTGGTGCCGAGCGGCGCGTACGGCCGGCCATCCCGCGCGAGCACGGGCGCGGGCGTCGTGACGCCACCCGCGGCGAGCGCCGCGACGAGGCGCGCCTCCCACGCGACATCGTCCTCTGCCTTGCCCTCGTTGACGCGGACGAACCACCGCGCGCGATCGGTCTGCACCAGGAAGTTCGAGTTGATCGTGCCCGCGGCGATCGTCTCGTGCGCGAGGACGGGACCGAGCTCGAACGCGGCCGCGACGTCGGCGAGCTCGGTGGCTCCGAGCTGCGTGAACACGCCCACGCACCGAACCTAGCAGCAAATGCGGTACGTTCGCAGCGTGGATCCGGCCGAGCGCGCGCGACTGGTCGAGGGTCACCTCGAGCTCGCGCACAAGGCGGCCCGCATGATCTTTCCGCGGGTGCGCCAGTACATCGAGCTCGACGAGCTGGTCGCGCTCGGCAACATCGGGCTCGCCGAGGCCGCATCGCGGTTCGATCCGACCCGCGGGGTCCCGTTCGGCGCGTTCGCCTGGTACCGCGTGCAGGGCGCGATCGTCGATGGCCTGCGCAAGGCGACGATGCTGCCGTCGCGCGTGTGGGCGCAGCTCGTCGCGCTGCGCGCCACCAGCGAGTACCTCGAGCACCGCGGCGAGCGCGATGCGGGTGCCGCGCGCGCGGGAGTCGCTCCACCGAGCGGCGCCGATGCGCTCGCCGCCGCGAAGTCCGCGCTGTCGGCGATCCGCACGATGTACATGACGTCGCTCGAGACGCTGCAGGAAGGCGGCTTCGATCCGGCGACCGCGACGGTCGATCCCATCGAGACGATCGACACCGGCCGGATGTCGCGCAGGCTGCGCGAGGCGATCAGGACGTTGCCGGAACGCGAGCGTGCCCTGATGACGAAGCACTACTGGGAGGGCAAGAACCTGCTCGAGGCCGGCGAGGAGCTCGGGATCTCGAAGTCGTGGGCGAGTCGGCTCCACGCGCAGGCCGTCGAGCGACTCCGCGCGATCGTCGACGAGGAACAGCCGCGAGGCCCCTGAAGCGGCCCGGTCAGGCCGTCTTCGCGGTGTCGGCGGGCGACGCCAGGGTCCCGTGCGACTGGTAGTGATCGAACAGCTGGCCCCACGCGGTCGAGTCCTTCCACTGCTCGAACACCCGGCGGTCGCGCAGCGGCCACCGGTAGTAGTCGTGATAGGCCTCCGAGCCCATCACGAACAGGTTCACGAGCGGGGTGTGGAAGAACAGCTTCTGGAACCGCTTGAGGGGGCCGAACCACATCACGTCGCCGATCATCGACGCGCCGTTATCTCCGACCGAGAAGCCCCAGCGCTGCTCCGCGAGCGCGGTGTCACCGACGATCTCGATGTTCTCGTGCCGCGCATTCCCGAGGCCGTCCTCGTCGGCGAGCGCCATGTACGGGATCTTCATCGGATCGAAGCCCATCATCCGCGCGGCGACCGCGTCGATCGCGACCTGATCCTCCGACGCGAGCATCACGTCCTTGATCACCGGCCGCATCGTGCGCGGCCCCGGTCCATCACCGGCCGTCGTGCCATCCATCACCGCGAACAGGCCCGCGTGGATCTCCTTCTGGATCGCGAGCAGATCGACGAGCGTCTCGTGGATCCAGCTGTGCGTGTAGTGGCGCTTCGTGTTGAGCAGCCCGCCGAACGCGTTCTTCATCGCGCCCGTCGTCGTCGTGTAGATGTGGCAGTTGTGCGCCACGATACCCGACGCGACGAACGAGCCGGCCTCGGGAACGGTGATGTCGTAGAGGTCGATGTCGGCCGAGACCTCCTCGATCTCCTCCACGTGGTCCCACGCGAGATCGCGATTGGCGAGCGCGCGCAGCCGGCCGAGCTGGGCGGCGAACCGACCCTCGGTGTCGGCCTCGTCGAAGACCTCGACGAGCTGCTGCACGATCCGCGGCGTCGGGGTCGTGTACCCATGCTCGATGTTGTTGACCGAGCTAGCCATCCCCGTCGCTTGCTGCGTCAGGCCGAGCCCCTTGCGGACCTCCGCGACCAGAGCGGGATCGACGGGGATCGTGTCCCAGTTGCTCGGCTGCTTGCTGCCGGCGAGGCGAGCGGCGTGCATCGCGAGGCGCGCTGCCTTCTCTGCGTGGCGAAGGTGGAGGACCGCGGCGAGGCGAGTCACCTGGGCACCCGAGACCGTGACCTTGTAGTAGGTCCGGGACTCGCTCCAGAGCCCTGGGATCGTCTGCTCGACCGGGGTCACGAACGCGACGACACCGAGCCGAGAGAACAGCGTCACCAGATCGCGCGCGAGGCGCTCGCTCTTGGTCACGGCGGACACGTCGGCCTGCTTGGCCGAGACCGTCCCGTCGCCGTCGAGGTAGGCCGACAGGAACGCCGCGATCTCGGTGTCGGTGCACCGGAACAGGGCGGCCGGCGCCGACTTGTTCCCCGAGTTGAGCGGGACCTGGAGTCCGAGCTCCTCGAGGAAGCGCACGAGGTCGCGCGCGTAGATCGAGATCTGCGCCTCGTTCCGCTCGCGCGCCTCGACATCGAACAGCTGCTTCGAGAGCGCGATGAAGTCGGCGCGAAGCGCAGGATCGGTGTTCGTCCACCAGATCTTCCCGGCGCCCTTCGCGAGGTCCTCGGCGCACCCCTCGGCGATGAGGTAGCCCATCCATCGCCAGAACCCCTCGGAGGTCTCCTGCGGGACCGCGATCGGAACCACATTGCCGCGCATCGGGACGTCGTGACGCTTCAGGATCGCCTGCACGGTCTGCCAGCGGACCCGAGATCCCGCCGCCACGGCCATGACGGTCTCCCCCTGCTGATACTGCTCGATCACCTGCTGCACGAAGGGCGCGCTGTAGACACGTCCAGCCTTCGCGACCACCGGCTGCGCGGCACGCGCGGCATGCGTCTGCGGCAACGCCTGCGCCTGCCCCGCTACCGCGATCCGCCTCGCGATCGCGATCCGGCTACCGACACGGAGCTCGCCGAGCTGGGTCCAGCCCGCCGCGCCATACAGGGGATGATCGGCGGTCGCCACGAGCGTCCGTCCTGACTTCGTGCGGAGCCGGAGCACCTTGCGTCCGAGCGCGCGAGTCCGAGCGAACTGCGTCGCGCGAAGAGGGACGACATCGCCCTGCGCGTTCATCGCGAACACCGTGGCGGTCCCAGCGGTGTGGACGGTGCCGTCCTGGTGCAACTCGACCACGGCAGCCTTCCGGATCTGGTTCTCGACCAGTGCGCCGATCGTCGTCACCGATCCATCGCCGAGGACGATCTCCGTGTCGCCCGCGACGCACTTGACCGTCGGCAGATGGACGATGTTCGCGCCGTGGAACGCATCCGGGATCTGGATGCCCTCGGGATAGATCGTATCGAGCACGCGCATCTTCGCCTTCGGGCGATAGACCGACCACGACATGTCCTCGGGCTTGAAGTTGTAGCGGACCGGGATGTCGTACTTCTTGAAGATCGGGAGGTAGCCGTTGAGGTCCTCGCCCTTGAACGCGTCGGTGACGACGGTCTTGTTCTGGACGCACACGAGGTCGTCGTAGCCGCGCGCGCGCAGGCTGCGCGTCACGCCCTCGAGCTGCCACGGCGTGGTGTTCGCGCCGGGGAACGGGAAGTGCCACGAGATGTTGTCCTTGAGGATCGTCTGCGCGCCCTTGACCAGCGCCTGCTCGACGCCCGCGAGGTCATGGAGACGGTCGATGTCCTCGAGGATGTGATCGGGGCGGACGCGAATGACGGCGACCTTCGAGCGAGCCATGAGGCGCATCCTGACATGCCAACCCCAGGGTCGGTATCCGCTCGGGGCGGATCGCTCACGACGGCGGCCCGGTGGGGGGAGAGCTTCTCCGAGGCTCGCCGAAAATTTGCCGCGTCGATCCGCGGGTGTGAGTCTGGCCCCATGGGCGAGACGCTGTTCACCAGCACTTACACGCCGGACCCCAAGTCCGCACTCGACGTCCTCGCCTTCGTGCTGACGCCGATCGCGGCGTTTGCCAGCGATCCGGACGAGCTCGAGGCCGTGGCCGAGCTCCTCGGCGCAGCCAAGGCCGAGGCCATCGAGCGCTGGCAGTCGCTACAGTCGGAAACGCAGCGGCAGTGACCGGCTCGGCGAGCTACTCGGCCTGCGTGGCCGCGTAGGAGAACGTCATCTTCTCGGTGAACAGGTCGATCTTGACCTGCTTGATCTCCTCGCTGCTCGCGTCCGACTTGTCGGGCTGCACGTTGAGGATGTCGGCCTCGAAGAACTCCAGCGTGAACAGCGGGCGCTTCTCCTGATCGAACGTCTGGATCATGCCGGCCTTCTGCGCCGCGTGCCCCCGGACCTCGCCCTTGATCGCGCGCTCGGTGAACCGCTTGAGGAACGGCGCGGCGTCGGCTTCAGGCACGTAGAACGAGATGTTCGGGAACTCGATCTGGCTGGGCGTCTTGGTCGGCGCGCGGAACCCGCCCTGGTGATACTCGATCACGTTCTGCTTGATCGTGAACGCGTCGATCTTCGTGACGCGCTTGCAGGCCTGCTCGAAGCCATCGAGCGAGAACCGGAAGTTGCACGAGGTCCACTGCTTCTGGGTGTTCATCCCCTGGTTCTGCTGCAGCTTGGCGCCCTCGCCCTTCTTGAACACGATGTCCTCGACGGCGATCGCGATCGACATGTACGCGGCGTTCTTGTCCGTCGCGTCGAGCTTGGGGAACGTCAGCTCCTTGATCATCGCGTTGGTGAACTCGCGGCGGGCGCGCTCGTTGTAATAGAAGTCGGCCGCGACGATCGCGCCGTTCTTGCGATCGGCGATGCCGTCGAAGAACTTCTCGATCCACGCATAGAACGGCTGCGACATCGCCATGCCGACCTGGACCTTGATGTCCTCGAACTTCGGCTTGCCGAGCGAGCGCCAGCGGTCGTAGTTGGCGCCGTTCTGATAGGTCATGACGTCGGCCTTGACGCCACCACCCTCGATCGAGCGAAACAGCCCGACATCCTTCTTGCCATCGAGCTCCAGCGCGAAGTGCGCTGCAGCGTATGTCCGGGGCTGTTGGTTAGAGGCCATGCGTCCCTTGCCGATTGTACATCAGGCGAAACCGGCATCCGCGCGAGCGACGAGGTGCCGGGTCCGACCATGCTACGGTTGACCGGCGCGGAGCCTTCCTGGTGGCGAATCATTCCGATGGCTTCGCGCGGCCATGTCCGACCCGACGCCCTCGACCGTAACGCCGCGCCCCCGCAGGGAAATCTCTGCGATTCCAGCGCGATGGGGGTTCTTCAAGGGCTTGCTGACGGGAGCGGCGATCGAGATTCCGATCCTCGCCGTGACCGTCTGGACCCTCGCGCGGCTCGGGGTGGGCGATCCCGATGCGGGGTTCATGCGGATCATGCGGCTAACCACGGTTTTCGCCGGGATCGCTGCCCTGCTGACCGCCGGCGGGATCGGCCGGCTCGCCGCGTACGCCTCGGCGGCAGGCGGTCGGCGCCGCGCGATCGTGGTCTCGGCGCGGGCGCACGCGATCGCGAGCGCCGGCCTCGTGATGATCGCGACGATCCCGCACGGTCACCTCCCGGTGTCGTCGTGGGCGTGGCTGCCGATGCCGCTCGCCGGCCTGGTCGCGGGCCTCGTGTGCGGCGCCCTGATCGGTGCGGTGTGCGGCGGCGCGGCGCCCGTCGGCTTCGCCGAGGTCTGGTCGCTCGCACGCAAGCCGAGCGATGCGCTCCGGCAGCTGCTCAGCCCGGACGACATCATCAAGCTCGGCGCGGCGCTGCGCACGCGCACGACGCACCTGTTCGAAGGCATCTTCGAGCCGGCACCGCTGCCCCCGAAATCGACTGACGCCCCGCCGCCCGCGGTCACGCCGCCCGCGGCCACGACGCCACCGCCGGCGACACCTCCGAAGGACGAGTGAAGCGCCCCGATCCCCTCGAGATGCGCACGCTGGCGGTCGCGCTGCTGGCGTCGTTGCTCCTGTGGAACCTCCCGATCGGCGGCGTCGTGCTCTATCCGTTCAAGCTGCTCGCGACGTGGCTACACGAGCTCTCGCACGGCCTCGCGATGACGCTGACCGGCGCGGGCTTCGACTACGTGCTCATCTATCGCGACACGAGCGGCCTGGCCTACGCCAAGTCGAGCGTCGGCCCGTTCGCGACGGCGATCATCGCCGCCGCGGGCTACATGGGCACGCCGCTGTGGGGCGCGGTGCTGCTCGTCGCGACGCCGACCGCACGCTCGGCGCGCCGCGCGCTGTTCGTCCTCGCGGGGCTCCTCCTGCTCAGCTCGTTCACCGTGATCGCCGCGCGGCCCGACGACTCGTTCGGCCCGTGGGCGGTCGCGGGCATCGGGGCCGGCGTCGCGGTCAGCGCGCTGGCCCTGCCCGCCCGCTGGCGCCTCGCGGTCGCGCACTTCCTCGCGGCGCAGTCGTGCGTCAACGCGCTCCTCGACATCCGCGTGCTGCTGCGACCGTCGCAGGTGGTCGGCGGCGAGTTCGCCGGGATGTCCGACGCCGGCAACATGGCGTTCGCGACGTTTGGCACCACCGCGCAGTGGGCGGTGTGGCTGTGGGCGGGAATCTGGCTCGCGTGGTCGCTCGTCGTGCTCTACATCGCGCTGCGGTTCAATGGAGCGCCTCCGTTGTCGACCGCAGCGCCGGGCGGTCCGCCCACGGCTTCACCTCGAGATGAAAGTGATCGTGGTGCGCATCGTCGTAGTCCGGCGACAGCACCAGATGAAACAGCCCCGAGCGGACCAGCTGACACTGGAGCACCTTGAGGACCGCCCCTCCCTGGGTCAGAGGTAGCCCGACGCAGTCGACGGTGTCGCCGAGCCCCTGCTCGTAGTCGCGGTCGATCCGCAGCGAGCCGAGGTCAGGACCGCTGAACGTGTGGACGTCGATCGCCAGCCCGTAGCTGTGCTTGCTCGGACGGCTCGTGCCGCGCACGTTGCGGCGCGCGTACGCGGAGGAGAACGTCACGCGATCGACGCCGAGCGCGACGAGGTAGCGGCCGGCCTCGTCGAGGGACACGGCGAGCGAGCAGTCGATCACGAGCGCGTGATCGACGGCAGCCACCGTGACGCCGCCGAGCGGCCCGAGGATCTCGACGGCGTTCGCGATTCCCGGGCGCGACGCCTTCTTCCACGCGACGTTGCGCGCGTCGAGCTCGGCCCTGCACGCCTCGTGGTCGGCCGTGTTCGCGGCAGCGGTGGAGGCCGTCGCGACGAGGATCCCGAGGACGAGCACGCGCATGGGTCGAGCGTATCCAATCGCCCGGGGCGGGCAAGTTCCTGGGCCGCTCAGACGGGCTTGATCGAGGACAGGATCCGCGTCACGTAGCCGGGCGCCGTCGTCGCGATCACGTCGGGGACGTGGACGACCACGGTGACGAGGTCGTCGCCAAACGCGCGCCCGCAGACGACGAGCCGGTACGACTGGCGATAGCCCATCGCGTCGGCGAACGTCGCGATCAGCTCGACGCCGTCCCACCCGAGCGGCAGCTTGACCACGCGTGCGGCCGCCGGATCGATCCGGTCGAAGCCGTGGTTGCGCGCGATCGTCGGGGCGGTCTCCGCGATCCACACCGCGAGCTGGCTCGTGAGGTCGACCACGGGCGTCCGCTTGACCGAGATGATCAAGAGGCCATCGGGCTCCGCGAGCTCGATGTCGTTGGTCCAGTTCGCCGGCGCGGCGATCGCGACGCCACCGACGATGTGGCGGATCCGCGGCAGCCGCGTGAAGCTGTCCTCGATCGAGGTCCGCGCGACGCGCGCCCCCGAGGTCAGCATGAAGACGAGCGCGATCACCGCCATCGCGCGACCGAGCTGGCGACCCGCGGCGACCCACGGTGCGTGCGGCGACAGGACGGCGCCGAACACGAGGCCGGCGACCAGGCCCGCGCCGTGCGCCCATTGATCGATCACGGGATACAGGAAGCCGTAGCCGACCTGCGCGATGATCACGACGGCCAGGCCGCCCCACAGCCCGCGCTTCCACGCGGCGCGATAGTGCTGGCGGTGCCAGGTCAGCTCGACGAACACGGCGCCGAGGAGCCCGAACAGCGCGCCCGAGGCGCCCGCGGAGATCCCCGCCGCCGAGGCGAGGTAGCTCGCGACCGCGCCGGCGAACCCGGCGATGCCGAACAGCGCGAGCGTGCGCGTCGTCCCGAACAGGTCCTCGGCGACCCGCCCGACGAACCACATCCCGATGACGTTGACGAGCAGGTGCAGGCCACCGACGTGGACGAACACGCACGTGAAGATCCGCCACCACTCGCCACCGTCGACGAGGCCCCGCACGAGCGCGCCCGATCGGGTGAGCACGCCGACGTCGCTCGTCGAGCCGACGAACAGCGTGATCGCGCCAGCAACCACGAGCAACGTGGCGGTCACGCCCCAGGTCGCGAGCGGGCGCGGCATGCGTGGGACGCGGACCTGCGCGGGGAGTGGCGAGGCCTCGACGCGCGCGACGATCTCGTTCGCCTCGTCGGACAGCTTGACGGGGATCCCGTCGGCCCTCGCGAGGTTCGCGAGCGCCTGATCGATCAGGTCGCGGGGCCGACCGCGCGAGCGGCCGCGCGCCTTCTCGTACGCGGCCGTCGCGGCGGCGCGATCACCGCGCTGCTCGTGCGCGACCGCGAGCCAGTAGGTCCGTGCCGCGGCGCTCATGTGCCGCGCCTGGCGAGGCTCGACGAGCTGCTCGACGGCGGCGGTGCGCCCGGCGAGCGCGAGGAACATCAGGCGCGCGCGGTGGATCCACACCGCGGCATCCTCGCGTCCGTCGCAGACATCCTCGAGCTTCGCGAGCATGCGCGCCGCGCGATCGAGATCTCCTGTGCGGCCATACGCACCCAGCAACTCGACCCACACCGGCGGCGCGACGCCGAGGGCGCGGCGGAGCGAGACCGGCGGCACGGGCTCGGCGTCGGTGACCGGAGGCTTCTCCTGCGGGGCCCCGAACAGGTGCGCCTCGGCGTGCGCGATCGCATCGCTCCAGCGGTAGGCGGCGAGGTAGAGCATCGCGATCCGCTCGTCGATCGCGAGGCGCGCCTCGGGCTGCGCGCGATCCTTGGCCGCGGTCAGCGCGTCGACGGTCTGCTCGATGTGACCGTCGCGGATCTCCTTCATCGCACCGATCAGCGCCTTCTCGTCGGCGACGCCGGAGCCGGGCGCGAGGACCTCGGCGATGTCGAGGAGCCGCGCGGCGGCACCGAGCCGCTCGGCCGCGGCGAATCGGCGCGCGAGCGCGCGGACGAGCGGGCCGACCAACATCATACAAGTGCCGGCACCGAGGCCGATCGCGCCGGCCACGCCCATCCACGGGTCCGCCTCGTTGCGATGTGCGTACAGCCCGATGCCCGCGAGCACGGCGGACGCGAGCTGCATGATCCCGAAGGTCGGGGTCCCGTGCGGCTGGCGACGGACGAAGAACTGGCCCCAGTACGCACCAGCGATCACGACGGAGATCAGCGCCAGCTCGTAGTACATGTCACCCAGTCGACTCGACGAAGGCGCCCATCGTGCGGAACTTCTGGTAGCGCTTCTCGAGCAGCTCGGTCGTCGACATCTCGGTGAGCTCGCGGAGGTGCTTCTTGATCGAGGCGCGCAGCTTCCCGGCGGTCAGCGCGGCGTTGCGGTGCGCGCCACCGGCGGCCTCGGGGATGATCTCGTCGCAGATGCCGAGCGAGACCAGGTCGGGCGCGGTCAGCTTGAGCTGCATCGCCGCCTCGCCGATCTTCGTCGGATCGCGCCACAGGATCGACGCGCAGCCCTCGGGCGAGATCACCGAGTAGATCGAGTACTCGAGCATCAGGATCCGATCGGTGACGCCGAGCGCGAGCGCGCCACCGGAGCCGCCCTCGCCGATCACGACCGAGATCATCGGACAGTCGAGGCTCGCCATCACCTGCAGGGCCTTCGCGATCGCCTCGGCCTGGCCGCGCTCTTCGGCGCCGAGGCCGGGATACGCGCCCGGCGTGTCGATGAAGCACAGGATCGGGCGGCGGAACCGCGAGGCCATCCGCATGAGCCGGGTCGCCTTGCGATAGCCCTCGGGACGCGCCATCCCGAAGTTCCGCAGCATGTTGTCCTTGGTGTTGCGGCCCTTCTGGTGGCCGAGGATCAACACCTCCCACTCGTCGAACTGCGCCATGCCGCCGATGATCGCGGGGTCATCGCGGAAGCTACGATCGCCGTGCAGCTCGACGAAGTCGTCCATCAGCAGGCCGACGTAGTCCATCAGGTACGGCCGGCCCGGGTGACGCGCGAGCTGGACCTTCTGCTGCGCGGTCAGATCCGCGAAGACTTCCTTCTGGAGCTTCCGCGCCTTCATCTCGAGGCGACGGATCTCGTTCGAGAAGTCGACCGTCTCGGTCGACAGGTCGCGGAGCTCGCTGATCTTCTTCTCGAGGTCGATGATCGGCCGCTCGAAGTCGAGGATCATGCGATCCGAGATTTGTGCTGGTTCGGTCGCCACCTACAGCCCGTCTAGGTACCGCTCCAGGTCTGCGAGGTCAACGGCGGCGGGCCCCGGGGACCATGCGACCTCGCTCGCACCTGATGACGAGGCGCGGTACCAGGACAGCTGCCGCCTCGC
>Ga0102851_10002093_pt1 | contig 11881 bp, 8 predicted proteins | sample Mud3Dept3metaG_FD_79558 | JGI IMG/M metagenome (GOLD analysis project Ga0102851, IMG submission 79558) | Freshwater wetland microbial communities from Ohio, USA, analyzing the effect of biotic and abiotic controls - Mud 3 Core 4 Depth 3... | ecosystem: Environmental > Aquatic > Freshwater >... | reverse complement strand
TCGGCTCCCTGCCCGGCGGGATCTTCATGGCCGTGCTCGCCGTGATGATCGTGATCTTCGTGCTCGGATTCTTTCTCGACACGTTCGAGATCATCTTCATCGTCGTGCCGATCACGGCGCCGGCACTGATCAAGCTGGGCGTCGACCCGATCTGGCTCGGCGTCATGATCGGCGTAAACCTGCAGGCCAGCTTCCTGACGCCGCCGTTCGGCTTCGCGCTGTTCTACCTGCGCGGCGTGGCGAGCTCGCTGGTGAGGACGGTCGACATCTACCGGGGCGTGGTGCCGTTCGTCGGCCTGCAACTCGTCGGCATCACGCTGGTCGCACTGTTTCCGGGCATGGCGACCAGCTTGCCGGCCAGGCTTTATGGCGCGGAAACGGAGACGACATCGGTCTCCGCGGTCGAGCAGGGAAGCGTTGCCACGTCGCCAGCGGGCTCGCCGGTGGCCGACGACTTCAGCGACCTGTTCGAGGATCCGACGCCGGGCCGCAATCTGCCCTATCGCGACGATTTCGAGGACCTGCTGCCGTGATCCCTATTTCAGCTTGAACTCGAACGGCAGCCGCCGCGCGTTCAGGTACGCCTGCTCGCCGACGCGCGTCCACGGGACGATCTCCTTCCTGAACGCCAGGAAGTCCTCGATGATCCGCCGCACGATCCGATCCGACGACGTGTCTGCGGCGTAGATCTCGTTCAGCACCTCGTTGGACTTCTCGCCGCACGCGACCAGCACCTCCTCCGGGAACGCGCGCACGATGACCCCGTGGTCCTTGACCAGCGTGCGCAGCGCCGGACCCGAGCGCGCGTTGTACTCGGCCAGCATGTCGCGCGTCGCCGCGTCCGCAGCCGTGCGGATGATTGCCTGCAGTTCCGGCGTCAGCGACGCCCAAGCGCGCTCGTTGATCATCAACTGCAGGTTCGGGCCCGGCTCGTGGTAGCCGGGCGAGTAATAGTGCTTGCAGACCTGGTAGAACCCCAGGGCGAGGTCGTTGTACGGGCCGATCCACTCGGCGGCGTCGATCGCGCCCGACTGCAATGCAGGGAAGATCTCGCCGCCGGGCAGCGTCACCGGCGTCACGCCGAGCTTGGCGAGCACGCGGCCCTGGTTGCCCGGGGCACGGAACTTGAGCCCCTTCAGGTCGTCGAGCGAGCGGATCTCCTTGCGGAACCAGCCGAGCATCTGCGTGCCGGTGCTGCCGGCGTGGAACGCGCGAATGCCGAAAGGTGCGTACAGCTCATCCCACAGCTTCTGGCCGTTGCCGAACTTGATCCAGGCATCCATCTCGGCCGTCGTGAAACCGAAAGGAAAGGCCGTGAAGAACGGCGCGCCTTCCGACTTGCCGGTGTGATAGTAGGCCGCGTCGTGGCCGAGTTGCGCGGTGCCGTTGGCGACGGCGCCGAAGCATTCCAGCGCCGGGACCAGCTCGCCCGCAGCGTAGACCTTGATCGTGAGCCGGCCGCCGCTCATCGCCGTGATGTTGGCCGCCAGCCGCTCCGCGCCGGCGCCGAGTCCCGGCAGGCCCTTCGGCCAGCTCGTCACCATGCGCCATTCCAGCAGGCCCTTCGAAATGGCCGGGGCGGCCAGCGCCGCGCCGCCGCCGAGGACGGCAGCCTTGAGGAGCGATCTGCGTTTCACCAGCAACTACCTGCCTCTGAGCCGGTCGATCGACCAGCGCAGCCATAAGATAGCCGCGGCGACCCGATTTAGCGATCGATGCCCAGGCTCGCCAGAAGCGCGGGGTCATCGATCTGCAGTCGCGGCAGGCGCGTGCCGGTCGTGACCGTCGAATCCCAGCTGATGGCACTGTTGCGCCCGGCTGCCTTGGCGAGCAGCAAGGCCTGGTCGGCTCGCTCAATGGCTTCTTCGACGCGGATCGAGGGATCCAGCAAGGCGAGTCCGAACGACGCGGACACCGGCAGCGCGACGCCACCGTGACCCGCAACCAACGGGCGTCGGGAGAGCTCTTCGCGGACTCGCTTGATCACCGCCTGGCCAATGGCGAGGTCAGCCCCCGGCAGCGCGATCAGGAACTCGTCGCCACCGTAGCGATACACCTTGTCGTAAGGGCGGAGATGCTGGTTGAGGTGCCGCACCACGTCCTTCAGGACCTGGTCGCCCACCTGGTGCCCGTGCTGATCGTTGACCTGCTTGAAGTGGTCGAGATCCATGAATGCGAGGCAGCACGGCTGGACGCCCCGCTTCGCGAGTTCGAGCCACTGGCGCAGGTCCGGGAGCATTCCGGCCCGCCCGGACGCTCCGGTGAGCGGATCAAGGTTCCGCAATGCACCCTGGATCTCGTGTCGCAGCGAATCGATCGCCTCGCGCAAGCGCGCACTGCGCTCGACCAGCGCCTCGTAACGCTCACGCGCGACGGGCGCGCCGGCCGCGAACTCCTGCAGCAACCGCGCCGCGATCCGGTGCAGGTTCTCGTGCTCCGGCCCGATCGCCGCGAACGCCGGCTGCCCCCACAGATCCGCGGGTGCGCGCTCGTAGTACCATCGACCGAACTGGCAATGCAGGTGCGCGTCGTCCGCGAGATCGGCGGTCCCGGGGGGCAATCCGCAGACGATCGATCGCAGCAGGTTCTCTTGCCACGCGACGTGGTCGCGCGTGGCACTCTCGAGTTGTTCCAGAGCTTTTTGCAACGTGGTCGGATCCATCTTGAGCATCGGTGTGCACCCCCGTACTCCCCCACGCCAGCCCCAGGCTTCTTGCGCTCCCTTCCGGTCAGGCCGCGTCCGTAGCTTCCCGCGCGAGCCGCGACTGCACAACCCCTCTGACCCGAGGATGAGACCTGCATCCGGTGTATTGCGTCACAGTTCCGGCAGAAACCACCCGATTGCTTCTGTGACGCAGGCCCGGTCGGGCGCTGAACGTCTGCGTTAGCGTCGCGCATCCATCAAAACGAGCACGGGGAATCCACTGCATGAGCGCTACGCACGATCCCGCTTCCGACCGCGCCTCGATCCTGGGCCCGACGCTGCGCTTCAAGGGCGAATTGTCCGCCGGCGAGGATCTGGTAATCCACGGCCAGGTCGAAGGCACCATCGGGCCGGCGCCCAAGGTCACGATCGGCGCCGAGGCCCACGTCAAGGCCAGCGTCAACGCGGACGTGATCATCGTCGAGGGACGTGTCGAGGGTGACCTGCACGCCCAGGTGTCGATCACGGTGCGACCGAAGGCCAACGTGCGTGGCAACCTCGAATCGCCGGTCATCAACATCGCCGAAGGCGCAACCTTCAACGGCGGCATCAAGATGGAGCCCGGGACTTCGCAGGTGAGCTCCATGCCGGGTCACGCGCGTGAAGCGAGCGGGATCCGCACTGGAACCGCCAACTGACTGGGCAGGAGACGCAGTGATGTGGAAGCGCGAACGATCCGAGCCGGTCGACCTCGAACAGGTCATGACCGAGCCGCCGGCACCGATTGCGTCGGGCATGCGCCCGGTCGCCCCAGCTTCGGCACCCGTGGTCGAGGTCCCGGCGGAGCGTGCGCCTGCAGCGATATCGTCGAACGCGGCGGCCAGCAGGGGCTCGACGCTGGGCGCCACCTTGCGTTTCAAGGGCGATCTCGTCGCCGACGAGGACCTGGTCATCCAGGGGCAGGTCGAGGGGTCCATCCTGCACACCCGGAGCCTGACGATCGGCGCCCAGGGTCGGGTTCTCGGTGACATCCGCGCACGCCGGATCGTCGTGGAGGGTTCGGTCGACGGCAATCTCTACGCGCTGGAGAGCGTGAACCTGCGGTCGGGAGCCGTCGTCCGCGGTGACGTCTTCGCGGCCGCCATCGCGGTCGACAGTGGCGCACGACTGACCGGTCGCATCGACATGGACAATGCGCCCACGGTCCCAACGATCAAGGTCCCGGCCTCCGCTTCGACGGAGCCTGCAACCCGCGACCTGTCCGCACCCGAAGCGGACGCGGTACTGACCGGTTCGTGAGCACGGCACCTACCCTGCCGGGCGGCTGACCTTGCGCCGGCGAGCGGCGACCAGCGAGAAGACCCAGGGCCGGAATGCGACCAGCAAAGCCGTGCTGTGCCGCGCTTTCGACGACGTCGAATCGAGTTCCGCCATCTCGAGGAATTCCCGGTACAGCAGCGCCAGCTTGCGCTTCAGGACCTCGATCGAGGCCGCGGTCAGCTCCGCAGGTTGCCAGCCGAAGAAGTCGCCCGGGCCGGTGAATTCCGCCTGGAGAAATTCCGCCTTGACCTGTCGTTCGTAGGCTCGGCGCACCGGCCCGTCCCTGCGCCACAGGATCTGGCGGTTGATCCTGAGCCGGTGACCGCGCCGGGGCAGCGATTCGATCACGCCGAGTTCGACCAGCCGGGCGCGCAGCTTCTGGATCTGCGGCGCCTCGAACTCGTAGCCGCGCTGGATCTCCGGCTCCGTCCAACCGTTCAGCAGCAGGTACAGGTAACTGAGCAGGGCCGGATCACGCGCCAGTGCCTGCTCCTGCTCGAGCGACAGCGTCGTCGCCCGGCCGCCCTCCTTCTCGACCATTCGTGCGAGCTCGGCCACGCTGATCTCGAGTGCGCCGCAGACTTGCTCGAGCCGCTTGAGCGTGAAGCTGCGCTGCGAAAAGATGCGCTTGACGCTGGCCTCGCTGAGACCAATGCGCTCCGCCAGCGTCCGGTACGTCAGGCCGCGCATCTTCACGCAACGCTTCAGCGCATCGACGAGTTGGCGCGTTTCGTCCATCGGCAAACCTCCCGCTGCGGCGACCGGGCGCGGCTGGCGCGTCGCTTGGTACTGAATATTAATACGTTCCGGACATCGTATTGCTTTGTACTGCTATCGGCCTAGCTTGGCCGCATACGAAACGGAGCAACCCCATGCACCCGGCAGCGAGTCTGGCGCGACTGAACGACGTGCACGCCCGCCTGAACCCGACGGTTCCTGCTCTGCAGCGACGGCCCGCCTCGCTGGAGGCTCTGCGTGCTGCCCTGCTGCAGGCCAGGCGACGCGGGCTTGGCGTCTCGATCGCCGGCGGGCGGCACGCGATGGGTGGCCAGCAGTTCCTGCAGGGTGGCCTGGCACTCGACATGCGGGGCATGAACCGCATCCTGGGCTTCGACCAGGAGCGGGGACAGATCACGGTCGAGGCTGGCGCCACCTGGCCCGACCTGATGCGAGGCTACCTGTCGCAACAGGCGGGGAGGACGCTGCAGTGGGGAATCCGCCAGAAGCAGACCGGTGCCGATTCACTGACGATCGGCGGCGCGATCGCCGCGAACATCCACGGCCGCGGACTCGCTTGCCCGCCCTTCTCGGCGGACGTCGAGTCACTGCAACTGCTCTGCGCGGACGGCGAACTGGTCATCTGCTCGCGACAACAGAATCCAGAGCTGTTTCGACTGGTCGTCGGCGGATACGGCCTGTTCGGCGTCGTGGTATCGGCCACGCTCCGCATGGTGCGCCGGCAGAAGGTCGAACGCGTCGTCGAGCTGCTCGCGTTGCCGGAACTGATGCGGGCCTTCGACGAGAGAATCAGCGCGGGCTACACCTACGGTGACTTCCAGTTCGCCACGGATCCCGGATCGCCCGGCTTCCTGAACGACGGCGTCTTCTCATGCTATCGCCCGGTCGACGAAGCGCGCCCAATTGCCCCGAATCAGCTGCGTCTACACCAGGCGGACTGGCGGCGCCTGCTCTACCTGGCCCACGTCAACAAGCGGCGCGCGTTCATCGAGTTCACGGATTTCTACCTGCGCTCGAGCGGCCAGCTGTACTGGAACGACACGCACCAGCTCAATATCTACCTCGATGACTATCACGGCCAGCTCGATGCGCACCTCGGCGCGCACGTGCCCGGCACGGAGATGATCACCGAGCTCTATGTGCCACCCGAGCACCTGGCGGCCTTCATGGCGGCGATCCGGGAGGACTTCCTGCGGCATCAGGTCGACTTCATCTACGGCACCATCCGCCTGATCAGGAAGGACGAGGATGCTTTCCTGGCCTGGGCCAGGGGCGACCATGCGTGCGTGATCTTCAACCTGCACGTCGATCATCACGCGGACGGTCTCGCCCGGGCGCGCACGGATTTTCAACGGCTGATCGACCGCGCGATCGAGTTCGGCGGCAGCTATTTCCTGACCTATCACCGCTACGCTCGCCGCGAACAGCTGTTGCGCTGCTATCCGCAGATGCCCGAGTTCCTGCACCGCAAGGGCGCCTTCGACCCGGAGCAACGCTTTTCGAGCGACTGGTACCGGCACCAGGTCGCGCTGCTGCAGGACCTACTTTGAAGCAGCCTGCCAGGCCTGGTAGCGGGCGTCGAGTTTCCGATAGCGTGGCACATCGCGGTAATCGTCGAACGCCGTGTCGGCCCGCAGGTACGCGAAGTGGGCTGGGCTGAACTCGTCCATGGCCCGCTCAGCAAGATCGAACGCGGCGTCCGGATTGCGCAGTTCGGCGTATGCAGCCATCAACAGAGGCGCGTCCTCGATGATCCACAAGTGATCCTGTGAAGGGTGCTGTGCCAGAGCATACGCAGCCTCGCGTGCCGCAATCTGGTCGCCGAGAAACGCTTCGACCGCGATGGCCGCCACCTGGACGTCATCACGGGCAGACGAGTCAGACTTGATGGCCGCGATTCGCGCCTTGATGTCGCGCGCGAGCGTCTCGGCTTCAGCCTGCCGACCGAGCTTGCGCAGCGCCACCGCTCTATTGAGCTCGACGAACAGCTGGACCAGTTCACCGGGGGCCTGCACGTTCGCCAGGCGACCCTCGAGGGTCGCGAGCCGGACGGGGTCGCGCAACGTGCGGGCGAGGCCCGAAAACTGTCCGTCGACCAGGCCAGGTACCGCTCCCGACGTCGCGCGCAGCTGTTCATATCGCCGCCATGCTGCATCGACGTCCGCCCCGAGGTTCAGCACGATGCCTTCGACGATCATGTTGTAGCCCGAATCAGGCGACAGCGCCGCGGCACGGGACAGCCACTGCCGCGCCTCCTCCAGCTGCCCCAGGTAGGCATAGTTGACGGCGAGGTTGGCCGGCGCATCGGCGTCCTGCGGATCGATGGCTGCGGCTTGCTCGAATGCGGCCATCGAGCCCGGCATGTCACCCGCTCGCCGTGCGACGGCACCCTGCAGGCTCCAGAGACGCGAATTCTGCGGCGACTGCTCGAGGATTTCCTGCAGCGCCGCGTAAGCGCCCGCAAAATCCTGCTGCACCCAGTAGCGGTGATAGCCCTCCGCGATAAGCGTCTCGATCGACCCCGGCGCCAGCGTCCGGGCGCGCGCCAGCGCCTCCTCAGCCACCCGGGTGTTCTCGGCCGGATCGACCCCCCACCAGGTCAGCGTCAGGTGCGCGACCGCCTTGCGTGCGTACGCGGCTGCGAACGCCGGGTCGATCCTCACCGCTTCGGCATAGGCCTGGGTCGCGCGGACGATCTCGTTCGGATCGCGGGTCTCGTAGCGATTCAGCGTGTTACCGAGCAGGTACGCGTTGTACGCCGCGGTGTCCTGGGTCGGGACCTCGTCGGCGAGTCGTCCCTCCGGGGCCGACAGCACCGACTTCAGCGCTGCTGCGATCGCTTTCGTGATCTCCGACTGGATTTCGAACAGGTTCTCGACCGTGAGCTCGCGATCGAACGTCTCCGCCCACAGGTGGGCATCGGTGCGGCCGTCGATCAGCTGGACGTTGATGCGCACGCGGTCACCCGCGCGCTGCACGCCACCCTCGAGGATCGCGCCGACGCCGAGTTCCGACGCGATCTCGGGGATCGGCTTATCGGTGCCCGCGTAACGCATCACCGAGGTGCGCGAAATGACGCGCACGTCCTTCATCTTGGACAGCTGCCCGAGCAGGTCGTCGTGCACCCCCTCTGCGAAGTAGGCGTCGTCAGCGCGCGCGCTGCGATTTGCGAATGGCAGGACCGCGATCGACTTGTCGCGCACGCCAGGCTGCGCGCCCGCGCCGGCCGTCCCAGTCGCTGTCGTCGCCGGCGTATTGGCGCCAGGGTGCTCGTCTCGCATGACGTAAGCGGTGACACCTGCCAATGCTGCGAGCGCCAGGGACCCGATCACGAGGCCGCGGGTTCTCGATGGCTTGCGACGTCCAGTCTCGGCGACTTGCGCGGGCGCGGCTTCGCGCGGCGGCGAGGGCGTGCCGCCTTGCATCCTGGCTTCGAGCGTACGCATCAGATCCGCAAATGCTGCTGCCGACGGGTCGCCGTTCCACGTCGACAGGTCGATCACGTGATACTGCTTGAACCCGAGCGGCGCGACGGCACCGTCGACGGAAACCGGTACCAGCTTGCCCTGGTCGCGCGCCGTCGCGGCCTCGTCCTTGACCCAGTCGGACTTCAGCGACGCCTGCGACCACGCAACGATCACGACCCGCGACGCGTCGAGCTCGGCCTCGATCGTCCTGGCAAAAGCCGCACCGCCGTCGATGTGGCGATCCCACCACACGGACCAGCCGGCCCGCTCCAGGGCAGCCGTCAGGAATCCGATCTTGTCCCGATCAGGGCGCGCATAGGATAGGAAGATGTCGGCCAAGTCGCTCCCTGCCCCCTGAGGCCGGTCCGCGCGCTATTGTAGGCGCAACGTCAGCGCAGCTGGCTGTCCTTGCTGCCGCGCCGATTGTACGCACTGGTCGCCTGCACATGCTGGTCCGCCTCGGACTGGCAGGCGATGCAAAGGCGCACGCCCGGCACGGCCTGCCGACGCGCCTCCGGAATCGGCTCGCCGCACTCCCCGCAGTGGGACAGGCCCGGTCCGCTCGGCAGCCGGGCACGTGCACGCTCGATCGCCTCAGCAACGCTGTCGTCGATCTGCTGCTGCACCGCGCCGTCGCCAGCCCAACCCGTCGCCATCGAACCTGCTCCCGATTGCCATGGATACCTTACCTCATGGCCGCACGCATACGGCGTATCCGGATTGACGCGGCGCAGCATCCCCACGGTATATTCGCGAGGATTCTTTTGCACCCCCGGAAGCGCCGGTCAACGGCCCGCGAGGTCACTCCGTTGAAGACTCAGCCGACCCCGCAGCAATCGCTGCACGGCAGCCCTGCGACCGGCGAACTGTCGGTTCGCGCCCTGGCCACGCCCGAGCCGTTCGTCCGCCTGTTCGCGCGCCGGGTCCAGCAGGAAGGCGCACTCGACCTGACGCAGGGCGACTACAAGAACGCGGACTTCGCGCCGCACCCGGAAGTCGTGCGGGCTGCGCAGCGCATCACCCGCAACACGGTGCACAGCTACGGTCCCGCGGTCGGGCGGATGGACGTGCGCAGCGAGGTCGCCGAGTTCTTCAATCGCGACGGACTGCTCGACTACCCCGACTCCGAGGTCCGCTTCCAGCCGGACGAGGTGCTGTTCACGCCGGGCACGCGCGCCGGCCTCGCGATCGTCCTCGAGGTGCTCGGCGCCGACGGATCCGGCGTGATCGTGCCGCGCCCGAGCTGGGAATACGACTGGTTCATCGAGCGCGCCGGCAAGAAGGTGGTCGATCTGCCCACCACCGCGCCGGAGTTCCTGCCGGATCCGCACGAGCTCGACCGGCTGCTCGGCCGCGGCGGCATCTCGTCGGTGATCATCAACAATCCGCACAACCCCACCGGACGCGTCTACCCGCGCGCGCTCGTCGAGGAGCTCGTCCGCGTCGCCGTCGAGCACCGCTGCTACGTGCTGTACGACTCGGTCTACCAGCGGCTCGACTACGTCGGCTGGTTCGTCAACCCGGCTTTCGCGAACCCCGAGTGGCGCAACTGGGTCGTCTCGCTGTCCGGCCTGTCGAAGATGGACATGTTCGGCGCCTCCACCGGCGCCCGCGCCTGCTGGCTCGTGATCTCCGACCAGATCCGCGCCAACGGCGTGCGCGCCCGCGAAGTGCTCGCCAATCTCTCCGCGTGGCTGGTCGCGACACCATCGACGCTCGCACAGGATTGGGCGCTCGCCGCGCTGCAGAGTCCGCTCGCCGCATTGCGCCGCCCCTCCCCTTACATGCGCGAGCGCCGCGACTTCATGCTGCGCGCCGCGGACGAGCTCGCGCCGCTCGGCGTCGAACGCACGGATTTCGGTGGCACGTTCTACTCGCCGCTGGCCTTCCCCGGACTGGTCGGCGAACCATTCGACCGGCTGCGCAACGGCGTGCACGAACGGGCCGTCGTCAAGGACTCGGTGGACGCGTTCGAGCTGCTGCTTTCCGGCGGCGTCGGCGGCATTCCGTTCGCGGCGTTTGCCGGTGGCAGCGACGCCGCGGCGCGTTACGGCACCTGGCAGCGACTGTCGTACGGCTCGAAGGACGTCAAGGAACTGGCCGTATTCATGGATCGCGTCCGTGCGCGGATCGAGACGCAAGGACGCCTCGGTGCCGGCGCCACCGTGCCGCCACCGCCCGCATCGCCGAACGCAGCCGTCTGGGAAAGTACCTGCACGGCCGGCAGCTACGATGCGCTCGACGGTCTCGACGCGCAGGGCTTCACCGCGGCACGGCAGCGCTTCCTCGCGAACCCGCGGCGCGAGTCGCTGCGCCTGACCGGGACCAAGCATCCGGACTCGACCTCGCATCGCGCCGAGCAGGTCGACCGCGCGCTCGAGGCGGCACCGGCGGACGCGGCTGACCGCGCGCGCCTCGCGCTGACCCATCTAGAGTGGAATCCGTTGATGGACGCGCGCCTCGAGTACGAGGAATCGATCGCGGACCTGCTCGCCCCCTGCAGCGAAGTGCTGGTCGATCTCGAAGGGCGCCAGATCAGTCCCGACTGGCTGGACGTGCCGGAGAAGATCGCGCTCGCGCTGCTGCGCCACGGTGTCGTGCCGGGCGAGGACCGCCACCTGCTGGTGCGGGTGCCCAATCCGTTCCTCGAACCGGACGAGGAGAAGATCTCGAAGATCCTCGCCTCGGTCGCGCGCACGAACGTGCTTTTCCACCTCGCCTGCGAACGGATCGGGTTCACTCCGCAGCGCAATGCGATCCACGAGATCACGGTGCCTCAGGTCAACTCGAGCGCCGAGATCGGCGCGGTCATCAAGATCGGCACGCTGTACCTGCAGGCCGCCCGCGAGCTGTTCGATGGACCGCCCGACCGTGTCGATGCATTCCTCGGCGCGCGTGTGCCCGCGGACCGGCGCGAGGACCTGCTGCGGCGGATCGTCCGGGTGCGTCTCGTGCCGCTCTGCGAGAACGTCGGCGCGCTCGCGCACCTGCCGGACCTGCTCGAGAAATTCTACGTCGCGCTGGAGCGTGGACGCGGCATCGAGGACCTGCCGACGCCCGACACGCTGCGCACATCGTTCGACCGTCGCGAGGCGGAGCTGCGGTTGTTCGTCGCGATGTCCGACACCGCGCTGCAGAGCGGAAAGATCGCGACCGACACCGCCTATGCGCTGGCCATTGCGGGCCGCGAGGAGGCCCAGCGTCGGCTGGCCGCGCACGCGCAACGCGTCGGCGAGCCCGCGCCGTCGGTGACGTTCCTGATCGGCGCCGGTCGCGCCGGATTCCGCGGCGGGTTCGATCCCGCCCATCCTGGGGTGATCCGGCAGTTCGCGCGCGCGGACGGTGTCACGGTACAGGGCATTCGTGCCGATGCACCCGACGAGACGGTCCGTCTTGCGGCGGCATTCCGCGCCGAAGTCGCGACCTGCGCCGAAGTCGCGGATCGTGCGCATGCGCTGCCCCCCGCCGATTGTGAGGCGCTCGCGCGACTGCTCGAAGCCGGTGTGCGCGCCCACACCGAGTTGCTGCTGCGCGTCGCACCGCTGCTCGCGCCGTTCGGCAGCCTCGTGCCGCAGACGCGCGTGCGCATCCGGGCCACGGGTTCCGCAAGCTACGGGCGCTCGATCCCGAGCTACCCCGAAGAGTGGGGCGGCGGCGGGGCGTTGCCCGACGACCGCGACCTGCGCGACGCGTGGCCGGAAGGGGTCACGCT
>Ga0102851_10002092_pt1 | contig 11882 bp, 9 predicted proteins | sample Mud3Dept3metaG_FD_79558 | JGI IMG/M metagenome (GOLD analysis project Ga0102851, IMG submission 79558) | Freshwater wetland microbial communities from Ohio, USA, analyzing the effect of biotic and abiotic controls - Mud 3 Core 4 Depth 3... | ecosystem: Environmental > Aquatic > Freshwater >... | reverse complement strand
CGGCCACGTCCAGAACGGGCACATCCTGTACGCGACGGCGCTCCACTACCTGACGAGCTCCGCGGCGTTCTTCGTGCGCTGGGTCGTGCAGCCCGCGATCATGACGCTCCAGGCGTGGTCGCGACGCGCCGAGGTCACGTGTGATCGGGCGGCGCTCCTCGCGCTCCGCGACGAGAACAAGACGCTCGAGGCGCTGGTCAAGCTCGAGCTCGGGCTCGACAAGAACACCGCGTTCAACGCCGAGGAGTACCTCAAGAGCCAGCCCGACCCGAAGAAGGGCATCGGGCGCTACGCCGAGCTGTTCCGCTCGCACCCGTACGTGCCCAAGCGCGTGCAGGCGCTCCGCCTGTTCGCCGCCAGCGCGCTCTACGCGAACGTCACGGGCAAGGATCCGGCGGGCAAAGCGAGCCTCCCCGATGTCGACAAGCAAGTCTCCGACCTCATCTCGGTGTTCTAGGAGCGCCCCGCCATGATCCTTCTCGAACACCACAAGTCAGCCAAGCGCGAGATCATCGCGCGGTTCCAGCAGCTCGCCGAGGTCGCCGATGGCGTCGGCATGGTGACCCTCGCGCGCGACATCCGCACCACGCGGATCCCCAAGCTCGAGGCGGAGCGCTTCCACCTCGTCGTGCTCGGCGAGTTCAACCACGGCAAGTCGACGTTCGTGAACGCGATGCTCGGCGACGACATCCTGCCGACCGGCATCACGCCGACGACCGCCTCGATCAACCACGTCGTATGGGCGCCGCACCCGACCGCGCGTGTCGTCCTCAAGAGCGGCGAGAGCCAGCACCTCGATGCAGCGCAGCTCAAGGAGTGGGTCACGGTCGCCGGCGGCCGCGCGGACCAGGTCTCGTTCGTCGAGGTCGGGTTCCCGAGCGATCTACTCAAGAACAACGTCGTGCTCGTCGACACGCCCGGCGTCAACGACCTCAACGAACAGCGCGCCGAGGTCACCTACGGCTACGTGCCGCGCGCCGACGCGGTCGTGTTCTTGCTCGACGCGGGCCAGGCACTCAAGGACAGCGAGCGCGAGTTCCTGCGCTCCCGCGTGCTCGAGGGCGCCCGCGATCGCCTGATCTTCGTGCTCGGCAAGATGGACATGCTGTCGCCCGACGAGAAGGTCGCCGTCACGGACTACGTGAAGAAGAACCTCGCGCAGATGATGCCGGGCCCGACGCTGTTCCCGCTGTCGGCGCGCGACTGGGCGAAGACCAAGGATCCGCAGAGCGGGATGCCGGAGCTGCTCGCCTACCTCGAGCGCTTCCTCTCCAAGGATCGCGCGCAGGTGCTCCTCGACAACGCGGCCGCGGATGCCGAGCGCACGGCGGCGTACGTCCACAACAACCTCGGTGTGCGGATGTACTCGTACGATCTCGACATCGGCGAGCTCGAGACGCGGATCACCGCGGTGCGCGAGCAGCTCGACACCAGCAAGCGCAAGCTCGACGAGCTGCACGTGCGGATCGAGGCCGACGCCGAGTCGATCAAGGCGCAGATCGGCCTCGACCTCGAGGCGTTCGCGAAGTCGTTCGTGCAGGCGCTGCCGGCGCAGATCGACGCGGTCGATGCGAACGACGTGAAGGCGTACTTGCCCCAGTTCATCGAGGACAAGTTCAAGGAGTGGGCCGAGGTCGAGGGCGCCAAGCTCGCAGCGATGCTCGAGCACCTCGCGGAGGAGGTCATCTCGATCACGAACGAGAACGTCGCGGCCGCCGCGGCGACGCTCGCGGAGCGGCTCGGACCCGAGGATACGCAGGTCGAGATCTCGGTCGACAGCTTCAAGTACGACGTCGGCATCTACGCGGTCGGCGCCCTCGGCACGACGGTGATGCTGTTCGTCAACGCGCTCGCGGGCGGGCTGCTCACGCTCGCGGCGCCGATCCTCGCGATCGTGCTGAAGTCGAAGATCGCCGGGGACATCCGCGTCCAGGCGAAGGAAAAGGTCCCGGCCGCGGTGCTCAACGCCGCCGAGGCGATGAAGCCGCACTTCGATCGCTGCATCGACGACTTCGGGAAGCGGCTGTCCGAGTTCGTGTCGAACGCGGGCAACACGCTCTACAAGGGGATCAGCGAGATCCTCGACCGCACGATGCGCGAGCGCCGCGAGGCCGGTAGCAACATCGACGGCATGAAGGTCGCGACGACCGCGCAGATCGACCAGGTCCGCGCGGCGACCAGCGCCCTCAAGCAGCTTCGCGAGAGCCTGTGGTCGGGCGACGACGAGCCCGCCGCGCTGCCGACCGACTCGTGATCCCGGATCACGCGAAGCTCACGACCCGTCGAAGCGCAGGCTGTGGGTGCCGGTGGTTTCCACATGGCTAGACGCGTCATTCCACCAGGAACCGCATGTAGTTAGACGGCAAATCAGGCACCTGGCAGAGGTCGAACCGGTGGCCCGGTCGTTGCTCGATAGACCTCTCATGCGCCTCGCCATCACGTCGCTCACCGCCCTGCTCGCTACCTCCGGCTGCCTCCTCCACGCGCCCGGCACGGCCGGCGACGACGACGGCGCCCAGCCGACGCAGCCGACCCCGGCCAACCCGGCGGCGAGCGGTGCCTACCAGGTCACGTCGACCGTGGAGATCACGATCGAGGCCCTGCTGCCGGAGCCGGCGGCGAACCTCGTGGAGACGATGCGCGACTTCTCGACCAACCCGGCCCGCACGATGTTCGACATGGCGGAGGGCGCCGGTGTCCCCGCGGTCGGCACGATCCGCGCGGCGCTCCCCTCGTACCTCGAGGACAAGCTCGAGGGCTGGATCAACACCGAGGTCGCGAAGATGACGGTCGACGGCGTGCCGGTCACTCAGCTCGCGGCGACCATCGTGACCTACGCGGAGACGTCGCTCTCGACGGTAGCGGTCGAGAGCGAGCTGACGATCGCGGGCGGCACGGCGACCCATCGCCTGACCGCGCTCGACCTGTCGCCCGCGGGCCTCGATGTCAGCCTCTCGCTCGACGCGGTGCCCTCGGACATCGTCACCGCGACCGCCTCCGCGATGGCGAGCAAGGGCACGCTGACGATCGGCGACCACCTGTTCGCGGTCTCGTACGGCGAGTACGCGTGGCAGGCGCTCGAGGCGAAGCTCACCGCCGACCACGGCGCCGGCATCCGCGCGACCCTCGGTGCGGCGGTCAACTGCCCGCTGATCGCGTCGCGCGTCGCGAGCAAGTGCGTCCTCGGCGTGTGCGTCGGTCACGCGGCCGAGCTGACCTCGATCTGCGAGCGTGGCCTCGACGAGGTCGTCGACCGCGCGCACGCCAAGCTCGCGACCTTCAAGTTCGACGCGTTCCACCTCGAGGCCGGGCACGCGACGATGGTCGACACCACGAAGGACGGCATCGCGGATCGCCTCGACAACGGCGTGTGGACCGCGGAGATCAACGCGGGCCAGGGCCTGCGCCACGCTCCCGCGACCTTCACCGCGACGCGTTGAAGCTCGAGTAGCCGCTAGGACTTGTGGGCAGGATGGTGTGCACGCTCACCAAGCTTGCGGCGCGGTGCAGCCCTGGGGTCGAGCAAGCCCGCGGAGTTGCGCGAACAGCGCACGATGGCGAGGACCTTGCTGAGGTAGCGGCCCATGCGCACAGCCCTCCTCGGTCTCTCCCTCCTCGCGGCGTGTGGTGTGTCGGGTACGGGGCCCGGTGGCGACGGTGATACGGGCGGGACGCCCGAGAACCCGGTGCCGAGCAAGAGCGGCCCGTACACGGTGGTCAACCAGGTCGACTTCACCGTGGAGGCGATCCTCCCTCCGCAGATCGAGCTCGTCGTGGTCACGCTGCGCGAGTTCTCGATCAACCCCGCCCGGACCCTCGTCGCGGTCGCGGATCAGCAGGGCGTCCCGGCGATCGGCGCGCTCTACGGTGCGCTCCCCGGCGTGATCAAGGACCGACTCGAAGGCTGGATCAACGACGAGATCGCGAAGGTGAAGATCGGGGGCCAGCCGCTGACCGCGTACGCCGGACAGATCGCCGGCCTCGCGGAGACCGCGTTGACCGAGTTCGCGATCGACAGCGAGCTCGCCATCTCCGGAGGCACCGCAACCCACCGGCTGACCGCGCTCGACCTCACACCGAGCGGCCTCGTCGATCTGCGGATCCCGCTCACAGGGCTCGCGGGAGATCTCCTGACCCAGACGACCGACATCGACGTCGCCGAGGGTGGCGCGCTGGTCCTCGGCGAGCAGCGATTCGGCCTCGCCTACGGCGCGTATGCCTGGCAGGGCATCGAAGCCGCGTCGGCTGCGCTGTTCGGCGGCGGGGTGCGCGACACGATCGGCAAGGCCGTCAACTGCCCGGCCCTGGCCAACACGATCGCGACCAAGTGCGTGCTCGGCGTGTGCGTCGGTCACAAGACGGAGTTGACCGCGATCTGCAACGGCGGCCTCGATGGCATCGTCGGGCTCGCGAAGACGCGGATGGAGTCGATGCGGTTCGACGCACTGCACTTCGCCTCGGGCGGCGCACGGCTGGTCGATGACGACGGAGATGGCGTGGGTGACCGGATCGTCGACGGCGCGTGGGACGCGGAGCTCAACCTCGGCCTCGGCCTTCGGCACGCGCCCGCGACGTTCTCCGGCGCGCGGTGAGCTAGAAGCCGCCCGACACGCCGAAGCCCGGCCTCGATTCGGTCGGCATCGACACGACGACCGGCGAGAACACCATCGAGAACTGGTGCGACGGATCGTAGCGCGGCAGGTGGCGCTTGCCGCGCTCGGCGAGGACCGCCCAGATCCATGGCACCTCGCGCTCGTCCGCGCGCGCCACGGTCGGCTCGAAGCTGGACAGCGAGAGGTCGAGCCGCGCGTGGCGATCCACGGGCACGACGGGGCCCGCGGGGGGGATCGAGAGCGAGAGGGTCGCGGCGACCGCGGCCGCCTTCTTGGGGGCCTTCTTGGGGGCCTTCTTGGGGGCCTTCGAGCGGACCGCGGGGACGGCGGACGGGGCGGAGCGCATCGTGATGCACAAGGTCCCGCGGGGACAGGCGGACGCGGGAGTCGCGAGCGCCGCACCGACCAGGCCTGCCATCACGAACAACCGCATGTGAGGATTCAACGCAAGCGCCATACCGGCCGGGGACCGGCGGAACTCCGCGCGACTCCTGGGCCGTGCGGGGGCGCTCGACCTCCTGCGTGCCGAAGTAGCCGGGACTTGATGCACCGCCGAGCGCACGGGCCCGGCGGCAGGACCGGTGTAGGCTGCGAACATGTCGCTGTGGTCGCGCGTGCAGCGCCGGCTAGGAGATCTCGCCGGCGAGCTCGTGCTCGACGAGTACCGGGATCAGCTCAACCAGGCGCAGCTGCTGCTGGCCGCGGGCGATGTCACGGCGGCGATCGAGGTGCTCGAGGCCCTGCTGACGGCGAAGTCGGAGCATGGGCAGGCGCTGATCGTCCTGGGCGAGGCGCAGCTGATGAACCGCGCGCCGCAGAAGGCGGTCGAGGCGTTCGAGCGCGCCCTCAAGCTGCGCAGCGGCGATCCGGCGGCGCTCGTCGGGCACGGGCTCGCGCTGGTCCAGCTCGCGCGTCACGAGGTCGCGATCGCATCACTCGGGCGCGCGGTGGTCGAGGCCGGAGGAGATCGTGCGATCCTCGCGGATGCGTACCGCGGGCTCGGCGTCGCATGGCGGCGCCGCGGTGACCTCGACAAGGCGATCCGCGAGCTGCGCAAGGCGGTCGCCGAGGACGGCGACGATCTCGACGCCCGCGCCGCCCTCGGCGAGGCGCTGGTCTGCGACGGCGGGCCCTACGACGAGGCGCTGCGTCACCTCGAACGAGCCGCAGCGGCCGTGCCTCCGCCCGCGCTGGCGCTGTATGCGCTCGGCCGGCTGTCCTTGCTCGAGGGCTCACCCGCGATCGCCAGCGAGCGGCTCGTCAAGGCGCGCCAGCTCGCCGAGGTCGACGAGACCCCGCTCGGCGCCCAGATCCGGATCGAGATCCTGATCGCGCAGGGCGATGCGGCGCTCGCCGAGAACGATGCGACCCGCGCGCACGGGTTGTTCGTCGAGGCGCTCCCGCTCGATCCGAAGCGCGCCGAGCTCCACGCGAAGATCGCGACGGCGCACCGCACGATCAAGAACCTCGAGATCGCCCTGCAGAGCTACGACCGCGCCCTCGCGCTCGGGGCGGGCATCGAGGTCCTCCGCGATGCCGTCGACACCGCGATCGAGGCGGGCGACGCCATCCGCGGGCAGCAGTGGAGCAACGACCTCCTCGCGCGGGATCCGAACGACGTCCGCGCGCTGGTCGCCCGCGGCGCCGCGATGATGGGAGACAACCCGGAGGCCGCGCGGGCCCTGCTCGACGTCGCCGCCGCCCGCGATGACGTCGACGCGCACGTCTCGCTGGCCCGGCTCGCACTCGCCACGGAGCCGGCGAAGGCCGCGACCTCCGCGCTCGCCGCGCTGCGCGTCGCCCCGCATCACGCCCGCGCCCGCCAGATCCTGACCGAGGCCCGCGGCGCGCTGCTCGGGTCGCCCGCGCCGGGGAACGACATCGGCGAGCTCGCTGCGTTCGTCGAGCGGATCACCGAGAGCCGGCGCGAGCTCGGGCACCTCGTCGGCGAGGTCGCGCGCGCAGCGGCCAACCTCGATCAGCCGCTGCTCGTCACGGTGATGGGCGAGTTCTCGAGCGGCAAGTCGTCGTTCGTCAACGCGTTCATCGGCGCGGATGTCGCCCCGACCGGCATCACGCCGACGACCGCGACGATCAACGTCGTGCGCTACGGCCGCGAGCGCGGCGGCCGCATCGTCACGTCCGACGGGACGACCCTCGAGCTCGCGTGGGACGCCCTGATGACCCACCTCCGCGCGCTGACGCCGGATGCGGCGAGGTCGATCGATCGCGTCGAGATCCTCGTGCCGCTGCCACAGCTCGAGAAGATCAACATCGTCGACACGCCGGGACTCAACTCGATCCAGCCCGAGCACGAGGCGACCGCGCGCGCGTTCATCGGCAAGGCCGACGCCGTGGTCTGGGTGTTCACCGCGGCGCAGGGCGGCAAGGCGAGCGAGAAGAAGGCGCTGCACTCGATCCGCGCGGAGGGCAAGCGCGTGCTCGGCGTCCTCAACAAGGCGGACCAGCTGACGCCCGAGGAGACCGCCGAGGTCGTGACGCACATCTCCGGCGAGCTCGGCGATCTCGTCGAGGCGATCGTCCCGTTCTCCGCGCGCAAGGCGCTCGCATGGAAGCAGAACGGGACCGGGGACGACGGCAACTGGAGCGCGCTCGCGAGCTCCCTCGAGGAGAGGTTCTTCCAGCAGGCGCGCCAGCTCAAGCGCGATGCGTGTGCGCGCCTGTTGCGCGGGATCGTCACCGAGGCCCAGCGCTCGACCGATGCCGCCCGCGACCGCGCGGCGGCGGCGGCCGAAGCCGCGCGGGCGGGACGCGACGAGCTGATCGCGTCGGCGCGGACGTTCGCGGGTGCCAGCGTGCTCGCCGAGCGCAAGGCCCTGTCGGAGCAGACCTCGGCGCTGTACCGCCGGGCAGCCCGCGAGGTGCTCGATCTCGTCCGGCCGCGCCGGCTGCCGTTCTCGTCGCACTCGGCGACCGCCGCGGACCGCGACTACCTGATCGCCCTGCTGTCTTCGGGGTTCGAGACCGCGATCGAGGCCGGCCGACGCCGTGTTGCCGCAGATCTCCTCGAGCGCAGCAAGACCGCCGAGTCCGCCGCGCGCACGCTGTCGACCGCGCTCGGGGTCGACGTGCTCGGGGATCTGCATCGCACCGCCGACGATCGGATCGGGCTCGCGCTGTCCCGGGTGTTCGATCGCGCCCGCGCCTACCTGCGCGGCTACCTCGAGGGCGGCTACGTCGAGGCGTTCTTCCGCAACGACGTTCCGAGGCTCGAGCTCGCGGAGGACGCCGTCTATCACGCGCTCGTCCGGGGCGCCCCGGATCTCGATCGCGAGCTCGGTGAGCCGCTGGCCCGCGCGGCCAGCGACGCGTTGACCGCTCTTGCCGGGCGGCTCGATCACTGGGGCGCGGTGGTCGACGTCCAGGCGTTCGATCTCGAGGTCGGGATCAGTCGCGCTCTCGAGATCGCCGCGGCTCGGCTATGATGCCGCGAGCATGGCCGCCAAGTTCCCGAACCGCCTGACGCTCGGCATCGATGAGGCCGGCCGCGGACCGGCGATCGGCCCGATGGTGATGGCGGCGGTCGCGATCGACTCTCGCCAGGCGGCGGTACTGACCCGCAAGGGCCTGTGCGACTCGAAGTCGTATGGCGCCGGTGACGACGCGCACGCGATCCGCAGCGCACTCGCCGTCGAGATCCGCAGCCGCGCGACGTTCGTCGCGACCATCGAGGTCGAGCACACCGAGATCGACGAGCGCGTGTCCCGCGGCGAGCTCAACGTCCTCGAGCGCGAGCTCGCGACGAAGCTGATCGGACAGGCGCCGGCATGCGACCGGATCATCGCGGATGGCAAGCGGATGTTCGCCGCGCTGTGCGCGCGGTTCGATAAGTTCGAGTCCCACGATCGCGGCGAGGAGAAGCACGCCTCCGTGGCCGCTGCGTCCGTGATCGCGAAGGTGCTCCGCGACGAGCGGTTCGCGGCGATCCGACGCCGCTACGAAGGCGAGCTCGGTCCGATCGCCGGCGGGGGCTACGCGAATGCCGCGACCCGCCAGTGGGTCCGCGCGTACGTGGAGCGCCACAACAAGCTGCCCGACGAGGCCCGGCGCTCGTGGCCGTTCCCGTATGTCGTCGATCTGATCGGCGACCAGCGCCTGCCCGGCCCGCAGGCCGAGCTGTTCTGATCACTCCATCGCGTTGGGCGCCGTCGACGGCAAGCAGCGCTTGATCGCGGCATGGGTCGCGACCCGGCTCTTGTAGACCGCCGGCGAGCGGGTCAGGATCCGCTGCGCGAGCACGCGGACCGCCGGACAATCGCCTCGCGTGGCCGCGGTCTCGCATTGCTTGACGAGCTCTTCGAGCGTCGGCTGAGTCTTCCCGCCGTCCTTGGCGCTCGCGTCCTTCGTGGTCTGCCGATCCTCGCCCTCGATCGACGGGGGCGCGGTGCGCGCGATCGGCTTCTTGGGCTTCGGCGGAGGCGCGACGCCCGCATTGGAGGTGACGGAGTCGGAGCGCACGGGCGCTTCGTCCTGAGCGATCGCGAGCGGCGGAGACGAGCCGCCCATCCCGCCGCGCGGGCCGGCCTCACTCCCACCGGCGGGGGCCGGGGCCGGCGCGTCGTCGTCCGGCCGCACCGAGAACTCCGCCTTGGCCGTCGGCGTGCTCGCCGTGGTGGGTGCCTTGAGCTTCGGCGTCGGCCTGGGATCGCGGCGCGGGGCCTTTTCGGTGACGACCTCGGGATCCTCGACCGTGGGCCTCGCGAGCGTCGGCTCGACCGGTGCGGAGCCGGTCGTCGCCGCCCCCGTGTCGGCGGTCGGCGCACCGGAGCCGGCGGCCGCCGCGGGGGAACCGGCGCCGGCCCTCCGCGCGTCGGGGACCGACTCGTCGCGCTCCCGGTCGCTCCGCTCGACGACGTTCTTGTCGGCCGAACTCTCGCTCGTCGCGGTCGCGTCGGCCTTCATGTCCGCGCGCCGCTGCGTGAGGATCAGCGCGCCGCCGAGCAACACGGTGACCGTCGCGAGGGCGAGGACGGGCGGCCGACGCAGCGACGCGAGCACGCGCTGCCACCACGAGGACTGGCCCGCATGCTCGAGCTCGGAGGCCTTCTCGCGGGCTGCAGCCATCAGCGACGCGAGCCCGCGATCCGAGGGCTCCTCGTCGCGCATCGACACCCAGACCGCACGCAGCTGCCGGAGCTGCGCGTCGTCGTCGCGATCGTCATCGCCGGCGGAGGTCACGGGGCGGCCTTCGCCAGATCCTTGTACTCGTCGAGCTCGAGCCGCAGTTTCTCGAGCGCGTAGCGCATGCGGCTCTTCACCGTGTTCTCGGGCACGCCAACGACATCCGCGATCTGCTTGAACGGCATGTCGAGGAACTCGCGCATCAGGAACACTTCGCGCTGCTCGTCGGACAAGGCGGCAATGGCGAGCTGCATCGTCTCGTGCAGCTGCTTGTTCACCGACTTGCGATCACTGGCCATCTCGTTGCCGGGGATCACATCCATCAGCGTGCCGCTCTCTTCGCTGGAGTCCATCGGGGCGTCCAGCGATGCGTGCTTGCGATGTTTGCGTCTCCTTGTTTGGTCAACGCACAGGTTACGGGCGATGGTGTAAAGCCACGTCGTAAACTTGGCCTGCCGCTTGTAGGCCTCCGCGCCCTTGATGACGCGCATGAAGGCTTCCTGCAGGAGATCCTCGGCGGTCTCCTTGTCCCCGACGAAGCGCAGGATGAAGTTGTAGACCGGCCGGCGATGACGCGACAGCAAGACCTCGAAGGCGCGAACCTCGCCCTTCTGGTACAGGACCATCAGGTCTTCGTCGGCTTGGTCGGTGATCATCGGGGCCAGGTGTCCGAAAACATTCCGCCGTCCCGGACACTACCCCAGAACGAGCCAGGCCGTAGACCGCTTACGGCTTCTGACACGTTGGACAGTAATACGTGGCCCGTCCTTGGAGGACGGAGCGACGGATCGCCGTCTGGCACCGCGGGCACGGCTCGCCGGCTCGGTCGTACACCCACAGATAGTCCGCATTCTCTCCCTCGGCGCCGTCGGCGTCGACGAAGTCGCGCAGGCTCGTCCCTCCGTTCGAGAGGGCGTTGTCGAGGACCTCGGCGATCGCGAGCGCGAGGCGGCGTGCCGACTCGACGGTGAGCTTGTGGGCCCGCGTCGTCGGGCGCAGCTGGGCCCGCCACAGGGCCTCACTCGCGTAGATGTTGCCGACGCCCGCGACCACGCTCTGGTCGAGGACGAACGCCTTGAGCATCGCCTTCTTGCCGCGCGAGCGTGCGTAGAGCGCGACGGGATCGATGCCCTCCGTCAGGGCATCGGGACCGAGGACCGCGAGCGCCGGATGCTCGCGCTCGGTCGCCCGGGTGACCACATCGATCTGTCCGAACCGACGCGGGTCGCTGAACCGCAGCTCGCGATCGCCGAGGCCGAGCACGACGTGCGTATGGTTGGCGCGCGGATCGCCGGCCTCGTGGAGGCGCAGTCGGCCGGTCATCCCGAGGTGGACCAACAACGAGCGATCGCCATCGGTATCGACGAGCAGGTACTTCCCGATCCGGCGGACCGCCGTGATCCGCGTGCCAACGAGCTTCTTCAGCGCCGCGCGTGGCGGCTTGCGCGCCATGTGGAGCCCCATGCCGCTGTCCCACACCGACGTGAGCCGCGCGCCGATGGCGGGCGCCAGCGTCCGGCGGACCGTCTCGACCTCGGGGAGCTCCGGCATCGTGCGGTGCCTACCAGGCTCAGCGGTCCGCGACCATCGCGGCCGCCGGGATCGCGGCGGCGAGCGCGCCGAACTCCGCGATGTCGAGCGTCTCGCCCCTGCGCTGGCCATCGATCCCCGTCGAGGCGAGCGCGGCGTCGACGGCGGCATCCTCGAACACGGCGCGCAGCGCGTTGCGCAGCGTCTTGCGGCGCTGACCGAACGCGGCGTGAACGACCGCGGAGTAGTGCTTGGGGTCGTCGATCGGCACGCGCGGCTTGCCGCCCGCGAGCGGGACGAGGCGAATCACCGTCGAGTCGATCTTGGGCGCCGGGACGAACGAGCCCGCGCCGACCTTGGCGACGGACGTGATGTCCGCGTAGGTCCGGAGCATCACGCCGATCGCGCCGTACTCCTTGCCGCCCGGCGGCGCGACGATCCGATCCGCCATTTCCTTCTGGATCATCACGACGGCGTGCGTGATCGATTCGCGGGCGTCGATGATCTTGAACAGCAGCTGCGACGAGATGTGATACGGCAGGTTCCCGCACACCGAGATCGGTTCGCCCCGCCACTTCGCCGCCATCTTGAAGTCGT
>Ga0102851_10002091_pt1 | contig 11885 bp, 6 predicted proteins | sample Mud3Dept3metaG_FD_79558 | JGI IMG/M metagenome (GOLD analysis project Ga0102851, IMG submission 79558) | Freshwater wetland microbial communities from Ohio, USA, analyzing the effect of biotic and abiotic controls - Mud 3 Core 4 Depth 3... | ecosystem: Environmental > Aquatic > Freshwater >... | reverse complement strand
CTTCACGACCAAGGCGGGCGGCAGCGGGCTCGGGCTTGCCGTGAGCTATTCCATCATCAGGAACCACGGCGGTCACATTGAGGCAGAGTCAGCTCCCGGGCGCGGGACGACGGTCACGGTCTATCTTCCCGCATCGGCGAAGACCGCCGACGACGCGCCGCCCGCTCCCGACGAGCTTGTCCGGGGCAGCGGCAGGATCCTGTTCATGGATGATGAGGAGATGATCCGGATGGTCTCGGGAGAGATCCTCGGCTCGCTCGGGTACGAGGTCGAGTTCGCGAAAGAGGGCGGCGAGGCAATCGCGCTCTACCGGCAGGCTCGGGAGCAGGGGCGCCCCTTTGACGCGGTCATCATGGACCTCACGATCTCCGGCGGGATGGGCGGGCGGGAGGCCATCCAGTGGCTGCGGGAGTACGATCCCGGCGTGAAAGCCGTCGTCTCCAGCGGTTACTCGAACGACCCCGTCATGGCGCGCTTCGAGGACTACGGTTTCCTGGATGTCATCATCAAGCCCTACAAGAGTTCCGAGCTCAGCACGAAACTGCACCGCCTTCTGGCCGGCCGGTGATGTCCCGGTTTCCGCGCGGGCGCCTTCCCGCATTCCTGCCGCGTACCCCACCTTCGCGCTTCGCTAGTTCACGCTCCTGATCCTGACCGATCGTCCGTCCAGAATATTGTCATCGGGATTCGTGATCACGGTTGCGCCTTCGGGCAGTCCTTTCACGATCTCAGCGGCGATGCCGTTCCTCTTGCCCACTTCGACGGGGGTGATCTTCGCGCGCCGGTCCTGAACGGTGAAGAGCGCCCAGCCGTCCCCTTTGCGGAAGAGGGCGCTTGCCGGCACCTGCAGAACGTCCTTGCCTTCCCAGAGGATGAAGGTCGCGTCGAGCCGGTAGCCGTCTCCGAGCTGCTTCCAGAGCTCGGAAGGGGAGGTAAGGTCAACGATCACGTTCACGCGCTGCTCTTCCACGCCGAGGCTCGAGATCTTCGTGAAACCCGACGGCTCCACGACGCGCACCTTCCCTTCGAGCGGACTGTCCCCGCCCCAGCGCTCGAAGAGCACTGCGGTGCCCGTGTGCAGCTTCACTGCGTCGGCTGACAGCACCTCGGCCTTCACTTCAAGGTTGCCGGGGTTGCCGATGTCGATGAGCGGCTCGGCTGCGGTCACGACTCCCTCGCTCTCGCGGTGGAGCTTCAGCACCCTGCCGCTTGCCGGCGCGTGCACAACGACGGTCTTGCCAGAGGCCGCCGGATGTTCGGCAGCTGAATAACCGAGCACGCTCTCCGCGCGCTCCAGGTCGGCCTTGGCCGCAAGTACAGCAGCTTCGGCAGAGAGGCGCATCGCTTCCGCCTTCTTCGACGCCGTGAGCGCCTGGTCAAGGTCGTTCCGGGCGATGTGGCCGGAATCGGAAAGCTGTTTCATCCTGGCCTCGTTGTCACGGGCGTACTCCGCGTCAGCGGCTGCTGCGCTTGCCTTCTCCTTTGCCGCTTCAAGGGTCGCCTTGGCAGCCGAGACCGCTGCGTCCGCCTCGGCCTTGCTCCGGGGATCGAGGACCGTGGAGCGGAGCGGCTCGAGGAGGGCGACCTGCTGGCCTTTCTTCACCCTGTCGCCGGCGTTCAGTTCGATGCGCCTGAGGTAGCCCGCGACCGGAGCGGACAGCACAAAGCGGTCCCTGACGCGCGTCCTGCCTTCTTCTTCCACCGTCACCCGGAGCGGGCCCCGGGCAGCCTTTGCCACGTCAACAGGAACGGGCTTGGGCAGGAAACCGTAGGCTAGGGCCGCGGCGACGACCACACCGACGGAGATGACGAAGACCCTTCTGCGTGTTTGTGCGTTCATGAGAACCTCATTGGATCGATCTTGACACTGAGGACACTGAAAGGACCGTTAGAAATGAAAGTCGCCTCTTCATAGCCGTTCTCTGTGTCATCAGTGTCAAAACGACGATGTTGTCCGTCTTTACATCACTCTCTCGTCTTCAACACCTCCACCAGGTCAAGGTGGTCCAGACGGTGGCGGACGATCAGGCCCGAGACCGCGGCGGAGACGAGGACCACCGCTGCCGCCAAAGCAAAGGTCGCCCGCTCGGTCACGAGCGGGATGCGGAAGAGCTCCGATGAAAGCTTCACGGACACATAGGCGCAGAGCCATCTTCCCAGGAGGAACCCCAGCGGGATCGCCAGGAGGGTAAGAAGGCCGAGCTCGCCAAGGAGAATATAGGATATTTCTCCCCGCGTGTAGCCGAGCACCCGCAGGCTGGCAAGTTCCCGTCCCCGTTCGGCAAGGCTGATCCGCGCGCTGTTGTAGACCACGCCGAAGGCGATGACGCCGGCCAATACTGTCGCTACGAAGGTGAAGAAGAGCATTGCCTCGGCCTGGGTATCGTAGAAGTTCCGGATCTCGTCCTTGCGCACCACCGCACCGGCAACGCGCGGCATTTCGACCAGGGTGCGGTAGAGGCCCTCCTGTTCCTTCTCGTCCACGGTGAGGGAAGCGCCGGAGAGGGAACTTCCTTCACGCATCAGCCGGTTCAGGGCCGCAAGGTCCATGTAACCCATGAGGCCGATGTACTCCTTGATGAGCCCTGCCACGCGGACCCGGCGCACGGGCCTGCTCCCTTCGAGCACCTCCGCGGTGATCATGTCGCCGGGAGCCGCACCGAGCATGCCGCCGAGATAGTCGGTGATCACAACGCCCTCGGGCGGCAGCGTCACGGGCCGAAGCTTCTCGTCGAGCAGGCGGTAGAGCCGGCTTCCTTCCGCCACGCCCCGGATCTGCGTCCGGTAGGTGCGGTGGCCGGACCGGAAGATCACCGGCACGACGCGGAAGGGCTCGGCGTATTCGACCCCGGCAAGGCCCCTGAGCTCGTAAAGCGACCTGCCGGACGTGGGCTCGACGAAGGTGACGGTCATGTCCTCGCGGTGACACATGCGGAACTGGATGTCCACCATGTGGTTCACCGTGTCCTCGAAGAAACCGCCTGCGATCATGATAGCACAGGCCAGGGCGATGCCGGTGACCGAGAGGAAGGCCTTCACCGGCCGGCGTTCGAGGTTCCGCAGGATGATGCGGGTCGGCTGGGAGAGGATGCGAGCCGGGATGACCCGCTCGGCGAAGGTCTTGCGGTATTGTGCCGGCTCCTCGGGCCGCATGGCCTGGGCAGGCGAGATGCGGACCGCTTTCCAGACCGAATGGACCGTCCCGACGACAGCAGCCCCCGCGGTGATCCCTGCTGCCATAGCGACGACGGAAGGCCGGAGCACGTAGAGGAAGTAGGGGAAACGGTAGAACTCCATGTAGATGTTGCCGAGGCCCTTCCCCAGCCTGATGCCGAGGAGCGTTCCGCCGAGCGTTCCGATGGCGACGACCAGGAGCACGAGCTTCACGAAGTGGACCGCCACGTCGGTCGTCGTATAGCCGAAGGCCTTGAGCGCTGCGATCTGCTCGCGCTGGGTGCTGACGGTCCGGGTGATCACCACGTTCAGGAGGAACGCCGCGACGGCTATGAAGATCACGGGGTAGAGGCGGGCGCTGTTCTCGAGCTGTCGGAACTCCTCGGACAGGAAACGGTGGGACATCTGGTCCTTGCGCGCGACGGCGCCGAGGCCGCCGTAGCGGTCCAGCACCGCGTCGAGACGCGAGATCACGTCCTCGGCGGCGCTTCCGGGAGCGCGGGTCAGGACAAGGTCATTAAAGGCTCCATCCATGTCATAGGCTTTGCCGAGGGCCTTCCGCCCCATCCAGAGGATGCCGTAGCGCTTGAAGTCCGGACTGATCGCACCCGGCCGCGACTGAAGAACGAACTCCGGCGAGAGCGCGATGCCGGTAACGGTGAGGGTCTTCCATCTGCCGTTGATGACCGCGCCGAAGGAGCTCCCGATCCGGAACGTGTGCGCCTGGGCAAAGGCCTCGCTCACCACTGCCTCGTTGTCCCGCCACGGCTCGGGCAGACGGCCCTGCCGGAGGTAGAGCGTGTTCAGGAGGGGCTTCCCGTCGTCGGGCAGCGACACAAGGTGAGCGCTCACGGGTTCGCTGAAGCCCGGGATGTCCAGCTTCACGTCAGCGGCCACGCGCGTCTCGACACTGCTCACCCCCGGGATCTCGCGGATGCGCTCCTTCAGGGCCTCCGGCGCCCGTTTGAGGTTCGCGAAGATGTCGGCGAAGCCGTGCTCCTCGTAAAAGCGGTCGCGCGTCAGGTTCAGGGAATCCATGACCGAAAGGAACATGACGAATGTCGAGACGCCGCTCACGATCACGAGGATGATGGCGAAGGCCTGGCCCTTCATGTGCCAGAGGTCGCGCAGCAGTTTCTTATCAAGGGCTCTCATTGTCCCCCAGTACGACATGCCTTAAGGTAACGAAGGGAGGAAGGTAAGACGGTAAGAGGGGAAGCTTACAGCAGCGGACGATCGGGATTCCTCGTACCTTCATACCTTCTCACCCTCCTACCCTCATGGTTCTTACCAATGCAGCTCCCGCGGCGATCTGCGCACCGCGTTGTTCCCGATGTTGGCTATGGTGCCGTTGCTGAGGTGCACCACCCGGTCCGCCATAGCCGCGATGTCGGCGTTGTGCGTGATGATGACCGTGGGCGTGCCGAGCTCGCGGTTCACGCGCTCCAGCGCCTCGAGCACCACCACGCCGGTCTGCGAGTCCAGGGCGCCCGTGGGCTCGTCGCAGAGCAGCACCGCGGGGTTCTTCGAGATCGCCCGGGCGATGGCCACTCGCTGCTGCTCGCCGCCCGAAAGCTGGGACGGAAAGTGGTCGAGCCGCTCCTTGAGCCCCACGAGCGCCAGGGCATCCTCGGGACGCATCGGGTCTCTGGCGATCTCGGTCACGACGCTAACGTTTTCGCGCGAGGTCAGGCTCGGGATGAGGTTGTAGAACTGGAAGACGAAGCCGACCTGGAAGCGCCGGTACTCGGTGAGCTGCTGTTCCGTGGCGAGGGTCAGGTCCTGGCCCCGGTAGATGACGCGGCCGCTGGTGGCCGTGTCCAGGCCTCCCATGATGTTCAGCAGCGTGGATTTGCCGCTGCCCGACGGACCGAGCAGCACGATGAGCTCTCGCTCCGCCAGGTCCCAGTCCACGCCGCGGAGGGCCTCGACCCTCACTTCGCCCATCACGTAGACCTTGGTCAGGCCGCGTACCTGGAAGACGATGCCGGGAGGGGATGCATTCATGCTGTGCCTCTCTAATAAAAGTATAGCTGAAGGCCGTCCGTCCCGCCGGGTTCCTTCCTTGCCATCGGTCCGGCGCTCCTTTATAATAGAACAACGATGCTTCGCGAGGAGGAACGCCATGAGAACGCTTGCGCTGCTGGTCTCCGCTACGGTCATGCTCGGGGCGTGTGCGCGGCCGCCCGCTTCTCCGCCGGCCCCGGCCGAAGGCGACGGCCGGCACCTTCGGAACGTGAAGCAGCTCACTGACGATGGTGACAACGGCGAGGCCTATTTCTCCCGGGACGGGAAGAAGCTCATCTTCCAGTCGAGCCGCGGGGGCCATGCCTGCGACAAGATCTGGACCATGAACGCCGACGGCTCGGACAAGCGCATGGTCAGCCCGGACCACGGAGCGAACACGTGCTCCTTCTTTCTGCCCGACGGAAGGATCATCTACTCCTCAACAAGCCACCTTCCCGGCGACTGCCCGCCTCGGCCGCAATCCCCGCCGGGCGTGCGGTACGTCTGGCCGCTCTATCCCTACGATATCTACATCGCCAATGCCGACGGCTCGGACCCGAAGCGGATCACTGACAATCCGAAGTACGACGCCGAGCCCGTGGTCTCGGCCGACGGCAAGCGCATCGTCTTCGGGTCCCAGCGGGCGGGTGACTTCGACATCTACAGCATGAACGTCGACGGCACGGACGCGCGGCGGCTTACGGACACCGTGGGCTACGACGGCGGCCCCTGGTGGTCGCCCGACGGCTCGAAGATCGCCTGGCGCGCCTGGTATCCCGCGACGGACGAGGAGCGGGCTCGATGGAAGGACGCGATGGAGCATGACTATATCATTGCCGTCCCGCTGGACCTCTGGGTAATGGACGCCGACGGTTCGAACAAGCGGCTGCTGCTCCGGAACGGGGCGACGAACTGGGCGCCGTCGTGGCATCCCGACGGCAGGCGCATCATCTTCTCGTCCAACAAGGACGACTGGCGCGAGGACATCAGGCAGTACGGCCACAACTTCGAGCTCTACCTCATCAACCTCGACGGCACGGGGCTCGAGCGGCTCACGTTCAACCGGACCTTTGACAGCTTCCCCATGTTCTCGCCGGACGGCAGGAAACTGGCATGGGGATCGAACCGCACGCCGTCGAAGCCGCGCCAGACGGACATCTATATCGCCGACTGGGCGGAGTAACGAACGGACGCGGCGGCGGGACAGGGATGAGATCCGAAATGAGAAAGGAAAAGAAGCAGCGAGAAGATCACTGCTGACACCCGGGAGCTCGTTCTATGAAAAAAGATGCAAAGCGGAAGGGCAGCGCCGTCGATCGACCGGTGAAAGGCGGGACCGGCAGGATGCCGCCGGCCGCGAAGCGCGGAACGGCCGGCCGGAAGCGCACCGGACAGGCGGCCGAGCAGGGGATGCTTCTGCAGCAGATCCTGGACACGGCGAGCGTTGCCATCTTCCTTGTTGACAAGTCCGGCCGCATCACGCATGCGAACCAGCGCATGTCGGAGATGTTCAGATGCCCGATGGGGGAGCTCATCGGCAGTGAATATGTCTCGCATGTGCATCCGTCGGAGCGGGAGATCGGCCGGCAGAAGATGCTGGCCCTGCTTGAGAGCGAGATCCCGTCCGTGGACCTCGAGCGGTTTTACTGGCGGAAGGACGGCTCCGAGTTCTGGGGCCACCTCGCGGGGAAGCGCTTCCACGATGACCACGGAAACGAGATCGGCATCATCGGGGTGATCACGGACATCGACAAGCGCAAGATGATGGAAATGACGCTGCGGGAGAGCGAAGAAAAGTTCCGCGCGTTGGTGGAGACCTCCTATGACTGGATCTGGGAAGTGGATGAACGGGGCGTCTACACCTACGCAAGCCCGAGGGTGCAGAACATCCTCGGGTATGCGGCAGAAGAGGTCGTGGGAAGGACGCCTTTCGATTTCATGCCTCCCGATGAGCGGGCAAGCGTAGCCGCCCGGTTCCGGGAGGTCATCGCGACCAGGGAACCGCTGGTCGGCCTGGAGAACACAAATCTGCGCAAGGACGGGAAGGTCGTCATTCTCGAGACAAGCGGGATGCCGATATTCGACACCGCAGGGGCGTTCAAGGGCTATCGGGGGATCGACCGCGATATTACCGGGCGCAAGCAGGCGGACGAGAAGCTGCGCGAATCGGAGAACCGGACACGCAGCATCATCGAGTCCATCCCGGTGGGCTTGCACCGGTACCGTCTGGAGCCCGACGGGCGGCTGGTGTTCATCGGCGCAAATCCCGCTGCTGACCGCATCCTTGGCGTGGATAACAGCACCTTCATCGGCAAGACGATCGAGGAGGCGTTCCCATCGCTCGCGGACACCGAGGTCCCGCAGCGGTACCGGGAGGTCGTGGCGACCGGGCAGACGTGGCAGACGGAGAGCATCGAGTACCGGGACAATGCCATTGAGGGCGCCTTCGAGGTGCATGCGTTCCGGACAGGACCGGACACCATGGTCGCCGCGTTCGAGGACATCACCGAACGCAAGCAGGCGGAGATGGCGCTGAAGGAGCGGGAGGTGAAGTACCGGCGCCTCTATAATGAGACGCCCGTCCTGCTGCATTCCATCAGCCGCGACGGGACCCTCGTGGAGGTGAACGACTACTGACTGAAGACCCTCCAGTACGAGCGCCACGAGGTCATCGGCAGGAAGGTGACAGATTTCTACACTCCGGAGTCGCGGAAGTATGCCGAGGAGTCCGTTCAGCCGGCGTTCTTCCGCGACGGGATCATCCAGGATATATCGTTCCAGTTCATCAAGAAGAACGGAGAGGTCATCGAGGCACTTCTTTCCGCGACGGGCGAGCGTGACGCCGGGGGGCGCATCGTCCGCTCCCAGGCGGTGATCGAGGATGTTACCGAGCGCAAGCGGGCAGAGGCGGAGCTGCGGGAGAGCGAGGAAAAGTTCTCGAAGATCTTCCAGAAGGCGCCGCTCCTTATCACTCTAACCGATGTCGGGACCGGCCGGTTCTTCGACGTGAACGAGAGGTTCCTCGAGGTCTCCGGCTATACGCGGGATGAAGTGCTGGGCCGCACCTCCGTCGAGATCGGATGGTCATCCAAGGAAGAGCGGGCCCGCATGGTCAAGGACCTCAGGGACCGAGGCGGCGTGGCAGGGATGGAGCTTTCTCTGCGGCGCAAGGATGGCAAGGAAGTGATCTGTCTGTTTCATGGCGAGCGGATCACGGTGGGCGGAGCGGAGCGCCTGCTCGGTATCGCCCAGGACATCACGGAACGCAAACGGGCGGAAAGACAACTTGCGGAATCGCAGACCATGCTGCGCAATGTCATCGACGCAATCCCCGTGAGGGTCTTCTGGAAAGACCGTGAGTCCAGATACCTCGGGTGCAACATGCTGTTTGCCCAAGACGCGGGAAGACCCGATCCGGACACTCTCCTGGGCGAGGATGATTTCACCATGGCATGGGCGGAACAAGCGGAATCATACCGGGCTGACGACAGCGAGGTCATGAGGACCGGAATTCCAAAGATCAATTATGAGGAGCCCCAGACGACGCCTACAGGCGACCGGATATGGCTTCGAACATCCAAGATACCGCTGCGTGATGAAGGCGGGGCGATCTATGGTGTCCTGGGAACGTACGAGGACATCACGGAACGCAAGCGGACGGAGAGCGCGCTCCGGGAGAGCGAAGAACAGTACCGCCGGCTCGTCCAGGCAGCCAACTCGGTCATTCTCACGTGGGACACGACCGGAAACATCCTGTTCATGAACGAGTTCGGCGAGCGCTTCTTCGGCTACGGCAGGGAAGAACTGATCGGCAGGAACGTGGTCGGCACGATCGTCCCGGAGCAGGAAACATCGGGTCGGGATCTCGCGCGGCTCATGCAGGAGATCCAAAAGGCCCCGGACCAGTTCATGGACAATGAGAACGAGAACATCACGAAGGACGGGACGCGGGTCTGGATCAGATGGGCGAACAAGGCCATCACGGACCAGCAGGGGAATCTGGTCGGCATCCTTTCCGTGGGGAACGACATCACCCGACGCAAGCGGGCGGAGGAGGCGCTGCAGCGGAGTGAGCGGATGCTCCAGACGATCATCGACGCCGAGCCGGAATGCGTGAAGCTCCTCGACAAGGATGCCAACCTGATCATGATGAACCGCGCGGGGCTGGACATGATCCAGGTGGAGTCCCTGGAGCAGGTGAAGGGCCGGTGCGTCTGCACGATGGTCGGGACGGGGGACCGTGATGCGTTCATGGACCTGACGCGCCGGATCTTTCAGGGAGAGTCCGGCACGCTCGCCTTCGAAATGGTAGGCGCCAAGGGCAGGCGCCTGTGGCTGGAGACCCACGCCGTGCCCCTGCGCAACGAGAAGGATGAGATCGTCGCCCTGCTGGGGGTGACGCGCGACGTTACGGCTAAGAGACAGGCAGACGAGGCGCTTCGGGCCTCGGAGAGCCGGTTCCGCACCATCATCGAACACGCTTCGTCCGGCATCCTGGTGGCCGAGACCGGCACCGGAAGGTTCCGATACGCAAACCCGGAGATCTGCCGCATGCTCGGCTACGAAAGCGACGAGCTTCTGCAGCTCGCGGTGGACGCCATCCATCCCGCCGACGAGCTGCCGCTCGTCCGGAGGACCTTCGCCGCCGGCACCGGGGTCCAGACCAGCTGCCTCCGCAGGGACGGGACGGTGTTCCCCGTGGAGATCCGTACGGTGGGGGTCGAACTGGACGGAAGGCCCTGTCTCATCGGCTTCTTCACCGACATCACCGAGAAGCGGCTCCTTGAGGAAGAGCGGGTGAAGACGGAGAAGCTCGAGTCCATCGGGATGCTGGCCGGCGGCATCGCCCACGACTTCAACAACCTCCTGCAGGGGGTCTTCGGCTACATCTCGATTGCGAAAATGACGGTCGACCGGCGCGATGAAGCGCTCGCCATGCTCGGGCAGGCGGAGAAGGCGCTGCACCAGACGGTGAACCTCACCTCCCAGCTCCTGACGTTCTCAAAGGGCGGGAAGCCGGTGAAGAAGCTGATCGATCTCCGGCACGTGATCGAGACCGCAGCCGCGTTCTCGCTGAGCGGATCGCGCACGGGATACCATTTCACGGCGGACGACGGCCTCTGGTCCGTCGAAGCCGACGAAGGCCAGATCGGCCAGGTTGTCCAGAACATCGTGCTGAACGCGGACCAGGCAATGCCGGAGGGCGGCGTGGTGCGGATCTTCGCGCGGAACATCCCGGAGGGAGATCCCGGGTCGCCGCAGGGTATGGGCCGGGGGAACTACGTCGCGTTCTCGATCAGCGACAGCGGCATCGGCATCCCGGCGGAGTATCAGACGAAGATATTCGATCCCTACTTCACGACCAAGGAGAAGGGGAGCGGACTTGGCCTTGCCACGTCCTACTCCATCATCAGGAACCACGGCGGCCTGATCAGCGTCCGTTCAACACCGGGATCGGGCACCACCTTTACCCTGTACCTGCCCGCGGCGGCGGCCAGGGTCGCCCGGGAGCAGGACCGGCCGGTCCCCGCGTCGGGACGTCCGGGAAGGGTGCTTGTCATGGATGATGAAGAGGTCGTTCGGAGGGTCGCCCAGGAGCTCATCCAGGCGTTGGGGCATGACGTGGAGGCGGCGGAGCACGGAGAACAGGCGATCAAACTGTACCAGGAGGCGCGGGCCGCAGGAAGGCCTTTCGATGTCGTCATCCTGGACCTGACCATCCGGGGCGGGATGGGCGGGTCGGAAACCATCGAAAAGCTGCTGGCGATCGATCCCGAGGTGAAGGCCGTGGTGTCGAGCGGGTATTCCGATGACACCGTCATCTCACAATACCCTGAGAAGGGGTTCCGGGCGTTCCTTAAGAAGCCCTATGATATAGCTGCGCTGCAGAGCATCCTGAACGACCTGATAACGTGAGCACGGGAGCAGGAACAGTCGCGCCGAGCCGCAAAGGTTCAGGCGTCGGACCGCACACCATCAAAGCCGCGCTGGAGGACATCTTCGTTGCCGCCGGGAAGGAGTGACCGACATGACGACGACCGCACCGGAACAGGAAAAGCATGCGCTGGCCCCGGCTCCGCTGATCTACGGCGCTTTCGCCCTGGGGCTGGCGACGGCGATCGCCTTCCGGGTGCTGATCATCCTGCAGCATGTTGCGCCCCTCTGGGTCCGGCCGGTATGGTACTTTGCCGTTGTCGGGAACCTGGTGTTCTTTTACTACCGGTACCGCATCGCCGAAAAGCGGAAGCGCACCGTGGAGGAGCATGGTCTGATCAGCAAGGTCGAGGCGGACACCTGCTTCACGCCGGTCGAGCGTGAGGCCCTCGGATACCTGCTCCGGTCGATCAAACGGTCTCCCGAGAACATCAACTACCTGATCATCTCGGTATTCTCCATTATGGCGATCGGGATCGACGTGGCAATGGTTCTGTTCTGACGCGGGAAAAGGGAGAGCGATCACCATGAAGAGATTCGGGACGGTTCTGATCACGGTTGTCGCGGCTGGTCTGGCCTGGACGGCAATGGCGCAGGTGCCGATCGAGCCCGAGAAAATGATGGAGACCGTGCGCTTCCTCTCGGACCAGCCGCTGCGGGGGCGGGGTCTGGGCACGCCTGAGGTGGACCAGGCAGCGATGTTCATCGCGCGCCGGTTCGAGGCGGTCGGGCTTTTGCCCGGCGGGGCTCCGAACGGGAGCTGGTACCAG
>Ga0102851_10002089_pt1 | contig 11895 bp, 9 predicted proteins | sample Mud3Dept3metaG_FD_79558 | JGI IMG/M metagenome (GOLD analysis project Ga0102851, IMG submission 79558) | Freshwater wetland microbial communities from Ohio, USA, analyzing the effect of biotic and abiotic controls - Mud 3 Core 4 Depth 3... | ecosystem: Environmental > Aquatic > Freshwater >... | reverse complement strand
TTTCCCGGGTCAGGAAATAGAGCATCGAGGTCAGGGCAAGGAGGATGAGAAGGTTCACTTGGCCGAGTTCGAGCTCCCGGCCCAGGAATTTTAGCTCGATGAGGAAGGTCCAGATAAGGACTTGAGGCGTCCTTTTCCCCGAAGCCGGTAACAGCCGGCAGCAAAGAAGCAGGATCCCGGTCAGAAAGGCCAGTTCCAGAATATACCAGACTGCCTTGGCGGCCTCATAGGGAAGCAGAGCCAAGGGCGCGAAAAAAACGGCCGCTGCCGGCGAATACTTGAATTGGAGATGTCCGTCGGCCGCCCGGTAGAGCGTCTCCCCCTGAACGATTCGCTGTCCGCCCCGGAAGCAAACGCCGAAGTCCGTCATGTCCTTGCGGATATGAAAAATGTAGACGGCGGCCAGGACCAGGACGGCGGCAAAGACAAGCAGAGGACGAATCCTCTGTTTCCTTTTCAAGGCGCGGCCGGGATCTTCTGATTCGGGCATTCTGTCGGGCTCAGCATAGCAGACGCCCGCGCCGAGGGTCAACGCCCCCCAAGGCTCCGGTCAGAGGTCTGGATTGTGCTACAATACGACTTCCGTTTCGAGGTCAAGGTCTTCTGGCCAACGTTTTTTCCGGCTTATGGAGGTCCTGGATGCGGAGAGAAAGAGCTCGCCTCGTTTTGCTGACCGGCCTGGTATCGTGCCTGCTATTCCCGACGGCTTGTCGGACGAAACTCACCGGAGAGAATCTCGCCGCCAAAGCCCGGGCGATCCATGACCGCGTCCTGACCGTGGATACCCATTGCGACACGGCCTCCCGGCTTCCGGGCGGAACATGGGATATCGGTGTCCGCCATGAGCCCGGCCAGCGGGCGAGCGGCAAGATCGACCTGCCCCGCATGGCCGAGGGCGGCCTGGACGCGGAATTTTTCGCCGTCTTCGTCGGCCAGGGAGAGAGGACCGAACACGGCTACACCCGGGCGAAGGAATGGGCGCTCAAAACGATCGGAGCGCTCGAGACCATGTTTGATAAGTATCCAAACCTTGTCGGTCCGGCCTTGACGCCGGATGACGCCTATCGCTTGGAGAAGGAGGGACGGCGCGCCGCCTTCATCGGGATGGAAAACGGCTACCCGGTGGGAAAAACCCTATCAAATATAGAAGAATTCTATAAATTGGGTGTCCGCTATATCACCCTGTGCCACTCCCGGGACAACGATATCTGCGATTCCTCGACCGACCGGCAGGACCAGGAGGACCGCGGGCTGAGCGATTTTGGCCGGGAAGTGGTGGCCGAGTGCAACCGCCTGGGGATGATGGTGGATATCTCCCATGCCTCGGACAGATCCTTCGCCGACGTACTCAGGACGACGAAGGCCCCGGTCATCGCTTCCCATTCCTCCTGCCGCGCCCTCTCCGACAACCCGCGGAACCTTTCCGATGAGATGATCCGCTCCCTGGCCCGGAACGGCGGCGTCATCCAGATTTGCTTCCTCTCAAACTATGTGCGCGCTCCGAAGCCGAACCCGGACCGGGAAAAGGCGCTCCAGGCGCTCCAGGAGAAATACGGGGCCCGGCGCGACATGCAGGACGAGGCCGTCCGCAAAAAGGCCATGGAGGAATATGACGTCATCAACGCCCGATATCCGGAGGACAAAGCGACACTCCGGGAGCTCGTGGACCACATCGAGCATGTGATCAAGCTCGTGGGGATTGATTATGTGGGGATCGGCACCGACTTCGACGGCGGCGGGGGTGTTGCGGGCTGCGACGATGTCAGCGAGATGTTCCGGGTGACCGAGGAGCTCGTCCGCCGCGGCTATTCGGAAAAAGAGATCGCCCAGATCTGGGGCGGAAATATCATGCGCGTCTTCCGCGGGGTCGTCGCCGTCTCCCGCGACAAGGACCGTCCGAACAAGAGGGTAACTCTCCTGGCGCAAATGCCCCGGTCGGATTAGGAATATGATAGAATTTTCGCAGAAGAGTGAGATAACCCTGCTCGAAATCAAGAACCTGACCAAATCGTTCGGCGACGTCCTGGCCCTCGACCGATTCTCGCTGGTCCTCGAAAAGGGGGATGTGCTGGGACTTCTTGGCCCGAACGGGGCGGGGAAGACGACGCTGATCTCGATCCTGGCGGGAACGCTTCGCGACTTCACCGGAACCGTGAACTTCCAGGGCCGCAACCTCTTCGCGGACCGCGGCCTGAAGAACCGCCTGGGGATCGTACCCCAGGACATGGCCTTCTACGAAGAGCTGAACGCCATGGACAACCTGATGTTCTGGGGCGGGCTTTACGATATGCCCAAGGCGGACCTGAAGCGGCGGGCCGCCGAGCTGCTCGAGCTCGTCGAGCTCGCCGGCCGGGCCAAGGAGCCGGTCAAGAACTTCTCCGGAGGCATGAAGCGGCGCCTCAACACGGCCATCGGCCTGCTCCACCGCCCCGACCTACTTTTACTCGATGAACCCACGGTGGGCATCGATGTCCAGGCCAAGGTCAGCATCCTGGAAATCATCCGCAGCGTCGGCACGGCCGGCACCGCGGTCATCTTCACCACCCATCAACTGTCCGAGGTGGAGGGCACCTGCTCCCGCATCGCCATCATGGACCGCGGCCGCATCCTGGCCCAGGGGACGCTCGACGAGCTTGTCCGCATCGTCGGCGAGCGCGACATCGTGGAGATCGAGGGGGATTTTGCGGCGGCCGTGTTTTCCGAGGCCCTCCAGGATCTCGCCGGAGACGACGTCGAGCTGCTGTCGGCGGCTGACGGCCTGGCCTCGCTGGCCGTGACCGATACCGAGCAGATCCCGCGGATCATGGATCGACTTTTCGGCCGGAAGCTGGCCGTGACCGACATAAAGATCAAGTCGCCCAGCCTGGAGACCGTGTTCCTGAAATTGACCGGCCGCAGCCTGAGGGATTGACCGATGCGCCGGCTGTTCCTGATTCTCGGCAACGACTTGCGCCGCCATCTCAAGGCGCCGCTGGTGGTTGTCATCTTTATCGCCATTCCCCTGGTCATGACCGGGCTTATCGGCATCGTCTTCGGCCCCCGGACCGAGGATACCCAGTTGCCGCCTATCCCCATCCTCCTCATCGACCATGACAAGGGGCTCGTCTCGAAATTTCTGCTGGGCGCCTTCGATGCCGACCAGCTGAAGAAGATGTTCCAGGTGACCGTGACCGACGAAGTTGATGGCCGCCGGCGGATGGAGAACGGCAAAGCTTCGGCCATGATCGTTATTCCGGAGCGCTTCACCCTCGACCTGCTGGAGGCCAAGCCTGTCACTCTCAGCGTGGTCAAAAACCCGGCCGAACAGTATCTGCCTGACGTGGCTGAGGAATTCGTGAACACCATGGCGGTCATGCTGTCGGCCGTCGTGCAGGCCTTTGCCGACGAGGCGCGGGGCATCCGGGCGATGCTCGATAGCCCGCTGGCGAGCTTCTCCTGGGAGGCGCTCGCGCCGGAGCTGGGCAAGGCGCAGAAAAAGATGATTGCCGCCGAACGCTACCTCAACCCCCTGCTGCTCCGTTTAAAGGAAGAGGAGACAAAAGCCGGCGGCGCCAAAACAAGGTTCACCCGGACCGACCTCTTTTCAACGATCCTCCCGGGCATGGCCATTATGTTTCTCCTTTTCATCGTCCAGACCCTGATGCGCGACCTCCTCTCCGAGCGCGAAGACGGCAAGCTCCGGCGCCTGATGACGACGCCTCTCCGGCCGCTGGAGCTCATCTCCGCCCGCTTGCTGGGGGGCTGGATAATGGGCATGATCGTGCTTCTCGTCATGGTCGCCGCAGGCACCCTGGTTTTCCGCGTGAACTGGGGCCCCTTCGGGTATTTTCTCCTCCTGGGTGCTGTCGCCAGCTTCTGGACCGCCGCCTTGTTCGGCCTCCTTCACGCGCTCTTCCGGAACCGCAACCAGGCCGGGGCTCTGAGCGCGCCGATCATCCTGGCCTTCAGCCTGTTCGGCGGCTCGATGATAAACCCGGAGGCGATGCCCAAGACCTTCCGGGCGGTCGGCATCCTGACGCCCAACCGCTGGTTCATCGACGGCGCGGCGCTCATTCGGGACGGCCGTTTCCCCTGGGCCGCTCTCCTCGTTCTGGCGGTGAGCGGGCTTGTACTAATGGCCCTGGCCGTCCGGGCGCTCCGCCGCCGGACATCGGTGTGACCCATGAGACGAATCCGCCGAATCCTTCATGTGGCCGGAAACGACCTCCGGATCATGGTCGGCGACAAGATCTTCTTTTTCTGGACGCTGGCGTTCCCGGTCCTTTTTATCGTCCTTTTTGGAGTGCTCTTCAAGGCCGATGAGAACTCGCCCGCGGTCGCCGAGCTGACGGTGGTCAACCCGGACCAGGGACGCTGGGGCGCCTATTTCGTTGAGAAAATCAAATCCCCCGGCATCAAGATCGTCCTTGTCGACAAGGAGCCCGCGGAATACAACCGACTGTTGATTCTGCCGGCCGATTTTTCCGCGAAAATCGAAGCGCGCCGCGACCAGGCGCTGGCGTTCAAGAAACGCTCCGACGCGTCGACGCAGGCGGCCGCCCGCGTCGAGACCCGGCTTTATCAGGCGATCGCCCGGATGATCAGCGAGCTTGTCCTCTACGGCGAGGGCGACCTGACGAAATTCCTGGACGGACATGCGGAGTTTCGAGACCTGGTCCAGGTGAAAAGCCGATTTCCCGAAAATACAATCACCGTCGTGCCCAGCGGGTTCGACCACTCCATCCCCGGCACGACCATCCAGTTTATCATGATGATGGTCATAATCTACGGCGGCATCACCGTCATGGAGGACCGTAAAAAAGGGGTCCTGGGGCGCATGCTCTTTTCGCCGCTCTCGACAGGCGAGCTTTTCCAGGCCAAGCTGCTCGGACGCTGGCTGATGGGCCTGCTGCAGGCGCTGATGCTCATCGTTGTCGGAAAGATATTTTTCCGGCTGAACCTGGGGAGTTTTCCGCTATCTTTGCTGGTGATTGCCGTCTTCGCCCTCTCCATGGCCGCGCTCAGCGTCTTCATCGGGTCGTTGACCCGGAAAGAGGATATGATTATCGGCCTGGCGGTGTTGCTATCGAATATCTTCGCCGGGCTGGGCGGCTGCTGGTGGCCGAGCGAGATTGTCCCCCCGGCCGTCCGCAAGTTGGCCCTGGTCTCACCGGCCTATTGGGCGATGGACGCCCTGCACAAGCTGAGGTTCTTCAGCGGCGGTTTCTTCGACATCCTGCCGCATCTGGGGATTCTCTTGACGCTGTCGATCGCCTTGACGGTTGTCGCCGGGCGGTATTTCAAAATCCGCGATTAGAGCGCAGCGACTTCCAGATTTCCTGCAGAAAGGGGTACTGCGTCTTGAATCCCAGGATGGCCAGTTAGAGGCCGTAGTCCGGATAATTCCGCCGGCGCCAAAAATCATTTATAATGGACGAGCATCAAAACAGCGGGATCGCCCGTATTTATAAATGAAACAGGAAAGGCCGGGGCGAGAGCCCCTGATTTCAGTTATGACCGGTATCTCCCGAAGAAAAGCGTCAATGGAAGCGTCGCTGCTCATCCTCTGCGGCGCTCTTCTTCATTTCTCTCCGTCAGTCGTCCCGGGGCAATCCGGGAGCCGTGCCCTCCAGAGCCTGATCGAGGCCGAGAGGTCTTTCTCCAGGATGTCGGAGGGAAAAGGGCTTAAAGAGGCTTTTCTGACCTACCTCGCAGACGACTCTATTGTTTTTCGGCCGAAGCCTGTCCCCGGGAGAAGGGTGTATGAGGCGGCGGCCGACAATTCTCCCGCCCTCCTGACCTGGGAGCCCGCCTACGCGGAAGTTGCATTGGAGGGGGATCTTGGATATACGACAGGCCCTTACCAGCTCCGGGATAAAAGCAAGCCCGGGAATCCCCCCCACTATGGCCATTATGTTTCCCTGTGGCAGAAACAGCCGTCGGGGCTTTGGAAGGTGGTCGTGGACGCGGGGATCAGCCACCAGCAGCCGGGGTTCAAGCCTTTGGAGGTCATGACCCGCAAGGAAACCGGACGGCCTAAGAGGCTGGCCAAAGTCGATAAGTTCACGGAGCTAAACCTTCTCCTCAAGGTGGAGGCCGATTTTTCGGCGAAAGCGGCCGCTGACGGTGTCGCGGCCGCTTATAAAGCTTTTGCCCTGGATGATATCCGCTTCTACCGGGAAGGCTCGCCGCCCCTGACGGGAATAGATGCGCTGCCCCGGGACGGATCCGGGAATCCTGGAAGGTTGACCTGGGAGCCTATGGACGGAGATGTCTCCCGCTCTGGAACACTGGGCTTCATTTTCGGGACAGCGGAAGGGCGGGGAGCCGGAGATACAGCCCCTTCGGGTGCCAGCTCGAGCTTTCTCCGGATCTGGAGGAAGACTCCGGAGGGCCGGTGGAAGATCGCCCTCGATCTGGCCGTCCCCATTCTCCCGGGATGAATGATGGACAGCGGGCCTGGGACCCGCCGCCGCCGGCTCGATTGCCCTCTTTCTGAAACATAGCCCAAGCTTTGACGTAATATTAATAGCCCAAGAAGAAAGGAACAAAAGATGAAGCCTCTGCCTTCGGAGCCGCTGGAAAACCCAAATCTCCTGCCTGTCGCAATCGCGGCAGCGCTCCTTTTTTTTATTGCCGCCCTGCCGGTTCCCGGAGCGGCCGAGCCCATGGTTTCCGAAACGCAAGCCCTGGACACCGATACTGAAAACCCCGTCGTCACCCATTATGATCTTCGCTTCGCCCTCAGGCTGAAAGAAAACACGCTGGAAGCGGACGCCTTGATTCAGGTGAAGAACGCAAGTTCCCGCCCCGTTTCCGAGATTCCTTTTCTTCTTTACCGGCTGTTCGATGTCCTGTATGTCGCGGATGATCAGGGAGCCTCGCTTCCCTTCAACCAAACCGTGGTCAAATTTTCCGACGAGAAAAGCCTTCAGGCCAATTTTGTATCGATCCGATTGAAAAGGCCCCTTCTGCCGGCTAAGGGCATCGCCGTCCGGATGAAATATGAGGGAAACCTCTGGGGATATCCCGAAGTGATGGCTTACGTCAAGGACAGGATTGATGAGAATTATAGCCTTTTGCGGCCGGACGCCTTGGCTTATCCCATCCTGGCCGGGGCGTCGTTCCAGAGCCTGATGGCCGCTTTTCGAACGGCTTTCACCTATCGGGTTGAAGCGGAGGTCCCCGCCGGCTATCTCATAGCCTGCGGCGGACGGCCGCTCGAGACAGAGAGAAAGGCGAATTCCACCACTTTCCGGTTCGAGAGCTTCAAGCCGACCTGGAGGATCGACGTCGCCGCGGCCAGGTTCAGGATCGTCGAGGACGAGGCCGGCAAGATCCGCATCTACGCGATCCCCGAGGATGAGGGAGAAGGCCGGCGGATCCTCGAGGCGGCCCGGAAATCGTTTCGGTTTTATACGGAGATGTTCGGCCCGGCCGGAGATTTTCCTGGATTCACGATCATCGAGGTCCCGGAAGGCTGGGGTTCCCAGGCCGCCGATTTTTATGTCCTCCAAACGGCCGCCGCCTTTCGGGATACGGGCAGAATATCGGAGCTCTACCATGAGATCGCCCACAATTGGAATGTCCGGCCCAAGCCCGCGATCCAACGCTGCCGCTACTTTGACGAAGCCTTCGCCTCCTATTTCCAGGGACTGGCCATCGGGGAATTCGAGGGAGACGAAGCCTTTGAAAAATACATGACCAGGCTCAGAGACCGGTTTTTTCAATCGGTCGAAAAAGACGAAAAAAACGGCTCCACTCCGATCGTCGATTATTGGAGGGAGGAAAGAGGAGAGAATTCCTACACCAAGGGAGCCTGGTCGCTTTTCGTCCTCCATCAGGTCGTCGGGGATAAGGCTTTCGTCTCTCTCATTTCGGGTTTTCTTCGGGATTTCCAGGCCCGGGAGGCGGATTTCGGCGACTTCGAGGACTATGCCGAAAAGTCGTCTGGACTGAGCCTGGACCTCTTTTTCAAGGAATGGATCTTCGGCGCCGAATCCACCCATCTGCTCCGGGAAAAAACGGACGTCGTCCGGATCGCCGATAGATATCGATAAGTCTGCCGGACTGAGATCCCTTCTGAATTATTTCAGCGGGTCTGAGACACCAGGAAGACTCCGAGCACGATCAGGAAAGCGCCCAGCCAGCGCAGCGCCGAGATTTGCTCTTTGAAGAAGACGGCCGAGGCGACGACGATCAGGGCGTACATGAAACTGACCATCAAGTTGGAGTAGCTCAGCTCGAAGCGGGAGAGGACGACGAGCCAGAGAAGAGCGCCCGCGGCCGAGAGGAGTGTCCCGGCCAGCACCGGCCAGCAGCTCAGGGCGCGGATAAAGAAGCGAAAGTCGGCCTTCTGGCCGCCGAACCCGGCCAGGCCCCATTTGAGAAGCACTTGAGCGGATGTCCAGAGGGCGATCACCAGCAGGAAAAGGCCGATTTCTTTCATCTGCGCGCTCCTCATGGGGGCATCGGGCTCCTTCGCCGGAGATGAGCGCCAATATATCGCCCCTTCGCCTCAAAAGTCAAATGCGCCGCCAAGCGGCGGGCCGCGGTTGCCATTCGGTTTTTTTTGCGCTATAACCTGAGACCGGGATAAGGATGAGCCGAGCCGTTGACCGCCATTCACTTCGCACCTGGATCGACCTGGACCGGTCGGCGATCGCCCGCAATGTACTCACTTTTCGTTCGCTCCTTCCTTCCGGCTGCGGTCTTATGGCCGTCTGCAAATCGAATGCCTACGGCCACGGCCTGTATGACCTCGCGCCGCTTCTCCAGGAAACGGGGGTCGACGGCTTCGGGGTCGATTCGATCGTCGAGGCCGTAACCTTGAGGCGCAAGCGAATCCGCGGGCCGATCCTCGTCTTGGGGCACACCCTTCCCAGCCGGTTTGCCGAGGCCGCCGACCACAGAATCAGCCTGACGGTCTCCAGCTTCGAGAGCCTCGAGGCCTTGGCCGGCCTCGGCGGTACGCGCCGGCTGAGGATCCATCTCAAGCTCGATACCGGGATGCACCGGCAGGGCTTTCTTCCACCTCAATGGGAAAGCGTTCTGCGGCTCTTGCGGACATGCGGCCGCCGGGTCGAGCTCGAGGGAATTTACACCCACTTCGCGGCCGCCAAGGACCCGGCGCGCCGTGATTACACGGAGCGACAAATCGAGGAATTTGAAAGAGCGGTCGTTCTTTTCCGCGACGCGGGCTTTCGCCCCATCCGCCATGCCAACGCGACGGCCGGAGTCCTGAATTATCCTCTGGCTGACTATGACCTGGTCCGGGTCGGCATTGGTTTGATGGGATATTGGCCGTCCACCGAAACAAAGCGGGCCTGGGAGAAAAGGTTCCTTCTCGAACCGGCGCTCTCCTGGCGGACGATCATCTCCGAAACAAAGACGCTCGGAAAGGGGACGGGCATCGGCTATGACCTCACTGAGAGATTGAGCAAGCGATCGCCGGTCGGGATTTGTCCGATCGGCTACTGGCACGGCTTCCCGCGCAGCCTCTCCCGGGTGGCCGAGGTCCTCGTCCGGGGCCGGCGGGCGAAGGTCCTGGGCACGGTTTCCATGGACATGATCGTCGTCGACCTCAGCCGAGTGGGAGGCGCCGCGGTTGGCGATATCGTGACCGTTATCGGCAGAAGCGGGAGGGATGAGATTTCCGTCTATGAGATCGCCGGCCGGGCGGGCGTTTCCCATTACGAGCTTCTCACCCGCCTCAATCCGTTGATCCAGAAATTCACCACCGGCTGAACAAAGAGCCTCCGGCCCGGCCCGTGACTTGGCTTTTGACCGGCTGAGAAATCAGCGTAAAGAAAATTTACATGCCTTGAACAATTACCTCCCCACGAGCAATCTAATTGATTATTTTTCTGACACTTGCAAATATTCCCATCTGGCATAAATCTTGCTCAATTTGCTTTTGCGAGAGTAGTTTTTTATGATGAAGGAAGGCTCGATGTCGTTTCGCAGATACCGGACACCCATCTTCGTCATCCTGGCCCTCGTGCTCCCCTCCCTGCTCCTTCAGAGCCGCGGCCCGCGCCGGCAGGTGGAGACCGCCAAATCCGGCGGAACGCTGCGCGTCCGTACCTTCACCCTGCATCCCTTCAATCCCGAGTTCGACCCGGCCGGAGCGGCCCATGTCTTCATCCTGAACCAAATTTATGATGGACTCGTTCGGCTGGACAAAAACCTGAATCCGATGGGAGCGCTGGCCGAATATTGGGTGATTTCGGACGACGGCCGAAGATACACCTTCTTTCTCAGGAAAGGGGTGAAATTCCATCACGGCCGGGAAGTCGATGCGGACGATGTCAAGTTCTCGTTGGAAAGGCTGGTTCATAAAGAAACGAAGGGGGCCTACTACCAATTCCTGACCACCAAAGTGGTCGGGGCCCAGGAATACAGGGACGGCCTGGCTCCCGATGTGTCTGGGTTTAGGGTCCTGGACAAATATACATTCGAGATTCTGTGGAAGAGCCCGTATATCTCGGCGCTCTACCTGTTGAGCATGGATTTCTGCAAGGTCCTGCCCCGCGAGCTCGTCCAGAGCCAGGGCGGCGGATTCTTCGCCCGGCCCTCCGGCTCCGGGCCCTTCAAGTTTGGAAACTGGCTGCGAAACTCCAGGCTGGATATCATCGGTGTGCGGCTCGAAAGAAACAATGATTATCTTCCCAGGAAGCCGTATCTCGAAGCGATTGAATTCAGCCCCTACTACACGCCGGATGAGTTCCTGGATGAGAAAGTGGACATCATCCCCTACACGTCAAATGCGCTGGCGGGGCGGAAAATCCAGGTCCTGGAAGCGGAAACCTTCACCACGGCCTTCCTGATGATGAGCTGTCACCTGACTCCCCTGGATAAGCCTTCGGTCCGCCGGGCCATCTCCATGGCCATCGATAAGCGGGAGATCGCCAAGGCCGCCTTCCGGCTGGACACGAATCCCCACGTGACCGACAATTTCATCCCGCCCAGGCTGCCGGGGTTTTATCCCGCCGAAACCAGGCAGGGCACCAACTTGGAGGAGGCGAGGAAGATCCTGGCCCAGGAAGGGTTCTCGGGGAGGGGCGACTTTCCCCGATTCACCCTCTTTCTCCAGGAGGACGGCCGCAACTCCGACCCCCGTGTCTATAATGTCCTGAAGGAGGAGCTGGCGCAGCTGGGCATCAGCCTCCGGCTGCGGGAGTATCACAGCTGGGAAGAGATCAGGCCGGCGAAGGAGCCGTACCTGCTGCTCCTCCATTGGAGCCTGGATTTTCCGGACCCGGAGAATATCGTGCTGCCTCTCTTTTTTTCCGGCGCGGGGCTCAACCAGAGCCTCCTCCACTACTCCAACCCCCGGCTGGACGAGCTGGCCAAGGCGGCCGAAGTGGAGCAGAGCCGGACCGGACGCACCGCCCTTTTCCATAAAATCGAGCGTCTCCTCAACGAAGACCTGCCGGCCATCCCCCTCTTTTCCCGGCAGCATCGCCTGGCCCTCCAGCCCTACGTACGCGGCGTTAAGCCGCCTCCGCTCGGGTTTTTCTACCTTGACGCCAAGGAGATCTGGCTGGATAAATGAGAATATTCAGGCCCCGTCTCAAGATCTCCGTATACACCCGGTTCATGATCGCCAACACCTTCATCTTGATCTTCCTGGTCGGCTCCATCCTCTTCCTGATTGAGCGGAGGGAGGTCCGGACGATCTACGAGGAATCGAAGAGCCGCGGGATTCTCAAGGCCCAGTACATCGCCAGCCTGAACCTGGAAAGCCTGACCTTCTGGGACGCGGCCGGGATTAAAAGCAACATCGAGCGGGAGATCGACGACAGCCTGATCTATGTCGTCATCTATGACAAGTTCCGCAACCCCTATGTGTTCACCGACCTCATCCGGAACAACGACGAAATCAAGGGACGGAGCCGGCTGCCGGCCCGGGTG
>Ga0102851_10002088_pt1 | contig 11896 bp, 10 predicted proteins | sample Mud3Dept3metaG_FD_79558 | JGI IMG/M metagenome (GOLD analysis project Ga0102851, IMG submission 79558) | Freshwater wetland microbial communities from Ohio, USA, analyzing the effect of biotic and abiotic controls - Mud 3 Core 4 Depth 3... | ecosystem: Environmental > Aquatic > Freshwater >... | reverse complement strand
GGGTATGCAATACGATCTGACCGAAGAACAACTGCTGCTGCGAGACATGGTCCGGAAGCTGTCTAAAGAAAAGGTCGAACCCGGGGCCGGGGCGCGCGACCAGAAGGGGGAATTCAGCTGGGAGATGGTCAAGCTGATCCGGGAAAACGGGCTCTTCGGCGTGGATTTTCCCGAAGAATACGGCGGCAGCGGGGCCGGCCTTCTTTCCTTGATCATCGTCTGTGAAGAATTGTCAAAAATCGATGCCTCCACGGGAATGCTTCCCGTGGCCCAGGAGTTGGGAACCCTCCCGATCCTCCTTGCCGCCAATCCGGCGCAGAAGAAAAAATTTCTCCCGGCCCTGGCAGCGGGGGACAAACTGTCGGCGTTCGCCCTAACCGAGGCGAGCGGCGGGTCGGATGTGGCCGCCTTCCGCAGCAAGGCCGTGCGGCAGGGGGATTATTACCTCCTGAACGGCAGCAAGACCTTCATCACCAACGGCGGCGTGGCGGACATTGTCACGGTGTACGCCCTGACCGATCCGGCCAAAGGCGGACACAGGGGTTCGAGCGTGTTTGTGGTGGAGAAGGGAACCAAAGGTTTCTCCGTGGGCAAACACGAGGACAAGATGGGCATCCGCTCCTCAGACACGGTGGAGCTGATCTTCGAGGACTGCCAGGTCCCGGCGGAGAACATTCTGACCGGCGAAGGAATGGGTTTCGCGATCATGATGAAAACCCTTGATTTCAGCCGTCCGGCCGTTGGGGCTCAAGCCCTGGGAATTGCTGCCGGCGCTTTTGAATATTCCCTGAATTATGCCCGGGAAAGAATAGCTTTCGGCAAGCCTATCATCGCTCACCAGGGGATCTCATTCAAACTTGCGGACATGGCGATGAATGTCGAGGCGGCAAGGCAGCTTCTCTACAAAACCGCTTCCATTCTCCAGGAGCTCCCGAAAGACATGTCCCGCTTGAGCGCCGAGACGATTCGCCTTTCATCCATGTCGAAATGTTTCTGCGCCGATGTAGCCATGCGGGTGACGGTGGAGGCCGTTCAGGTCCTCGGCGGCTACGGGTATGTCAAAGAGTACCCCGTAGAGCGCTACATGCGCGACGCCAAGATTACGCAAATCTACGAGGGGACGAACGAAATTCAGCGGGTGGTGATTACGTCTACCTTTTAAAGAAGACGTTCAGGATTCGCGGGTTCAAGGGGCCCTTTTTTGGAGAAATACCAGTAAAACGCCGCCACGACCAAAGCGTGGGTGATGGTCCCGTCCTGAATGAGTCCAGGAATTTTTTTGAGGGGGACGATTTCGACTTCTACATCTTCGGTGGAATCCTGCCGGGGGGGGGTTCGAAAAACCGCATTTCTGACCAAATACGTATAACAGCGGTTTGTGTGAATTGCGGGGTTGGGATGAACAGACCCCAAAAACTCGGGTTCATCGCCCGCATAGCCCGTTTCTTCGATAAGCTCCCGGGCCGCCGCTCCGGCCGGCGTGTCTCCGTCATCCAGCATTCCCCCCGGGATCTCGAAGGAGAATTCCTTTGTCCCGAAGCGGAACTGTTTGACCAAAATGACTTTCCCGTCTGCGGTCAGAGGGATCACGTTAACCCAGTCGGAAGAGTCGATCAGGTAAAAATCGTGTTCCTGACCGGTGCGCGGGGAACGGTAGCGCTCTTTCCGCAAGGTGAAAACGCGGCAGGTTTGCAGGATTTTTGATGTTAGAAATGCCCAGGGCTGACTCATAAGAAATCCTTCAGGATGGGAGTCCATGAGGAGGGGTCCCGCCGGAATCTCAATCCCGGCGGGAGAGAGGGGCTATCTGGCCTTCGAATAGAAATCCTTAGCGGCCGTAGCGCCGGCGCCGCGGGGAACCTCGAACCCCTGTTCTCGGAGGGCCTGCTCCAGGGCCGTCAGGAAGAAAATGGCGTTGGACTCGCTGGAGGAATAGCCCATCATTCCGACCCGCCAGACTTTTCCTTTCAGGCTGCCCAGACCTCCGCCAATTTCCAAATTGTATTCTTCCAGAAGTTTCTTCCGCACCTTGCCGTCGTCGATCCCCTCGGGGATAACCACGGTGTTCAAAGACCAGAGCCGATAAGGTTCGGCCACAAGCATCTTCAGCCCCATGGCTTCGATCCCCCGGACGAATCCGAGATGATTGCGCCGGTGCCGCTCGAAACGATTCTCGAGGCCTTCTTCATGGATAATCCGCAAAGATTCGAGGAGCGCGTAGTTCATGCTGATCGGAGCGGTGTGATGGTACGTCTGCTCCTTACCCCAGTATTTCCCCAGGACGCTCATGTCGAGATAGAAGCTTTGAACCTTTTTGGATCGTTTGTTGATCTTTTCAACCGCCCGCGGCGAGAAAGTGATGGGGGCGAGTCCGGGCGGGCTGCTGAGGCATTTTTGCGTGCCGCTGTAACAGACATCAATTCCCCAATCGTCCACCTTTACGGGATGTCCCCCCAGGGAGGTGACCGTATCCACCAGGAAATAGGTCTCCGAATAATTTTTCAGAATTTTGGAGAGCTCTTCCATGGGCTGCAGAACGCCGGTGGAAGTCTCCGCATGGACCAAAGCGAGGACCCGAGGTCGGAACGATTTCAACTCTTTTTCGATCAGGGCCGGGTCAAAAGGTTGACCCCAGGCGCCGGAGAGGATTTTGAGATTTGCGTCCATGCGCTCCACAACCTGCGTCATCCGGTCGCCGAAATATCCATTGACACAGACCAGGACCTTGTCTCCCGGTTCCACAAGGTTGGCAAAAGCCGCCTCCATTCCGGCGCTCCCGGTGCCGGGAACAGGGATGGTCCATTCGTTTTTCGTCCCGAAGACGGGCCGAAGCAATTCCTGGATTTTATGCATGATTTTGATGAAATCCGGATCCAGGTGCCCCAGGAGTGGTTTGGCCATGGATAGAAGGACGCGCGGATCCACATTGCAGGGCCCGGGCCCCATGAGGATCCGGGCGGGAGGGTGAAATTCCGTAGACATGGAAAATCCTTTCTGAGTTTTTAATGAAGTTACGCAGTTATTCACAAATTAGCATAAATGAGGAGGGTATTCAAGAAATCTTGGACGAGGTTTGGCGGGAAGGCGAGGAGACTGCAGAGCGGAGGGAAGCGGGCAGGAGGGCAATTCTCGCTTCGAGATCCAAGATGCCTGGACCTATCCTTTTGACGAAAAAAGAGAGGTCCAGGCGCCGATTGAAACCGCAGGGCGATTCCCGCGAATGACAAGTCGGCAGTCTTCAGCCCTTTTTACGCTTCTGATCAAACGCCTGGATTTCGGCCATGGTCGCCAGAATCGTTCGGGCGTTATCGTAGACCGGGGTGTCCACCATTTTCCCCTTATAGGTGACCGCCGCCATCCCCTTGGCAAGCCCCTCTTCCTCGAAGACCTTTACCACGCCCGTGGCCCATTCCACGTCTTCCGGGGCCGGCGTGTAGATCTTATGGGAGGGCTCGATCTGGCTCGGATGGATCAGCATTCTCCCTTCGTAGCCCATCTGCCGACCTTCCCTCGTGCTCTTTTCAAAGGCCTCGGTATTCTTGAAATCCACAAAGGGACAATCGATGGCAATGCATCCCGCCGCCCGGGCAGCCACCGCCGTGTGCCGGCGGGCGTATTTCTGTTCCTCGCCCTCGCTGGTGAGCTTCACCCGCATATCCTTCGTGTAATCCACCGCCCCGAAGATGAGGGAATTAACGCGTTTGCTGGCGGTGGCCGAAGGGTAGGCATTGATGACGCCTTTGGCCGTCTCAATAAGGAGCTGGATGGCGACGCTTCCGACCGGCAAGCCTCTTCTTCGTTCGAGCTCTTCCAGTTTCCATTCAAGGCGCTGGACATTGTCCGGGCCGCCGCATTTGGCCAGACAAACGCCGGAGAGCCCTTCATGGACGACGGCTTCGAGGTCGTCATTGGTCATGAGGGTTTCCCAGTTGTTGATCCGGACATAGATCGTGGAACCGCCCGACCCGGCATGCTTCAGGTTGGCGCGGACGATCTCCCGGGCCTTGGCCTTTTCGGCGGGGGGAACCGAGTCCTCGAGGTCCAGGGTGATAATGTCCGCAGGATTGCCCGGAGCTTTGGATACAAAAGTCTCATTGTTTCCCGGCACGTAAAAAACAGAACGCATTACAGTCATTTTCCTACCTCCTATTGGGTTTGGATTAATCGTTTAATCGTCGGAGCGAGTTCATCGGGCCGGTCCACCACATGCACACCGGCTTCCTTCAGGGTTTGGATCTTGCTCTTCGCCGAACCCTTTCCCCTTTCGATAATGCTGCTCGCGTGAGAGAAGCGCATGCCTTCCGGCGCCCAGGCCCCGGCGACGAAGATGACCAGCGGTTTCGTAAACTCTTTCTTCCGCACGCACTCGGCCGCCTCCTCCTCATAAGGGCCGCCGATCTCTCCGAAAACAGCCACCCCTTTTGTGTCCGGATCCTTCTCGAAAAGAGGAAGAATGTCCCCGAAGGAGGTTCCCAAGACCGGCTCGGTGCCGATGTGGACCACGGTGCTGACCCCGAGCCCGACCTCCTTGACGGCCCACGGGACCGTCCCCGACTGCCCGCCGCTGCGAGACATGACCCCCACGGGTCCGGGCAGAAACACTCTCCGGGCATATTCCGGATTGCCCCCGAGCCAGCCGGCCGCCGCGATTCCCGGGCTGAGGACCCCGATGCAGCCCGGACCCAGCAACCGCACTCCCTTCTGCTTGGCATAGGCCACCATCTCCAGAATATCGTAAAGAGGGACCCGTTCGGCCGGACTCACGATAAATTTGATCCCGGAATCGATCGCCTCCAAGACGGCGTCTTTGAGGCCTGTTCCGGGGACAAAAGTGACGCTGGCGTCGACCGGCCCCACATTCCGGATCGCCTCCGCCACCGTGTTGAAAACCGGGATCCCGGAGACCTCCTCCCCGCCCCTTCCGGGGGTTACCCCGGCCAAAACCTTCGTGCCGTATCCTTTCATGAAAGCGGCCCGGGCGGAGCCTTCTCTTCCGGTAATCCCCTGGACGAGGAGGGTCGTATCTTTCTTAAGCAGAATCGCCATTTTTTCACCTGCCTTTGCGGAGGATCCCGTTTCAGGGGATTCCGTATTTTTTTCTGTAGGCCTCGAGCCCCGGGGTCGGAGCCTCAATGGTAATCGCCTTATTTCCGCGGAACCAGCATTCATACTCGCAGGCCAGACACTCGGTGCCGACCCGTTTGGCGTATTCCGCATCCCCGGAGAGGGCCGGTTTCCCGTCTTTAATCACCAGGAGGCTTCGGTCATAAGTTTTGCACCCCTGGGCGCAGACGTGGGTCTTGCAGCCAAGGCATTTTTCCTCGTCGATAATGACCTTGATCGTCCTCTCTTCAAAATGCATGGCCCTATTCCTCCTTTATCCCGCGGTCCTTGCGGTACTCCAGAATCAAAGCCTTGACCCTTTTGGCCAGAAATTCCGTTTCGTAGACCTTTTCACTGCCGTAGATCTCGATCCGCCCCGGCAAATCCGCAGTTCCTTCCCTCAAGATCTCCAGCGCCTCCTTCTCGCGATTCCCGCAGAGCATGAGCACACAGGGGAAGCCGGGCCTCTTGGGCAGTTCCTCGCGGAGGGCTTTCACGACGCCGTGGGCATGGTGCCATTGCTCCTGATTGGCGACGATGAACCCGCCGAGAAAATACGCCTCGATGCCGGGCTGGGAAAAGATCACTTTGGCGGCCCGATAAACTTTGGCCGCCGTGGGGTTGCCGCTGGTGTCGGCGTAGTCGGCGATTTTGAGTCCCTCGCGGTTCAGGGCGTCCACTCCTAAGATAGCGCCGCCGCCGCCGAGTCCGTGGTAGCCGACAAAGTTTAGTCCTTTGATTTCCGGGACCATCTGGGCAATATACGCGGTTCCCCGAAGATCCCCCTCTTCGATCCACCAGGCGATCTTGTCCAGTTCCGTAGGGGGGGTTGGCGATTCGCGGGCCACCTCGATGCCGAACTCGGGATGGCGGTAAACCGACGAATCGTCAATGGCGATCCGGCAATCTCCGGCGATGACCTTTCCGTCTTTCGTCACGACCAGCGGATTGATTTCGGCGGTCCGGCAGTTGTAATCCTTGAAGGTCTGATACAGACCCATGATCGCCTGACCGATCACCGGGAGGGACGGAGTCGGAACCTTCAAATTGGCGGCGAGGTTCAGGGCATCATACACCCGGAACCCGCGGAGGACATCGACCTTCATCTGCGCGATCTTCTCCGGGGGCACCGTCTCGATATCCATCCCGCCTTCGGTGCTGAACATGACGACCGGGGACCGAACACCCATGGAGGGATCGATGATCACGCCGACGTAATATTCATTGGCGATATTCAGCTTTTCTTCCACCAAAACTTTTTCCACTTTGAGCTTCTTGATCTCGACGCCTAAAAGATTGCCGGCCACCGCCTGCGCCTCCGCCGGATTTTCGGCGAATTTAATGCCCCCCGCCTTCCCGCGGCCCCCCGCCCAGATCTGGGCCTTGATCACCACCGGCTTTCCGATCTTTTCGGCTATCTTGGCGGCTTCCTGCGGGGTCGCGGCGACCTCCCCCCGGGGGATCGGCACCTTGGCTTTTTTGAGAAGCTCTTTCCCCTGGTATTCAAACAATCGAGCCATAGTTACCTCCTAAAAATTGCCACTCTTTCCTGCCTGACGGCCAGCCCTCCGCACCCAATCGTCCAACCTCCCCTTCGTCGTTCCCCGTGATTGGTCACAGCGAAGGGAAAAGTCAACCGATTCGGAAAAACGAAATCCCCGCAAATTTAACACATCCAGATACCGAGAAGAAGAAATCCAAAAAGGTGAGATCGCCCATAAGCCCCGGTTATCTTCGAAAACGATGAAACACCTCCTTTCCTCATTGGTTTCACGGCCGAAATCCTTTCAGACCAAGGTCAATTTTACAACCGCCCAAAGGTCTAAATCCTTAGAATAAATTGGAAGCCGAAATATTTATTGTCCCCGAAATATGTTTTCAAAGCCCTTGATGCACCCGTAGATAATAAACCCAATAACGCCGCCTACAATAGCGGCACAAACGTATAGCAAAAAATTTTGATCCAATACGAACACGACTTTCCCTCCCTTCATATCGCAGTATCCGTCTTCATTTCAGGTTATCGCCAGCATTGCCTGCTTAGAGAAATGCATTGCCCTTACCTTTGCCCCATCGAGGCGCATGAGACTTAAAATCTCTGCCGCTCCGGGTTGAGAAGGCGAAGGTTCTTGAATTTAAGTTCCGGGTTTGCCTTCCAGAGGGCGAGCAAAATATTCTGAAGCTCCGCATTTCTCACCACACAGAAAAGGTAAGCTTTTTCGCCTTCCAACCGAAAGCGAATGAACCCAAGGGGTAAAGGCGGCCCCTCGATGAGCGCCATTTTCCGGGAATGGGTCCTGAGAATTCTTCGTAAACTCGTCAGCTGCAGGGTCCCATCTTCTTCCACCTGGATTTGATAATTTACCCCCATGGAAAAATACCACGTCATGACCATAATGAAAGCGATCATGAATAATTGGAATAAATCACTCCATTCCGCCCGGATCACTTTAGGACCGATGAGAAAGATGCAGGCGAGGGTCCAGGCAACTAAAGCCGTATAAAAGATACGCACATAGGTCCTGGGCGCCTGATATCTATGAATAGCCATCAAAATTTAAGTTGCCTTCTTCTTATCTGAAAAAATACCGCGGTACGACCAGGATGATCTCCGGGAAAATCGCGCAAAGGAATAGACCTAAAGCTTGAAGGCCGATAAAAGGGACTGAGGATATCCAAATATCCCTTGTCGAAACCTCCGGCGGCGCCACGCCTTTGAGATAAAAAAGGGCATACCCAAAGGGAGGAGAGAGGAAGGACATCTGTAAGTTAACCGCATAGAGCACCCCGAACCAGATCGGGTCAAAACCCAGTTGGCGAATGATGGGGCCAAAAATGGGGACGGTGAGCATCACGATGCCGACCCAGTCGATGAAGCAACCCAGGAAAAACAGCATGACTTGGGTGATTAAAAGAATCGTCCATTTACTCAACCCGGACCCCACCAGCAGATCGGTAACAAATCACCCGCCGCCCACCATGACGTAGAGAGCAACAAAGACATTGGCTCCGAACATGGTCCAGAGGACCATGGCGGACGATCTCAGGGTGTTTTCACAAGCCTGGACTAAACCTTTCCACTTCAGTTGGCCGGAAAAGACCGTCAAGAGGATCGCCCCGGCCGCCCCGACCCCGGCCGCTTCCGTGGGCGCGGCAACGCCGATGACGATCGTTCCGAGGACCAAAAAGATCAAAAAGCCCGTAGGAATGATGGGCAAAGTTTTTACGAGTTTCCGCTTCAGGGGTAAACGCTCTGCCTTGGGAATGGGAGGCCCCAAATTCGGGTCGATATAGCAGCGAATGGTGATGTAGAGAATAAACAAACCGGCCAGGAGGAAACCGGGCAAAAAGGCTCCCGCATAAAGCTGGCCAACGGAACTGTTATCCACCATTCCATAGACGATGAGCAGGACGCTGGGCGGAATGAGGATCCCGAGCGTTCCTCCGGCCAGGATGCTACCGGCGGCGATGTATTTATCATACCCCCGTTTCAGCATTTCCGGAAGGGCGATCATGCCCATGGTCACGACACTGGCGCCGATTACGCCCACCATGGCGGCAATCATCGCGCAAGCCGCCACGGTCGCAGTAGCCACTCCCCCCTTGAGCCAACCGGTCCATTGGTGGACCATTTCATAGATCTGGGCAATGAGCCCCCCCCGTTCAAGAATACAGGCCATGAAGATGAAGAGGGGGATGGCCGCCAAGAGGTAATTGGTCATGAGGCCAAAAATCCGGGTGGGAACGATGTTCACCGCGGAGGGCCCCTGAAGAAGGGCCGTGAAGATCACGCCCACGGTTCCGCAGGCGAACGCTACAGGAAGTCCCATAAATAGCATAAGCAGGAGCGATCCGAACATCAATATCGTTATCAGTTCAATACTCATTTCATGGGCCTCCCTGTCACCGCCATATGAATGTCATGGATGAGCCAGACGATCCCTTGCAGGATCAACAGCGCCCCTCCGAAAGGCATCATGAATTTAATGGCATAGTAGGGCGCCTGCCAGTCGGTGAAGGACAGCTCTCCCGGGACCTCGATTCCAAAAATCTTGGCGCCGCCCATCATAGTCTGGGAACTCCAATAGAAAGTCCAGCTCGTATAGGTGAAAACAATGGCAAACAAAATGAAAAACGGGAAATTGATCAACTCCAGATAAGCCTTCGTCCGCTCCGATCGGGAAGCAAAAACCACATCCACCCTCACGTGGGCCCGAAAATAATGGGCGTAACCCGCAGACGCGCAATAAAAAATCGCAAAAAGAAGGGTCATGGTCTCGTGACCCCAGTTTGTCGGCCGGTTAAACAGGTAGCGCATCACCACCTCAAAGGTGATAACCGTAACGGCTAAGAGCAGCACTCCTACCATCAGTTTCCCCATGAAGATATTCGTTTTGTTTACGGCCATCATGAATTTTTTCAACCCACCCATGGAATTCTCCTGTCCGGGATAAGAATGGGGGGAAGGAGGCCCAGCTTCCTTCCCCCCAAAGCCCCCTTAGAAGTCCAGCTTTTTGCCCTGGGCATCCACCATATCCTTATCGGTGTAATAGCCGATCTTTACGGACTTTATGTATTCAAATTGCGACTTGAAGGCCTTCATGGCCAGCGGATGTTTTTTGGCCCAGGCTACCCACAGGGCGGGCGCAAACCTCTTGAACTTTTCGATGTCCGAATCTTTCAGCCGGATGATGGTAACCCCCTGCTTTTTTTGGAAATCCTCAAAGGCAATGAGATCGGCCTTCTGAATGGCCGTGTAATGGTTCCAGGAGTGCCACTTGACGGCTGCCTCCAAAATCTGTTGGAGGTGCGGCGATAATTTTTTCCAGGTGTTCATATTGACTTCCACGCTCATCAAGTCCACGGGCTGATGGAGACAGGGCGTGGAGGGCGGACCCATGATGATATATTTGGCAATCTCGCCGTAGCCAAGATTATAGTTGACCGCCGCCCCTACGTAGTCGGAGGCGTCGATAACCCCTTTCTCCAGGGCCGGGTAGACTTCGCCGCCGGGAAGGAGGACGGTAGAAACGCCGGCTGCCCGGTAGATATCGGCGATGATGCCGCCCGGGTAGCGGATCTTCTTCCCCTTAAAATCTTCGAACGAGCGGATGGGGATTTTGGAGTGAATCAGGTTATCGTCGTGCTGGATGGGGCCAAGGTACATCATGTTATGCGACCCATACCCCTCCCGGGCGATTTCCTTCCCTCCCAGGGATTCGTACCATGTTTCCCACTGGTCCGGGCGGTCCATGCCGAAGGGGTAGGAAGAAAGGAATGTGCATACCGGTAATTTCCCGACCCAATAAACATCGAAGGAGTGCATGGCCTCAAAGACCCCCGCCTTCACGGCGTCGAACATCTCAAATGTCCCGACAATGGCGCCGGCGGGAAAAGGCTCAACGGTCAGTTGGTTTTCCGACATCTCGCCTACCAGTTTGGCGAATTTCTGAAACTCCGTAAATCCTACGGTGCCGGCGTCCCAGGCGGTTTGCATTTTTAACTTGATCGGCGCGGCTGAGGCATGGCGCAGAAAGGTGGGAACTCCCAGCGTCGCGGCCGTCGCCCCGGCTGTAAATGCCGCAGTTTTCAAAAATCCGCGGCGAGAAACCCTGCCCTCACTTTTCTTGTCCTGCTTCGGATCCTTATTCATACCCTTTCTCCCTCCTTCAAGCATTGATTTGGAATGAAATGGGGGTCTCTGCATTGAAAAGAAGAGACGCTTCATGAATTCTCGGGCCTCAATGAAAAAGGCAATGGATAAACCTCACCACCTCCTCCGGTTTCCTCACCCCCTTTCATCGCAAATTTCTCCGGCAGGTTTGCTCCCAAACTTGATGGTTTCGCAAAAAGTCAATTGAAACGTCACCCCGGCGAAAGCCGGGGGCCAGAATGTTTTGAAATAATTGGATTCCGACTTCGTTGGAAAATAACTCTTAAATCCCCCCAACCCCCCTTTGCCATTAAAGGGGGGCAGGGGGGATTTTCAGGCATTCGTGGGTACCCCGCCCTAACGCGGGGCATGATAATTTCGCCGAATTGGCAAGAAATGGCCTTTTCAGACTTTTCAGGGGACCATCAAACTTGCTTTTAAAAAAGTTATTGGGGGGAAGAAGGATTATCCCCCGTTATTCTTTTCCCGAGGCGGAAATATTTCCCGGATAAACCTCCCGCAGGAGTTCGCTAATGTGCGAAACCCTGACCTTCAGGCCGGCCCGTCTGGTTCCGTAGCCCAGTTGGATGAGGCACCCCGGGCATTCGGTGGCCAGGATTTCTGCGCCGGTTTTTTTCAAATTTTCCATCTTCCGGTCTAAAACCTTCATGGATTGCTCATAATGCATCACATTATAACTGCCCGCGGCCCCGCAGCAACGGTCGGCGTCGGGTAGCTCGGTATACGTTACCCCTGGAATTTTTTTGAGCAATGCCCTCGGCGGTTTTACCATTCCTTGATAACGGCTCATGTGGCAGGGATCGTGATAGGTTACTTTTCTGGAGGGGGCCTTGGCTTCGGTCGTCGCCGGCAAACGGTCCGCCATAAACTCGCTGAAGCCTTTAACCTGCTTGGCTACGAGCTTGGCGCGCTTTTGCATCTCCGGATCCTCTTCAAAGAGTTCCGGGTAATCTTTTAAAAAGGCCGAACAGCTGCCGCATTCGGTCAGGATTACATCGGCCTTCATCTTTTCCAGAACTTCGATATTTTGCCGGGCCATTTTTCGGGCGGCATCCAGATCCCCGTAGCCATAGGCCGGGAGCCCGCAGCAACAGTTGTCGGCAATGCGCACCCTCGCCC
>Ga0102851_10002086_pt1 | contig 11897 bp, 11 predicted proteins | sample Mud3Dept3metaG_FD_79558 | JGI IMG/M metagenome (GOLD analysis project Ga0102851, IMG submission 79558) | Freshwater wetland microbial communities from Ohio, USA, analyzing the effect of biotic and abiotic controls - Mud 3 Core 4 Depth 3... | ecosystem: Environmental > Aquatic > Freshwater >... | reverse complement strand
TTCAAGTTCAAACTCCCACATAGCAGAAAAATGCTCTGTAAAGAATAGAAAGAAGTGGGATGCCCTATCTAGTTTTCGATTTCTAAAGGGTCCATTCCCAGTCTTGTTTCGGTTTCTTCAGGTGTTGTCCGCACGCCATAGCGGATTGTTCGGCAAGTCGTTCAAGGATTATTTTTTGCTCAACGCTCGCAACAAGGTTCTTGGTTGCGACGATTGCGTCGTTGTTTACTGAGATGCTGTCAATTCCGATTCGAACCAAAAACTCTGCAAAGTCAGGCAAGTTCGAAGGCCCTTCACCGCATATTGAAACGGTACAGCCGTTGGCGTGAGCCACCTTTATCAAGTGGGCGATAATTCGCTTAACTGCGGGGTCTCTTTCGTCGAAGTATCCCATCTGTCCGAGGCGCTCTGAGTCGCGGTCAATCATAAGAATGCCCTGTGTCATGTCGTTGGAGCCTATTGAAAACCCGTCGACTAGTTTGGAGAATTCGTCAGCGAGAATCGCAATCGAAGGTGTTTCAGCCATAAACCAAACTTTGAAGTCTTTGGAACGTCCTAATCCTTCTTCACGCATTATCTCAAAGCATTTCTCTGCTTCCCAAACCGTTCGAACCATGGGGAGCATAACCCAGACATTCTTAAGTCCCCATTCTGTCCGACATTTCTTGATTGCCTGGCACTCTAATCGGAAGGCTTCCTGATACCATTTGCTGATGTATCGGCTGCACCCTCTCCAGCCCAGCATCGGATTCGCTTCGACAATTTCATACTTGTCGCCGCCCTTCAATTCTCGGTACTCGTTGGTCTTGAAGTCGCTAAACCTGACTACAACTGGACGAGGCTGAATTGCACGTGCAACAGTAGCAACGCCTTCGGCCAGCTTGTCAACGAACCGTTGGCTTTGGCCCGTGTCAACAAAATGCATCGGGTGTTCCCCGATGTAACTAGCAAGGATAAACTCTGTACGCATGAGACCTATGCCTTCGAAAGGCAAGTTCAAAAAGTCATTTATCTTGTCGGGAACGCCCAAATTCATATATATCTTTGTAGCTGTCACTGGTGCAGACTGCGCTACAGAAACGAACTCAGTATTCCCTGCAGTCGCTTGCTGAGTTGGCTTGGCTGCATCGGCTAGGACTCCTGCGTAAACTATCCCGTTTCTAGAGTCAACAGTGTACTCTTTTCCCGTTTCCATAACCTGCGTGGCCGTTTCTGTTCCCACAATACAAGGAATCGCAAGTTCTCGACTAACGATGGCTGCATGAGAGGTCACGCCACCCTTGTCAGTAACTATTGCGCTGGCGATTTTCATGAAAGGAACAAAATCAGGGTTCGTCATGTCCGTCACAAGGACGTCTCCCTTGTGCATCTGTTTCCCCGCTTCGTCAGGTGTAAAGACCACCTTTGCTACGCCTATACCGTAGCCTCTTTTTCCTGCTGCTAGTCCTTTCACGACAACCTTTAACGTTTCTTCTGCATTTCTTTGATCAATAGGTGATTCCATTGTTTTTCCACTCCACACTGTCTCAGGACGCGCCTGAACTACGAACATGTTCTTGGGAAAAGATAAATCCCCATCGATCGCCCATTCGATATCCATGGCTTTTCCATAGTGCTTCTCGATGAGCTTTGCCAGTTCAGCCAGCTTAAGGATTTCTTCTTCGTTGATGCAGGGCTCTTTCTGCAGGTCTTCAGACACGTTTGCGTGAATGGTTTTGCCAGTCTTAGGGTCACGCAAATACTGCAACGTTTTTTTGGCGATTCGACGGGACCTAATAGCCAGAGTGTTCTTGTCGACCACAAAATCGTCAGGGTTCACAATGCCGGACACAACGGTTTCGCCCAAACCGTAGTTTCCCTCAATGACAATTTCATCCTGGTCTCCAGTCACTGGGTTTATCGTGAACATAACTCCCGCAGCCCTGGAGTTGACCATTTTCTGCACTCCAACGCTAATAAAGACTTTTTCGTGAGCGAATCCTTTTTCGTTCCTGTAGAAGATGGCGCGTGGAGTGAAAAGGCTGGACCAGCAATTTACGACTTTGGCCATAAGGTCATTCGTGCCCTTAATGTTAAGGTAGGTCTCTTGTTGACCCGCAAAGGAAGCATCGGGCAGATCCTCCGCCGTGGCACTTGACCGCACAGCAACGAAGGAATCTTTCATATTCAAACGCTTGTTCAGTTCTTTGTAGGATGACTTAATCGCGCTCTCGATGTCCTTTGGCATCGGCGATTTTTCGATAAGCTCACGAATCTTCTTTGAAGCTGCATCATATTGTTTCGGATCATTAACATCGGTCACGGTTTCGCGAATAATTTCGTAAATCTTCTCAGCAATCTTGGTTTCTTTGATGAATTTCTCGTATGAAAAAGCGGTTATGGCGAATCCTGGAGGAACAGGCATACCTGCGGCGATCATTTCGCCGAGGCTGGAGTTTTTGCCACCAACAATAGGCACGTCTTCTTTTCGGAGATTCTCAAACCAAATGACTAGGTCTTCCCTTGCGCTCAAGAAGTCTCCATCTCCGTCTTGCTTGCTGGGCTTGGAGACTGGATTTTTTCCACTTCGACTCTGCACGCTATGGGAAGCTTTGCTGCACCGCGTTTCAGACTTTCCTTTGCGGTTTCCATCGCGGCTGCTTTCACTCTAACCGTCATGATCGGTTGATCTGGCTCAACGCGTGCTGCCGTTCCAATAGCCTTCCCAAAAGAGCGACGCATCCCTTGTTGAAGGCGGTCGGCGTGAGCACCAAAAATCATTTTGTTTTCCCTGAGGATCATGTGAGGATATGGGTGGACTAGCATGAGGTAATCGTTTACAAGTTTATCCATGAGAACACGGTTCGTTGCTACACGAGCTGCTTCTAGAGCGCTGTGGCGTATTTGTGCCCTCTTTAAAGAGATGAGTCTAGCTTCAACTTCGAATGTTGCTTTGGTGTCCCCCATCGTGAACTTTACAATCTTAGGCGGTGGGAAACCTTTTGCAAACTTTTTCCTAGTGTAAGCTTGACCTTTTACTGGTCTGTAGTTGCGCGCATGCATGCTAACCCCTCGCGTTTTAGGTTACCAGCTTTGCGATATTTAAATGATATGCAACTAAGCCAAAAAGTTCTTGCCAAGTTTTCACATTCCGCAAGCCACGAAAAGAAACGGAAAGCAATTATTGGCGCGGAAACTATCTATCAAGGCGACGGTTCGATGCAATCAGCTCTTGGAAAAGACTATGTGTTCATTCCCGGAAAGAACTGGAGATTATCCCTAGCAGAGATAGTTTCGTTTCTAGAGTACAGAAGAATATCTTTCGCACTGAGCGAGTTCGCTAGAGAGTTCATCGAAGCAAATGTGACGGGAGAGACAAATATTGACAGTCTTGGAGGTTTCATTAAGATCGGGGCGGTTAAAGCAGAGTTCTCGACAGACCTCGGCAGACGCGCATTTGTAAAGAACGAAAGACCAGCAAAAAAACAAATTCAAGAAAGCATCGCATCCAGCGATATTGTTGCGAGGATCGTTAGCAAGACCCGAGGCAAAGTGCTTTTTGGAGTCAGCATATATAGTGCTGACCGGTCCCTGCGTGGTTCTTCCAATCGAATTCATCGATTCGTAGGGAGCACAGTAAAAGACTTCTTGACTACTCAGGGATTAAAATCGGATTTCATGGGATTCTCAAACAGAACCTTCCCCCAGTTGACACATGTCGAAGTCTTGAAGAAACAGCTCGTTGAGAAAGAAGCAGAAGCGCTGGTCTGTGTTGGCAGGGAGCGAACTCTCATTGCCACGACCACTGGAGTGCATAATCCGTTCGAGTTCCAAAAACGCGATATTGAAAAACCCGTAGAACGAAGGATTTTTTCTTTGCCGCCACGTCTAGCGAGAATTTTGGTAAACCTTTCAGGCTGTACACCAGGAAGCACGTTTCTCGACCCGTTTTGCGGCGTAGGCACCATTTTACAGGAAGCGCTGTTGTCAAGGGCGCACGTGGTTGGGGTAGACGTGAACCCCTGGTGCGTCAAGGCAGCTCGAGAAAATTTGGAATGGCTAACACGCGAATATTGCATTGAAGAGGCGGATTCCACAGTTCTGCAAGGAGACGCACGAAAACTATCTCAAAGGGTAAGAAACATAGACTGCGTCGCAACCGAACCTGACCTCGGTCCCGCACTTCGCCATTTCCCTACAACTTCTTACGCTGCCAAGATAATTGCAAAACTTGAGCCATTATATTTTGGCTTTTTGGAAGACGCTTTCAGGATGCTCAACCCGAACGGGCGACTGGTCATGGTCACCCCATATTTTCAGACACGTTCAGGAGAACATGTCGCAACGCGCTTTGCGGAGAAGGCGATGGAAGTTGGTTTCACACGCGTTTTTCCATTCAAAAGCGAGTTTTTCAAAAACCAAGGAGAAGCTGTTAAGAAACTCACTGGCATGTCTTCGCTGGTGGATGTTGCCGAGAGACACAAAGTGGGGAGGGAGATTCACATTTTCCAAAAACTCGGCTAACCCTGCAGTCGCTTGTTTTTGAACCAAGTTTTGGCAAGTTCCTCGTAGTTCGGGAAGACTTTCTGCAATATGGGGATGTACATTCTGACCTCTTCATCTGTGAGGAACTGGAACTGGAATTCTCCCATGTAAGGTGAGGGTTCGCCGTCTCGAGTTATAAACTCGGTGTGCATAAACGGATCACCATGTTTAATCACAATTGGCTTACGATCATTGCTCAAGTTCACAACCTCTAGGACTATTCTTCCGATAAAGCCACTATGGATTTTTGCAGCGTTCAGGAAAGACAAGCCCATCCTGCCGTACTTGCTCTTTGCTGTCAAGTGCGCAACATAGTTGGGCGGAGTGAACACAACTTCATGGGAAACAAGGTTTTTGTGCTCAAGATATTGAACCGTTGTTTCCTCTTTAACGGTTAATATGTATCCGTCTCCATCTAAAAGCGTATAATCATGAGGATAAATGCACTTGTAATGATCGATCAATTCTCGAAGCCTGTCTCTTCCAAGGATGCCCAAATCTTTAACCTCCGAATCGTACCAATACTGAACCAGAGCATTATAAGTTTTTTGAAAACCAGAGCGCACCCAAGTTTCTTAGAACTCTTGTTAAGAAGGCACTGGATGAGTACATGTCATAAGTATATGTCATTAACCGACAAATGGATGGTTTCGTCGAATACCGCTATTGCTCGCTCACCGTCTACTGCTGAGATGGGGTTGTTTGAGTTGATTCATAAAATTTTCCAATTTCGGTTATTGCGTTTTCAGAGTACCCAATTTGCGCGAGGGCTCGTCTCAAATCATCGAGAGTCTCAATATTCACGCCATCCACCAAATAGACCCAAGCTTTAATTGGTATTTAACCTTTGATTCCCACATCGTAATATGTCGAAATACTGCAAAAAAGAGGGTTTCTCGATACCTACAGACTCCTTAAATCTCACTCAAAAACGCCAGCTCTTGACTAGAGTTTTTGAGGAGCACAGATAGCCCTATATTGCAATGGCAACTTTGTCCAACAAGCAGGTTACCATCATGCCATCTCAGAAAGACGTCGTAGAAGCATTGCTGAAACGTGAAACGTACGAAGAAGACCCAGGGCATATTGATATGTGCCAAACACACATATCGTTTGTGTTCCTCACTCGCAACTTCGTTTACAAAGTGAAAAAAGCAGTGAATTTTGGATTCCTAGACTTCAGCACTCTCGAAAAGAGACGCTTTTTCTGCGAAAAGGAAGTGGAGCTCAATAGACGTTTGTGCCCAGACATGTATCTAAATGTGGTCTCAATCAACAAATCCGAAACCATCAAGGTGAATGGCAAAGGAGAATCTATCGAGTATGCTGTCAAAATGAAGCGATTACCACAAGAAAAGATAATGACTAAGCTTCTCGAGGAAGGCGAAGTCAATGGGGACCTAGTAGATGAAATCGCCAAAGTCATTGCGGATTTTCATGCGAAGGCCCAAACGAACGAGAGAATTAGTGAGTTTGGTACCTTGACAACTATTGGCACAAACTGGACCGAGAATTTCAATCAGACCGAAGAATATATTGGCACAACTTTGACAGCTGAGGAATTTAAGATGATCCGCGAATATGTCGAGAACTTCATGAATAGAAAGAAGCTCTTGTTCGAGAAAAGGGTAGCGGAGGGGAAAATCCGCGATTGCCATGGAGACATTCATTCAGGCAACATCTTTATTGCAGACAAGATCTACATCTTCGACGCGATAGAATTTAATGATCGGTTCAGGTACTCCGATGTTGTTGCTGACATAGCTTTCCTAGCCATGGATTTGGAATTCAGAAACCGACGAGACCTCTCTAAGGTACTGGTAAACAAGTATATCGAGTATTCGGGAGACCATGAGTTAACTAGACTTCTTTCTTTTTACAAATGCTACAGAGCTTATGTTAGAGGCAAGGTTGTCGGATTCAGACTCAACGATCCGCACATTGTGCCAATTGAGAAGGAACAGGCTCTCAAAGAGGCGAAAGCGTACTTCAAACTGGCTAATGATTACGCTCTCGTGGTATGACGCGAGCAAAGTTTAGTCAAATTGGGCAGCCACTGAATCGGGAACTTCGACGGTGCCCATGAGGATTGGTTTTTGGTGGCAATCGCTTCCTCCGGTCATTATTAGCTTATGATCTTTCGAGAACTTCAAGTAGTAAGTCGTGGTTTCAATATTACTTCTGGAATGCCAGCATTCTACTCCATCGATTTGGCCCAGCATCGAGTCTTTCAAAATCTGAGCCTGTTCTGGCAATGATTTTGTCAATACGGCAAGTGATGTTCCATGGGGATCGTTGGGGTGAGCCAGAATCAGTTTGCCGTTTGCCTCTCTAATCAACTTTGAAGCATCTTCCAAGTAGAGCGGATATTTTGGAAGGTCGACCTTAACAAGGTACCTGTCGAACGCCTCCTGCCTGTTTTGGACAATGCCTTTTTTGACTAAGTAGTCAGCTATGTGGGGCCGTCCAAACGTACCGTCAACAGAGGCTTGAATCAAATCGAAGTCGGTTTTCGTTAATTCCGCGATGCCTTCGTTCCGAAACTCAGCGTTGAGGTTTTTGAGAATTTTGGAAGCTCTTTGCTCGCGGTACTCTGCCAACTGGTTGAGTTTGTTGCGTAGCTGTCGATTGTCGGGGTCGAATTGGTAGCCCAGAAAGTCAAGCGCGATGGGTTTTCCCCCTCGATATTTTGGGTGAGAGAAAGTAACGTTCAGTTCCACTCCTGTAACATATCGGATACCGGCGTTAGTTGCCATCTTTTTTGCGATTTGTTGGCAACCTACCGAGTCGTGGTCAGTTATGGAAACGAATTTGATGTCTCTTCTTTTAGCTTCTTCAACTATTTGTTCGACGGTGAAAGCGCCATCAGAGCTTTTAGAGTGTATATGCAAATCTATGGTCATTATCAAGACTTTGCCTGATTATCTTTTTTCCATGTTGATAACGCACCAATCTTCAGGAGAATCGTGGCAAGTATCGACTGTTAAATGTATGATCTTGAGGTCTGGGTTCAACTTTTTCAAGTCAGCTACATCGACGGGTTCAAACTTTTTTAGGTTTGCAAGGTAAGCGTCGATGGTAAGTGCATTTGATTCATACTTCTCTTTTGTCCTCCTTTGCAGTCTAGAGACAGAGACTTCCTGGGGACAGCTGGTTTGAAGAATGACGAAAGCTAAGCCGTGCTTAGCTGCGATTTTCGCCGCTCGCCTTCGCAAGTCTTGAGTGACAAAAGTAGCGTCCATAATGAAACCGGTTTTGCTTTTTGCAGCAAGCTCGTCCGCACGGCGAAACATTTCGTCATAGACGGATAGACGTTTACCCATGTTTCCAGCGACCTTTTGATCGAAGACATTTTCGCCTTTCAAGACTTCTAGTCGGATTAGGTCACTTCTAAGAATTGGATACCCCTTGATTCGGGAGACTTCTTCAGATGTTTCTGTTTTCCAAGTTGCGGGTAAACCAACTGTTATAAGTAGTGTGTTTGGTACAAGGTTGCGTTTGATGAAATCAGCGAAAAGTTCTCTCAGTTTCATCCCTCGAGTTTAGTTTTAGATGGAGTATAATTAAGCCTTTCCAGAAAAATGTCTTTCGATTTGGCTTTGGAATTCAATCTTGACAGGGGTGGGCAAAACTAAATAATCAGACTGCAATGTTCCTAAAAGAAGGAATGCAAAATGGAACAATTTCAAGTCAAAGACAAATCTCTTGCACAACAAGGACACTTACAGATTGAATGGGCAAGCAAACACATGCCCGTTTTGAACCAAATCAAGAGCCGATTCACCAAAGAAAAGCCATTCGAGGGATTGACAATAGGCGCCTGCCTCCACGTAACAAAGGAAACCGCAGTCTTAGTTGAGACACTGATCGCTGGAGGCGCTAAAGTCGCATTATGTGGATCTAATCCGCTTTCAACTCAAGATGATGTTGCTGCTGCACTCGCAGACGAAGGTGTCAACGTCTTTGCGTGGAGAGGACAAAACACAGAAGAATATTACAAATGCATCGATAAAGTGCTAGACTTTGATCCAGCAATTACATTAGACGATGGCGCAGATCTCGTTGGCACACTCCATGGCAAAAGACCAGCGCAACTGGAGGATGTTAAGGGCGGCACCGAAGAGACAACCACAGGCGTCGTCCGCCTTAGAGCCATGGAAAAAGAGGGCAGCCTGAAATATGCCATAATTGCCGTAAACGATGCTTACACGAAATATATGTTTGACAATCGGTATGGCACAGGACAAAGCACCATCGACGGAATACTACGAGCAACAAACGCTCTACTGGCAGGCAAGACTTTTGTTGTCTGCGGGTACGGTTGGTGCTCTAGAGGCATAGCTATGCGTGCAACAGGCCTCGGCGCAAACGTAATAGTAACCGAAGTTCAACCCATCAGAGCCCTAGAAGCAGTTATGAATGGATTGCGAGTAATGCCGATTGCACAAGCCGCGGCAATAGGAGACATTTTTGTTACAGCCACAGGCGACATCAACGTGATTAGAAAAGAACACATGGAGAAGATGAAGGACGGCGCAATAATCGCTAACAGTGGTCACTTCAACGTAGAAGTCAGCTTGAAAGATCTAGAATCGCTCTCGAATGCAAAGCGTACCTTGAGACCAAATCTGGAAGAATTTACACTTAAGGATGGCAAACGGCTGTATCTTTTGGCTGAAGGAAGACTAGTCAACCTGGCAGCGGCGGAAGGTCACCCCTCCGAAGTCATGGATATGTCATTTGCCAATCAAGCCTTATGTTCCGAACACATAGCTAAGTCCAACAAGATGACCTCGAAAGTGTACTCGGTTCCATGCGAGATTGACGACACGGTTGCTGAATTAAAGCTAAAATCAATGGGAGTAACAATAGATACTCTCACGCCTGAACAGAGGAAGTATCTGTCAGCATGGGAAATGGGAACGACATAGAGCTCTAATATATCCGAAGATAAGGTAAACTTTAAATGATGGCTGCAATAAACATGGCAGTAAAGTGGTGAATCAAATAATGGTTAGCAAAGATCAAGCAATAGGCGGAGTCATCTGCCTCGTCTGCGTGCTTGTTGCGATCGCCTACACAATTCTTGTCATCTTCCCAGGGGAAGTTGCAAATCTTCTCTCGATTGATGCAACTGGAGACTCAATCAGACTAGTCGCAGTTCTCGTACCAGTTCTAATAGCGTTCATCGCAATACTGGCTATAGGCGCATGGATCGGCTGGACAATGGCTACTACACCACCGCCAAAGCCAATCGAAGAGATAACAACAGAAATGGAAGAGAAGAAGGAAGAATCGAAGCAGGAGATGCCAACAGCCGAAACGATGGCGGAAGAGACGAAAACAGAGAAGAAAAAGAAAAGCTAAAGCCTTATCAAATCTTTTTTCCAGAGCTACTGCTCAATCCAAAAATTATTTTTTTAATAGTTAATTATTGAATTGCAGCCGATTTAAAACGTAAGAAGCTATTCTTTTAGATTTTTAAGCATGCAACAAACAAGATCCTTGCACATCATACACTCATCGGGAATCTGAACTTTTTCGGAGCGTTCGTAAAGGTATCCTAAAAAATGAAGACATGCACCGACAGTTTTGGAAGACAGCAGCGTCTCGATTTGGACTTTAGCTATTGCGTGGGAAGCAGGCACTTTTGACAAGCAATATGGACAAGCTTCATAGGCTTCTCCTGAGTCAGCCTGCAAATCTAAAGCTTGCAAAGGTTTAGCAAAACTCTTGCCACAAGCACTGTTTTGACACTTAAGAAAGACAGCTTCTCCAGGTTCAGAGTGAGTCAATGGAGCAACGCATCCTGCTTCGGTTTGGGAAGTTCGAGCTTATAGCATTGATGAACACACAGTAAGGATTGGTCCTATTCAATCGTGCAAGTTTGTTCCGGAGATGCCAGTTCCTTCAACGCATCAACGCCTTTGGCGTAGCCTGAAGCGACGAGAACATCACCTTCTACAATTCGGGAGCCGCCCTTTGGTCTGATCGGTTTGCCTCCCCGTTTAATGACCAATACCCACATACCCGTCACTTCGTGAACGCGTGCTTCTTTCAGAGTCTTTCCAACGAGGGAAGACCCAGAGGTAACGCAGGCTTGGGCAACTGTTTCCTCCGCTTCCTTTATGGCGAGTTTTAGCACTGGATGGGGCTCGATGCCTCTCAAGACGACTTCGGCCATTTCAGCTGCAGCGTCTGCTATTTTCTCGGCTGCCACGCCTATGCGAATCAAGCCCAAGAACCCTGAAGCCTCTTCTTTCGTAAAGTCACTCTTTAAAACGAGCAATTCGAACGCGGTATGCATTTCGTCAACGTCTTGTTCCAATCTTTCCACTTCTTCAGCTAGTTCTTTGCTGTTCAACATGAGCGCGGAATAAGCAAGATCAATCATGAGTTCAGAGGTCTCTTTGAGCTCAAGCATCCTCTCAACAATTTCCTCGAATTGCTTTTGCTCCGTCAAGGTTTCTCCTCCAACTTTGCTGTGCCGCCTTCTGATAGCTCTTTGAATTCTTTAACGCCTTGCGGCGCGCCTCGTGTGATGAGTACATCACCAGGTAAGATCCGTTCAGTGTCCTTCGGATCGATGATCCATTCCTTGTTTCTTCGGATGGCAATTATGTCAACACCCAGTCTTCGAGCGAAGGCAAGTTTGCCAATCTGCTTTCCAGCAACCATAGAGCCTTCTTTCACAGTTGCTTTGGACAAGTGTTTTTCTGCTTTTTCGAAAATCTTTGTGACGAGTGGATGAACACCGATGTCATGGGTTACGATTCCCGCAATATCTGCGGCGGCGTCGGATATTTTATCTGTGGCCGCAGCGACTATGGAAACTCCGATTAGTGATGCAGCATCCTTGGCATCGCGTGCTGCAATCATAATCTCGATGTCCAGCAAGTATGCTAACGTATCTACGCGTTCTTCAAGTTCCATTATGTCCTCCGCAAGATCTTTGTCATTGAAGAGGGCTGCGGAATATGCTAAGTCGATCATAAGTTCGCTGAGATTCTTCATCTCCAGAAGGAGCTCCCTGACGGGAATGGGTTTGTACTCGATTTTTTCAAACTTAGGCATAGTTTGAGAGGTTCTCCAGGTTGCTATATTCTTTTAGAGATATTTTAATGATACTAAGCAATTATCCCACCAAGACTAGCGATATCAGCAAAGCGATGGACATCAAGCTGTCAGCAAAGGAACTCTCGATTGGTATAACAAAGTTGTCTGGGTCGAGACCTCTCTGGAAAGTGAGAATGGAAATTCCATAGGAGAGCAAGACTATTCCAATTACCGCTATTATGTTTGCGAGCATGAGAATTGTAAGTATGTTGATGAACGTCGAGATTGAGAGTGTCCCGTTTAGGGCCGGGGACAGA
>Ga0102851_10002085_pt1 | contig 11898 bp, 7 predicted proteins | sample Mud3Dept3metaG_FD_79558 | JGI IMG/M metagenome (GOLD analysis project Ga0102851, IMG submission 79558) | Freshwater wetland microbial communities from Ohio, USA, analyzing the effect of biotic and abiotic controls - Mud 3 Core 4 Depth 3... | ecosystem: Environmental > Aquatic > Freshwater >... | reverse complement strand
GCTGAATATCTCATAGACGAAACCCATCACCTGGAGATTATCAACCAGACAACCCAGAATCGATCCTCTGCTCCCTTGACAGGTGTCCTCCAGGAAAATACCATTCATTTTTATCGCCTCACCAATGTCTCAACATTACCAGAAGAAGGGCCTTCGGTTGCAAAAATCCCATTCCTCCTGCGGCTTCACCTGCTTGACCCCCTCACCAGAATCCTTGCTATTCTTCTCGTCCTATTGATTTTTAGTTAAAGAAAATTTATCCTTGGAGGTTTCCTACCATTCGGATAAAAAATAAAATGCGAATCATCCATTCATTTCTTTTTTTAGTAAGCATCATAGGGCTTCTCATATCAGGAATCGTCAGCACCACAGGAAAAATCCCGGAGGAATATCCATCTGCCGTCACTGAAGACGATCATATCCTGGTTATTGTCGATGCTCAACTCTACCCACGAATTCAAGAGAAACTCATCAGATATCTTACGGAGGTCACAGAACGTTTCCCTGTGGTATTTTCTGTAGTTCATGTCAATGGTCTTCTCAGTAAAGAACCCATCGCACCCATAGAACTTCGAGAAATAGTACAAGAAGAATATCAGAAGAATTGCACCGTTGGAGTAATATGTATCGGGCAGATTCCCTACGCCCTCTGGGAACAAGGAGTTGGGAATAACAGTGGACTGTTCAGTGTTTTTTACGAGGATTTAGATGGGGCATTTGAGGACACTGACGATGATGGTTTCTATGATTATCATTCTTTTGGGGTAAATGAAGGACCGGAGATCTGGGTCTGCTGGATGAGACCACCCATCCTCGGACAAGCATTTTTTATGAATCATTTTCTAGAAAAAACACATCAATACTACACTGGGGAACGTATCCCGGAGAAGAAAGCGTTCGTAGCTTGTCATGAGGATTATGACAACAACTTTTATGGTCCTATCGGGGTCGTCCCTGTGTTAGAGGATATTTACGGTGCTGCACACATCGATACCGATGGAGAGGGAACAGATATCACCACTGCAAAGGAAATCTGGAAACAGCTTCGGATGAACCGCTATGAGGTGTTTGACACCTGGCAGCATGCGAATCCCAATTATCAAGCATGGGATACTGGCGGTTTTTCATCCTTCAACATAATACTCCTCCCTCAGGGGGCACTCATGACGTTCCTGTATGGGTGTCATAGCGCGGATTTCTGGACCGCACCTGGAACAACACCGTTTAACATCAATATCGCGGTCTCCTATGTTTTCGGTCGATCCCTTTGTCAAGCCAGCAGCGGAACTTCTTGGAGTTATGGCACTGAGTTTAAGTACCTCATCTATGAGGCGATGCGGGATCATCAGATGTATCTGGGAAACGCCTGGTTTGCGATGGAGTCATATGTGGAGACCGCCTCGTTTGTTGAACAACGATATCCTGATAGAGACCCACATACAGAGTGCGCAGGGAACACTCTTATTGGTAATCCGTTTCTTTACGCAAATAACCCATTATAGTAGACTTGGATAAAGACTATTTTTTCAAAGAAATTTTGATTATTTGTACAAAAAATTTAAGGATACCTTTTAATTCTTCCGTACCACTGAGATATATAGGGAAACTAATATTGCATGTATAAGGTGATATCTTTGGTGAATGCATCGTGAAATATTTGGTTAGGTAGAACATGAAAAAAATACTTGGAATAACAGTATGCATTCTTCTGCTCTGCGTTGGTTTTTCCGGTTGTGTAAACCAAGCTGAGGAAGACAGTGAGAAACAAAGTGAAATAATCAGGATCGGTATCTCAGAGGAACCCAATGGGTTCTTCCCTTGGATTACCAGCTACGATGTTGGTACCTTAGGAATCAATTTCAATATCTTTAACCCTCTTGTTGAATTTGACAGTAGTTTTAAACTCTTCCCCAAGCTTGCGAAATCCTGGAACAATCCTGATAACTGCACCTGGAGGTTTTTCCTCAGGGACGATGTCACATTCCATAATGGGTATACATTCACCTCGTTCGACGTGAAATATACGATTGAGTATCTCAAGGAGAATACCTCTCATGTCCTTAGGGATTTACTCACCGAGATACAACAAGTCGAGGTCGTCGATGAATACACCGTGGATATCATAACTTACCAGCCTTTACCTATTTTATTAAACAAACTCACCAACATCCCTATGATGTCTCAGCGGTATCAACAAGAAACCAAAGAAAAATGGCCTATCGGAACTGGACCATATAAACTTCAGGAAAATGTGTCAGGCGATCATATCACTCTTGTGCGTTTTGACGAGTATGCGATGGGTCAACCTGATATTGCAACGATTATCTTCAAGATTATCTCTGGTAGTGAAAATCAAAAAAATGCACTCATCACAAAACAAATCGACATCTTGGATCATGTCCCTGAGATGTACGTCCATGAGATTCTGAATTGCTCCTGGATAAACGTGAAGAAAATCTCAAGCCCGACCGTCTGGTACCTCGGGTTTGACTTCCGGGTGAACAGCAGTGGCTTCCCCGGTGAGAAAAACCCGCTCTCTGATATCCGCGTCCGGAAAGCCTTGTATCATGCGATCGATGTGAATAATATTACAAAAATTCTTGGTTTAGCAGCTGAGCCTGCCTCGCAATTCCTCTCCCCATTAATCTTCGGATATGACCCGACGATTAAACGATTACCCTATGACCTGAACCTTTCTTGGCAACTTCTGAGAGAAGCCGGCTATGAACATGGATTTAACCTGAGCCTGGATTGCCCCGAGGGTTATATACTTCAAACCAAAATCAGTGAGGAGATTGTTCGGCAGCTATCACAGGTCGTCAACATCAGCATTAACCCGCTCTCTGAGAATGAGTATTATGAGAAGTTATACATGGGAAATTGCACTATTTATTTTATCGGCTGGATCCCTGCGACAGGTGATGGTGGAGAGATTTTCGATTATCTGCTCCGGTCTGAGCATCATCCGCTTGGTAGAGGGTCATATAACTTAGGTAACTATTCGAATCAAACTGTGGATAATATCACTACTGAAGTCAGTTATACCATGAACCAGAAAACACGGATGAACCTCATGCGAGAAGGATTCAAGATTGCAATGGATGACGTCGCCTGCATCCCTCTTTACATCAGCGTCTGTAATGTCGCTTATCCAAAATACCTGGAATGGAGCCCACGATCAGATCTCAACACACTCGTTGAAGAAATTACTGTTAAATAACGGAGGAGAGATATCTCGTCGCTGGTGCAACACGGAATGAAAAGATTCCAAAGCCTCAAATTAAAGATTTTCCTCCCCCTTCTTGGCATTCTGCTCGTTGTTTTTCTCACTAGCTCGCTGGTGGTCATTGACCGAGAATCAAAATCAGTAAAAGAATCACTCATCGAAACAGCCACCTCCTACTCCAGCCTCTCCATCACCTCCGTCATCCAGAACTTTGTCTTCTACAATGAATCAGGTTTTTACAAGTTCACAGAGGTCATTGATAACCTCATGAAACTCAACGATAACCTTCTTACCATACAAATCGTCAATGTGAACGGTAAAATCCTCTTTGACTCTGAAGAGATACAAACCGGGAAATACGATGAGCGGACCTATGGAGAGCGCTACCTGGAAAACACAACCCTGATCCAACGAGCGGGGGATCCGACATATTCTCTCTTCTTAGATGACGAAACAAGACGAGTCGATATCATACAACCTTATTTTGAGGACTGGGGGAGACATGACTATTCTGTCCGATACATCTTCTCGTTAGCAAGTCTGGATACGATGACCAATGAGATGATTGTAACCATCCTTCTTAACACGGGTATTTTCATCATCGTCTCCTTTCTTTTGATTTTCTTCCTTTTCAACTACTTCATCTCATCCCCCATCGGAGAGCTAACCAAAGGAGTGCGTCGGATGAGTAAAGGGACCCTTGGATATGAGGTCACCATCAAATCAAAAGACGAAATCGGTGAACTTGCAACAGCATTTAACACCATGAGCAATGATTTGAAAATCTCAAGAGACAATCTCGAGGAATATAGTAAAAACCTCGAAAAACTCGTGGCTGCAAGGACCAAGGAATTAGAAGAAAAAACCAGGCGCCTGGAACAAATTAACCAAGATTTAACCATCGCCCGGGAGGAACTCCGTGGGCTGAACATAAACCTCGAAGGAAGAGTTCAAGAACGAACCCGAGAGGTAGAAAAACTCCTCAAACAAAAAGACGAATTTATCAACCAACTCGGTCATGATCTGAAAAACCCACTCGGTCCGTTGATAAATCTTATCCCACTCCTCGAAGACAAAGAAGCAGATCCCGCTAAAAAAGAGATGTTGACTGTCCTGCATCGAAACGCGGATTACATGAAAAATCTCGTGGTAAAAACACTCGAACTTGCGATGTTAAACTCACCAAACACCCGGTTCTCCATTGAACCCCTCCATTTATCAGAGGAGATCAAACAGATTATCAACAATAAAAAAATCCTGTTTGACGAGAATCATGTCAAAATCACGTCCAACATTGATCCTTCTCTCTGGATTAAAGCAGATCGGTTGCGATTCGAGGAGCTTCTCACAAACATCTTCGAAAACTCAGTGAAATACTGTCAGGAGGAGTGCCGGATCACCATCAACGCACAACTCACCAATGAGTACGTCACGATTTCAATTACTGATACTGGTATCGGAATGACACAAGAAGAGATAGGGCGTGTCTTTGATGAGTTCTACAAGGCAGATTCAGCACGCCACGACATCCAAAACACTGGTTTAGGGATGTCAATTTGCAGACGGATCGTAGAAAAACATGGGGGGACCATCTGGGTTGAAAGCCCTGGTCCTGGGAAGGGCACCACCGTGTTCTTCACCTTTCCTGTTGCACGTGCATCTTGATAGGCGCACCTCCGCAGGCGCAAGAACTAATAAATAGTTCCTTGATATCTCATAAGGAGCAAGAATTATCATGAAAAAAATCATGATTGTCGATGATGAGAAGGATCAGATCTATTTCATTAAAACATCTTTTGAAAATCTGTATGGGAAAGACTATATGATTATCCCTGCGGAAAGCGGCGAAAAATGTTTCGAGCTCCTCGAGAGACAAGAACTCCCCCATCTCATTCTCCTTGACATCATGATGCCGAAGATGAACGGATGGGAGGTGTTCGATAAAATACGAGCGACCCCCTCATGGAAGGAGATTCCCATCATCTTCCTCACCGCTCGGACTGATGAATTTGCTGAGCATGCTGGTGGGCTCATCGCCGAGGATTACATCAAAAAACCAATAGAGATAAAAGAACTAAAAGCACGGATCGATAACGTCTTGAAGAAGAAGAAATAATACCAAGAAACAAACCCCTTGCAGTCTGTTCTTTTATTCCGTAAAAAAATGGAGATCTTATCTTTTCTCTGGTAGGATATTTGACTTGAATACCTCGGTAACATAGAGATAATCATAATTCGCGATATCATCAGGGAATTTTTTCCGAAGATCTTCCATCACTCGATAGAAATGCTCAAAGTTTGTTGCATATAAGGTGATTTCTAAATCGTACCCCCCAATAGCCTTATGGATCTCCCAGAGGAATGGGTTGTCGCTGAGATACGTGATGATCTGGTTTTTCTTGTTATAATCTCGTAACGAGAGGTTGACGATGAACTCTCGTAATCCCAGTTTGTTGATATCCATTGTAAGAGAATACCGTTGAATCACCCCTGATTTGATGAGTTTGGTGATTCTTGAATGAATTGTGACGGTTGAAACCTTGATTTGACTTGCTATATCAACACTGTTCATCCGTGTGTTCTTAGCAAGCAGATTTAATATCTTATAGTCGACATCATCCACATCCACCTTTTTCCCATCGTCTCGGTACTCATAGGCTCGTTCATGGCTTGTGGTCAGTTCATCAAGTAACATGGAATGTTTGTAGCCGAATGATTCATACAACTGGGAGAAGAATATTTCTTTGAAATAATACCGATATAATCGAAGAGTCTCCTCGTAGAACGCATAGAAATAATTCGGTGATTTAACTAAAATAGTGATGATCAAATCGTAGCGACCTTTTGTTGATGCGATGCTCCAGGTGTTATTATGGTTGACGAAATGAGTGATGATTTCTTTTTCTTTGTCTGGTGATGCGTACTGTAAAACGATGTAGAGCCGGTAGACGGAGAAACCGAGTTTGAAGACGTCGATCATGGCATTGAAATTTTTTATGATACCTTTTGTCTGGAGTCGTTTGATGCGGTATTCGACGACGCTTTTTTGGAGGCCGACTTTTTTTGCCACCGATGAGAGGGATTGTCTGGAGTTCAAAAAAAGATGGTATAAGATCTTATGGTCTTTGGAATCTAATTCACGCACAAGAGAAATCATCATTTATAGGGGTAATAAATTTTTCCAATCTTTTCATTCTCAGGAAAAACATTGATTATAGTAAAATTTGGAACAATTAACTTTATTTTTTATCATTCTAATATCGTTTTTTTCTATTTTTACAATATTTTCCATACTTTTATCTCATCAATGGCATTTTTATTATTTTTATACGCAAGCACCTTTATCATATGAGCGCCGAAGGATCGTTGGCTCCACACCCAGCTATAGGGAGGCTCTGTGTCAATCGTCTGGAGTTCATCATCGATATAGAACTCGACAAGGTCGACCTGAGATCTGTTAATTTCAGTTACCACCGCCTGAATCTCAAGAGATCCAATTGCGAATGGAACAAAAAACGGTAGTATTAGTCTATTTGCAATATACAAGCCAGTCACTGGTTTTATGATTTGAATGTCCAGTAGGGGTTCCTGACTTATAAGCAATGTTTGTGATGTTTCAGCAGCCAGTGCGTCCAAGGTCAATATATCGGAATTGGCTTTCAGAAGCTCCCCGGTGTCGGTGTACCAGTACGCAGGAAACGGTAGGTGTAATGAGACATTCTTTGTCTCATGGTCGTAGGTGTTGGAGACCACACAGGTGATGAGTGATTGGTTCACCGTGCACTCTGTGCGTATCTGCTGCCATGTTTCCAGTCCTAGGGGGGAATATGCGGTATTCCAATGGTCATAGCGATGCAGGAGCCACTCTCCTCCCCCTAGGCCGACATCGAATGCATACATATTCCACCCATCTGAGCCGCATAGCAGTAATCCATCGACGATGGAGGGTGGTGCGGTCACACTCGCACCAATGGGGTAACGCCAGAGGATAGACCCGGTTGTTTCGTTCAGTGCGTAAAACGCACCATCAGCAAAATCCCGTGTCCCGATAAAGAGAAGCCCTCCACTCAACGTTGGAGAACTAATGTCACAGGACCCACCGATGTTGGTCTCCCATATCAGGTGACCGGTGCTTGCGTTGAATGCATAGACATATCCTAAGGTATCGGCGATGAACACCCAGCCGTTATGATATGCGTTGAATGATAACGATCCGGCATGGAGCGTGTATGACCAGAGGAGCTGACCGGTGTCCTCACGGTAAGCATTCATCGAACGGTCATAGTAGATTGCTAGGAACAAACGTCCTTGGCCGTCTGCGGTGATAGAGTTATCCCATGGTCCTGCTGATAAGGAGACATTCCAGATCTGCTGGCCTGTTGTCGCGTTGATTTTGTAGAGTTTTCCTATATCATAGTTATCCCAAAAGGCACCATAGACTGCATTGTCCTTGAGCATCGGTTTATTGGGGCAAACATAAAAACCTGTTGGGAACGTCCAGTTGATGCTTCCATCATCCTTGTTTAACGCATACATTTTTGTGTTATAGAAACCTGAGCAGAAATAGAGCTTCTCTTCATCATACTGCACGGATTCTGCAATACCACCGTATATTGGTGTCTTCCAGAGTTGTTCCCCGGTGAATCTGTTGAACGCGTACATGTATTCGATATCCGGGTAGTACCCATGAGTGCAGCTTCCGATGTATACGACATCTCCGTCGATGACTGGGCCGACGTACCCTGGTCCTGTGTCATTGCTCCAGATGATTTCTCCTGTGGTGGTGTCCACGGCGAAGATTTTGTCATGACCATCCCCATGGGTGGCGCATGATCCTATGTATGCGATGCCATCAGCATAGGCCACTGCGGATTCTTCATAGTTCGTCCCTGTGGTATTTGCTTTCCAGAGTAACTCGTGACCATAGGCGATCCCTGGGATGTTGAGTTCAACATCGGTTTCCGGGTGGGCATCAAAAAAAAGCGAGGATGGTTGTGATATTTTCATCGAAATTGGATATGCCTGAATCGTTGTTGAGCAGAGACATGTTACACAGATGAACAATATCATCCTTTGGTTTTTCTTCATAGAGGAATCTCCTGCAATATATGAATCAATACAAAGTTTATTAATATCCCCTTCCTTATAAATATAGATGATGAAGGTGTTTCCTGCTTTCCTACTGTGTTTATTTCTCCTTAGTTGTGGTGTATCTGCTCCTGGTTTTGGCCAATCGGTCGTCTCTGCTTCTCACGGATTATCCTCCCAGCACACTCCCCAACGGGCATTGGCTGCTGTTGTTGTTGTCTCTGATAGCGATCCGTACTTTAGCATCATAAGCACGAGTATTGCTTGTTGGTATGAATCTGAAACAAACGTGAGTGTGATTCTTCCGTTGTTGGTCCATGATGAAGGTACTCTTACTGCTGCTCAGATGCGGTTCCTTGGGACGTTCTTGAACTCCTCGGAGAATGATCTTCTGGTTCTTGGGGACGCCTTGGAAGCACCTTATGAAACTATGGAGATACTTGGAGAAGCACCTGCGGTTGCTGTGTCCCTTGCGACCTGGGCGTACATCACCGCACCAGATGTTCTGGTCGTTCCGTATGGTGATGTGGATTCTTACCAGCTCAGTCTGCTTGCTGCCCCTCTTGCTAGTTATCTGAACATGCCAATTCTCCTCTTTGATGACAATGAACAAACTCTTCGAAACGTCTGCGAACAGTTGCAGACCAATCATGTGTATCTCGTCGGGGACGTGGTCTTTTCTCTTCCGAACGCGACGGTGACATCCCTTCCAGATGAAGCAGCAATCACCGAGGCACTCTTAACAGTCATCAGTGATTTGTTCGGTTCAGTGAACTATCTGACGATGACAAACCCCGCGGATGTTGTCCCACCGCAAGTCCACAATACAACAACCGTGACGTACACCCAGCATATTATTAATAAAAAAATCATCATCCTCGGAAAAGAATTCAATATAGCGGGAAACGATTCCATGACGTTTTCCTTTCCTGTTTCCTCTGGTTTTTCACAGGTCGAGATCACCGCTGAGATTGTTCCGAATCATGTGTCGTTCCTTCGTCGATTTTTCCCTGTTGATCCTGTCGTGTTTTTGACCCTTACTGACCCTGCTGGGAGGATTGTCGCATACGGGAATAGCATGGGATACGCGGTGGGAAAAACCATGGTACAGACCCTGAGTTGTAACAATTCTGGTTTTTATTGTATTGAGGCGAAAGCGTATCAGGGTATTAAGGGTGGTTTTTTTGTGCAACGGGGTTTGTCATGGATTGATGCAAATCTCACGTTAACAATAACCTGCTCTCAGCTTACAACTCCACATGTGCCTCAGATTCAGGGGCTTTCCAGTTTAGCACCGTATCTTACTGCGGCGCATGGGGGTCTTCTCATCGCAAACAGCACTTGGGAGCTTACGGATGCATCCTATGGGGTTGCTGCGCAGGGGTCTGGTTGTGGCCCTTGGTATAACGCGTCACTTCATCCGTTCACGAACGCGAAGGTCAACAAGACCATCGAACAAGTACAAGAGACATTGGAGCAGTTCGATTCGCATGGGTTGTTATCTGGGTATCTGAATGGTCCGGCTTGGCTTGCGTTGCTTGCGGATACGACGATGATACCAATGTACTATTATGGTCCGTCCCAGGAGGATATCCCGGATCGAGGATTACCTTCTGATAACCCGTACACCCTGAATCAGAGTCTTTCTGTAGGGCGGATTCTCGGCTGGGATGTCCAGGATGTCAGCGTGCTTCTTGCTCGTACGTTTTTTTACGAACAGGTCTGTTGTGAGGCAGAAGAAGCTGGTGATTCGCATTTCTCTTTTCATTGTATGTTCGGAGAAGGGTACAGTGAGACGGGTGGGCTGTTCCATCAGGTCCCCTATGCACGGGAAATCAGGACTTATGGGTTTACGAGTGCGGTCTATGGTGATTTGCGGAACAGTCGGCAGATTGCTGAACGCATCGGTATCTTCACCACCGCGAACTATCTGGAATATCTGGGTCATGGGGATTGGTTTTGGTTCCCCGCCTCGCTCTATGGATTTGATAGTTATTCTAAGGCGTTTGATGTGGCTCATGTGAAGGACTGGGTGTTTGACAAACCAAGCATCTTTCTTTCTTCTGCGTGTCTGATGGGGCGGACCGATGGTCTCCCTCCACAGATGAACATTGGGCTTGCCCTGCTCCATGCTGGCTGTAATGGTTTTATCGGGGCGACACGGGAGACGGGTCAAGAGTCCGGGTTGACGGTCCTGGAGAATCATTTGATCGTGGATGATTGGAGCCTTGGTGAAGCGTTACGAGGAGAAAAGCAGATTGATACAGAGTTGCCGACGTTTTACGTACGGGTTTTGTATGGTGACCCTGCGTTCAATCCTTATGAGCCACTCCATGGTTTTGGTACTCAGGGTCGGCCAGTACTGTTAAGTCCATAGTCTGGCTGGCGAAAAGAAGGGAGGAAAGGTGGACGTAAAATTGAGAAAGGGCTCATGCTGGTGAGGCGAAGGAGGAAAAGATGGAATGTAAAAAAAACCACACTCCCTCATATTTTACGTCCCTAATTAACAATTGTTAATTCTTGTTTATATTACTTTCGCATTTTTACGGTTTTTTCGAGGCAAAATCAATGAAAAAACCGATATTGATACAAAAGGAACACATCAAAAAACATGTAAAAAATTCATCAGCCATAGATTTATTTAAAAAAAAATTCAACCCATCTAGACCATCTTTCGCCTCCTTAACAAACATTTATAACTTCCCTCCCTATCCTGAAGAGATGTGAATTCTTATGTTTTCAGCACAAGATATCCTCAGAAAAGAAATAATAAAGAAAGACTCAAACGACACCTTCTCCCACACGATGAACCTCTTTGACACCACCGATGCCATCATCATCACCGACCATGACAAATACCAAGGGATGCTTCTCAAACGATCACTCATGGAACCCACCATCACCCCCCACACAAAAATACATACCTTCCTAACACACCCACCCAAATTGACCTCAACAACCACCCTTGAGGAAATCGCCTGTGCCATGGTTACAAACAATATCTACACCCTCCCTGTCCTTGACAATGAAAAACTCCTGGGTATCGTCATTGCCGATGACGTCATCAAAAAACTCACGGAACAAACACTTGGCACACAACCCATCAAAACCATCATGTGCACCACCCCACTCTCCGTAAACCCTGAGGAAACCATTGGAAAAGTCCTCCATTTATTCCGTCACCATCACATCCCATACCTCCCAATCGTCGACCATACTACCATCGTCGGTACAATCACTTTGGACATCCTTGTAAAAAACATCTTTCATGGACCTAGCAACGCCGAAGGACGGGATAACTTTGAATCAGAACGACGACAACAACTCGACATTCCGATAAAGGCCATCATGCAAGAACAACCCTTGCTAATCTCACCAGAGACCTCCATCAAGGACGTCCATCAGAAGATGCATGAATTTGAGCTCCCTGGTGTCCTCATCGGAAAAGAAAACCATCTCCATGGCATCGTCACCCACAAAGAGTTCCTCGCACCCTATGCTGGCTTAGAAAAAGAAGAAACCATCGCGATTCAATTCCATCATCGCAACACCAAAGTCCAGGGATTCGACAAAGAACAAGCAGT
>Ga0102851_10002084_pt1 | contig 11898 bp, 11 predicted proteins | sample Mud3Dept3metaG_FD_79558 | JGI IMG/M metagenome (GOLD analysis project Ga0102851, IMG submission 79558) | Freshwater wetland microbial communities from Ohio, USA, analyzing the effect of biotic and abiotic controls - Mud 3 Core 4 Depth 3... | ecosystem: Environmental > Aquatic > Freshwater >... | reverse complement strand
GCAGTGGAGTGAGCTGATTTCAATTCAACAGGAACAGCTAAGACTATTAAGACAACTACTTGATGATCCCAAGAAAAATCAACGAACCACAGATTAAAAAGCTATTATCCCGACATCTTCACTCTAATTCACAGAGCGGTTGTGAAGACTCGCAGGTGTAGTCACCAAAAGGACTTTTTTTATAAAGTCTGTAAAGTGACAAATCTTTCGAGCAAGACAAAAAAGGGCTGCCCGGAGATGGCCAGCCCTTTAAGTGCATCACTATTTTGATTGAAACAATAAATCAACATTTCTCAAATGAATACAAGACTTTCAGGTTCAAGATCACGTCCTTTAGGCGATCATTGACACACTCCTTCAAATATTTTGGTCACAATGCCATTGACTCGCAAAGGTGCTTTTCTTACAATCCCTCCGAAAGTTCTTATCCATAATACAATGACCATAAGTCGGGAAGACTGAAATGGATATCACATCCGCTCTACTCATCGTTCTGGGGCTTGCCCTCTTCGAATCGATCACCAGTATCGACAACGCCATCATCAACGCCGAGGTCCTGCGGGGCATGCAACCCCGGGCGCGCAGGTGGTTTCTCACCTGGGGGATTCTGATCGCCGTCTTCGTCGTCCGGGGAGTGCTCCCCTGGCTCATCGTCTGGGTGATGACTCCTGGTCTGGGGCCCTGGGATGCCTTCACAGCAAGCCTCACGGGCGATCCGGCGGCGCTGGAGGCTATACAGAAAAGCTCCCCCGTTCTCCTGATGGGAGGAGGGGTCTTTTTCGTTTTCCTGTTCTGCCACTGGATCTTCGTGGAACCGAAGAAGATCGGCCTTCCCGTTGAGCGCATCATCGCCCGCCACGGAGCCTGGTTCTATGCCGTGGTTTCCATTGCGCTCACCCTCATCGTGTGGTTCGCTATGGACGACGACCCCATGCTTGCCTTCGGGGCCGTCGTTGGCTCCACGGCCTTCTTCATCACCCACGGCTTCAAACGCTATGCCGAGGAGCAGGAGGCACGCCTGCTTTCCGGCGAAGCTCACATGTCCGATATCGGGAAGATCCTCTACCTCGAGGTGATCGATCTGACCTTCTCCATCGACGGCGTCGTGGGGGCCTTCGCTTTCACGCTGTCGGTGCCCCTCATTCTTCTTGGAAACGGGATCGGGGCCGTCGTTGTCCGGCAGCTCACGGTTTACGGCGTCGAAAGGATCAAAAAATATGTCTATCTCAAAAACGGTGCCATGTACTCCGTTTTTGTTCTGGGCTGCGTAATGCTCGCCCACGGCTTCGGCCGGCATGTCCCCGAGTGGGTCACACCCCTGGCTACCTTTCTCATCGTCGGCTTCTTCTTTTTCAAGTCCAGATGGCAGGCCCGGCAGGGAGGGGAGTAAACGATAAATCTCTTGCGCAATGCAAAAAGGGGCTGACCGTTTCCGGTCAGCCCCTTTCATTGATTGGACATCTTCCAATCAATTATATGATGCGGGTCAATCCCACTTGTCTTTGCCCTTACCCTTTCCCTGGCCGGGGCCTTCCTTCCAGTCCTTGGATTTTCCGCCCTTTCCATGATCATCGTCATCGTAATAGCGATCGTTACCTTTACCCTTGTCCTTTTTGTCTTCCTTCGCCCCGTGCTTGCCCTTCTTGCCGTACTTGCCGTCGTCCATGGCGTAGCGGTTCTTTTTTCCCTTGGACTCTTTCGCGGCCGTCCAGTCTATGGCCACAAAGTCTTTCCCCTGCCCCCGCATCTTCATGACCCTGTCCTCAGGATAATCGTAGTATTCAGAGACATACCTGAGGTTGACCATGTTGACGATGTCGGCATCTCTCAAGACGATCCTGTTCCACTGTTCCCGGGGATGTTTTTTGTAATAGCCATAGGCCCTTCCGTAGGGGGGGTTTTTCACCACAACGGTTGTGGGGACATAATAAACCTCGGGACCGATTCCGTACCGGACGGAGATGTCCCACCAGTTCATCCCCCCCAGGCGAAGATCCACGATAACACCGGGGGCCACATGGGCCCGTGCGGCGATGAAGAAGACGACGGGAAGATCATTGTAATGAACTCCGCGTTCCCGGACAACGGCGACCTCGCGCTCAGGGACCCTGTAGTAATTGCTGATGCCAAGATAGAACCCCCGTATGCCCTCGCTGCCCATGGATACACCGAGATCCACGTTCTGGGCGTAGGCCGGGACGGAGACGGCAAAGACCAGAAGTATAATGCTCAGAATAGTGAGTCTTTTTCGCATGTTGCCCTCCTGACTACCATATTTCCAGTCGATCTGTCCTTCATACTGGTTCACCGACCGGTTTGGCCAAAATCACTTGATAAATTAGCATAGTCCGTGCCAGGAAGCGCTGGCGGACAATTCTAATCCAGATCCTCCCGCGGTACCCGCTACTTGATTTTATCAAACGCAGGGGCCCCGAATATGTTGACAAACCCTTTCGGCTGGCCGGGAGTTCTCCGCCCGGGCGACAGCGGACAAAAACGCTTTCTTTACAACCGATGGATCAAATTCCGCTTGATAGAAAAAACAGGTCCCCTGTATTTAGGTTTCGAGAAGATGAAGCTCGCCTGATCGTCCGGTCGGCGGGCAAGGGAAAGGGGCTTCGGTTCACGGACCGAAGCCCCTTTTTGTCCACAGCTGTCCTACCTGCACAGATCCTACAGCGTGCCGTTCCTCTTCCTTCTCTCCCGTTCGTCCCTTTCGAGACAGCAGCGCTTGTACTTTTTTCCGCTTCCGCACCAGCAGATGTCGTTGCGGCCTACGTCCGCCTTTTTCTGATCGTTCCTGCCCGAACCAAACAACCGTTCCAGAATCTTCATTCGATCACCATACTCTCCATGTATAAAATGGCACCCTTTACGGGTGCCAAGATGACTCACCGGCCGTATACCATACCGTTCCGTCGCATCAGACGATACTGACGATTTCGATATCGAAAACCAGTACCTTCCCCGCAAGGTAATGGTTGAGATCCATCCTGACGAACTCGTCGTGAATCTCCTGCACGAAAGCGGGAATCATGTTCTGGCCCCCGTCACTCAACTCGACGACCATCCCCACCTCGAGGTCCATCCCTTCCGGGATGTGCTTTTTCCGAAGATCGACAAAGAGGTCTTCTTGCCGCTCCCCATAGGCATCGGCAGGCTGGAGGGTCACCGTCTTTTTTTCACCAACAGCCATCCCCATGACGGCATGGTCGAACCCCTTGATCAACTGCCCTGACCCGACGGTGAAGTCCAGCGGCGATCGTCCCTGCGAGGAGTCGAAAATCTCGCCATTCTCCAGGCGTCCCGTGTAATGCACGCTGATCGCGTCCCCTTCCTTGATTGTTCTTGGCACTGTTCACCTCCCTACCTGATAGCCCTGTCCAATGAAAAATCAAGGCCGCCGAACCCTACGGAGCCCGGCGGCCGTCCCTGCACCACAAAACTTGACTGTCTCGAGCTTATAGCGCCCTCTTGAACAGAATCCTTCGAGGCGATTTGCGGGGCATATTATGACGCCCGCCCGACAAAGTCAAGTGCTGTCCAAGCCCTGTACCCCTCTGAAGAAGATAAACGATTTTTTAATGAACCACATGACCGGATATGTTAGAAAAGAGAAGCAGACAGATCGCCTGCCTCTTCCGCCCGGGTAAAAATGCTTCGAGACATCCAAGATATCACGCAAAGGAGCAGCCCGTCATGAAGCCGAAGGATATTTATCTTCTCCTGAAAAACACGTATGAGGAATGGCGCGACGGTGGGGCGCCGCTAATGGCAGCGGCCCTCGCCTACTTTACCATTTTTTCAGTGGCACCCCTTGTCCTCATCATGATCGCCATAGCAGGGCTTTTCTTCGGTGAAAAGGCCGCGCATGGCGAGCTCGTCGGGGGCATCCAGAGCATGGTGGGTGAGCACGGCGCCCACGTTATCGAGGGCCTGATCAAGAGCTCGGCCAGCAAAAAGGCCGGTATCCTGGCCGCCGCCATCGGATTCGCCACCATGATATTCGGCGCATCGAAATTGTTCGGCGCCCTCCAGGACGCCCTCAACAGCATATGGAAAATCAAGCCCCGAAAGGAAGGGTTCAAGGGCATGATCCGCAAGCGCCTCATTTCCATGGGCGTTGTACTTCTGAGCGGCCTCCTTCTCATCGCCTCGCTTTTCGCGGGGACCGCCCTCACGGCTGTCCGGACCGTGGTCGGGGACATCATCCCCGGGATTGGATACCTTTTCGTCCTGATCAACTTCCTTTTGCCCTTTCTGCTCATGACAACTCTATTTGCCCTCATCTTCAAAATACTGCCCGATGCGAAGGTCGCCTGGGGAGACGTCTGGGTCGGCGCCGCGGCCACATCCTTTTTCTTCGCCATCGGGCAGATGCTCATCAGCTTCTACCTCGGAAGCAAGAACATGGCCTCCACATACGGCGCGGCCGGTTCGCTCGTGGTGCTCATTTTCTGGATCAATCTCGCCGCCCAGATCTTCCTCTACGGGGCCGTGTTTACCCAGGTTTATGCCTGTCGCCACGGCTCGTGCATCGAGCCCCTGGCGGGAGCACAGGGAAGCACTGGTAGCCCGCAGAGCTGATCGAGCATTCGAGCAGCTGCATCCTCCTGGACTAAAAACTGTTTGAAAATCACACAGGCGGGTCATTTTTTTCCGCACGAAGTCGTGTCCGGACCAGCCTGGCCGACAATTTCCGTGTTCCCCCACCTTCAGTAAAAAAGGATAAACCCCGCCGGTGGCAAAACATGGCGGAATTGAATCGTTTTTTTATCAAGGCCGCCTTCATGGTATGTTTATTGCTAATTTGTATAAAGACGAAATCAGTCAGGCGAAAGGGTCCATATCAGGCTTTAAAAACAGTTCGAACGGGCAGGTCTTATGGACGAAAAACCAAAAAAAATCAGGGTATTAGTGATTGATGACAACAAAGATCTCTGCCAGATCCTCAAGGAATACCTGGAGAAGACGGGCCGGTTCGAGGTGCCCTTTTTTACCAGCGCGAAGGCGGGAATCAAATACGCCAAGGCCCGGAAGGCCGATATCATTCTGCTCGATCTCATGATGCCCGAGATGGACGGGACCCAGGCAGCCGAACAGCTGCTCGAAGATCAAAACACGAGCGAAATCCCCATCATCTTCATCACCGCCGCCATCAAGAAAAGCGAGGTCGAGGAAAGGTACGGTTACATCCAGGGACATCCGATCCTGGCCAAGCCCATTCTGCCGGGTCAGATCATCAAGAAAATTGAAAACGTCCTCGGCATTAAAGACGGTTCTCTACCCATCATGTCTGACGGCTATCCCGCCTGAGAGACTTATCAACTCAACAGGTCTGAAGGGTCCTTCGCGACGCTGTCAGACCTGTTTTTTTATGCCCTCCCTGAAAATCACGTGCTCCAGAAATAAAGCAGCAAGGATTCCCACCACAAACCCGTTGCCGATGACCGGCCTCATCATCCCCGGGAAGGCCCGTATCACTTCCGGCGGCAGAAAGGCAATCAACGTCCCCAGAAGGATGGGGAGCCCCAGAACGAGTCCGTCCGTGAATTGATAGCCAGTGGCAGACTCGAAGACCACGGACAGCCCGGCTGCCACCTGGGCACAGAGGATGTAGAGAAACACGCTCCCCACCACGACGGCAGGCACCCGGCCCGCGAAAACGATCATCGCCGGCGAGAAAGAGAGGACCAGAAGCAAGAAAGCCGCCGGCACCAGGGTGTAGCGGGATGCGCATCCCGTTGAAGAAATCACACCGGGGCTCAGGGAAAAATTGACGGGACCAATCACCCCGAGGAACCCCGATACCACGTTGGCAAGTCCCGTCAGGAAGATACCTCTCGTAATCCTCCTCTGCTCATGGCCCGGTTTGAGAAGCTCGTTCACGGACTGGATGGATCCCAGGTCATTGATGGACAGCGCCATGAAGCATATGACAAACGAGATGAGCACCCCCACGTTGAAATCAAGCTCCAGGGTCAGATCACTCAGAAAGCCTGAAAAGAGCGCCGCCCCGGACGCCGCCGCCGGCGCTTCCGGCATGACGGCCAGATGAAGGGCCGTGCCCCCGAGCATGGACCAGATGATCAGGGTGGCCTTCCAAACCCCCTTCAGGCAACGGTGCAGGACAAAGGTTGCCGCGATGAGAGCAAAGGCGAAGATGAGGTTTGCCTGCGACACAGGATGGCCCGGTGTTTTCAGGATCAGGTTCATCGATGTCGGCAGCAGGGTAAAGGCGATGAGTAAAAGCACACAGGCCACCACGCGGGCGGTGAAAAGCCTTCGAAGATAACCGAAAAGACCGGTTGCGCTCAGAAAGGCCAGAAGCACCCCCCCGGCGATGATGGCCGTGTAGACCGTCGCGCGGCCGAATTCCCTGCTGGCGATGATCCCGACAAGGAGGACCGTGGAAGGACCGATGATCAGGGGCAGGCGGTGACCGAGGAACACCTGGAAGATGAGAGCGGCAGCCATGACGAAGGCCATCTTCTGGAGGTATACAATCTGCGCCGCCGGATCACTGGAGTGGATTTCCCCGGCGATTTTCCCGATAATCACAATGACCGGGAAGGCAATGGCAAACCACTGCAACCCCAGGAGCATCATAGCGCCCGCGGGGGGCCGTTCGTCGAGGCCGTATTTCAGCTGTATCAACTGGTCTTCCCCTTTTTCGTCTGCTGTCCGAGGCGCGCGCCTCTCTTTTATTCTTTTAACCCGACGGCAGGACAGGATGCAAATTCTTATTTTGAGGGGGCCCTTACCGCTTCGGAATCCGGAGGAGGCATCTTTTTTTCCTTTGAAAATATCCGTGAAAGGACATATAAGGGTTTGCTATTTTTCAGAGGGCAAAGCACAGGCATAAAGGAGGCGGCACTTGAAATCGGATGAGTCGGGTCAAAAATTATCGATGGCGCTTTTGACCCTCATGGTCTTTATCGGCGCCTTACTCCTCTTCGGGATGGAACCCCTTGTCGGACGGCTCCTGACACCGTATTTCGGCGGCGCGGCCCATGTCTGGCTCACCTGTCTCATGTTCTATCAGGCCATGCTCATGGTCGGCTATCTTTACGCCCACCTGTTGGCCCGGAAGCTGGGCGGGTGGCATCTCGCCCTTCTGCTCCTTCCGCTCGTCAACCTGCCTCTGACGGTCAGGGCGACACCAGACGCCCACGCGCCGCTCCTCCAGGTGCTCGTCATCCTTTTTGTCCACGTGGCCATCCCCTTTGCCGTTCTTTCCACCACCGCTGTCGTGGCCCAGTCCTGGCTGAGCCACTCGTCGCTGGGACGACGGTATGAGCCCTACCCCCTTTACGCAGCCTCCAACGCGGGATCTCTCATCGCGCTTCTCGGCTACACCTTTATCGCCGAGCCTCTCATAGGGGTACGCCTGCAAAGCCACCTGTGGACGGGGGCCTATGTCGTATACGCCGTGATTGTTGCCCTGGTCTGGTTCCATCTCCGCCCCGCGCGAGCCGCCGGCGGCGAAACAACGGCATCAACGGATGAGGCCCCCGCGAAAATAGAAAACAAAATTTACCTGCAGTGGTTGCTCCTCAGCAGCCTCCCCTCGGCCCTCCTTCTCGCGGTGACGAATTACATCGCCCTTGAAATCGGATCCTTCCCTCTCACCTGGATCGCGCCGCTGGCCCTCTACCTGGGAAGCTTTATCGTCACCTTCCGGACCGACGGCGGTATTCCCCGATACCTTGGCAGGTTCTGGCCGGAGCTGCTCTTTCTGTCCTTTTTCCTCTTCATCTGGGAATCCACATCGGCCCTGATCATTCTAGTGCACCTGATAATCTTCTTCCTGATCTGTCTCGTCGCCAACGGGCGCCTCTACGAAATCCGGCCGCCGGCGCGGCACCTGACGAACTATTACCTTGCCATCGCCTTCGGGGGATGGCTGGGCGGGGCGGCTGTCAGTCTCAGCGCGCCCTTCGTCTTCAGGGGCCTTTACGAGTATCCCCTCATCCTCCTCTTTCTCGCCGCCACCTTCTGGTGGTGCCGCGGACCGTCGATGAAACTCGTCGGGAACAGACCTTCCCGGGCGGTCATCGGTGTCCGCCTCGTGGCGGTCATCATCCTTGGCTTTTTCATCGTGAAGGAGGGCATTACCCTTTTGCAGTATCCTGTGGCATACCGGCACCGCAACTTTTACGGAACGTATCGGATCAAGGATCTCCCTTCCATCGACGGGACTCACTATGTCGTGAGAAAATTGATCCACGGCATGACACTGCACGGGGCGCAGCTGCTGCAACCCGAGTGGCGTTCGATGCCTATTTATTATTACTATCTCGGTGGAGGCATTTCGAATATCTACACGACGAAGGCGCCGCCCCGGGACATTGCCGTCCTGGGACTCGGTGCCGGCGCCGTGGCCGCCTATGCGAAAGAGGGTGATCGGGTCACTTATTACGAGATAGACCCCGACAACGAAAAGATCGCCCGCCAGTGGTTTACCTACCTGGAAGAATGCAAAGGGGAGGTCCGCGTTATCGTCGGCGACGGACGGCTGGCCATGCAGGGAGGCAAATCAGAGGGGCGGGATTACGATATCATTCACATGGATGCTTTCACCGGCGATGGAATCCCCACGCACCTCCTGACCCGGGAGGCCATTGAAATATACCTGAGCCGCCTGGCGGAGAGGGGGGTTATACTCTTCCACGTCTCCAACCGGTATTACGAACTCCGTCCGGTGATCAAGACCACAGCCCGGGAACTCGGACTCCATGGCGCGATGAACATCCCTCTGTCTCGTGACAAGCTGGAGACGTACCAGAGCTCCGTCTGGTGCGTGGCCCTGGCAAGAGACCCCAAGGACCTCCAGACCCTGTTGAAGCTCGGCTGGGTTCGGTTAGACAAGGATGACGGGCTGATTAACATGGCGCCCTGGACGGATGATTACATCAACATTCTGGCCCCGCTCAGGGAGAGCATAAAGAATCAATGGGAGAGTTTTCGGATAGAAACGTGGTTTGATCCCCTCAGGGACCTCTTCAAGGACAAAAAGACTTAACCCCGTTGCCGATCTGTGAAAAAATGGGCAGGCGGCACGGGCGATACCGCAGAAGCCCGCAGAGCCTGTCCTGAAATCTGCGATGGGTCCTACCGGCAGAGAATCCGGGTTCATGGAACAGCAAAAAGGCAGTCGCCGATAAAACGACTGCCTATTCATTTCCGGCACGGGACGAAACGGACACACCGGGTCCCGGCCTATGTCTGCTCACAGGCCTACTTCTTTTTCTTGTGGCGCTGAGCCTTCAGGCGCTTTCTGTATTTGTGCTTGGCAATCTTCTTTCTTCGCTTCTTGACAACACTCCCCATCGCTCACCTGTCATGCATCGAGTATTTTCGCTCCCTGAGGGCGAATACTGATAGCATGGAGCGGGGATAGTATCAACCAATTTTTTAACCCCGTTTTTCCGGACCGGTCGCCGCACACCCGAAGATCATTTCCCCCCGGACCTGTCTCCGGGATTGAGCAACCCCCAGAATTTTGAGGCCCGGTAAGAGGACCAGATGTCCCGGTCAAAGGCATAGGCGCCGCTCGCGCCGCCCGCCTCGCCTCCTGTACCGTCGGGATCCACGGAAATGCCGTGACCCATCCCTTCCAGTTTCCACACCTCGACGACACCTTTCCCGTTCCTGTCCTCGTAGACGATGTGACGGCTTCTCTGGACATCCTCATCCGTCGCCGGGTGTGAACCCGCACCGTGAACCTGTCTCCACTGCGAGGCAATCTCGTCGGCATTCAAGGGGGAGACGACGACGTCTGTCGTCCCCTGCCAGATGCTGACGAGGGGATAGGGTCCGGAATATCCCGCATACCCCTCCCTGACCGCATCGAGCTGCTGTTGTTCGCCCAGCGACCTTGAGCCGTTCATGCAGCCGACAGCGGCCATCGCATTGGAGGCGCATCCATAAGCCACCCCTGCCATGGGCGCGCCGCCCGCAAAAACATCGGGATAGACGGCCAGCAGTACATTGGTCATGGCGCCCCCCGCAGACAGGCCGGTCACGAAGACCCGCTTCGGGTCGATGTGGTGGGCGGCGATCATGGCATCCACCATCTGCTTCACGGAAAGAGCCTCGCCGCCGCTCCGGGCCTGATCTCCCGGTCTGAACCAGTTCCAGCATTTAAAGGGGTTGTTTGATATGCCTGTCTCAGGGTAAAGAACGGCGAATCGATGCCGGTCCGCAAGGGCACTCCAGCCTGTTTCACTGCTGTACTTCTTAGCATCCTGGTCACAGCCGTGGAGGGCGACAACGAGCGGCGCGCCCGGTGGAAGCCCGGCCGGTACATATTTATACATCCTGACCTTCCCCGGGTTGGAGCCAAACTCCGTCACCTCTTCGAGATCGCCCTTCCCTCGCCCCCAAAGCAAATAGGCAAGAAGCAGAATCAGAAGCGCCAGGATGAGCAGCCGGGATATTCTATACCTTGGGTTCATCGTGACTGAAGCCCCCGCAATGACATGCGTCCGCACCGCTGCCGATGTCCGTCACCCCCGCTTGACACAAAACAGGCAAGATGCATTTCTCCTCCGTCATGATATAATGCTTTCCACCCCCAGGGTGAGTCATCTCGTGGCAGCCGGCACCGGCTTATCCTTCAAACGAAAGGAGTCTATCCGATGAAAAAGATACGCGTTGACAATAACACCTTCATCCCCATGCCGGTGACGTTGGTGGGCGCCCTTGTCGATGGCAAGCCCAACTTCATGGCCGTCGGTTGGGTGTCCCGGGTGAATGCCGCCCCTCCCTATATTGCCGCGGGCATTTACAAGAGCCACCACACGCCTGCCGGCATCGAACAGAACCGCGCCTTCAGCGTGAACTTCCCGGGAACCGACCAGCTCGTCGAGACCGATTATTGCGGTATCGTCTCCGGCCGAAAGACCGACAAATCAAAGATCTTTGACCTTTTCTATGGGGAGCTGAAGACGGCCCCCATGATCGTTGAGTGCCCGCTATGCCTGGAATGCAGGCTTGTGGACGTCCATGAGCTTCCCACGAACAAACTTTTCATCGGCGAGATCGTCGCCTCGTACACAGAGGAGAGATATCTCACCAACGGTCAACCGGACTACAAAAAAATGAATGCCATGATCCTGACGATGCCGGACAATAAGTACTGGACCATCGGCACGCTCGCCGGTGACGCCTGGAGCTCGGGGAAGAAGATGAAAAAATGATGGTCACCCTTTCTGCAAGCTCGGTGACCGTCGCGCGGGGAATTTTCCGCTGGGTTTTCAGTACCCGTAGATGAGATCCATCCTATTCCTGTACTGCTCCTGCCGCTGGCGACTGATGTTTCCTTGAATCTGCGCCTCCACGTCTTTCCAGCGGTCCTGGAGGTCTCCCAGGTAGACCGCACGGTCCACGCCCGCGGGCACGGGACCCCCTTTTGAGATTCTCACGATTTCATCATTCAGGCGTCCCTGATAGCGCCGGAGCTCGTCGTTGCTCATCATCCTGTAATGCTCGGCGAGTACCCCCTCCTGATAGGTCCGCGACGACTGGCAGGCCATGAGAAGTGCCGGCAGTACAACCAGCAGCAGGATGACGCTTTTTCTATTGGCCAAGGGCCTCCAATCTCCTTTCGATGAAAATTCGAGAACAGATCTATCAAGCTTTTTTTGAGACATGGCTCACGATGTCCTTCAGGGCCGTACCGGGGCCGAAGATCCCGTCAACCCCCATTTCTTTTAATTTCGGTATTTTATCAATGATTCGCGGACCACCGAGAAGCACGGGTATATCCGCGATGCCGGCCTCGCGCATCAGCCGGACGACCTCCGGTACGAGTTCCATATGATTGCCTGAAAGCGTGCTGAGCCCGACGAAGTCAACGTTTTCCTCGACGGCGGCTTTCACGATCGCCTCCGG
>Ga0102851_10002082_pt1 | contig 11900 bp, 10 predicted proteins | sample Mud3Dept3metaG_FD_79558 | JGI IMG/M metagenome (GOLD analysis project Ga0102851, IMG submission 79558) | Freshwater wetland microbial communities from Ohio, USA, analyzing the effect of biotic and abiotic controls - Mud 3 Core 4 Depth 3... | ecosystem: Environmental > Aquatic > Freshwater >... | reverse complement strand
CATACCGTGGTCTGCGACTGCCGCAAGCCGGCCACAGGGCTGATCGATCGCGCAGCAAAGGACCTTGACGTCGATCTCGCGCGTTCCTTCATGGTGGGCGACAAATGGAGCGATGTGGAGCTCGGCCACCGGGCGGGGACCCGTTCCATCCTCGTCCGGAGCGGGTTCGCCCCCGATGATCCGGGCAACAAACGGCCATTGCACGTGGACGATCCCGATTTCACGGCCCATGACCTTGCAGAGGCCGTGGACTGGATCATCGGGCAGGAGGCATCGGACCGGTCATGAGGCTTTCGGCGCGGAAGATCCTGGTCATGCGCTACCGTTTCATCGGTGACACGGTCCTGACGGTCCCGTTCCTCAGGAACCTCCGGGAGGCCTTTCCCGGATCGCGCATCGACCTGATGCTCGAGCCCTTCTCGGGGCAGGTGATAGAAGGCTGTCCCTACGTGGACCGCGTGATCCCGTTCGAGCTGAAGACCATCCATCGGTACAGCGCGGGATCGGAGCGCGGCAAGTTTGCCGGGAATCTGCACTATTGGAATATCATCAGGAAGGAAGGCTATGACGCGGCATTCGTGCTGAAGCGCTCTCTTTCGAGCGCGCTCCTGGTCAGGGCGGCGCGCGTCCCGCGCAGGATCGGGTTCGCGACCGAGGGGCGGCGGCTTCTCCTCACCGACCCGGTGCCCTACCGTCACGACCAGCACGAGGTGGAGAACTTCCTCGACTGCCTGCGGGCTCTGGACATCCCGGTGCGGTCGACACATCTTGAGCTATGGCCTGCTCCGGACCACGACCGGAAAGCGAACGAACTGTTCGCGAAGGCCGGCTGGAGGACTGGCGACCTGAAGGTGATCGTCCATGCGGCTGCGAGCCTCCCCGCGAAGCAGTGGCCCCTCGACCGGTTCGCGGAGGTCCTGCGGTCGCTCCGGGACAACCAGGGAGCCCGCTTCGTCTACACGGGTGCGAAGGCCGACGCGGGCCTGTACGAGGAGATCGAGCGGCTCGGGCCGTTCGGCGGCCTGAACCTGTGCGGCGTCACGACGGTGCGGGAGAACATCGCGGTGTATCGGGCCTGCGACCTCTTCTTCGGGGTCGACTCCGGTCCCATGCATATGGCCGCTGCGGTCGGGACGCCGGTGGTCGCGCTCTTCGGCCCCACCGATGAACGCAAATGGGGCCCCTGGGGCGAAGGACACGTGGTGATCTCCCGGAGGCTTCCGTGCTATCCCTGCAAGCCGCACCTGTGCCGCGACCACCAGTGCATGGAGCAGATCACCGCCGCGGAAGCGCTGGCCGCGGTCGGACAAAAGCTGACGGCGATCGCTCAAAAGGAACTTCACGATTGACATGAACCCACGCCTATCGGTAGCGATCATCACCCTGAACGAAGAGGCCAATATCCGCCGCACCCTGGAGAGCATCCGGTGGGCTGACGAGATCATCGTGCTCGACTCGGGGAGCACGGACCGGACCGTGAGCATCTGCCGGGAGTTCACCGACCTCGTGTTCCAACAGGACTGGCTCGGCTACGGGAAGCAGAAGAACGCCGCGATTGATCGGGCAGGCGGCGACTGGGTCCTGAGCCTCGATGCCGACGAACCGATCGAGCCTGCGCTCGCCGACGAGATACGAGCGATCATGGCATCCCCGGACGCTCGCGACGGCTACCGGATCCCGAGAAAGACCTTTTTTCTCGGCAGGTGGGTGAGACACGGAGGCTGGTATCCGGACTACAACCTGAGGCTGTTCAGGAAGGGGAAGGGCCGTTTCAGTGAGCGCGTCGTTCACGAGTCGGTGACGGTGGACGGCACGATCGGCGCAACGCGCCATGCCATCCTGCACTATGCGTACCCGGACCTGTCGTCCTACCTCGCATCGATCAACCGCTATTCCAGCCTTGCCGTTGAGGTTATGGCGCAGCGGGGCATCCCCGCCCGCAAGACCTCCTGGGTCACCATCGTGTTCAGGCCGGTTGCGACCTTCCTCCTGAAGTATGTCTTCCGTCTTGGTTTCCTCGACGGCAAACAGGGCCTCCTGATAAATCTGTTCCATTCCTGGTATGTCTTTGCCAAGTACGCGAAGGCGTGGGAGCGCACGCAGAGACGCGCCGCTGCGGGCAACAGAGGGAGAAATGATCTCTTTCTATGAAGACATCAGCCATTATCGCCACCTATAACCGGCCCCGTCATCTGCGGCTCTGCCTGAAGAGCCTCGCCGCATCAAGCGTTCTGCCCGCAGAGGTTCTCATCGCGGACGATGGGAGCACATCGGAAACGGCCGATGCCGTTCTTGAAATGCAGAGATCGCTCGCGCATGCATTCCCCATCGTGCATGTCAGACAGGACCATATGGGATGCAGAAAACAGAAGATCGTAAACGAAGCGGTACGTCGGTCAACCGGCGATTACTTGTTTTTCACTGATGGTGATTGCATGGTGCACCAGCATTGCCTGAGGGAACATCTCGAACGAAGCGATCCGCGCGCCATTCTTGCAGGACAGCGCGTCCAGATAGGAAAAGAGATGACCGCGATACATCTTGATACCGGGGCCGTCGTGAATAGGCTCACCGGTGAGCTGCTGGTCGATTTCATAACGCATCGATCACACCATGCCCAGGAAGCATTCGTGATTCGCAATAATATCCTCAGAAAGCTGTTTCGAAAGGATCGTATAAAACCCGCGACCTCGGTGATCGGCTGCAATTGCAGCTTGTACAAAAGGTTGTTTGTGGCTATCAATGGCTACGATGAGGAATTCCAGGGATTCGGCGAGGAGGATGCCGATCTCGGCATTCGGGTGATCAATCAGGGCGGGTTCATCCGGTCGGTCAGGAACCTGGCGATCGTTTACCACCTCTATCACCTGGAGACATGGAGCTTCGGTTCCGCTCAGTTCAACTTCAACGCATCGATCAAGAAAAGAAGGATTGAGAACAGGGAAGCTGTATGTAAAAATGGTATCAACAGGCTTCCGTGAGAACCGGTTCTTCCCGATCCTCACCCGCGTCGGATGGACGCTGTCCCGCAACGGTTCAGCGTTCTTACGGCAAGCTGGATGCACATCCCGTCCGTTCAGGCCCGATCCAGTAACGTAAGGGCCCTTAAAGGATTGGATTTGTCGCAGGGAGGACCGGAGTACAGCGGTCCTGCTTATTACGTAAGACGTTTCCGCCAAACCTGCAAAAACGCCGATCGTTAACGTACAAGCGGCAGGAGGTGAGTACGGTTGCCCTTTTATGAAGATCGCATTTGCTCACATGTTCACCCTCCGTACGCCGCGCGGTATTGAACGCTATATCATCAATATGGCGAACGCCTTGAGCCGCAGGGGAGAGGACGTGACCATCATCGCAGGCCGCTGCCCGCAATCACCGACACGGGCATGGATCGATGATCGGATCACGATACACGAGATCGCCCATCACAACTGGCACAAGCTCAGCTTTGTCCCGTCGTTCCTGATGGACTTTCTTGCGAATGACTATGATGTCCTCAACCTCGCCCTCGCACGGGGTGAAGGATATGCCGCCGGTCTGGCGCACAAGATCAAGGACATCCGCTATAACGTCATTTTTCATTACCCCTATGAGAACCACGAAAAACACTTTCATGCCTTTAAACGGTTCGGGACCGCCGCAGATGCAGATGGCATGATCGCGGTGAGCAGCTATGTGGCTCGCGGGGTCCGGGAATGCTTCGGACGGGACGCTCAGGTAGTCCCGAACGGCGTCGATCCCGAGCTCTTCCTTCCCGACAACGGGAAGCGAGCGCAGCTCCGCGGTCAGCTGCAGATCCCTGATGATGCGCCGGTCCTGCTGACCGTCTCTGCCTTGCAGGGCAGAAAGGGCATCCATAAGGTGTTGCGCGCCATAGGCGTGCTGAAGCTGACGCATCCCGATGTGCGATATATGGTCGTCGGCGACGGCAATGAAAAAGACCGGGCTGCTTTCTTTACGCAGATACGATCCCTGGGGCTCGAGTCCTCTGTCCTGTTCTTCGGCAATCAGAGCGATGTTACCCCCTATTACAATGCCGCAGACCTCTTTGTTTTTCTGCCGGAGTATGAGGCCTTCGGGATCGTTGCACTGGAGGCGATGGCCGCCGAACTCCCGGTTGTGGCTTCTCAGGGCAACGCCTTCCCGGAAATCCTGTCTCAGGGAGGCGGGATCATGGTGGACCCGAATGATCCTGAGTCCGTCTCTGAAACCATCGCCTCCCTGTTGAACGATCGGGAGCGGATGATGCGCATAGGATGGGAGGGGAGACGATCGGTAGTGAACAGATTCACCTGGGATGCCGTCGCTTCGCAGCTCATCGGGATATTTAGACAGCAGACGCACCTCTGAGAACGGATAGGAGATGAAGGGAACCTACCATGAAGGCACAGATATCAGCCGTCATCATCACGTTCAACGAAGAAGCCAGGATCGAACGCTGCCTGCGGAGCCTGGACTGGGTCGACGAAATCATCGTGGTCGACTCCTTCAGTACGGACCGCACCGTTGAACTCTGCAGGCGCTATACCGACAAGGTGTACCAGCACCCGTGGCCCAACAGCTATGCCCGCCAACGGACAATCGCCAGCCAGTACGCCGCTCATGAATGGCACCTGTCGCTCGACGCCGACGAAGTGGTGACCAAGGCGCTTCGCGACGAGATCATCGAGGCCGTGAACGCCTCGCGGGACATCGCAGCATTCAGGATCCCGCGGCGCGAGTACTTTGCGGGCAAATGGATCAAGGCGGGAGGCTGGTATCCCCAGTATAAGACGATCCTGTTCCGTAGGTCGTCGGGCGCATGGGAAAAACCCATTCATGAAGAGTTCATCGTGCAGGGCAAACAAAGCCCCTTGAAGAACCCCATCCTGCATGACGGCTACGGCGATTTCAAACTCTTCATGCAGAAGTTCAACCATTACAGCTCCCTGGAGGCGGAGCGGAACTTCACCACTCACCATCCCCGGAGCGTTAACCTTTGGAAGGCGCTGTTCAAGCCCCTCGAGCGGTTCTACGGGAGATTTATCAGGCATCGAGGTTACAGGGACGGCATTCATGGTTTCTACATGGCAGCGGTGATCGCGATAAACTATTTTCTGACAGAAATGAAGGTGTATGAGCTTATCTGCCAGGAAGAAGGAAAGAGGGACTGGGATGTCGAGTATCGCCGATCCGCGGTCGGCGCCGATGCAGAGGGAAAATAGCTCTACGCTTGAGCACTCCGTTCGTTCTGGGTATGACCACCGTTGAACCAATGGATGATCGATAAGGTCTGGTTGTAATTCCAATCGGAAAAAGTACAGGAGATGCATAATATGCAGAACAGGGAATACGGTGAGATGGTCGACGCTTCGCTGCGAAGCCGGATTGCTCACTTCTCATATCACGCGCTTCCTTACGCGCTCGGGCTGTTTATTCTCACTACTCCTTTCTCGAAGATCACTGCAAGCGTTGCAAGCTCAATCTGCATCATCTTCTTTGTTCTGCACCGATTCCTTGCACGGGAGCGCCGGTGGGTCGGGAGAGCAGGAACCTACTATGGAATCATCGTTGCCTACTGTGCGGTATTTACTCTTGGCGTCATCTACTCGCCAGACCGCGCCAACGGGGTACATGAAGCGTGGAGACAGATAACGAGGCTCATGACCCCGATCATCCTGATCGAGGCTGTGTCACGTGAGCACCTTGCGAAAAGGTATCTCTATGCCTTCGTGGCAGGTGGGGCCATCCTCTCGGGTATCGGCATATTCGAAGCGATCTTCCTTCATGCGTTTCGTCCGCCCACGATGTGGCATCCTGTGCATAGTGCGAACATCCTACTTCTCTGCTTTACTTCTGCCCTCGTCCTGGTCGTTAGTCAGCCGAACTGCCGTATTTACAGCCTTTTCTCCGCGATCCTGATCCTGGCGGGGATCTATGTGACAGGTACGCGCGGTGTTTGGATAGCCGTGGTTGCGGTGCTCTTTTCCCTGCCATTCCTGCTTCCCCGGCTCACCATGCGGAACAAATTATCCTTGGCTGGAGCCGTACTTCTCTTCGTTGCCATTTTTACACAGACGCCCTATTTCCATGAACGCGCGAAAGAGGCGCTCTCCGATATCAAAGTCTATCAGGAACAAGGTCAGTCTAATCCGACCACTTCAGTAGCCGAGCGGTTCGATATGTGGAAGGCGAGCTACTACATGTTCCTGAAGCGGCCGGTGTTCGGTATAGGGACGGGAGCATGGCGAAAGGGGCTTGAAGAGGTCATCGAGGCAGGACAGGTGCCGAGAACCCTGATCAAATACGGCAACCCTCACAATATGTTCATCGAGGCACTGACCACACGAGGCATTGTTGGTCTGGCCGCTCTTTGCGCTCTTCTAGGCTATCCGGCGTTTCTCGCCCTGAGGGGGCGCATCCCTTCTGCCCAAGCACCATACGCCGTCCTGATACTTACGGCGTCCATAGGCTTTGCCGTAGGGGGGTTAACGGACACGCTGGTGATCATACGAGGCGTGTTCACATCGTACCTGATCGTGATCGGGCTGTCGCTCGCAGTCCTCTTCAGGCCGGCGGTCTCTGCACAGAACAGTATACCATCAGCCTAACGGTTGCATTTGCCTTCGCTGCCCGCACGTTGTCTGAACAAGCGTGGAGACTGAAAATAAAGTGCATCTGCATCCCTAAACATGTTGATAATACGCATACATTATTGACACTGTCGACCGCTTGATGGTATAGTTAATTTCAAATTTTACCGAATAAAAGGGAATAATACATGAAAAAAGCATTTATCACCGGCATCACCGGCCAGGATGGGTCCTATCTCGCCGAACTGCTCCTGTCAAAGGGATATGAAGTCCACGGCCTGATTCGTCGTGCGAGCACCTTCAACACCGGGAGGCTCGATCACATTTACGCCGATCCCCACACCAAAGGTGCACACCTGTTCCTCCATTACGGCGATCTGTCCGACGCGGGACCGCTCACCAGCATCATCTACAACATCAAGCCCGACGAGGTGTACAATCTTGCGGCCCAGAGCCATGTTCGGGTGAGCTTCGACATGCCGGAGTATACGGGCGACATCACGGCCCTTGGCACCACGAGGCTCCTGGAAAGCATCCACCGAAGCGGCATCAAGACGAAATTCTACCAGGCCTCGTCGTCCGAGATGTTCGGGGCCGCGTCGCCTCCCCAGAACGAGGGGACGGTCTTTTATCCCCGCAGTCCTTATGCCGCGGCCAAGGTGTACTCCTACTGGATCACGATCAATTACCGGGAAGGATACAAGCTCTTCGCGTGCAACGGGATCCTGTTCAATCATGAATCTCCCAGGCGCGGCGAGACCTTCGTGACCCGGAAGATCACCCGTGCGGTAGCTGCTATCATCGCCGGCAGGCAGGAGAAACTCTATCTCGGCAACCTTGATGCGAAGCGCGACTGGGGCTTCGCGCCGGAGTACGTGGAATGCCAGTGGCGCATGCTGCAGCAGGACAGGCCCGAGGATTTCGTGATCGGGACCGGAGAAAGCCATACAGTCAGGGAATTCGTCGAGTCCGCCTTTCATTACGTCGGGGTCGAGATCGAATGGAAAGGCGACGGACCAGCACAAAAGGGGGTGGTCCGGTCGGCGATCGGACCGCTGAGCGCGGCCTTCAAGCCGGGGACGGTCCTGGTCGTTATCGACCCCCGGTATTTCCGCCCCACAGAAGTGGATTTCCTGCTCGCAGACGCCGCCAAGGCCAAAAAGGTGCTGGGCTGGGAACCCAGGATCACCTTCCGGGAACTGGTCAGGATCATGGTCGACGCCGATCTGGAAATGGCGTGCATCACGCCGCCGGGCGAGGGTGAGAAGATCCTGCGGGACAAGAACATTCTGTGGACGAAGAATAAGCAGATTTAGAACGGATCAATGGATAAGAATGCAAAGATCTACATTGCCGGCCACAGGGGTCTTGTCGGCTCCGCGCTCTTTCGAAAGCTCCGGCAGCTGGGATACGGAAACCTTATCGTAAGGACCAGCAAAGAGCTGGATCTGAGGCGGCAGTCCGACGTCGATGCCTTTTTTGAACGGGAACGCCCCGAATATGTCTTCCTTGCGGCCGCGAAGGTCGGCGGCATCCTGGCGAACAGCACCTACAAGGCGGAGTTCATCTACGACAACACCATGATCACGACGAACGTGGTCCATGCGTCGTACCGGTCAGGGGTCAAAAAACTGCTGAATCTCGGCTCATCATGCATCTATCCCAAGCACGCGCCCCAGCCGATGAAAGAGGAGTACCTGCTGACCGGCCTGCTTGAGCCGACGAACGAGCCCTATGCCGTCGCGAAGATAGCCGCCATCAAGCTGTGCCGCTATTACAACGAGCAATACGGCACGAACTTCCTCTCGGTCATGCCGACGAACGTCTACGGCCCGAACGACAACTACGACCTGGAGACGTCCCATGTACTGCCGGCGCTTGTCAGGAAATTTCATGAGGCAAAGCTTACTAAGCAAAAAGTTGTTACCATTTGGGGAACCGGAGAGCCTTATAGAGAGTTCCTTTATGTTGATGATCTGGCAGATGCCTGCCTATTCCTGACGGAGAAATTTGACTACAAGGATATCGGTGAATTTATCAATATCGGGACAGGATCGGAAGTCAAAATAAAAGATCTTGCAGCAATAGTCAAAGACATTGTGGGTTTTGATGGAGGAATTAATCACGACATCACAAAACCTGATGGAACACCGAAAAAACTACTTGATATTTCGAGAATAAGAGCCCTTGGTTGGGAAGCGAAAACGACGCTGGAAGACGGGATAAGAAGAACTTACGATAGCTATTTAAGGATTCTCAATTGAGTAAATTAGCATTCTTTATTTGAGGGTAAAAAATCGGGCAGTGTCAACAGTTCCATGAAAAAGTGATCAAGATATAACCGCAGAGGTCGCAGAAGTAACGCTCCCAAGTGAGCCGTCAAATGCTACCCTCTGGAGTGCTCGGTTTGAACGAGATCGAACAGTTTAGGATAAGGTATGAAGGTCATATACGATATTTCTGTATTGGGAAATGGCTATTATCATCATAGCGCACGAACCGGAGTATTTAGAGTAATTGAAAATCTGGCTATAGCTTTAAAAAGGTCCGAGTCACTTGATTTATCGTTTTGTGCGCACAACACATTCTTGCAGTTAATCCAGACTGTGAAATATCTTGAATCAAGCCCCGATCTGGGGAATGTCGAATTATATGATTCCGATAATAATATACATAATTTGATCATCGCCAGATTGCGCCATCTATACCCAAAACCAGTTGCAATGGAGTCACCAACGTTTTTTCATAAGGTGTTTAACTTTTATTTAGAGGTATTAATTAAGTCATTTAAACTCTCATTTATTAATATTGACGCGAAGACGCTGATCAATACTGACATTTTCCATTCAACATTTTACGCTCTGCCGAGGGATTGGAAGAACGCACGAACAGTAAAAAGATTTATATCGATATATGATTTAATCCCCATTCTTTATCCTCAGTATATGAAATTTATTAAGTCAAATTGGCTGCGGAACGTTGTAAAAAGCATACAACCTGACGATTGGGTAATTTCCATTTCGCATGCTACGAAAAATGATCTTTGCAATTATGCAGACATTGATCCCAAGAAGATATTTGTTACTCATCCCGCAGCGTCAGACATGTTTTATTATTGTTCTGACGAAAAACAAATTGCAAATGCAAGAAAACAGTATAGAATACCGGACGGTCCGTATGTGTTGAGTTTAAGCACTCTAGAACCGCGAAAAAATATAGATCACACGATCCGCTGCTTTGCACGCATGGTTCAAGAACAACATATTGGTGATTTAAATCTCGTTCTCGTAGGCACTATGGGGTGGGATTTCAACAAAATATTCGAAGAGATTTCAAACTATTCGCCAATGAGAGACCATATTATTTTAACAGGATACGTTGCAGACAGGGATTTAGCAGCGATATACAGCGGTGCATCTATGTTTGTCTATCCTTCATTCTATGAAGGATTTGGTTTGCCCCCTCTGGAAGCCATGCAGTGTGGGGTACCAGTCATTACATCCAATACGTCATCGCTACCGGAAGTTGTTGGAGACGCGGGCATCAGAGTCGACCCCTCAGATTCAGATGCACTATGCCAGAGTATGTATAAACTTTACATGACCCCCTCTCTGCGAGCTGAAATGTCTTTGAAATCACTTGAGCGTGCGAAGCTTTTCAGTTGGGACAAATGCGCACAAGATACAATCAGTGCATATGAAACGGCACTAAGGAACTGACCATTTTTGAAGAAAGCTTTAACCACTTCATATCCCCTTCGCGGCGATTCATGATCATACAGGATGCCTTTTGATGCGAACATTCCATACTGTTGACAGTGGTTTTTAAAAGATAGCAGCCTGCAGGCTTTAAAATACCATAAACGGACCGAGGGTTGAACGGTGTGGACTCATCCTGGGGTGGACCTGGATTATAGGCCTGCTGAGAGAATTCAGCTTTGCGGTAATGCCAAAAAGACTATATCTCTCCTCAATTGGAAAAGAACTGAATCATTGAGGGAGATGATCGACAGTGAGATGACATTCTATAGATCATGATCATTATTTCTTTCAAGGTGAAGGATGATAATCGGACTTAATGTAATTGGATTTAGAGCGGGCGCATGGGGCGGAGTTGAAACTTATTTTAAAAATATTTTCCATTATTTGCAACGTATCGATAAAACAAATAAGTATTTATTACTTTGTGATAGAAATAATAGCACTGAATTTCCTATTACCAATCACGCGTTTATGCTCCAGCAGTATGATTTAGCCAGGCCATCTTTGCCCTGGTTTGCACGTGCAGTCCTGAGAAGGGCTCTCGGCATTGATCTACTGAAACCTGTATTGAATGGTTTGAAGCTCGATGTTATTCATCACCCCTTTACCGTCCTGAATCCGAGGGGATTAAATACCCCATCGGTATTGACTTTTTGGGACATGCAGCAGGAATTCTATCCGCAGTTTTTTTCGTCTTTTGAATTACATTTGAGAAAAAAGACATATGAGCCGTCCGCCAAAGAAGCAACGAGAATTATTGTCAGTTCCGAATTTACAAAGCAGTGTTTAGTCGAGCGTTATAAGATACTTAGTGAAAAGATCGACGTCATATATATTGGATATGGACCTGAATACGGCGTCATCGACGATTTTGACGCACTACGAAAGGTAAAGTCAAAATATAATCTTACACGGCCTTTTCTGTATTTTCCTGCTGCTACCTGGCCTCACAAAAATCACAAGACGCTTTTATCCGCGCTGAAACTACTGAAAGATAAGCACTCGTTTGATGGATTGCTTGTGCTTACAGGTATAGCGAAGAAAGCACAAAATGAAATTTTGGAAGAGATTGCTCGGCTCGGGCTAACTGAAATGGTCAGGATTCTTGGCTACCTTTCTTATGATGAACTTCCTTATTTATATAATTTGGCCAGAATGATGGTATTCCCGTCTCTTTTTGAGGGTTTCGGGATCCCCTTGGTGGAAGCCATGGCGTGCGGCTGTCCGGTCCTCTGTTCTAATGTAACGTCTATTCCTGAAGTTGTTGGGAATGCAGGTGTGATGTTTGATCCACTATCTTCTGAAGATATGGCGCAAAAGATCTGGGCTGTCTGGAATGATGACAGGAGACTTGCAGAACTAAGAGCTTTAGGAACAGAACAAGTGAAAAAGTTCAACTGGGAAGAAACTGCAAGGAAAACAGTGGGGGTTTATGAAAAAGTCTCCGCAGGATAACTCGTATTGATTACTGAAGTTCGGCATGATAAACAGTTGTGATAGAAATGATGATTACAGAGACATGAAGACTCAAATGAAAATAGATAAAGTCATGGTTTATGTTCCGGAT
>Ga0102851_10002080_pt1 | contig 11904 bp, 10 predicted proteins | sample Mud3Dept3metaG_FD_79558 | JGI IMG/M metagenome (GOLD analysis project Ga0102851, IMG submission 79558) | Freshwater wetland microbial communities from Ohio, USA, analyzing the effect of biotic and abiotic controls - Mud 3 Core 4 Depth 3... | ecosystem: Environmental > Aquatic > Freshwater >... | reverse complement strand
TGGGGAGAATAGCTTTTGTGATACTCAGAGACTCAATTGTAGTTGATAAGTACCAGTCAGAACTTTCGTAGTCATAAATATAGGTTCTATCTGGATAAGAGGCAACTAAAGTAGTATTATTAAGTGCTAAACTGACTGCTTCGGAGGTTTCTTGAGTTCCACAACCCAAAATCTTTGTTAAAGTCCAAGTAGTTCCTGATCTGGTGAAGACCTTCACTCCGGTTTCGTATGTAAAAGCACAAATTGAACCTGCTGTAGCACCAAACTTACTTATAGCGACCCTAGCTCCATTAGTAGCCGCTAAACTGTAAGCTTGTAGTTCCTGTTCAAGTGATCCATTGTTGTAAACCTCTACTAAACCTCCTCTGTCTCCAAAAATCGTTCTTGTTCCTGAAATATCACCAGATCCAGGATAAAGCAATGTAGCATAGCGTGTCCAGGTAGTTCCAGACCTTGAGTAGGTGTCCCAGGTCCACGGTGTTGAAACGTCGTAGGTTGCCATTAGAATCTGACTTCCATCTTCGTTGATCCTCACAAAACGACCACACTCATTTTCGAAGGTCTGCAAAGACCCGAAAATTGCTTGTTGCTTTTGCCAGGTAGAACCTACTTTAGTATAGACTATTCCACCTCCTCCTAGTGTGTCGAAATCGGGTCCAGAACCTACTAGATAGTTTGCTTCTCTAGCCACAGCGACATCATAACCCATTTGACCGATTGTGGCTTCATCTGAAACCAACGTCTGAGTTGATGTTGCGGATATATCGTTTATTTCCTGGTTTACAGTGGTTGTAAGTCCTGTTCCTACTCCTGCTGTGTAGCCCTGTATGTTTAAAGTCTTTCCAGGTTCTGGTTTTAGAGTTATCACTGGATTACTAGTTCTACTCTTGAAGACAATAGTTTCACCTTCAATGTAATTAGTAGACATTATTTACTAAGGTGAAAGATTTTTTGAATGGGTAGTTGGTTGTTTGGTCAAAAACAACAACAAGAACTTCTTGGGTCATCGACCAAGAAACATAGTAAAACATTATGACCTGGTTGACCTTTCTTTCGTGGAACCCAGACTGGTCCGGGAGCTGTGAAGTATCTAGGTATACTAATATTCCTATTAACCTTTGTTATACCATTTGTGTCATAGGCCCATAGTTGAAAAGAGGTAGTCTGGCCCATAATTATTCTTTCAATAAATAAAGAAAATGTCTACGACCACCATTAAGGGAGATAACATTATTTTTGACACACCTAGTTCTAATACAGTTATTACTCTCAAACCAGCTGCAGGTAAAACATTAAGTGTTCAAGCAAGTTTAACTGGTTCTTCTCTGGATGGAAGTGCTTTAGCCTCCGGCAAAATACTTGTTGGTGGGCCTGATGGAACCGCTGATCCTGTTAATATGTCTGGTGATGCTACTATCTCCAACACAGGGGTTTTAACTTTACAAACCGTAAATTCCAACACCGGCCAAAGTACTATGATACACAAAGTCACTACAAATGCTAAAGGTTTAGTGACTGCCGTTAATGAATACGTAGATACAAACGCCGATTTCATTGGGTTTAGTACTTCAGGACACGCCAATGCCTACCTGTTTTCTAACGACGTAACTTCGACTGGTGGAGGGGTTATGAACCTTAAAACAGTCACTACAGCTTTGACTAACATTCCACTGGCAAAAGTATCCTGCGATGCCAAGGGAAGAATCACTTCATTGTCAAGTACACCACTTGCCACAGATAATATTTGTGTTGGGAATGGAACTAGTGTTGCAACGGCTGTTCCTGTGTCTGGAGATGCCACTTTAGACTCATCTGGGGCACTGACTTTAGCTACAGTCAACTCGGCGCCTGGAGCGACATCTTTGTCTAGTGTGACTACCAACGACAAAGGTCTAGTAACCGATAATTCATCGGCAACCCTCACGTCAGGTAAGTTTTGGATGGGCAACGGGTCTAATGTGCCTACGGAGACAACAAACCTACCAGTTACTAATTTAAATAGTGGCACAGGAGCCTCGAGTAGTACTTTTTGGCGTGGAGACGGTACTTGGGCTTCTGGAGTTACTGGAATTAGTACTATAAATGCTACCCACGGCCTATCTGCCGATACAGTGGGTGCTACTTCAACTATTGGGTTTACGGAATCGGTTCAGGTACCTGTCAGTTACCTTGTAGTTGCTGGTGGTGGTTGCGGAGGTAGATCGGCTCTAGGAGGTTACTTTGGAGGTGGTGGTGCTGGTGGTTTAATCAACTCAAGTCAAGGAGTTTCTGGACTAAGCAATGTTACTATAACAGCTACGGTAGGTGCTGGAGGGGTTTATAATGATGCGAAGTCTGGTTATGGTGGTGATAGTGTGTTGTCGGGTACTGGATTTACAACAGTTACAGCTGTGGGTGGTGGTAGAGGTATGGACGGCCTGGCAGGTAGTACTGGAATAGGAGGTTCTGGAGGTGGTGCTCAGGGAGCCGCAGGAGGTCCTTACCCTGGTTCCGCAGGTACAGCTGGTCAAGGAAATGCTGGTGGAGGTGGTTCAGTAGGTGGTTCGGGCTATGGAGGTGGTGGAGGAGGTGCTGGTTCAGTTGGTAGTGATGGAACTCCTACTGTGGCAGGTGATGGAGGTACTGGATCTACTATTTTCTTTGGTGGAGGGTTTGTTACCTATGCAGCAGGAGGAGGAGCTTGTCACGACACTGGCTCAGGTGGTCTTGGTGGGTCTAGTATTGGTGGAAATGGTGGAAACAACACAGTAGCACCTACAAATGGTGCTGCCAATACTGGTTCAGGTGGTGGTGCAGGTTTCCAAGCAGGTCAATCTGGTAATGGTGGTTCTGGTGTTATTCAAGTACTTGTTCCTACGGTTTATTACAGGGGAAGCACTGGTGGTGTGACCGTTACAACATTTGGTACAGCTACTATTTGTAAGTTTACCAGTTCAGGAACGGTAACTGTCGGCTTTCCCGATTCTGGAGTACTGATTCCCAATAACTTGAATGTAACAGGCAAAACCCTAATTGCAGACATCACTTCATCAACAACACCAACTACGGGAGCATTGGTGGTTAGTGGAGGAGTGGGAATAAGTGGACAGGTTAATACGGGATTTACCACTGACTCAAGTGCTTCAACCAATGGAGCTGTAGTCATAGCAGGTGGTGTTGGTATAGCCAAGAATCTATATGTGGGAGCAAACTTAAACGCCACAGGAAACCTGAACGTCACAGGTTATACTAAGAATCCAGGTAGAGGTTATGGGTATATAACTGGAGCTTCAGGTCAATCACTCAATAATAACTGGGAAGTAGAACTTGGTTCATATTGGAATGGTACAGCGACAACTAATGGTGGTGTGACGTACTCATCAGGTAGATTTACAGTACCGCGTGCTGGACTCTACCTTGTTACAGCTTCAGTAAGTATTCAAGCTAATACGTCTGGTCAACGCTTAGCCCATTTTATGGTCAACGCGACTCTAACTCCCCGCTGGGGATATTGTTGTGTAGCACCATCTCTTGCGAATGGAACTGGTTTGAGTACTTCGACTATACTAAATTTAGCAGCATCAAATACGGTGTCAATTAATGTTTTACAAGGTTCAGGTACAACTCTCACTATGGACACAGCTCAGACTGGTTACTTCACTATTCTAGAACTAACTTAAATGTTTGGTACTATAAACAATTGGCAATGGTTCACTTCATTGGCGCTATTGCAGCCCAAGCAGCTCAAAGTGGAGCGCAGAACCCCGCTCATTGGACCTATTTACACGGCATTTTAACTGGTTTAGGCTACCTAGTAGTCAATTTCTTCTTATACCTTCGCGGGCACAGAGCCCAACAAAGAATTGATCCTCAACACACAGCTCAAGACGATGTCGAGGAGTGTGTTCAAAGTCATATCAGACGTAATGGACCTGCGGATCCTTTTTAGAACTTACGTTTAGTCAAAAAGGTCCTTGAACTGTTCAAGTACCTTGGCTTTTTCTTTCTCAAATTTAGCATCGGCTTTAACTTTAGTTTTGTAAGGTCCTCTTCTATATGCTGGGGCATCGTTTTGCCTCATATAAATTCTATTATAGGCTGTCTTCTTATCCTTTCTCAATATTTCCAAGTCTTTCTTTAGTACTTGTATTTGGCGAAGAACTTCATCAATTTTATTAGAATATTCTATCATCTCAGGATGCTCGAGAATGGGCAGTTCATTGTTGTTTGTTTCTTCCATTTTTTTAAACCTTTGATAATAGCTAAGAAATTTACTTTTGAAAATAAACGAAAATTTAAAAAATATTTCAACCTAGACCAAAGAAGTCATCACCATCGTCGTAGTCATCATTATCCTGTTCTAGAGATGCTTCATTCTCGTCTTCTTCACTAGGATCCAGAAACATGCAGACGTCGTCTTCGTAGATGTCAATATCGAAGATTTCATTTAATCCCTGGTAAAGAGCAATGAAATCATCATTTATCTCGAAGCGCGACTGTTTTTTATTCCACTGGACTACAGAATAATTTAAGTATGAGTTGATGGCTCCCTTGGCTAGAAATACGTCAGATTTACCCCCTAAGGCAAGGAAAGAGAAATTCTGATCAAGGTATCGTCTTGTTTCTGGCCGAAGTTTAATGTTAAAGTGAGCAGTTGAATTTAGTACGTAGTTTATAATCTCCTCACACCACTGAGGTTTCACATCTTGCCTCATATAGTTATATAAAGTCTTTACAATCCCTCTCATTGGCCAGTAATATCTGAAAACGCTTTCATCTAGGTCACCTCTAAACATACGTTTAAACTGATATTTTGCAATGCGCAATACGTCTTCAACACTCTCGGCATCGAAACAACAAAGTCTTTCGTAGACTTCTGGATCTTCAATATCAGGAATTGAGTCCCAATCATACACAGTATCTGGCCCGATCAAATTTTTGTACTTATTTGGAAGTCTTGCAAATTTCTCTGTTGTGGTTTGAAATACCATATGATTTTTACTGAACATTGTTTGAATTGTAGTTCTGTTTCGGCCTTTGTACTCATTAAAAACATTATCCGCTAAGTTTTGTATCTTTCTGTCACTTGGCAAAGAACCTTTGAAATAAGCATCTCGATGGCATCCTCCTAAGTGAGTATAGTAAACTGAGCAACTCTTAGTTGATCTTATCCTTCTACTAGTCTGGATCAATTCGCGAACACTCACAAAGTTAGTATCAGCAAGGAAAACAGAATGAAAGTTCATTGGGATGTTATAGTTTATTCCTATAGTGATAGACTGGTTTACAATAACTAAGTCGATATCCTTCCAAGCATCTTCCACGTTTTCGAGATCTTTCTTTTGCTCTCCTTTATTTGTGTCGGCTGTGTAGATCAAGTGATTCAGTTTTCTTTTCGGAACAGCCTTAATTAGAAAGTCTTTAAGCTGTTCGCAACTCAGTCTCCTCAGACTCTTTTTGTCAGATGCGCGGGGATTCTTATATGGCCAGAAAATGTAAACTTTCTCACCAGCTTTAAGCAAGCTTATTAGTTTACTGAACCACTTCTTAATCTGTGGAACTTCAAAAACTTTCTGTTCTTTGTACTTGAAAGAAGATCCCACCACTTCAATTTCTGAACGCGGGAAACCTAAACTTTCTAAGTACTGAAAACTATTTTTACTTGGTATCGCGTCAAGGATAATGATCTTCTTTGCATTTGCAAGAATGTTATTGATTGTGTTCCAGTTAGCCATAAAGTTATTTTGAACTACTCTAACACCATCGACTGTTCTAAACGATTTGTGAGTCTCGTCAGATGTCCAAACGGTTTGAAACATTTCGAACTCGTCGATGACTACAGTTTCAAACTGAGTGTTTTGTACATAATGAGCGCTATTGGGCGTGATGATCAAATGTTCTGTTAGTGGAATTCCTGTTTTCTTGATCTGACTTGTTTCCTTTGCCGTGAATTGATGACCAGCATTTCTACAAACTTCTCGCAATCTTGGGACATCGTCGTAGCTAATGAATCTTTCGTCAAGTCGGCCTTTGAGATTCTGAGCTAGTGACACACGACAAGACAAAAATAAACAAGAACCTTTCTTTCCTTTTACGTAGTCCGCAACCGCTCCAGTCTTTCCTGAACCCATCGCTGTGACTATGTAAGAGATCCTTTTGAGATCTGAAATATCAGTACTCTTTACAAACTCCCTTTTTATATCGACATCAAATGGAACGTCACTGTAGTCCAGAAACAATCGAGTGTAATATTCTCTTCTGATGTTTGGGAAGTATCTTTCTAAGATTCTGATAATTGAGTCTTTGTTCACGCGGTTCTCACCAGCGTTTGTAATCTGTTGAATCTTGGGCCAGTGATAAGTCAAATATTTGATTCGCCTTTCCGAACTTGGATCCTTCTTCTTCGCCCAAGACCAGAAATCTTCAAATCCTAGTCCAAGGTTTGCATAGTAAAGTCCTACTGTAAAAGTGATCCCGTGATCATATTGATCTGGTATGAGATGAACCAGATCTATTGGGCCAATGCTCAACACATCTTTAGTATTTTGAAGTCTTGGAGTAACGAATTTCGCTTGTGGAATCTTATTCGGAACGATTGGTTCATTGTCAAAGATTTCGAACTCTTTTTCAGCATTTTTTGAATCTGGACTAAAGAACGCTGTGATTGTGTGATGTTTTGGGTCTTTTGAGCCTTGTATGTATGCCTGAATTGGTTTACCCGGCTTTGATTGGTTTATACATTTCATATTTCTATTAGTGGTGTAAACTTTCCAGTCGAATCCAAGATGTTCACGCTCTCGACAGAATTCTTTGATTCCAGTCATTGAGCTAACAGTGTCGCAATGATAGTTTTGAATGACTATATGGTAACTAAACTTCTGCTCGCCTGAGTCAGTCTTAGTAGGACGTGATCCTGAAACATTGATCTCAGCATCTGGTAGAACCGTACGAATCTCTTTGATACAATCTTCTAACGAGTCCGTGTCATATCTATCGATGTCAAAGTAAACTTTACGCTTTCTATTAGTGATAACTTCGTAAATACCACGATTCTTTTCAATAATTTTCAAGTAGTTTTCTGGACTTGAAATACCCCAAAGTCTACCGTCATTATTAGTATGTAAATGCACTAAGAGCATTGAGTCTTCTACTTTAGGTAACAGAATCGCTTGAGCCCCGATTCCACGATACCAATCTACTGAGTATCTTTTAGTATAGTACGCCATTTTCCTTTTTTTAGTAGTAAAGAAAATAATTCCTTAAGTAGTTTTATAAATTAATTACGGATTTTAGGAGATGGGGTAAAAACGTTTTTGATTTTATAAAAATTTCGTGGTTTGAGTTTTGCTCGGTAAGTAAAAAATTCGTGAAAGTACCTTTTTTCTCTAGCGGCGCCGTATATCAGTATGGTACTACGTCGGGCTGAGACCATAAAAAAGGTACTTTCACGAATTTTTTACTTACGAGTGGATTTCCAAACACAAAAAAAAAATTGTTACTGAATTTTGTCCGCCCGTACGCAACTTGAACCCATTTTTGACTGAAAATCTTTCTAGAATAACAAAGGTTTAGACCTTACTAACATTAGTAGAAAAGCCAGAATCCATCGTCCGTTAGCTGGCTTTTTTCAACCTAGCCCACCCCCTTTCACACTTTCAAACCATCAACAATCTATCAACAACCTCCGAAAATGGCGAGTAGAAAGAGGATGATCTGTGTGGTCAAGAAGGAAGATGAATCGCGTCAAATCATCCAAACATTAGAGGTATTGAATAGTACGCTTCTGTTGATTAATAAAAGTCTGGTCGCTATTAACCAGACTTTGGCGAACGGAGGTCTGTCACTGAACTACGAGGAGTATGTACTGGGGGGAACTCGAAAGGCTGAGTCCGGTTCCGAGTCAGAACGAGAACGAGGTTCCGAGTCCGAGTCCGAGTCAGAACCAGAACAACCAAAGAAGCGGCCAAGAAGAGGTTCTCGTTCAGAACCAGCGGCTAAACCAGTCAAACAAGCGGCCAAACAAGAAGTTCAAACCCCGCGCAACCCACCTAAACCTATTCAACTACAGGAGATAGAACCTAAAACCCCTAAGACTTCTCATTTAAATCCGCTTATGCAGGAGCTGACAAAGGCTATTTCGCTGAGGAAGAACAGAACGTTTTAATGATTTTTCTACTAACCTTTGTTACTTTTGTTACTTTCTCAAACTTCCTTTGTTACTTTTCCGAACTCTTAGCACCCAAATAGCACCCAGCCACTTTAGAACTCTTCACTTTGTCATTGGAATCATATGCCATCCCCATACAAACAGGACGTTCAGACTCAACGTTCATCAGAGATGACATAAAAGCAGAGCAATAAACGTGCAAGGGATGCTTCCGACAAACGTCGGTGTCTTTTCCAAAAGCGTAGGAGCAGACATCGCCTTTCTTGATAGAACCACCACACAATTGGCAGTCATTTCCACGCGTTTTTCGCTCTTCCTGATAAACCTTTATATCCACAGCGTCTATTTCCTTCGAGTCCGTGTAGTTAGACCAGAACATCCTGAAAGCAGCTTTAGTGGCATCAAAAACACGACTACCAGACTGTTTTCTAAACGCCTTCTTCATCTGTTTCAACGTGTTGGCATCGTCAATTTTGATTTGAACCAGATGAGGATTAATCTCCTTTTTCAGGTAGAACAGAGGACCTTCAAAGTCAGCAAACCCGTCGCTGACCTCATACTGAACGAAATCCTTCTTGCCAAAGTCAAACTCGTCGTCATCTTCTGCAACCTTCTCAACCTTCTGAGGCTTCTCGCGCAGCACGAGCTTCTTTGCAGGCTCTTTCGCGGAAGCCGACGCTTTCGTCTCTTTGTCAATGATCTTGATCTTCTTCTTGGGCTCAGGTTCAGACTCTGATTCCGACTCAAAGCTAGAAACAGAACTGACCTTCCGCTTATGATCATATTCCCTTTCCGAAAGGGTCTCGGCCTTCTCGTCCTCATCGCTATGAACAGAGAGTTCTTCAATGATCCTAGCCTTCTTAGTGACGGGTTTAGTTGAAGGAGACCGAGCCCTTTTAACTACTTTAGGACCATCGTCTTCAATCAAGCTCGTACTCATATCCAAAGCTTCAGCGCGAAGATGTTCAGGGAGATCATCAAACACAGGAGCCTTCGAAACGCGAGGTTTAACTCTGGCGATCTGAGAGCGAATAGTCTCAATTTGTTTGTCAAACCCTTCAATTTTCTTCCCAAGAAGTTCTACGTCTTCTTCGAGAGGTTTAACTTGATCCACATAGTGCCGTTTCATCTCGGTGATCTTGGCGCGGCATTCGTTAAGGGAGGCTTCCTTGGCTTCCAACTTGCGTCTGATGGTATCAACGGCCTGAGACAGAGCATCTTCCTCGTCTTTAAACTTTTTAATGTCATTTTCAAAGGAAGTTGTCTTGAACTTGATGGCGTACTTCTTCTTAGCTATGAGTTCCACGTAGATGTTCTTGCCGGCAACCAACTTAGACTCACTGGACAAGAGCTCTTCCAATGTATCCCCAGTCGCCGAAGTGCTTTGAGAGGCGGTTGGCGATCGCATATTGAGGTTGAGTTGAACTTCCTTTCCAACTTGCTGAAGAACTTCAGTAGTAAATTTCTGAATTTCCTTAGGATCCTTAGGAACTTTCAGAGTACTTAGAGTCACATCAATCTCCTTCAACTTTTTCGCATAAGTTTCAGCATCAATGATCCCAGCTAACATAGCTTGATCAAGTAGTTTGATCCGAGCAGCAGTGTCACTAATGTTAATTTTCGGAAGATTTGAAGGCGTTCTTTTTTCGCCAGGAGGGCTTTTTTTTTCGCCAGCAGGGCTTTTTTCCTACAAATGTTCGTGAAGTTGTTCGTGAAGATGTTAGTTGTTCGAGAACAAAAAAACGGAGATTTTTTTTTCAACCAACCTCAACCACCTTCTTCTCCTCCGGGCTGCTGCCCTTGGGCGACTCCAAAACCGATTTGTTCGGCTTCTCCTCTTCGACGTCAGACTCTTCAGCGGGAAGTTCCAAAGCTCTTTCTTGTTGTTTAGACTCGAGTTCCGACATTTTTCTCTGGTCTTGTCAACTTTGATTCCAACTTTCGTTCGTAATTTTTTTGTTGTTGTGAAGGTTTGTGGCTTGATTGGTTGATTTGTTCGTTGGTGTGTTAGTAGGTGCGAAATGCATATGAAATGGAATGTTGTAATGACTGGTGTAATGGGTGTGCAAGCTGTGTGTGTGGCTAACGGAAGGCGGACAATGAACTTGTGGCCAGGAAACAACCATTGATATAAAGTTTTAATAATTATCAACTAATCAGGTTTAAATGATAATAATTAAATATTAAAAAGAATAAACAGCGAAATGGAACTTAATCAAATTTTAAGTGAAGATGTACTTAAGTACCTTATTCCAGTCAAACTTAGTACTAGAACTAACTCAAGATGGCAAGTTTTAAATATGTCACCGTACTATAGATCCATAGACCTCAGAGTTCCAATGGAGATAAGGCTTAGAGCCAGAGTATTCTTGGACTTTCACACCACCTTCAACCAGATTACCTTTGATCTCACTGAGGAGCAACGCAGCCAAATAGAAACTTTATCAAACCACATAAGAGATAAAGCTGGTTTTGTCGAGGTTAAGTGCCTCAAAATGGTGACGGACAAGTCAAACTATGTGCGCATTCCACTGTTACAAACCAAGGTCAACAGCGAAACAATGTGTTTCAACAAACAGGGACAATATTGTGACATACTAGACTTCAAGCGCTACAATTTGGTAGACATAACAATTCGTTCAACTGGACTTTGGTGCAAGAAGGATGGAACTATTCACCACCTAAACTGGGATCTAGTGAGTATTAGAAATGTATAGAAAAGTTTGGTCTCAAGTTTTCGATCTAGAACTTTTTTATTGTCTTTTGCTAAATGAGCGACAAGCTATTACCAGAACTTAAAATCGCAGAGACCTACGTAGCAGAACAGGAACCAAAAGTTAATGAAAACCTCGAAGCAACCAAGCAAGATGCCGCACCAGAATGTCCTGAAGGTCAGGACGTTCCAATGAGTCTTTTGGATAAAGAATTCAGCAAAGCAGTTCAATATGGCAACAGATCAGCAAGAAAGTATTTCTATGAGACTTGTGTTTGCCCCGAGACTATTAAACTCCGAAGGACAGACAGCGAGATCAATGAAATGAAGAAGAACTTAGAACCAGAAAGCGAAGGAACTAAACGTGACTGGGCAACAATCTTTAACGAAGAAAAGATCAGATATCGTGCAGGAATGAAGGGTCTTTCAGCCGATCCAAAGAACGAATACACCCTACTCCAATCATTCACAGATAGACCTAAACTTATCTACCCAGAAAGACGTCAGGGCTATACTACTGCAAATGGTTTGAACGGTTTGCAGCGTGAAAAGTTTGGCGCTTGAAGAAATTTAAAACTTTCTTGGTAAAAATAAAAGATGTCTAAAGAAGTTACAAGACGTACCTATACAAGAAAGACTAAAGTTACTGAGCTACCTGCTGCTCCTCCAGTAACAAAAGTTGTCGCTAAACCCACTCCAGTTACTAAACCTCCAGTTAAACAAGTAGCACCAGCTAAGCCAGTTAGAAAAACTCCTGTTAGAGTCAAACTGCCTGAACCAGAACCAGAAACTGAATCTGAGTCTGAGTCGGAACAAAGTCTTGCAACTGAGTCGGAACAAAGCCTTGCAACTGAAATTGATTCCGAATCCGAAACGGAGTCCGAAACGGATTCTGAACCAGAAGTAGATGTCAGAAAGGAACTAATGAAAGGCTATCGCAAACCAATGCTTTATCCAGTAAGAGTATACATCTACACAGACATAGTAAGTGACGATTTGGAAAGGCTACTAAAGGACGTCCAAGATATCTTTTTGGAAAAGAAAG
>Ga0102851_10002078_pt1 | contig 11920 bp, 14 predicted proteins | sample Mud3Dept3metaG_FD_79558 | JGI IMG/M metagenome (GOLD analysis project Ga0102851, IMG submission 79558) | Freshwater wetland microbial communities from Ohio, USA, analyzing the effect of biotic and abiotic controls - Mud 3 Core 4 Depth 3... | ecosystem: Environmental > Aquatic > Freshwater >... | reverse complement strand
TCGCCGCGCGGATTCGTCCCTGCCGCCGGGCGGGAAGGCTCTCTGCCCACTTTGCGGCGAGACCGTCGCCATAGAACCGACCGGTTCGATCGATCGCGTTCTGGCACTCACGATAACGGCGGCCATCGTATTTGTTATCGCCAATACGGCGCCGCTGATGGGGCTTTCGGCTGCCGGTCGGCATACGAATACGACCATCGTCGGTGGTGCGTATCAGATGTGGATACATGGCCAGGTGGTTACAGCCGCGATAATTGCGTTCTGCGCAGTGATCGCCCCTGCAGTATATATCCTCTTCATGCTGACGGCACTTCTGGCGGTTAAGCGGCCACCAGCGCCTCAGTGGGTCAGCGAAATGCTCCGCTGGGCAGAGCACATGAAACTATGGTCTATGAACGAGGTGATGCTGATCGGCATTCTGGTCGCGCTGATCAAGATCGCAGAACTGGCATCAGTGGAACCCGGCATCGGGATGTATGCGGTGGGCGGGCTGGTGGTCCTCTTTGCCACGATCATAGTCATATTCAATCCGCGCGAGCTCTGGAAACGAGTCGAGTGGACTGATGGCACTGTGCCGTCACAGGCAGGGACTTATGAGCAGATCCGTGCAGAGGAAGGGCAAAGGACTGCAATCGCACGCACAGCCGCGCAGAAGGGACTTGTTTCCTGCGAAACATGCGCCTTGCTGCTGCGGCCCGCCACTGAGGTCGGACCCGGACACTGCCCACGCTGCGGTGCTGAACTCGTATTGCGCCGACACTATTCCATTCAGTACACGTGGGCGCTTGTGATCGCGGCGGCCATCTGCTACATTCCCGCAAATGTATTACCGGTAATGACAACGACCGCGCTGGGGTCATCCGAGTCCGATACTATCATGAGTGGAGTAGTGTACCTATATACCTCGGGGTCGTGGCCGCTCGCTCTCATCGTGTTGATCGCAAGCGTGATGGTGCCGCTGGGGAAACTGGTTGCGCTTGCCTATCTGCTCATCACGGTGCAGCGCGGCCTGCCCGGAATCAACCGCGAGCGAACAAGGCTGTATCGAATAGTCGTTTTGATCGGGCGCTGGTCAATGCTGGATGTCTTTGTCGTCACGTTTACCGTGGCGCTCATACAGCTGCAACCGCTGATGTCGGCGCAGCCAGCTCCGGGGGTGTTGTTTTTTGCCGGGGTAGTTGTGCTTACGATGATCGCAGCCGAGTCATTTGATCCCCGCCTCATCTGGGATGCGGAATCGAGGAGTACAGAAAGCCATGGCTGATAACACCGATCACAATAACATTCCACAGGCTCATGTCGTGCCAAAGAAGGGCATGCGGATTTCTGTCATATGGATCATTCCGGCCCTTGCCGCGTTTATTGCGATCGGAATCGCGGTCCAGCGAATCCGGAGTGAAGGCCCGACCATCACTATAACCTTTAAGGCCGCCGAAGGTATTGAGGCGGGCAAGTCCTTTGTCAAGTACAAGAACGTGAACATCGGCCAGGTCGAGACCGTGCAACTCACCTCCGACTATTCCAGGGTCGAGGTGAGAGTCAAGATTAATAAGAGCGCAGAGGGCCTTATTGTGGAGGACGCGAAGTTCTGGATCGTGGAGCCTCGCGTCACTCTCAGCGGGATTTCCGGCCTGGGTACCCTGCTCTCGGGAAACTATATCGGGTTTGAGGTCGGCAAGTCTGCCAGGAAACAGCTCGCGTTCACCGGCCTCGAAACACCTCCGGTCATCACCAGTGATCAACCAGGGCGTCAGTTTGTGCTTAGGGCTCCAGACATAGGTTCGCTCGGGACCGGCTCGCCGGTCTACTATCGCCGACTGATGGCCGGTCAGGTGATCGCGTACAACATGACAGGCGATGGCAGAGCAGTCGATATAACAGTCTATATTAACAAACCCTATGACCAGTACGTCACCCCCGAGACACGTTTCTGGCACGCGAGCGGAATAGACGTCTCGGTCGGCGCCACCGGAATGCAGGTACACACCCAGTCTCTCGTCTCGCTGCTTGCAGGTGGCCTTGCATTCGACACGCCATCCTTCGCTGCCACGACAGAGCCCGCTGCGGCAGACACGGTCTTTTCCCTCCACAGTGACGAAGCCACGGCCATGAAACATCCGGAGTCTATTGCAGGGCGCTATGTACTATACTTCACTGGTTCAGTGCGCGGTCTTTCTGTCGGCGCGCCGGTCACCCTCCTTGGTATGCAGGTGGGTGACGTCACCGACATTGGACTCGACCTTGACCCGAAGACGTTGAATATCCGGGGACGCGTGGAGATCGTGACCTTCTTCGAACGGTTTACCAAAAGCCTGCGTTCAAAGCAGCCGGCTGCACTCAATACTCATGAGGTGAGCATACAGGAGCGCCAGAAACTCGTTCGGAAATGGGTCGAGCAGATGGGGATGCGCGCCCAGCTCCGGACCGGGAGCCTCCTTACCGGGCAGCTCTTTGTGGCCTTCGACTTCTTCCCGGACGCGCCCAAGGCCAAGATTGACTGGAGCTCGGAACCGGTGGAGCTGCCTGTGATGCCGAGCGCCGCCCATGAGATCGAGGCGAAGCTGATCAGCATCGTCACGAAGATCGAGAAGCTGCCGCTCGAAGAGATCAGTGCCGACCTCACAAAGACACTTGCCACGCTCGACCAGATGATCAAGGACGCGGACAAGGCACTGAATCGCATTGACTCAGAAGTCACGCCCGCGTTGAAGACGACCCTCGATAAACTGCACGACGCGATTTCCTCCGCTGATCAGGTCCTCATGAACACAGACGCGACCCTTGTCGGCAAGGATGCGCCTGTCCAGCAGGAACTGCGCGATGCCCTGCAGGAAATCGCCCGGGCCGCGCAATCCCTGCGCACACTGACCGACTTTATCGAGCGCCACCCTGAAGCTCTGATCAGAGGAAAGCAGAATAACTGAAAGGAGAAGAATACGATGAAGACCATTTTCTCTCTTATTATAAAAGCCTCGCTGACCTGGATTGTATGTCTGATGGCCTCCGGGTGCGCGTCGACACCGTCGTCGCGCTTCTACACTCTCAGCTCTGCGACGGCTCCCGCCGACACGTCATCTACCCTTTCGGTGGTTGTCGGGCCTGTGTCGGTGCCTGTCTTGGTGGACCGCCCGCAGATCGTTGTCACCACCGGCCCGAACAATGTGCTGCTGGACGAGTTCAACCGCTGGGCCTCACCGCTTCAGAATAACATTTCGGGCGTAGTCGCTGAAAATCTCGTCGCGCTGCTTGGTACACCTCGCGTGACCTTGTTTCCGCAGACGTTGAGCGCGGATGCCGATTATCACATAGCAATTGAAGTGCAGAGTTTCGACTCAGTCCTTGGGGATGCAGCTTCACTGGACGCGGTCTGGACCGTGCGACGAACAAAGGACAGCAGAACGCATACAGGGCGTACTACCGTTCGCGAGGTGGTGCAGGGGGAAGGCTATGAAGCGCTGGTTGCGGCCCACAGTCGCGCACTCGACCGCCTGAGCCGGGACATCGCGAGCGCCCTGCAAATGATCGATCGATCCATGCAATAGGCCCTCAGAAGAAGCCGGGGCCAGGTCTTTGATTTTAGCGTTTTCTCTAATGATTAGTTTTTAAATACTAAGAATAAAGACACTATTGACTTTGCTTTGCTGTGCTGGAAATTCCCAGGGTGAGATTCGGGGCATTTCTCTTGATTATAGACCCAGTTCCTTTTCCAGCGATTCTTGTTCCTTCTTAAACTGTTTCTGGCGACTTCCCTCGGCCTTTTCCTTTTCTGCATCATGGGCCTTTAACAGCTCGGATGCTTTATCGCGTAATCCGGCAATCGCGTAGTATTCCGATGCGATCTTCTTTTCGCCCTTCTTCATGTGGACGTCTCCGAGGCGGCGAGCCTTGTCCTGTACCTGCCTGACCTTCATGTCATTGTCCGAGAATTGATAATAGGAGATCGCAAGTTCGAGCGATTTACGGGAATCATCCGCCATAAGGGTGTCACCCCGTTGCTGAGCACGGGCCTCCGCCTGTTTGTCGCCAATAAGATTGAGCCACTCCCTGGCCTGTTGCAGATCGTTAAGTGAGTCCCTGCGCGCTGCAAAGGTCTTCTCCTCTTGTGCGAGCATCCTGTCGCCGCCACGTTTGACGATGGCGCTCACATCCTTCATATGGGGCTTCCCTTCCCGGGAATCGAAATAGCGCACAGCTTGCGACACAACCTGGTAGTCATCCGGGTTGGCATTGACGTGCTTGAGCATCGCCCGGTCGGCGTCAGTGAGAGGGTAGTCGAGCCGGCCGGGCCGATGGGGAGCGCTGTAGTACTGGAACGCCTCGCCAAACCGTCCGGTTTTCTCTGCCTCCGCACCAAGTTTCTTGCTGGTGCGCTCAATTAAACCATCACGGCGCTTATAGCCATCTGTCGCACAATCAATCATTGGTACCGACTGGGCGGCATCGTAGGCCTCCTTGGTCCTTCCCGCATTTTCCGCATCCTCAGCCTTTCCGAGTGCTCCGTTGGCCTCCTGTTTCTCGCTCGCCGAACAAATCTCGCCATCAGCAAAGGCGGCTGGAGCGTATAGCATCGCGAGTCCGATCACTGCAATGAAAACGGTCGTTTTTAACCTCATAGCCCTTGCCTCCACTTTCATTTTATAAGATCGAACGCATCCTTCAGTCCGAAACCCTTCTTCTTGTCCCTGTCCTGCGGTTGTTTCTTAGTAGCCTCATCGCTACCGCCCTTCATCATGCTGCCTATGTCCATCTTGGTAAAATCAGCCGGGACCTCAAATAGAGAGGGGGCCTGCCTGCCGATCTTGAGTTCTTTGAGTTCGCTCTTGATTCGCTCCTTACTGTTCTTGTCTGCAGCGATGACATCTGTCTTAACGATGATTCCTTCCTTCGACGTCCACCAGAAACCGCCCATCTTTTCCTCTGTCTTAAGGTTAGTCATGATGATCTTGCTCTTGGTGGTCTTGATCCCGTTTACCGTGTCCGGACCTACTGTCGTCTGTTCAATCTTGTAGTTACTGAGGTCGTCCTTGCGGCCCTCCTTGGGAAACTTCGTCTCCATGTACATCTTCTCATCCGGCATCAGCATCCATACCACCTTCTTGTCGTGGCGAATGATCATCACCATTTTCTGGTCACCCTCGACATACTCGCGACGCTCCTTGCCAGGCACCACGTAAACCGGTCCGTTTATTACCCCTTCAGCGGTTTCCATATACGACTCGGCCGAGTACTCGACCTCAGGCTGTAGAGACGCAGCATTAATTGCTGTTGCAGTACTGAAAAATGCAGTGATTATAACGGCTAAAAATTTCACTATTCGTATCATATTTTTCTCCTTTGAAAGAAATAATTAACAGATTTTACTTGAGAATAAATCCAAGAGTCAAATATTTTGCTCCATATGTCAAGCATAAAAGGACGGGTCCATCAAGAAAGGGCAAGACGACATCGGACTATGTGATAAGCTTTCAGCCCTCACCTATCAGCGCTCAGAAAGAAAAGAGAACTACGAAGCCTGCCCTCTTGATCTGTTATATCCTCCGGATTACTTGACTCTCCTTATGCCGCCTAACATTAATGCCGCCTGAAGCTCGGTTCTGTGTTTTTTAATCCTCTTTTCCTGGGTATTCCCTATGACCTTCTGGTAGAGTTTTACTGCAATTGCTATTAGTTTGGCTGTAATGCATTTTCTCGTAGTGGACATCGATTTACCTCCTGGTGTATAAATGTTTCTTCTTATCATGCAATATTGTTGCCTGGTTGGAAGTAGCCAAATTTTAATGAATTTGCAGAATCGTGATATATGATAATGCATGGATATCCCTTCATGAATAGACAGAACATCTGAAATATAATAAGTTCGTTATTGACTTATTTTTAGTTTAGAAATATAGTTTACATATATTCTTTACAAGAGAGGAGAATGCTTATGAAGAAAATAGTTTCTGTATTATTGACCGTAACGTTAGTAATAATTCTTTCATCCTCAATGGCCTTTGCAGATAAGGATAAAGATATTGATGTTATGGCCGATGCGCTTTTATACAAACCCATTGGTTTTGCCGCTTTAATCAGCGGAGCAGCTATATTTGTAATCTCTCTGCCGATAGCTGCAATTACCAGGAGTGTTGATACTACCGCCAGGGTACTTGTAAAAGAGCCGTTCGATTATGTTTTTGTCAGGCCTATTGGTGAGATTTAATTAAGGACTCCGAGGGGCATGGCGCGCCATGCCCCTCCAAACAAACATCCTAATCCAGACTCTTCAACCCCGCGCTATGCGCTGCCTTAACGGCTTTTCTGTATTCCGCATTACTAATCCTCCTGTCCAGCGGCGGATGTTCAGCTGCCTTGTAACAGGGGTAATACTGGGCCATGATGTTCGTGTACGTATCCGGTGAGATTTCTTCGGCAAGAAACCGTACCACCTCTTCTGTACCGGCCAACCCTTCCGGCAGGACAAGGTGCCTTACCAGTAGGCCTCTTAGCGCTATGCCACTCTCATTTATAACAAGATCTCCGACCTGCCTGTGCATTTCCTTGATTGCGGCCTTTGCTGTTTCAGGATAGTCCTTTGCCTTCGAATATGTTTGTGCCGGTCCGGGTTCGGCGTATTTAAAATCCGGCATGTATATATCGATAATTCCATCAAGTAATTTCAAAGTGTCAAGTGCCTCGTATCCTCCGCAGTTATAGACAAGGGGGACTTTCAATCCCTTATCAATTGCGATTTCAAGTGATCTTAATATCATGGGGACCTGGTGTGTCGGGGTGACAAAATTAATATTGTGACAGCCGTAATCTTTTTGAAGGACTATCATGATATCGGCCAATGAATCAAAGGACATCTCCCTGCCCTCGCCCAGGTGGCTGATGGTCCAGTTCTGACAGAAAAGACACCCGAGGTTGCAGCGTGTAAAAAAGATAGTGCCCGACCCCCGGCTGCCCACAAGTGGGGCCTCTTCACCGAAATGGGGATTATAGCTGGAGACGATAGGTCTGTCCCCTGTTTTGCAGAACCCTTTCTCACACGCAGTCCTGTCCACTCCGCATGCACGGGGACAGAGGGTGCAGCTCCTCAGGATTTCTTCTGCGCGCAGGACCTTTTCTTTAAGCTCTTTCCTGGAAAGCTTGAGGTAAGCGGCTATGAAGCCTTTATCCGCTTTCTGGTCCATTCAATCAGTCCTCCTGCGGTGATCAGTTCCTGCATGAATGGTGGAATGGGTTTTGCCGTATATATTTCACCTTTAGTGATATTTCTGATAACTCCGCGGTCAGCGTCGATTTCTATCTCATCCCCCTGACTGATTTTTACAGACGCATCGTCAGATTCAAAGATGGGAAGACCGATGTTAAAGGCGTTCCGATAGAAAATCCGGGCAAAACTCTTCGCAACCACTGCCTGAATGCCGGCGGCTTTAATGGCGATCGGCGCGTGCTCCCTTGAAGAGCCGCAGCCGAAGTTTGAGTGAGCAACGATCAAATCACCCGCTTTAACCTTTGACGGAAAGTCCTTGTCAGCGTCTTCCATCACATGCTTCGCAAGCTCAACGGGATCGGATGTATTGAGATAGCGTGCAGGTATTATCGCATCCGTGTCTATATTATCACCGAATTTCCAGACCTTGCCTTTTAATTTCATGTTACCTCCAATAATTATATTCATACCGGGGAAGAAAGGCTGTTGAAGAATTTCTTACGACACCTTGAAAAAGTAATACTCAAAAAGCCCAGAGAACAGCGTTATGAAAAACACCGTATCTATCTCTGAAGCAATATATAAACATTCTGTCGATTACAGAAATTCTGAGACAGGTTTTCTTCCCAAGTCATCAACTATACAACCTCATCCGGCACAGCGATTCTTCCCTTAATCGCTGAAGCTGCCGCGACTGCAGGGTTTGAGAGGTATACTTCACTCCCGGGATCTCCCATCCTGCCGACAAAATTCCTGTTCGTTGTCGCGATCGCCCGCTCCCCCTTTGCGAGGATTCCCATGTGACCGCCGAGACACGGCCCGCATGTAGGGGTTGAAAATACCGCCTCAGCATTAACAAATATCTCAGCCAGTCCTTCCTTTACGCACTGCAGGTAAATCTGTTGTGTGGCAGGGATGACTATCATCCTCGTATTGGGACTGACCTTTTTCCCTTTTATAATTTCTGCCGCTTCCCTGATGTCTTCGATTCGTCCGTTCGTGCATGACCCCACCACGACCTGGTCGATTGAAACAGACGAAAGTTCTGCCGCAGGTTTTGTATTAGACGGGAGATGCGGACACGATACCGTCAACGGAATTTTGGAACAATCATATTCTTTCAACTCAACATACTTTGCATCTTTATCGGATGCATAGAATTTATATGCCCTCTTCGCCCTGCCTTTCACATATCCTTCTGTAATGTCATCAGGGACAATGATCCCGTTCTTGCCCCCTGCCTCTATCGCCATGTTGCACATGGTAAGCCTTCCTGACATGGACAGTGAACGAATTGCCTCGCCTTCGAATTCCATGGCCCGGTAGAGCGCGCCGTCAACTCCTATATCGCCTATTGTATGAAGGATAAGGTCCTTGCCGCTGACCCACCTGTTTAATTTTCCGTAATAGATGAACTTCATGGATTCAGGGACCTTGAACCAGCACTCCCCTGTTGCCATTGCCGAGGCCACGTCCGTGGAACCCACACCGGTAGAAAACGCGCCGAGTGCGCCATATGTACACGTATGACTGTCTGCCCCGATTACAAGATCTCCCGGTACAACCAACCCCTGTTCAGGAAGAAGCGCGTGCTCCACCCCCATCCTGCCCACCTCAAAATACAGACTGAGGTCATATTCCCTTGAAAACGCCCTGAGCATCTTGCACTGCTCCGCGGCCTTTATATCTTTCTGCGGCGCAAAGTGGTCCGGGATAAATGCCACTCTGTCCTTGTCAAAGACCTTCCCGGCACCGATCTTTTTAAATTCAGTGATTGAAATGGGCGCGGTAATATCATTGGCAAGAATCAGGTCGACCTTTGCGTTAATCAGCTCCCCGGCTGATACTTTCTCCCTGCCTGAATGTGCTGCAAGAATTTTTTCCGTTATGGTCACGATTCCTCCTGAACTAAAAAAGGTGTAATCGAAATACTACAAAATAGTATTTGAATTAGTCAATGAAAGGTATCACTCTCTCTTCGTCTGCCAGGGTGAACTAGTTACCCCTTAAAACAAGAGAAGGGATTGAGGGATTATTCCTCCCCTTGACATAAGGAGAGACAGGTTTTCTTTAGTCTTCAAGATTTCGCAATACCCCTGAAAATTCTGTTTTATTCATTTCCCCTTTTGCCAGTGATATCATAGCTTCATACAATCTATCCTCATGGTCTGAAATGCCAATTCCGTTCAACTCCAGAAAGACAAGCGCAGCCGCAAGGGCTGTTCTTTTATTTCCGTCAACAAAAGGATGATTTTGGCAAATATGGAAGGAATAAGCCGCTGCCATTTCGAAAATGTCAGAATGAAGAAACCGCTCTGAAAAAGATGTATAAGGCATAGCTACTGCTGAACTGAGAAGATTTATATCTCTCATTCCATCACTGCCGCCATATCTGTTTATCTGGTCAGCATGTATTTCGATTACTTCGGCGAGAGTCAGAAAGGTAATCTCTTTCATTTATTTTGCAAGCTTCCGCAATGTCTTCCCGTGGACTTTGTTGACCTTATCCAGAGCTGCCTTTAATCTCCTTTCTCTATTGCCGCTTTCAACAGGAGAAATAATCAGGTTTCTCCCGTCAGTTGATACCTCAAGCAGCGTGTCCATGTTAACCTTTAGAATATCCATGATAGGCTTGTCAATTATCAAAGCCGCGCTGTTGCCGTGAGCTACAAGTTTTTTTATCATGTCAGCCTCCTTTATTTATACAATGTAATAACATTGTATCACTCATTCCAGTCGGCCGTCAATGCAACAACTTTTTGTCTCGAGTCTATCAGATCAACCGGCCTTATTGCCTAACTGGATTATAAACGGATTTTCCAGTATAATTTTTCTTGAATATTCAATCGTGCTGTTATACATTTTACTGCCAGGAGGTAATCCCCATTCAAAAGAACAAGAAGATATCAAAACTGTTAAAAATGAATTGCGCACAATGCGGGTCCTGCTGTTGTGATCCCGTAATTGAACTAACGGACAATGACATAAAACGACTGGTCAAACACACCGGCCGGTCCGCTGACAAACTGATAAGATTGTATGCCAAATCCGACTTTACCGTTGTTAATGAGATGGAAGACTGGATAAATTTATCATACGGAAAGCGTCAATTGGGATTGAGAAAGAAAAAGGACGGCTCGTGTTTATTCCTCTCGGACGACAGGAAATGCACGGCATATGAGGCTCGGCCCATGGCCTGCCGGGTTTTTCCAATTGACGTTTATCTCGATGAAGAGAGTAACGTAACTGATCTGGAACTGTCCGATGTTGTACGTGACAAGTTTATCAACTGCAGGCAGTATTACGGGAAACCCAATTCCTTCACTAAATTCAGACTAAAGGCTGATCAGTCCGGGAAAGAGACTGCAGCGTTCTGCCGGAAAATAAGACAGTGGAACAGCAAAGCTGAACATGGCGGAAAAGATGACTTCCTGAATTTTCTTGGCATTAAGACCGCTGAATAATTGCCCTTGCGTCATTTAACAACATAATCTTTATTGATGATATAATGTACTCAACGAAAGATATTATAAGTATATGGAGGCATGACCATGAAAAAAGGCAGGTGCATCTACCTTGTATTAATTTCCCTACTGTTCCTTTATGCATGCAGTACAGCCTACAAGGCCAAGCCATTGCCATTTAAGGCGCCGGGCGCTTATCCAAATGCCATGGAAGTCGCCGGGACCGAGATAGCGGCAAAAGCCTACGCTGATTCCACAGAGGCAAAAGAGGCCTTTGGTTTTAATGTGCGAGAGGCAGGGATGCTGCCTGTACAGGTTGTGTTTGATAATAAAGGGCCCCTCACTTTCGAAATAGATTCAACACAGACCTTTCTGGAAGACGCTGAGGGTAATCTCTGGCCTATCCTTGAAAGAAATATTGCATACGAGCGGGCAACAAAATATGCCCAGACAAAAGAGATATTCAAGGAAGGGGCATATCACGGGTTCCTCGGTGCAGCCGCGGGGGCGTTAATAGGCGGGGCCATAGGTATTGTATCCGGTCAGGACGTGGGTTCAGCAATAGGAAAAGGCGCAGCAGCAGGAACAGCCGCTGGAGGAGTAATAGGAGGCGCAAAGGGAGCCTCTTCAAATGAAGCAAGCAGAGCAGTTATGGAAGATATGCGTCAGAAATCCCTTCAGACAAAGCCCATTGAACCCAAATCCCTTGCATATGGTTTTATATTCTTTCCGGGTGAGGCAAAATCAGCCAAACAGCTTCGCCTGAAGCTTGTAGAAAAAGATACAGGCTTTTTTCACGTTATCTTACTCAATTTATAACGTTTTGTGTAAATGAACCGGTCAAGAAGGAGGCAATATGCTTGCTGAAGTACAAATCATCGAAGGTGGTCAGTCAATCCGGAAAGAAAAGATGAAACTGAAACTGATAAAAGAGTTCAGCGATAACATTACCATTTACGAAAATGAAGAAGGAAGGGCCGTCATCCACTTTAAGGAAAAAAATGACTACATTCTCATATCAATCGACATGGCATGAAGAATTATCCTACAGAATAGATTCCGGTTGAACTATATTACGGGAAATCAGATAGGCATCATATATTCATTAATTCATTCCACAGGTAAAAGACAAGAGTTTATCAACCTTCAAATTCAGCTGTACTCGCCTGCCCGACTTTGCCGACAACGAGGATTATCAGGATTATATGTTCTGAGACCATCTCAAAGGGAGCTTTATCCTGAAAGTAGTACCCTCTCCCGG
>Ga0102851_10002077_pt1 | contig 11920 bp, 10 predicted proteins | sample Mud3Dept3metaG_FD_79558 | JGI IMG/M metagenome (GOLD analysis project Ga0102851, IMG submission 79558) | Freshwater wetland microbial communities from Ohio, USA, analyzing the effect of biotic and abiotic controls - Mud 3 Core 4 Depth 3... | ecosystem: Environmental > Aquatic > Freshwater >... | reverse complement strand
TTTATGTCTTTTGAAATGTTCATACCTTCACCTCCGGTCTTAATATAGTACCACAAAAAGACCGGATGTCAAGTATTTCACCGTTGGGTGCTGCTAACGCTTGGCATCACCGGGAGGCGGGGCGCCCTTTCCCGCCGATCCGGTGAATGCCATTGTTCGGCGATTTTTGCCGATAGATGTTGAAAAGACAGGACGACGTCGCCCTGTCTTTATCGGTCTACTGTTTTTTCCTTCGAAGCCTAGTACCTGCCAAACCTACGATGCCCATTCCAAAGAGAAGCAAGGTGCTTGGCTCGGGTACAGGGGACCCCGTAGAAATATTATCAAATCGAACAATCATATTGCTGCCACTCCACCATGATGAGTAGCCGTTGAAAACCAATGTAAAACTTTTAACGTCATCGATTGCCACCCCTAGATCAGACGCCAAACGGGTAATATCATATTCATAATGCTGCAGGCCGTTGGGACGGAATTCAATAATGGGGGTGGGATACGTAGAATTATTATTGTATGGAAAAGTTGTTGTTGCAGCCCCATAATAACTTCCTTTAAGTAGATTACTATTGACATCATAAAGCGTTATCCAGTAGTTGACCATGTCATAAAAGGTTGAGCTTCCGCTTGCTGATGGGGACGTGTCTCCATTGATGCTAAATTCGGCATCGAACGATAAAATCATGTTTGGTGAAAACACAAAAGATTTAGAAAGTGTCAGTTCTGTAAAACTCCTGTGTTGCAGATAGCCCATCTTGCTGCCAGCATAATCTGAAACACCCCACCAATTTCCGGTACCACTTTGTCGACCACCCACTGACCATCCGGTAAGCAATCCGTCCTCGAAATCTTGAAATGTGTTGGCAAAAACAATACCGTTTATGGAACTTAGCATTATTACTCCAATCGCCAATCCTGCCAAAAGTTTCTTATTCATCATTTGCCCCTTTCTTTAAGGTTGTGTTCAGCAACCCCGCCGAACGATGAATTCAGCCGACCGGCGACAGGCAGTGCCGATAAAAAGCTGACCATTCTTCCGGGTCGGCTGCAATGGCTCGTTATGAGTTGTCCTTTATGAATTCTTCTCTAGTTAAAATTCTTGTATTAAATCTGCTTTCTAACCTCTGTCTTAAACCACCTTTAATAAAGCCCCTCTTATCGTCTGTAATGAAAATATCTCTTCTGTCGGTTATATGAGTCTGCAAAATAATAGCATCGCGTAACATTCTACGGTGTCCGTCAGACAAATTTCGACGATCTTCAGGAAAAGAGCCGTTACTGATGGTGTACAAGATATCTTGCAGAACCATCGAAGATTCTTTTCCGTGAAAGCGGGACTGCCCGAAGCGTGCTTCATCAAGAAGAGCATATTCGTGAATCGCGGGTATAACTTTCATGTCCTTTTCGAATGACGTCCCTTCTATTTCTCGATTGCTCACGGAAATACACGCACATTCATAACCTTTCTTCTTGCATATTTCGATGATGTCATCCGCTGGAATTATGTTCGTATCAACCGTTACCTTTGTCATGCCCTATTTACTCATAACATAGAATTGAGCCAGAGGCGGGTGTTCCTTCCTGCCGATTGGCTCCAATGACTGGTTATGACCCATAGAAGCTACCACCTCGAAATGAGACCGGACGTCCCCTTCAAATACCCCGATATGCCTGCCAGGTCTGGAAATACAGAGTATTCTGTAATATTTGACAGCTCCAAGAATTCTATTGCGGCAGGAATGACTGCATTTGGCAGTATCACTTTCTTTATAGCTTTAGGAAACTGCTCTTCGATTGGCTCGATACCGTCATGATGGACCGTAAAAACTCCTCTTTGTGCAAGCATTCTGTCGTTGATGAAAATCGGTTCAATCGCAACCGGAGCAGTCGCTTTAAAGGGCGACTGTTCCCAATAGATTTTTGTATAAGAGAACTTACTCTCGTCTTTGGGCACGCGATAGATGCCCGAAATACCGCTGTATTGGTTTAGTGTAACCGGATCAAGAAGATAGACTGCCGCATCTTTATCTGGGTAATAAATCTGGTTGAAATGCGCTGCGAAAAATAGCGCGATTCCAAAAGTTTCGCTCCAGTCGAGCAAACGAGTTGGGACTCCGTAATGCTGCATTTCAAATAGAGTCTCCCACTCGCTATCCCGTCTTTGCAATATTCTATCCGCGAACTTCTGAAAGCTGTTAAAAAGATATCTTTCTTTTTCCAAGCCGTTCTTGTATCTCAACAGATTAGCAAGAAGATAGAACTCAGAGTTAGTATGGCCTCTATACCATAATATCTCGGGGTTACCCAATTTAGCTCTAGCTTCCTTGATTTTATTCAGAAAATCTGTCCATATCTGAGATGTGATTCCGTTCATAGAGCTTCCTCCTCTGGGTCATAACAACTAAGTATACAGAAAAATTTCTGTATAACACCCAATACAGGCTACTTTTACAGAATGCCTCTGAAAGGCTGCGCTGTCAATCAATTTCAGGCATCCGAAGAACTCCCCAGATGTATCTCCGGCCTGTTCAAGACATGAGCGTAAGTCATCGTCTTGGTAGTCAGGCCTGCACTGTCCGACAGGTCAAGTCCCAACTTTTGCATCCGGCCCGCAACCTGCAACTTGTGACCTGTAACGTCTTCTCTCCTTAATCCCCTCGACCCATCGAACGTAAAGATTTCCTGCTCGCCGGGCGATAACGGGGTAAATGGTAACATGGGCAAAGAGCAGGAAGACGAGAAGGCTCCGCACGCCATTGCTGCTTTCTCTCTGTCTCTTGAACCTGTTCTTTTCGTTCAGCTCGGTTGCGACGGAACTCACACTCGGTGACACACCGGCACAGGTCTGCTTCAGTCCTAACATGGGGTGCACCGAGGCCATTGTCCGGGAATTGGATGGTGCTAAGTCTGAGATTCTTGTGCAGGCGTATTCATTTACGTCAACACCCATCGCGGAGGCTTTGCTTGCGGCACACAAGAGGGGTGTGCGGGTGGTAGCCATCCTGGACAAGAGCCAGAGAGCGGCTAGAAATACCTCCGCTGCGTTCCTCGCCGATGCCGGCATCCCGACGTACCTGGACAGGGGCCATGCAATAGCCCACAACAAGATCATCATCATAGACAGGTCGACCCTAATCACGGGCTCCTTCAACTTCACCAAAGCTGCCGAAGAAAAGAATGCGGAGAACCTACTGATACTCAGATCGCCCCGGCTCGCCGAGATTTATGTCGAAAACTGGTCGGGCCACATGCAGCATTCAGAGCCTTTTCGCAGACATTACTCTGAAGCAAGCTCGAACTAAATACAAAAATTCCTTGACAAAATAGCGTGAAAATTTAAACATGACCTGTAGCGGTGCCGAGACAGGTCACTCTCGTTGTCACTAAGGTTGTAACGACCTCATCAACTGGCGGCGACTCAGCCCTGACGGAGTAAGTCACCTGCCTCGACAGCACCACAAAGCACAAGGGAGAGAAAGAACACTATGAAAATAACAAGAGTTGAAGCCCTGCCGTTTCGCATTCCGATGAAGAAGGTCACCGTGTGGGCAAGGGGAGCACAGGATGCCGCTGAACACGTACTCGTTAAAGTTTACACCGACGGAGGTATCACGGGGATCGTGGAAGCCCCGCCCCGGCCCACAATCTACGGCGAGTCAGTACAGTCTATCAAGTTCGCCGTGGAGAAGTGGTTCGGTCCCATGATGGCAGGTCTTGACCCTTTCGAAATCGAAAAGATCTGGGACAAGTTTAATACCATCCCGTGGAACCCGGTTGCCAAGGGAGCACTCGACATGGCCGTCTACGATATCATCGGCAAGGCGCTTAACATGCCGTGCTACAAGCTGCTCGGATACTGGACCGATGCCATTTCCATGTCATGGTGTGTCAACCTCAACCCCCTCGACAAGATGCTCGACGAAGCGCACGAGATGATCGATACGTATGGATTCAAGGCGCTGAAACTGAAGGTCGGCATCGAGCCAGGGAAAGATATCGAGCTCGTCCGCACCATGCGCAAGGAGCTCGGTGATTCAATCCTGCTATACGTGGATGCGAACCAGGGGTACGATCCTTTTACCGCAGTCAAGGTGCTGAACGAGATGACCGAATATGGCATCGTGATGGTGGAGGAGCCCTGCCCTGCGGATGACAAGAGGGGGCGAAAAATGATCTCCCAAAGGATAAACATCCCGGTCATGGGCGACGAGAGCTGCCCCACGCCGGCTGATGTGGCAAGAGAGGTGGAGCTCGACACCTTGCGCGTAATAAGTATCAAGACCGCAAGAACCGGCTTCACGCTCTCCCGGAAGATCGTGCATATGTGCGAGCAGGCCGGGATACGCAATATACATGGAATGCAGGGCGACTCTGCCACAGGAAGCTTTGCCAGCGCGCAGTTCTGCGCTGCATTCAAGAACGCGAGTCACTATTACCCGAGCGATGGCTCCTTCTTTCTGCAAATGGCAGACGACTTCGTGAAGGAGCTACCTGTCATTAAAGACGGATTATTGACTCTGCCACCATCACCCGGCCTGGGCTTCGAGATAGACGAGAAGAAATTCAAACAGTTCATGGTAAGCTAGGGGGGGCGTATGGCAAAGGACCTAGGGGGGTTTCTCAGTCAGTACGAGAAAGATTTTCCCGACGAAGTTGTCCACGTAGAAAAGGCGATTGATTCAAAGTGGGAGGTAACGGCTCTCGTAGAAAAACTCGAAACAGAGAAGAAGTTTCCCATCGTGGTCTTTCATCGCGTAAAAACACCTGAAGGCAAGATTTCAGAGTTTCCTCTTGTCATGAACGTTTTTGCGAGCAGGCAACGGTGTGCGAGGATCATTGGCTCCACCTACGAGCGATATTCGATCGACTACGCCCGCAAGACAACGCTGGATAGAAAAAAGCCTGTCATCGTAAGATCGAAGGATGCGCCGGTCAAGCAGGTGGTCCAGACCGGGCGCACTATAAATCTTTTTGAGCTCCCCGCTCCGCTCCACCATGGAATGGATCCAGGTCATTACATTACGGCAGGCTACTTCACCTGTTACGACGATGAAACCAAGCTCGACAACGCGGCCTTGCACAGGGGCTGGATAAAGGACAAACAGGAAGTACGCATCTTCCTGAGCGCCCATACGCACGCCAATTTGCTCTTTCATCGGCATGAGAGCCGGAAGAAGGATATGCGATGCGCCTACTGGATTGGTCATCATCCTGCTGCATGTCTCGGCGCCCAGGCTAAGGTGCCCCTCGATGCAAGTCATTTCGAGGCCGCAGGCGGTCTATGTGGTGAGCCGCTGAGGCTCGTGCCCTCCGAGACCCTGGGCGATGATTTTCTTGTCCCTGCAGACGCAGAGATAGTGATAGAGGGGATCATGCCTCATGGCGAGAGAAGGACAGAAGGTCCTTTTGGTGAAGCCCTAGGATACTTTGGTCCCCAGCAACTGAACCCCTACATGAAGGTCACGGCGGTCACGCGCAGAAAAGAGGCTTATTTTCATGATCTTTTCGTGGGCCACGCCGACCCGCTCACCGGCATAAACTCTGCTTACATAGAGGCACAGGTATACGAAGCAGTAAAGGCAGCAGTTCCCTCCATTCAGATGGTCTATCGCCCCCCGTTTGCCCTATCCCAGATTTACATTCAAATAAAGAAGAGAAAAGAGGGTGAGGCCGTGGATGCGCTTCTGGCTGCTCTTGCCACCTCCGAATATACCAAAGAGGCTTTCGTTTTCGACGATGACATCAACATCTTCGACGAGCGGGAAGTTCTCTGGGCCATGTCTACGAGAACCCAGTGGGAGACAGCCATAACGATGGTCAGGAACGGCAGGGCGAGCGGACTGGATCCCCTTGCTTCCGACGAAAACAGCACCACCAAGGTAGGTTTCGACTGTACGAAACCGGCCCCGCCCGCCCCTTTTGCCAAGAGACTCTACGTTCCCGAACAGGTACGAGAGAAGATCAAGCTGACGGATTTCATCACGGAAGAAAAACTGAGGCGCATGTAACTTATGCAGGCTTACCAAGAAGTAAATAAATGGGGGGAGCTATGAGCAAGAATATTTATTACGTCGCATGCCCGAAATGCAAAGGCGAGTTTTACGTCAGCAAGAGCTTCTTCGAGGTGAAGGGCGCTATGTGTTACTGCCCGTTCTGCACGCGCGAGTTCAGCGTCCAAGGTGGTAAGAAACCAGCACAGAAGAAGACCTCATCACGTCGCACGGCTTCCGTCGTCCTGGCACTGGTGACGGTCGGCCTGGTCCTCTGGCTTACACCGGTCGCCTTCGCGCAGCCGTACCCGACAAAGCCTGTTACGCTCACCGTAGGCATGGCAGCAGGAGGCGTGACTGATCTTGCGACGCGCACCATCGCCGAAGAGTCAAAGAAGATTCTGAAGCAGGATTTCCTCGTGGTGAACAAACCTGGTGCAGGCCAGACCGTGGCTATGAGCACCGTAATCACCTCAAAACCAGACGGCTACACGCTGGGCGCAACGACCGACGCGCCTTACACGAGAGGGCCGAACCTCTTCAAGCTTAACTTCACACCGCTTGCCGATACGATCCCCATCATTCTCTATGCAACCTTCCGATCAGTGATCATCGTCCGGGAGGACAGTCCGTTCAAGACCTTGAACGATATGTTCGACTACGCGCGAAAGAACCCCGGAAAACTCACATACAGCCACCCCGGGCTAGGTACCTCCACGTACATGGGGTTTGGGGGCGCTGCCCTTCATCTGAAGCTGACCGTGTCTCAGGTCCCGTTTGCCGGCGACTCGGCAGCACTCACCGCCCTCCTCGGGGGACACGTCATGGCTTCAGTGATGGGGAGCAGTTCCTGCATGTCCCAGATCAAGGCGGGAAAGGTCAAGGTTATTGGCGTGGTCGAAGGGAAAGAGCGCATGAAAGAGTATCCGGATGCGCCGAATCTCTTTGAGTACGCGCCACAAGAGATTCTGTCGCCGCCGTCGCTCCTTGTCTTTGGACCAAAGGGTCTGGCTGACCCAATTGTTAAGACACTTCAGGAGACGGTCAACAAGGCGCGCGACTCGGATGCTTTCAGGAAGTTTGCCCGGGAAAATGAAGTCTTCTTGCCAAAAGAACCTCTGATCGGCCAGACACTCAGGGACTACCTGGAGAGTGAGTCGAAGAACACAGCGGAAGTGATCCGAAAACTGGGCATCCCAAGGGCAGATGCGCCAAAGTAACTGCGGAACAATAGAAGGATCTCGACATTGACGTTCGTCAGGCTCAGTGCATTCCTTGCCCGTGGCAAAGGTAATTCCGTTTCCAGCCTGTTTATAATAGTGCTCTCCTGCTGGATATTGAAAGAGGCGTACACCATGGGGCTCGGGGCGCTTCATTCACCCGGTCCCGGGTTTATGGTCTTCATAGCCGCTTTCCTCCTCGCCATATTAGCCCTCCACACACTTTTCAGATCACTTGCGCGCCGGCACGAAAGCACCGGGGGTGCGCCGGCACGAAAGCACCGGGGTAGAGTGGTTTGGGTATTTTTGTTGCTCTCCGGCTATGTGGTGCTGCTGAACGTCGTGGGCTACCTGCTCGTGACCGTTGTAACACTCTTTCTGCTCTTTGTGGTGCTTCAGGATGGCAAGAAACGGTGGCTCTCCGCCGCGATCATGGCCGCCGTGACCTCCGCAGTGACCCATCTGGTATTCTCCGTCTGGTTCAAACTCCACTTGCCGAATGGGTGGATCTCCTGGTGGTGAGCGGGCTCGCGTTTGGTCATTTTTCCGATAGTGTGGTGCCGAAGCAAGCGCACCTGCCTGAGGTGGCTCCCGTGGCCGGATTCGTGCGGTAATGAGGCAACCGGACTATGTGGACTGAGATCCTGTACGGTTTTCAGGTCGCCCTGACCCCGGAGAATCTTTTCTTCTGTTTCATTGGTACCCTGATCGGTACCCTGGTTGGCGTATTGCCGGGCATCGGACCTATCGGCGCCATGGCCATTCTGCTGCCGGTGAGTTTCTCTCTGGCGCCACTCGGGTCATTCATTATGCTCGCCGGCATTTACTACGGAGCTATGTATGGAGGGTCGACTACGTCTATCCTCGTTAACATTCCAGGAGAAGCGGCGAGCGTTGTCACATGTCTCGACGGGTATCAGATGGCGCGCAAGGGGCGTGCCGGTCCAGCGCTGGGCATCGCCGCGTTCGGCTCGTTCATCGCAGGCACGTTAAGCATTGTCGGGCTCATGTTCCTCGCAAGGCCCCTTTCATCGGTAGCCCTCAAGTTCGGCCCGCCGGAGTATTTTGCTCTTATGTCTCTCGGACTTTTTCTCGTAGTCTACATGGCGCACAAGTCATTTGAAAAAGCCATTATGGCCGGGCTCGCCGGCTTGTTACTCTCATGGGTAGGGATGGATAGCACCACAGGTGTTGCGCGATTTACGTTTGGGATTAATGAGCTGAATGATGGAATCGGTGTCGTTCCACTGGTAATGGGCCTTTTCGGTGTTGCGGAAGTACTCCTCAACGTGGAGCAGGAGATACGACAGGAGGTCTTGAAAGAAAAGATAAAGAATCTCCTGCCATCCCGTGACGATTGGAAGCAGAGCATCCTGCCCATATTTCGGGGCTCCTTTCTCGGTTTCTTTCTCGGTATCCTTCCCGGAGGAGGTACCATCCTTTCATCCTTTGCGTCTTACAGCGTGGAGAAGAGGCTTTCCAGGCATCCGGAACGGTTTGGTTCGGGAGAGATCGCGGGAGTGGCGGGTCCGGAAGCGGCGAACAACTCGGCGGTCGGCGGCGCCTTCATCCCCCTGCTCTCTCTGGGGATTCCTCCCAACGCAGTAATCGCGGTGCTCTTTTCTGCCCTGCTCATCCACGGCGTGCGACCCGGGCCGCTCTTGATCACGGAGCACGCCGACATCTTCTGGGGGATTATGGCCTCGATGTATGCCGGTAACTTCTTCCTGTTGCTCCTAAATCTTCCCGCCATAGGGCTGTGGGTTAAAGTGCTGCAGATACCCTATCGGATCCTTGCACCATTGATTCTGCTCTTCTGCTTGATCGGGGCGTACTCCATAAACTCATCCACCCTCGACCTGAAGCTCATGCTCGGGTTTGGCCTCCTCGGCTACGTGATGCGCAAGCTTGACTACGAACCGGCGCCCCTTGTGCTCGCGTTTATCCTCGGGCCCCTTCTCGAGGCTTCCTTGCAGCAATCGCTCATCATTTCTCAGGGCAGCTTTCTGATCTTTGTGACAAGGCCCATATCTGCGGTCTGTTTTGGGATTACTCTGCTCCTGTTCCTCTCTACCTTTGTACGGCCTGTCGTTAGAAGACTCAAGAAGATAAAGGCATTCGGAGACGGGGCCGATTGATAATTTTCTTCTTGACATCGATGTCTCGTCGTTTAATCATTCAATAATCCGATGTAGCCCTCTCCGAACACGTTTTCTCACGTTCGGTGCCGAGAGACAAGAGCATTCATGAGGAGTGATTAATAGGGAGGCTTGATTCATGCTAAATTGGCAAGACCTATGGACAGGCAAATCAATTGGAACCGCTCTCGCTGAAGCGACGAAAAAGTGGGGGTCGAAGGAAGCCATAATTTTTGGCAGTGGGGCGGTCACCTTCGCGGAGCTTGAAAGGATGTCGGGACTCGTGGCACGTGGCCTTATTGCCCTCGGTGTGCGAAAAGGCGATATGGTTGCCATATGGATGGCCGGCTATGCCGAGTGGTCTTTCATCTATTATGCGTGCGCAAGGATAGGCGCGGTCATGGTGCCTGTCAACACCCGGTATAAGCCCTTCGAAGTCGAGTATGTGCTGAACAAGTCGCGGGCAACAGTACTCATCTGGAAGGATGAAGAGGAAAAGGGCAAGACGTACCTCGGCATCCTGAAGGAACTTGCGCCGGAGCTGGAGACCAGCTCTCCCGGAAATATCTCCGTGCAGCGGCTTCCTCATCTCCGGCACGTTGTGGTGATCGGCACAAAACCTCAGGCGGGGTGCTCCTCCTTTGATGATCTTCTCGACGCAGGAGCCAAGGTTTCTGCCAAGGCTTTGGCTCAAGCCGAGGTCGATGTGTCAGGCGAGGACACAGCCCTCATCCAGTTCACCTCAGGCACGACCGCATTGCCGAAAGGCGCCGTGCTCTATCAGACCGCCATGCTACGCGCCGGCTACTACAACAGCTACTTTCTGGGCGTGACCGAAAAGGACCGCTTCTTCAGTCCACAGCCTTTTTACCACGTGGGTGGATCGATTCAGGTCATGCTCGGCCCGGTGGTCCTGGGATGTACCATGGTGATCCAGCCTTACTTCAATGCTGCTGAGGCACTCCATCTTATGGAGAAATATCAGTGCACGGTAACCATGGGTCATCAACCCCACTGGATCGAGTATATGAATCATCCTGATCTCAAGAAGCGCCGTCTCATTGTCGAGAGGGCTGAAATCTTCGCGCCCCCGGACGTGCGCAAGCGGGTCGCAGAAGAGATGGGGATCGGGGTGCTCATCAGCCCGTACAGCATGACCGAGAGTCACATTGGCGGCTGCACATGCCGCTGGGACGACCCCGTCGAGAAACGTCTCTACACTGTCGGTCGCCCCATGCCGGGGCTTGAAGTCGTGGTGCGCGATCCCGAGACCGGGAAGATCCTGCCCCAGGGCGAAGCCGGCGAGGTCTGCTACCGGGGCTGGTGCGTGATGAGGGGCTACTTCGATGATCCGGAACTGACGGCCGAAGTGATCGATAAAGACGGCTGGCTCAGGACGGGCGATCTCGCCACAATCGACCCTGACGGATACGTTGAGCTGGTTGGCCGGATTAAAGACATGATACGCGTCGGCGGCGAAAATGTTGCGGCAACGGAGGTTGAGGGTTTTCTCCTCCGTCATGAAAAGGTGAAGCAGGCAGTGGCGGTAGGCGTGCCCGAGCCGCGACTCGGAGAGATAGTCGTGGCCTTTGTTGAGTTGAAGCCGGGCGAGCAGCCTACGGAAGCAGAAATCACAGCATACTGCAAGGCAGGCCTCGCCAGCTTTAAAGTGCCGAGACAGATCCATTTCGTTACCAAGTGGCCCATGACCGGCGCCGGGAAGATCCAGAAGTTCAGGCTGGAGGAACTTGCCGCAAAAGGAACCGGCTGAGACCGTCGAAAAAACAAACAGTCGAGAGACAGGAGGGGTAGATTCCGCGATGCCATCGAGTAACGTCATATACGAGCTGAAAGGCAACCACCTGGCGCACGTAACAATCAATCGGCCCGCTGCTTTGAACGCCGTCGATTACCCAACGATCGCCGAACTAAAGGGACTTCTTGCAGAGATCAGGGCAAACCCTGAGATCAGGGTGCTCGTCATCACGGGGGCAGGAGAAAAGTCATTTATCGCGGGAGCGGATAAAGAAGAGATCAAGCTTCATGCTCAAGATGCTGAGCGGGGTAAGGCCTTCGAGGAGATCTCACGCGAGGCGTTCAACATCATCGATAGTCTCGGCAGGCCATCCATCTGCGCCATAAACGGCTATGCCTTCGGCTTGGGTGTGCAGCTTGCCCTTGCGTGTACCTTCAGGATTGCAGCAGCGAGCGCACGATTCGGCCTGCCTGAGATAAACATGGGATTCTTCCCGAGCATGGGCGCGACCCAACGATTGGCGAGGCTCATCGGGGAGGCAAAGTGCATGGAACTCATCCTCACCGGAGAGACGATCGATGCGACAGAGGCGCACAGGATTGGGTTGGTCCACCGGGTTCTCCCTCGCGAAGACTTCAGCGCATTTGTCGACCGGTTCGCGCGAGACATGTCCGAAAGGAGCCCGATTGCGGTCAGGCTCGCTATGGATGCCATACGAAAAGGCATGACCATGACCTTGCGGGATGGTCTCACGCACGAGGCGCGTTTGTCTGAAGAATGTTTACGGAGCGAAGACTCAAGAGAAGGCAGGCTCGCGTT
>Ga0102851_10002075_pt1 | contig 11924 bp, 5 predicted proteins | sample Mud3Dept3metaG_FD_79558 | JGI IMG/M metagenome (GOLD analysis project Ga0102851, IMG submission 79558) | Freshwater wetland microbial communities from Ohio, USA, analyzing the effect of biotic and abiotic controls - Mud 3 Core 4 Depth 3... | ecosystem: Environmental > Aquatic > Freshwater >... | reverse complement strand
TTGACACTAAAATTGCCAAATGGCTGACATTTGGAACAAGAACCCAGTTATCAGCTGATGATCTGAGCGGAGTGGCACCTGAAATGGAAGATCTGTACAAAAGGAATCCACTTGCTGTGGCTTATGATGAAAATGGTAACCTGACTGTTACTCCTATTCAGGATGATCCACTTCGTAACAATCCGCTTGAGACCACATTATTTAAGAATACTGACAAATCTTACCAGGTGGTGACCAATAATTTTGCCATTATTGACTTTCCCTTTATAAAGGGATTAAGCTACAGGATTAACACAGGAATCAGATTCAGGGTTGTCGATCAGGGAACCTACCGGGGAAGAGATACAAAAACCGGACTGGATGCCCGTGGAAGTGCAAATATCGCCCGTTCTATCAGTAACAATACTGTTATTGAAAATATTTTATCCTACACCAAGGAATTCGGCAGTCATAATATTTTTGCAACGGCTCTGTATAGCTATGAGGGTAATAAAAATACCTCAAATACTGTGAGTGCCTCGGGATTTCCCCATGATTTTCTCAGCTGGTATTCTACAGCGCAGGCTGATCTGGTGACAAATGGTTTTTCTTTTAACGAAACAGCTTTGATCTCCCAGATGCTACGGCTTAACTATGCTTATGCAAGTCGTTACCTGGTAACTCTCACGGTCCGCAGAGATGGATATTCAGGTTTCGGGACAAACAGTAAATGGGGTGTTTTTCCGTCAGTAGCATTTGGATGGAATATCAACAATGAAAAATTCTTCCCCTGGAATGACCTGTTTAATGAGTTGAAGTTAAGACTTTCATATGGCTTTAATGGTAATCAGGCTGTCGGTGCATATGAATCAATCTCAAGATTAAGTCAGGAAAATATGGTTGCCGGAAGTACTTCTTTACCGGGATACAAACCAAGCAAACTGGGTTCAGATAATCTTGGCTGGGAATCTTCCACAACCCTCAACTTCGGAGTCGATTTTGGGCTTTATAAAAACAGGATTGCCGGTACGATTAACCTGTTTAAAACAAATACTTCGGATCTCCTCCTGAACAGAACAATCTCACTTGTACACGGCATTACATCAATAACACAGAACATTGGTGAAACAGAAAATAATGGCCTGGAATTATCCATCAACTCAAGGAATATTGTCAATAAGGATTTCACCTGGTCTACATCAGGGAACATGTCTTTCGTTAAAAACAAGATAGTATCATTATACGGAGATTTAGATGCTGAAGGAAAAGAGTATGATGATATTGTTAACAACTGGTTTATTGGCCAGCCAATCAGAGTGAACTATGGATTTGTCTTTGATGGTGTGTGGCAGTTGGATGAAGCAGCTAAAGCAACAGAATGGGGCTCTCAGCCAGGTTATATTAAGATAAAGGATATCGATAATGATGGCAGCCTCACGGCAAAAGACAGACAGATAATTGGTCAGATAGATCCTAAAATGATCTGGGGGTTAACAAATACTTTTTCATATAAAAATATCGCACTAAGCATTTTTATGCATGGTGTTCAGGGTGTGACCAGAAGCAATGGATTGATGTCAGACCTTGGTGTAACTGCTGGTGTCCGCCACAATACAATAAGAAAGAACTGGTGGACTCCGACAAATCCATCCAATGACTTCTGGATGAACCATGTAGATGCACACCGGATGGCTGGAGTGGAAGCAACTATTTACGAGTCTGCCGATTTTACCAGGATAAAAGATATTTCCTTATCTTATGATCTTCCCTTGGATTTATTAACCAGAATAGGTTTGAATAAACTGAAACTTTATATCACCGGAAGGAATCTTCTTACTTTAACAAAGTGGCGTGGTCTTGATCCTGAATTATCCGGCAATGAGATTATCCCGTTGCAAAAGGAATATGTATTGGGATTATCCCTGGGATTTTAATATGTGGTGAATCATAATTTTAAATGAAAATCAAATGAAAACAAAATCAATTAATATAATTACGGCTCTGTTTTATGTGATATTCCTTATAGGATGTGAGTCAGATTCACTTGTTGAAAAGCCGCCTCATTTAATTACATCTGAAACATTATATTCAAGCCTGGCAGGTTTTGAAACCGGTTTAAACGGAGCATATTCATTGATCAGGGCTGAACATAACGGTAGCATTGATTTTACTTCAAGCATGTTTACCTGCGGAACGGATAATCTTTGTGCAAACTGGAGGCAGGGATTTGGGGTGATCGGAAGCTTCTGGGGTGACCTTAACAATCCCTCCAGTTCTTATTTTGAAGATGTATTTGCGTGGCTTTACAGCATAGTTAATGCAACAAATACTATTATAAATCAGGCAGAAAAGAGAACTGATATTAACTGGACAGGGGCAGGTTCATCAGAAGAAGAAAATAAAAACAGGGTCATAGCGGAAGCCAGAGCAATAAGGGCCTGGGCTTATCGTCACCTTACTTACTGCTGGGGAGATGTACCGTTAAACCTGGAAGAATCGCTTGGTTCTACTATTAAAACAGACTGGGACCGTACTCCTGTTGCAGATGTCAGAAAGCAGATTATCTCGGATCTTAAATTTGCCGAACAGTATATACCTGTTGAACCTGTTCTTGCGGGCAGATTGACCAAAGGAGCTGTTCAGCATTATCTTGCCGAGATGTATCTCGTTAATAATAAGCCTGATAGTGCGCTTTATTATGCAAACCAGGTAATTAACAACACTGCATACAAACTTATTACTGCCAGGTACGGGGTAAAGAAATCCCAACCGGGAGTTGTTTTTATGGACATGTTCTACAAAGGCAATAAGAACAGAGAAGAGGGAAATACAGAAGCTTTGTGGGTATGGCAATTTGAGTTTGAAACAATCGGCGGAGGATCTGACCCATGCACACGTGCCCATCACCAGGGCAGATTCATGGATATTAAAATAGGTGGAGTAGTTCCATTGCAGATAACATATGAGAGAGGCGGAAGAGGCAAAGCCTATACGGCTCCCACAAAATTTGCCATTGATCTTTATGCTGATAATGACGACCGGGGTTCAAATTATGCGATGAGGAAGTTCTTTATATTAAAAGATGCTGCAGGAAATGCACCATATCCATCTGATAAATTACCTCCAACTTATCAGTTTGGCGATACGATTTGGCTCAACTGGAGTAACGACCTTACCCCTGCCACCTGGCAAAGGACTAACTGGCCATATTCAAGGAAAGTGGAAGGTACCAATCCGGATAATGTGACTCAAAGTCCGAATTTTGATGACTACATTGCTTTGAGGCTTGGTGAAACATATCTCTTTAAAGCCGAAGCACAGTTCAGGCTTGGTTTACCGGACGATGCTGCTGCCACCATCAATATTTTAAGGAGCAGAGCCAATGCAAGTCCTGTAACCGGAGCTGATATAAATCTCGATTTCATCCTGGACGAACGTTCGCGTGAGCTTTTCCTTGAGGAACAGCGCAGATACACTTTGCTGAGAACGCATACGTGGTATGAAAGAACTAAAGCGTATAACCATTTTGGTGGTGAGAATATCGTTCGGAGAGATACACTTTTCCCGATTCCGCAGGCGGTGATTGATGCAAATATAACTAAAGCGATGCAACAGAATCCGGGATTTAATTGATTGTAACTAATCAGAAGTCGGACTTCGGACTTCTGACTCCCGACTTCTATTTCAAGATAAACAGAACTATATGTTAAATATGATTAAATTCCATACGACAAGTATCATTTAACATTTAATTAGTATTTTGTGTTCATTAATTTTATTACTAAACCAAACCATTAAATTATGAAGAACCTTTTGATGATCCTCTGTTTTCTGGCATCAACGTCAGTTTTTGCGCAGAGAATTACTGTTACAGGGACAGTTACCGACGAGGGCGGCAACCCTCTGGTAGGTACGACTGTCCTGATTAAGGGAACTACCGTGGGGGCAATTACCGATGCCAACGGGAAATACTCGGTAGATGTCAGCAGCCGTAATGTCTCTCTTGTATTTTCTTTTATCGGATTTGTTACCCAGGAAGTGGCAGTTCAGAACCGGGCTGTGGTTGATGTCGTACTTAAAGCCGAAATCACCGGGCTGGATGAAGTAATTGTTGTAGGTTATGGTACTCAGAAGAAAAGTGATATCACCGGTACTGTAGCTTCCCTGCCAAAAGAGAGGCTGGAGAATGCTCCCAACCTGAACGTGGCTCAAGCTATCCAGGGAGCTGTTCCCGGGGTAATGGTCCAGCAGACCATCGGAGGTGCTCAGGCTGCATCAACGATCATGATCCGCGGACGTAATTCAATTACTGCCAATAATGATCCTCTTATCATTGTCGACGGGATCCCGTATGGCGGCCAGATAAATGACATTAATCCGAATGATGTCCAGTCAATTGAAATCCTGAAAGATGCATCTGCAGCGGCTATTTATGGATCCAGAGGGGCTAACGGTGTAATCCTGATAAGCACCAAGCAGGGTACTGAAGGAAAAGCAGTATTTTCCTATGACGGGAAATACTCAATTCAGAAAGTTGTCAAAATTCATGATATGCTGACCGGTCCGGAATTCTATAATTTCAAGATGGAAAGGAATCCATCAGCAATGACATTGAGTGAAACAGAAGCATACCAGGATGGTTCATGGACCGACTGGTTCAGTCTTATGGTTCGTACGGGGCAATCCCAGGAGCATAACCTGTCGGTTTCAGGTGGATTTAAAAATACAAAATACTATATAGGAGGCGGTCTCACTGATATCAAGGGTATAGCAAAGAATGACAACTTCAAACGGTTTTCAACAAGACTTAATGTTGAAACCAAGCTGTTTGACTGGCTGGCAATAGGGACGCGGACACAGCTTAACTTTGACGATGCCAGCGGTGCAGAACCCGATTTCAGCGATGCATTTATCACAAATCCGCTTTCGCATGCCTATGACGAATATGGTAATCTCACCATTTTCCCTTGGCCCGATAATATTATTGTAGGCAATCCTCTGCAAGATTTGCTTTACGACGATCTCGATAAATCATACCAGGTTCTGACAAATAACTACCTGCAGCTTGATGTCCCGTGGGTCAAGGGATTGAGTTACAGGTTGAATACAGGTGTCAGGATGCGCTTTACAGATCGTGCCAACTACAGGGGTAGGGACACCCAGTCCGGACTTGCAGACCTGGGAAGAGCTTCTGTAAGCAATTCTGTAAGTAACAGCACAGTTATTGAGAACATTTTAACTTATAACAAGACATTCGGAGACCATACACTTTTTGTAACAGGCCTGTACAGTTATGAAGGTAATAAATCCAATTCGAAAGGTGTGGTTGGGACCAGGTTCCCGAATGATTTTCTGTCATGGTACGGGATGGCTCAGGCTCAGACTGTGGTTCCGTCAAATTCATACAGCAATACAGCCCTCATATCCCAGATGTTACGCATTAACTACTCTTTTGCGAGCCGTTATCTGCTTACTGCAACCGTAAGAAGGGATGGTTATTCCGGATTCGGAGCTGATAATAAGTGGGGCTTGTTTCCTTCAGCCGCCATTGGCTGGAACATAGCAAAGGAGAACTTCTTTCCGTTGAAAGATGCGGTTAACGATTTGAAAATCAGGGTTTCCTATGGGCTTAATGGTAACCAGGCTATTGGTGCATTCCAGTCACTGTCAAGATTTGTAGTAGCTAACTATGTAGCAGGCACCAACACAGTAATCGGATATAAGCCCGGAACCATGGGAGTATCCAACCTTGGATGGGAATCATCGAGAACGTTCAATCTGGGAATTGACTTTGGATTGTTTAAAGACAGGATAACAGGAAATCTTGATTATTACCTGACAGATACATATGATCTTCTTCTTGCAAGGAGTATCTCGGTTGTTCATGGTATCACCACCAATACACACCTTCCTGACTGGTTTCATCCGGCAGTTACAGAGAATATCGGAAAGACCCAGAACAAGGGACTTGAAATGGTTTTAAATACGAGAAATATTGTAAAAAATAGATTCCAGTGGTGGACATCAGCTAATTTTTCCCTAAATAAGAACAAGATTGTATCATTATATGGTCTGAAAGATGAAACGGGGAAAGAGATTGATGATATTTCAAACCAGTGGTTTATTGGCCAACCTATCAGAGTCAACTATGGTTACGTCTGGGATGGCGTATGGCAGCTCAATGAAGCTGATACTGCAGTATATAAAACCCATCCTGGTTTTGCGAAACTGAAAGATATTGATCAGAATGACACGCTTGATTACCGTGACAGGCAGATAATCGGCCAGCAGGATCCGGCTTTCATATGGGGGCTGACCAACACATTCACTTATGGTAATTTCTCGCTGAGCATCTTCGTGCATGGGGTACATGGTGCTACTATGAGGAACTATACCATGGCTGACAATGTTTCCGGTGTCGAAGTCAGGTATAATACTACCCAGAAGAACTGGTGGACAAAAACAAATCCTACAAATGACTGGATCAGGAATCAGGATCTGGCGGGCCAAATGGGATCTGGCTCACTGGTTGTTTATGAAAAAACTGATTTTGTGCGTATAAAAGATGTCTCTCTGTCCTATGATCTTCCTAAAAGCATGCTGGGCAAAATCGGCCTCAGCAAGGTAAAAGTGTATGTTACGGGCCGAAACCTCCTGACCTTTACAAAATGGGATGGATTGGATCCTGAACTGAGCGACGAGGGCAGCCAGAGGGAAATTCCGATGCAAAAGGAATATGTCTTCGGATTGAGCATGGGATTTTAAGTAATTGAATTTGGATAATTATTAAACAGATTACTATGAAAAATTTATTATCGAATATCATAAAAGTCACGCTGGCAGTTTTTCTTCTGGCGAGCTGTTCAAAGGACACTCTTGATGAAAATCCCCCGAACATCCTGGCCGGCGAAACAATACTTCAGGATTATTCAGGTTTTGAATCAGCGCTGAACGGAGTTTACAATATAGCCAGGCATGGGAGATGGCAATCTGAAAAGATTGAAAATGCACTTAATGGCGTTGACAATATGTCCAGTAATTATAAGCGCAGCGCTATCTTCTGGAAATGGGGTACTTCCAACAGTCCTACTGATGATGACCTGCTTGAGACTTTTAACTGGCTGTATGAAATTGTCAATGCGGCCAATACAATGATTAATTATGCTGAGAAGCCAACTGTTAACTGGGCTGGTGGAACCAATACTCCTGAAAACAATAAACTGAGAGTTATTGGTGAAGCAAGAGCTTTGAGAGCCTGGGCTTACAGGCGTCTTGCCTATTCATGGGGTGATGTTCCGCTTACCCTTGATCTGGTTACTACAATTAAAACCGACTGGGAACGGGCTCCGAGACTTGAGGTAAGAAAACAGGTAATCAGGGATTTCAAATTTGCACAGCAGTATATTCCCGATGAAGCCTCGCTCCAGGGGAGAATGACCAAGGGTGCAGTTCAGACTCTGCTTGCTGAGATGTATCTTACTATAAAAAAGCCTGACAGTGCCCTGTACTGGTGCAACCAGGTAATCAATAATCCTGCATATACTCTTACTACAGCACGGTATGGTGTTAAAATGACAGATCCTAAAGGTTCTGCTTTTGGAGATATGTTCAAGGAAGGGAACCAGAACAGGGAGCAGGGTAACAAAGAAGCACTCTGGGTCTTCCAGTTTGAACTCGGAAGTGTTGACGGACAGGGACAGGAAATGGCCCGGGCTACGGTAGGTAATTATAACCAGATAGTTATTGGAGGGAAAAGAGCGCTTCAATATACTCTTGAAAGAGGCGGAAGGGGCAAGGCTTATTTCGGACCAACCAAATGGTGGATTGACAGCTATGAGAAGCAGGATCTCAGAGCCCAGAACTACATCCTGAGGACATCCTTCACCCTGAATGATGCAACTACCAATGCTGTGCCTCCAATTGCCGACCTTTTGCCGGCAGGGTATAGTTTTGGTGACACTATTTGGCTGAAATGGGCTACCCCGATTTCAGCATCATATTACGGCAAACCTGACTGGCCTTATTCCAGAAAAGCTGACGGAGCTGATCCTGGAAATATGCAGGCTGACTTTGCGCCGGTTGATCAGATTTATTTAAGGCTGGCTGAAACGTATCTTCTTAAAGCCGAAGCTGAATTCAAGCTCGGTCAGCTTACAAACGCCATGAATACGATAAACGTAATCCGTAACAGATCAAACGCAACACCCATTCCTGTGGATTCTGTAAATCTTAACTTTATCCTAGATGAGCGATCCCGGGAACTGTTCCTGGAGGAAGAGCGGCGAATGACACTGTTGCGTACACATACGTGGTATGACCGTACCAGAAAATACAACAAGTTCGGAGGGGAATTGATCACATGGCGTGACACTCTATTCCCAATTCCACAGGACGTTATCGATGCCAACCTGACGAAGAAGTTTCCACAAAACCCGGGATTTTAATCATTGAAATTATCCCTATAACACTGCCTGCCTCTCATTTCCGGGAGGCAGGTTTGTGTATTTTAATAATCATAAATATGGTAACACGAAGAAAATTTATTAAAACAACTGCCTTTGCCGGCGCTGCAACCTTAACCGGAAGCATGTTACAGGTAATACCTTCATGCCGTGCAGATTCAGGAACAATTACAATTAAGTCGGTTGGTTCAAGGTTCGAAAGAGAACCTCTTATCAGACCTTTCGGGTTCAAGGGCATCTACCAGAATGAGTTCTGGGTCGCTGCTGCATTGATAGAAAGTAATTCCGGTATCAGGCATGTCGGATTGCAGACCCAGTGTCTTGCCTGGAGTGATCTTGATGTATTTTTAGCTCATTCTGAGGTAGATGGAAATATGCTGCTCATAAAAACACTTGATTATGCATTGCAGCAAATCAAGGGTCAACCATTCAGGAATCCCATAGAACTGCAGGATGCAATACTGGCTGATGTTCATAAATTCGGGCAGTCGCTTACCGGCAGGACGAACCTGCGGATGACCTTTACCCTCAGTTCAATGGTCGCCCTGGACAATGCATTATGGATGCTCTATGCGGAGGAAAACGGGCACAAAAATTATGATGAAATGATACCCCCGGAATACCGGCAGGCTTTTGGAAATCACAATAAGTATGTAGCCCATGTTCCGCTGATGGCTTATGCGATTCCTCTTGAGGAGATAACCCAGGCTGTTGACCAGGGATACTTTTTTATGAAGATAAAGATAGGCCGGCCAGGAACTCAGGAGGAAATGCTTGAAGGTGATAAAGCACGGATCGAGGCTATACACAAACTGATTGGTCAAAGGGAGACACCGCATACACTTAATGGCAAAATACCTTACTACTTTGATGCCAATGGCCGGTATGAAAAGAAGGAAACCCTGGAAAAGCTTCTTGATCATGCGAAAAAAATCGGAATGTTCGATCAGATCGCTATTATTGAAGAACCATTTCCTGAAGAAGCTGACATCAGTGTCGGTGATCTCGGAGTAAGGATCGCTGCTGATGAAAGCGCCCACACCGCTGAAGATGTTGTAAAACGTATACAAATGGGCTATAAGGCAATTGCACTTAAGTCGGCGGCCAAAACACTTAGCATGACCATGAAGATGGCAAAAGTTGCTCACGAGAACAATATTCCCTGCTTTTTGGCTGACCTCACCTGTACACCGATCCTTGTGGACTGGAATAAAAATGTTGCAGCCAGGTTAACTCCATTTCCGGGTATAAAAGATATGGGACTGCTCGAATCGAATGGTCATCAGAACTATGTCAATTGGAGGGATCTGGTAAGCTATTGTCCATATCCCGATGGCTCCTGGGTGGAGTCCCAAAATGGTTTATATAACCTTAATAACGATTTTTACGAAAAGAGCGGTGGTGTTCTTAAATCTTCTGAACATTATCTTAATCTGTTTAAACAATAGAAAAAAAGTCAGAAGTCAGAAGGCGGAAGACAGAAGTCAGAAGACAGAAGACAGAAGACGGAAATCGGAAGACAGAAGTTGGCAGTTGGCAATAAAAGAACTTCCGACTTCCGACTCTAAATAAAATAAATTTAAACTATGAAAAACATCAAAATTTCCATTGCATTATTACTTCTCATTTCGGGGTTGTGTATTAATCTGCTTAATGCACAGGTTCAAAGTAATTTACCTGAATTTAAAGTCTCACTACAAAAGAGGTTGCCCTCTGATACAGATACGGGCTCATACTATATAGCCAGTGAGATACAAAAATGGAATCCTTCTGAAACAGCCATCATTATTTGCGATATGTGGGATCATCACTGGTGCAAAGGTGCTGAAGAAAGGGTGACAGAAATGGCCCCATTCATGAATAATGTGATCTCCATAGCCCGTGACAAGGGGATCCTGATTGTGCATGCTCCAAGCGATTGCATTACATTTTATAAAAACCATCCGGGACGGAAACTGGGTCAGAAATACAAAAGTAAAAAAGCAGCCAGCCTGATCAGCAGCAATAAGCTCGACTCAGAAAAAGATGCTGTATGGCCAATTGAGCAGTCTGACGGAGGCTGTGACTGTGAACCTGAATGCAAGCAGGGACCGCCATGGCCATGGACCCGCCAGACAGATCTGATTGAGATTTCCGATAAAGATGCTATAAGCGATTCAGGAGCAGAAATTGGCGGACTATTCTATCAGAGAGGGATTAAAAATGTCATCCTGATGGGTGTACATACCAACATGTGTGTTATCGGACGTTCATTCGGACTGCGTAATATGGTGAGGTTGGGCATGAATGTGGTGTTGATGCGTGATATGACTGATACCATGTATGACTCAAAGCAGTGGCCTGATGTGAATCATTTTACCGGTAACAGCCTCATTAATGAATATATTGAAACTTATGTCTGCCCTACAATAGTCTCCACTGATTTTACCGGACAGAAGCAATTCCGGTTTAAAGAAGACATCAGACCTGTTGTGGCCTTCTTAACTGCTGAAAATGAATATAGTTCCAACATCACTCTGCCTGAGTTTGCTCATGAATTACTTCTGAGTCAGGGTGTAAACTGCGAATTTGCTGTTGGCAAACCTGTTGATCAGGGCGATGACCGGCATAACCTTGAAAATCTTCAGATACTGGAGGATGCTGATCTGGCTGTGATTTATATCAGGAGAAGAGGCCTTGAGCCTGGTAAAATGGCCTTACTCAAAAACTTTGTAAATAGCGGAAAGCCAGTTCTGGGGATCCGCACAGCCAGTCACGCTTTTGATCCAAGGATAAAGCCTGAACAGAGTAATGCTTATCTGGCCGGTCTTGCAAGCTGGCCTGAATTTGATCAGGAAATCCTTGGAGGAAATTATCTGGGTCATTCCAGCTCCGATGCCAAAGCAACTACTATTTTAACAGCAGTACCAGGAATGGAAGCACATCCTTTACTTAAAGATGTTAAACTTGAGGGATTTACCAGTTCAGCATCGTTATACCGGAACCAGTCACTCCGGTCGGAAAGGGCACAGGTGATTATGATTGGAACAATCGCGGGACTGCCCTCCGAGCCCGTGCTTTGGATAAACAATACAGGTAAGAACAATGTGATCTATTCCTCAATGGGAGCCGTCAGCGACTTCCGGAATGAAAATTTCAGACAGATAATGAAAAATTCTGTAAGTTATCTTCTGGATATGAGTGACGATAAATGATCTTAAATATCTAAATAACAACGAACTATGAAAACAATCCATGGTCCCTAGAGAGACAGATAGAAGGAAATCACGCAAACTATTTTTCTAAAAACATCATTTCTATTTTTAAACCTTAAAGCATTAAAATCTATGGAAAAAAACAAACCTTTCAGGGAATTGATTTTTCAATCTCTGAGAAAAATCCTGTTAATCATGCAAATTGCATTTATCCTTCTTATTTCCGGAATAATGCAAGCTCGTGCTACTGACGCCTATTCCGGAAATTCGGAGTATCTGTCATCTGAAC
>Ga0102851_10002074_pt1 | contig 11924 bp, 11 predicted proteins | sample Mud3Dept3metaG_FD_79558 | JGI IMG/M metagenome (GOLD analysis project Ga0102851, IMG submission 79558) | Freshwater wetland microbial communities from Ohio, USA, analyzing the effect of biotic and abiotic controls - Mud 3 Core 4 Depth 3... | ecosystem: Environmental > Aquatic > Freshwater >... | reverse complement strand
CCCCACTTCCACCGTGCTGCCGACGGACGGCGGCTTGCCGTCGGCGGCCGGCTTGCACCGGTCCGCGTCGCTCCATACGACGTCGAACAACTGCTCGTGCAGGCCGCCCCTTTCATCGAACCAGCCCTTGACGATCTGGATACAGTCCAGGTTCCTGCCGATCGGGCCCTTCGGGGCCATCACCAGCCATGTCGGCGACTTACCGGCCGGCGCCGCCCCCAGGTCGCCGCCCATGGGAACGCCCTTGAGTTAGGGTAATCCCTAAGCTATGCGGACCAAAATCGGGTTGATTTCGGAAGTGCTGAGGGTCGTCAGAAGCCTTTTTAGCAAGGGTTTGAGGTCTTCGTCACGATGGTTGAAACGCCAGCAAACTTCGGCCAGGTAGAGATGAAAGAATCTGGTGGGTACGCCGTGGTACGGATACAGCCAGTTCTTGGCGTAGCTCCAGAAGCCCTCGATACCGTTGATGTGGTCGCGCGAGCGGCCGACCCTTCTCCTTGCGGATCATCACGTGCTCGCCCCGGGTACGTAACGTCGCATAAGCCTGCCACTCGTCGGTGTAGTACAGCGATCCCTCGCGCGTGTGAGCCTGGATCTCGCGCATCACCTCAAGCTGGTTGTGGGCGGCGATCGGCATCGCCTTCACGTGACCGTTGCGCTTGACCACCCCGAAGACGATGACCTTGCCGGCGGCGCCCCGCCAAACGTAGTCTCATCGCGCTCCAGGGCGCCGTCGAACGGCTCCCGCAGCTGCTCTTCCTACGCGCAGCACGCACGGCACAGCCGGTAGAACCGCTCCAGGCTTGCGGCGCTCGCGGACGCCCCAAACCGCTGTCTGAACACCGGCACGCCCAACACGAACATCTCGAGCAGACGGGCCTTCGTTCGGGTCGGTAACCGGATCGACTCCCACACCGAGGTCCAGCTGTAGCGATGACCGCAGTCGCGGCACTTGCGGCGGCCATCCGCCAGCTCGTAAGCCCTCGAACTACTGCAGCACGGACATCGTTTCTTCATCGCTGGACCAGTCTAGAACGGGTCCGGTTTGCTCGGGGATTACCTTCTTTTCGAACGTAGAGAAGGGAAAGCGGAGGTAGCTATGGAGGTATTGAGATGACCCAGGTGCGGACACCTGCGCAGCGTCAATCACCTGGACAAATTTCGCGGGGGCTGCCCTCACCACCACATTTCCCCTGGGAGCCTGTCCCCGTCAATCGACTCGCGAGACCGCGAGCCTGGCGATCTCGATGGCCGGCTCCTTCCTCGGTCCCGACGATTCGAGGGCCAACTCGCCCCGCTTGATCGCGATCACGGTGACGCCTTCGCCCATCGCTTGCGGCTGCACATAGGCTTCGTCCCACAGTCCTTCGAGACGATCACCTTTCTCGGACTCGCTCTGGGCATCGAGCAGCGCCGTATACATCCCCGGCTCCGCGAAGAAGATCCGATAGCTTTCGGTGGCTCCGTTCACATCGAGCACATAGGCGCAATTCGGGAAGCCCGCCGGAGGCTCGTTGAGGAGTTTGCCGCCGACGATCGTGGCAGCCTCGGCAGGCGTCACGATTTCGCAGGCCTCGAGCGATGAGACATCTCTCGCGGGAGCCGCCGGCGTGGCGGGTACAGGGTTGTCGGCGGGTGCGGATGCGGGAGCGGTTGCTGCCTGCTCAGGGGGCGGACTCTTGCCCCCGCAGGCGGCCGTGAACGCCACCGCGGCTGCGAGCATGACATGAAACGGGCTCTTCATGATGGGCTGCCTCCTTCCCTGCGGTTGGACCCAGACGCCAGACACGACCAGGATATCTTGTACCGCGGACTTGGCCCGCTGCAAAGGCCGAGAGTCGAATGCCGCCGCGACTGGCCGACTGCGGGTACGGTCCCGGAATTCGACGCGCGCATTGCGAAGCCGGTCGTTGCGTGACGCAAGTCGCGGCGCGAGCGCCGACCACGCTCCCAGAATCCCGGCATGTTGAGATCATTGAAGTTCGACGGGCGCCAATCCCAGGCCGACCAGGATCGTTTCCGCCGACGGGCCGGGGAAGACGCCCCCGCGATCAGCCACGAGAAGCTCGACCGCATCGCTCGTGCCCTGATCCGGGGCGATTTGCTGGAACCCAGCCCTGACGCCGAGGCGACCACTGGGCCGATGGTTGCCGTGCTGTCCCACGGCGCTACAATGAAAGCGGATCTCGGCAGCTCAGGGAGGGGGCAGGACCATGGCGATCCATCTCTCGGAATGGTGGCACCGCAGGCGGGTCAAGGCTGAGTTCGCGTCCCCGGGGCGGCATGTGGAAGCTCGTCGCGTGACGAATCCCTTCCATGGCGTCAGCATCGTGGCGGGCCCGCGCTGCCGGATCACGGCCGAGCAATACGGGGGGCGGCGATTCCTTTCGGCGGAGGTGCCCCGGATTCCGCTGCCGACCTGTGATCTGCACAGTTGCGATTGCCGTTACCAGCACCACCAGGACCGCCGCACGGGGGTCGACCGGCGCCACCGGGACGTCTGGGACAAGAACAGCGTGTTGCTGAAGGGCGGTGATCGCCGGCACGGCCAGGGGCGCCGCTCCACGGATCTCTGAACAGTCGAGCCCGGGTTCCTCGCCGGGATGGCGTCTTTCGAGCATGCCTCGCGCTGCTCGGTTACCTCACCGTCATGACCTGGGCACGCGCCGCGTGCGCAGCGGGCTCAACGGTCGGAATCGAGGTCCTGGATGCGCTTCCTAAGGGCCTGCAGGGCCGCATCCTCCCACCGACTGCCTGCGCTGCCTTCCGGGCCGAGCGTCGCATCATCCGCCAGGGATCTCACATGGTTGGCTATGCGTTGCAGGACGATCTGTTCCCAGTCCAGCGATGCATCCGGGTCACGCGGCTGCTTCCTGCGCTCCGTGCGTTCCGCTGGGGCTTTTCCTTCGGGGGCTGTCATTGTTCGCGCGGATCCGAGCCTGCCTTGCTGGCACAGACTATAGGCCCGCCGACGTCAGGATTCCGTGACAACGCCCTCAGATCAAGGGTCGCCACCGTGCATTGCGCGACGGGCTGACGCTATGCGCCGGCGTGCTCGACGAGCACGCCGCTGTTGATCGCTGTCCTGGCGCATGCGTCGCAGAGGAACACCTCCGCTTTCGGGCCGAAGATCACCGGGGGGGCCGCCGTGGCCGCCGCCGGGGCGAGGAAACTCGTCAGCTCCGCCGCCTTCTGCGGAACGACCCTGAGGTATCTGCCACGATTGGGCAGGTCCTTCAGCCGCGGATAGCCGTTCTCCGCCGCCCAGTGACTCGGAACGTTCAGCAGTCTCAGTGCGCCTGCACGGGTGCGCTCGCTACAGCGGGAGCAGGCCGGCCCGAGCCTGAAGAGGAAAATGCTGCCCTCCGCGGTCGTCACGAAGCAGCTGCCGGCCAGTCGTTCCATGAGATTGCGCTCGAGTTCGCTGACCGGAGCCTCGCGCAGACCTGTCAGCATGGTCGCCTGGGTCAACTGGTCGATTTCGACGGGCTCGTCGCGCGGACGATATTCGGCCAGCCCCGCGGCGAGCGCATCGACGATTCGACCGACGTAGGGGTCTTCGCTTGGCAAATCGCGGCCCGTGAGCAATCTGGCCAGGGGACGAGCTCGCAAGCGTCGCATCAGTTCACGGCTCAGCCACCAGGTCGCCGACGTGGCGAGCAGGGCAGCGAAGGCCACCAGCGAGAAGCTTCCCCATGCGAGGCGCGGCCTGATGACGAGCGCGATGGTCACCGTTCCGATCGTGCACCCGAGAACAGCAGCCGCCAGGGCCAACAGCCACGGCCGCTCGCTCGCGGAACGAAACGATCTGTAGAAATCGTTGAACTGCCGGGCAACTTCTGCGCTGATCCCGCTTTCCAGCAGCCACTCTCGCCAGGAGTTCGGGTCATTTCTCGGTTGACGCATACCCGTCCACGCTTCGAGCCCGCCCGAGGATCGATCAATCGCGATCCAGACACGTGCTTTGCCAGTGTACCCTTGCCGGACAGCGGCGTAACAGCCGCCGGCTGCTCTCCCGACGGCACGGTCGAGTGCATCCCTCCAGAGTCCGCTGGGCCGGTCGAGCCTGGCCGCAGGCTGGGTTGGCGGGGTTCAGAACGCACTGTTAGCATCACTCATGGCTGACGCTGACTCGAGACTGGCGAATCGCATCCTGCTGGGGCTGGCGCTCGGTGCCGTGGCCGGCACTGTCGTCCTCGCGATCGGCAGTGCCGCGCCGGCGGTGCTCTCCACCGCACAATGGTTCGCCACGACGGTCTGCGACCCGCTCGGCCAGGTCTTCCTGCGCATGCTGTTCTTCGTCGTGATTCCGCTGGTGTTCGCGTCGCTCGCGAGCGGCGTGGCGCAGTTGGGCGGGCTGTCGGACCTCGGTCCGCTCGCCGGGCGCACCTTCTCCCTGTTTTTCATGAACATGGCGATCGCGGCGACGCTCGGCCTCGTGATGATGAACGTGCTGCAGCCGGGCAACCGGCTCGACGAGGAGACCTCGGCGCGCCTCATCCAGGAGTACAGCGGCCAGGCGCAGCAGCACGTGACGAAGAGCGCGGAGCGGCCCGAGATGACGCCCGCAGCCGTGGTCGAGATGTTCATGCCGCGCAACCTGTTCGGGGCGTTCGTCGGCAATCAGCGCAACGTGCTCGGCGACGTGCTGCCCCTGATCGTGTTCGCCATTCTCGTCGGGGCGGCCGGGCTCAAGCTGCCGCGTGAGAGGCGCCAGCGGTTCCAGGAGTCGCTCGAGACGGTCAACGAGCTGATGACCGGCATCGTTCACTTCGCGCTGAAACTCGCACCTTACGCGGTGCCTGCGATGATCTTCAGCGTCGTTGTGAAGGTCGGCTTCGACATCATCATCGCGCTCGGGTTGTTCGTGTTCGGCTGCGTCGCCATGCTGCTGTTGCACCTGTTCGGCACGATGTCGCTGTGGCTCAGGTTCCTGGCGAAGCGCAGCCCCGCGGAGTTCTTCCGCCAGATCAAGGACGTGCTGGTCACCGCGTTCTCGACGAGCTCGAGCAGCGCAACGCTGCCGGCGGCACTGGCGGCGGCCCGCGAACGGCTCGGCGTCGCGCCGTCGACGGCCGGCTTCGTGCTGCCGCTCGGCACCACCATGAACATGAGCGGTACGGCCCTGTTCGAGGGCTGCGTGGTACTGTTCGTCGCGCAGGTGTTCGGCATCCATCTCGATCTCGCGCAGCAGGTGACGCTGGTGCTGCTCTCGGTGCTGAGTGCCGTGGCAGTGGCCGCGATCCCCGGCGGATCGCTACCGCTGATCGCCGGGTTGCTGGCAACCTTCGGCATCCCGCCCGAGGGCATCGGCATCGTCATCGGCGTGGACCGCATTCTCGACATGACCCGCACCATGACCAACGTCGGCTCGGACGTGGTGACCACCGTGGTCGTGGACGCACGCCAGAGGGCGGCCGGGCGCGCCTGAGCTCGCGCGCCGCAGGTTCCGCATAGGTAAAACCCGCGAGCGATGCCGCTCCGCCGCGCAGGGGGCCGAGCGTATCCTTAGGCGTGGAGCCACGGTCTCCCGTCGCCAGGAGGTGCCCATGGACGCACTCCGCAACATCCTCGTCCTGATGGAGCCCGGCAGCGAAACACAGCCCGCGTTCGATGCGGCCCTGACGCTCGCGCAGCGTTTCGGGGCTCGCCTCGAGCTGCTGATGAGCGACTACCAGGACCTGCACGCGGCGTATTTCTCGCCGCCCTCGGCCACGGCGCAGGAGTTCCAGGACGCCGTCATGTCGGCGCACCGCGCGGTGCTCGAGAAGTACGTGCATCGCGCCGAGCAGGCGGGCGTCCCCGCCATCTGCGAGGCGTTGTGGGGCACGCCGTTTCACGAGATCGTGCTCGGTCGGGTCGCCGCGACGCAGCCCGACCTCGTGGTGAAGCACAGCGTCCACCACAATCGCATCGAGCGCACGCTCTTCACCGGCTCCGACTGGCACCTGATCCGCGAGTGCACGGCGCCGCTGCTGCTGGTGAAGGCGCCCGACCGGTTGGTGGGATCGAAGATCCTGGTCTGCGTGGACCCGCTGCACGCCCACGACAAGCCGGCCGCCCTCGATCACCGGTTGCTGCGCACGGCGGCATTCCTGGCCGGTCCGCTGGCCGGCGAGATCCACGCGCTGCACGTGTTCTCGATCCCGACGCCGGTGACCGTGGTCGGCGACGCCTACATCGCCGCGGCGACCGTGCCGCCGCCCGAGGCGACGGTGGCGGCAGCGACGGCGGCGTTCCGGCAGTTGATGGCGGTGAATTCGCTGCCGGCGTCGCGCGCTCACCTCAAGGTGGGCGCGCCGGCACGGGACATCCTCGCGGAGGCCCGCGCGCTCGATGCCGGGCTCGTGATCATGGGCGCGGTATCGCGCGGGCGGCTCGACCGCTGGCTGGTCGGCAACACCGCCGAGATCGTGCTGGACAAGCTCGCCTGCAACGTCTGGGTCGAGAAGCCGCGCGCTGCCTGAGCATCCTGCTCAGCCGGCGGCCAGCCGTGCGAGTCGCTCGATCGCGGCGGCGATCGCCGGCGGGTCGCTCGTATCGACGGCGACGACGCGGGGCGACTCCTCGCTGCCGAAGTCCTCCCAGTACGACGGCTGCCTCGCGAGCACGTCGAGCCCGGCCTCCGACGCGTCGCTGCGCGCGGCGCTACGTGCCCGGACACGCTCGCGCAGGATCGCGTCCGGCGCGCGGCAATGCACGATGGCGAAGGGCACGGCCCGCTCCCCCGCCAGCGCGAGGAAGGACTGCCGCTCGTGACGCCTCAGGAACGCGGCATCGACGATGGTCGGCTCGCCGCAAGCGAGCGAGGCGGCCGCGCACTCGAGCAGCCGCTGGTAGGTGTGCTCGTTGAACTCGAGCGTGTAGATCCCGGCATCCGGCGGCGAGTGCGAATCCTCGTGTGCGGCGAGCCCGGCGAGCCGCTTGCGCTCGACGTCCGAGCGCAGGTGCAGGGCACCGAGGCGCGCCGCGAGCCGGCGTGCGACCCAGGTCTTCCCCGAGCCCGACAGCCCGCAGGTGACGAGCAGCACGGGCCTGCGGGGGGTGACACGGGCCGCAGCCCAGTCGAGGTAGCGCCGGCAGTCGGCGATGGCCGTCGCCCGGGCAGCCGAGCCGGCGTCGAGCTGCAGTGCCCGCAGCGCGTCGACCTTGGCCCGCACCAGCGCGCGGTAGGCCTCGTAGTAGGGCAGCAAGGGCAGGGCGGACCAATCGCCCGAGGTTTCCACCCACGCCTGCAGCCCCGCGCGGCGCAGGGGCGAGTGGCTGCGCTCGGCGAGATCCATGGTGAGGAACGCAACGTCGTTGACGACGTCGATGAAGCGCAGCGCCGGATCGAATTCGATCCCGTCGAACGGCGTCAGCACGGTTTTCCAGCGAACCACGTTGCCGCAGTGCAGGTCGCCGTGGCACTCGCGCACCCGGCCGTGCCGGCGCCGCTCATCCATGTGCGGACGCAATTCGCGCTGCAGGGCTGCGAGCCGCGCCTCGAGCGCTGACAGGTTGGTGCTCCATTCCCTGCTCTCGGGGAGGCCGCGCAACTCGGCGAAGTTGTCCATCGTCACTCGATGCACAGTCTCCGGTCGGCCGTAGTCCGACTCCTCCGGAGCGGGTGCCGCCGCCGCGTGAAAGCGGGCGATGCCTGCGCCGAGCGCGGCGACGTCGCCTTCGGTCACGTCAGCCGCGGCGAGCAGGTTCTCGAGCTCGTCCGCGGGCGAGAACTGACGCATGCGCACGGCGTATTCGAGCGCCGGGCCGCCGCCGTCCAGGCGTGGCCTCTCAGGCGGGCCGCCGACCACGCTCAACCCGAGGTACAGCGCCGGGGCGAGCCGGCGGTTCAGGCGCAGTTCCTCCTCGCACAGTTGGTGCCGTCGCTCGAGCGTCGAGTAGTCGAGGAAACTGAGCTTGATCGGCTTCTTGAGCTTGTACGCATACTCGCCGGTGAGCAGTACCCAGGAGATGTGCGTTTCGGCCACGCGGATCGGCACGTCCACCGCGTGCGGGTAGGCGTCGGCACGCTGCAGCGCCGTGACCAGCGCCCTTGCGGATTCCATCGCGGAACGCGCGGTCACGGGAACTCCCGGTCGAAGCGCGCGGCGAGTCCACGCAGTCCCGGCGAGACGTCCGGCACCAGTGGCTCGGGATCCGCGATGCGCCGGCAGCGCTCTGGCAGCGTGCCGGATTCGCGGCGGGCAAAGTCCCGGGCCTGCTGGAGCGACGGTTGCGGCAGCCGCCGGCCTTCCCGCATGACCGGCTGGAGCAGGGGCGTGCCGGGCAGCCGCTCGTCGCTGAGACCGATCGTATCGCGGACGATACGGCCGGCAGCGTCGTACTCGCGGTAGACCTGCTTGCGGCCGGGCCACGTCGCCTTGCCTGCGGAGCGCTTGCGACGCGGGCGGCCGCCGTACTCCTGGATCTTGTACACGCAATCGAGATAGGGCGCGTCGGCCGATACGTCGAGCTTCGTGCCGACGCCGAACGTGTCGATCGGCGCGCCGGCGGCCAGCAGGCGCTCGATCTCGATCTCGTCGAGGTTGCCGCTCGCGACGATCTGCACCTCGCCGCAGCCACCGGCGTCGAGGATTCCCCGCACTGCTCGCGAGAGCTCGGCGAGGTCGCCACTGTCGAGGCGCACCGCGGCCACCGGTACGCCTTCGCGACGCAACCCGACGACCCCGTGGGCTGCGCGCAGGGTGTCGTAGGTGTCGATCAGCAGCGTCACGCCGCGCGGATGGATCCGCGCGAAATCGCGGAAGGCGGCGACCTCGTCGTCGTGGGCCTGGATGAACGAGTGCGCCATCGTGCCGGCAAGCGGGATCCCGAAGGCACGCCCCGCCTCGACGGTCGCGGTCGAATCGAAACCCGCGAGGTAGCAGGCGCGAGCCGCGAGCAGGCCCGCCTCGGCGCCTTGCGCGCGTCGCAGCCCGAAGTCCGCGAGGCGCCGCGAGCCGGCTGCGATCCGGCACCGCGCCGCCTTGCTGGCGATCAGGCTCTGCAGGTTGAGCAGGTTGATGAGGCGGCTCTCGACGAGCTGCGCCTCGGGCAGCGGTGCCACCACCCGCAGCAGTGGTTCGTCGGCGAAGAACACGCTGCCTTCCGGCACGGCGTCCACGTCGCCCGTGAACCGCATCTTCGCGAGGCGCTGCAGGGACTCCTGCCGGAAGCGTCCGGTCGATTCGAGCCAGCGCAGGTCCTCGTCGGTGAACTGCAGCGTCTCGAGGTAATCGAGAGCCTGCTCCAGCCCGGCAGCGACCAGGAAACCGCGCCTCGCGGGCAGGCGACGCACGAAGAACTCGAAGACCGCCGCGCGCTCCATGCCGAGCGCGTGATAGGCAGTCACCATCGTCAGCTGGTAGAGGTCGGTGAGCAGGACGGGGGCGCGCGCGTGGTCCGTCACACCGGGGCCTCCAGCGCGTGCAGGGCTACGGACGCCGTGGCGATCTCGCAACCTTCCGCCGTCAGCTCGGCCAGGGCGCGGTCGCCGTCGCCCGGCAGCACATTCACCGCGCAGACGGCATCTTTCAGCACTACCACGTCGAGTCCGGCGCCGCGCGCGTCGTGCCCCGTGGCGCGGACGCAGTAGTCCGTGGCGAGCCCGGCGATGAAGAGGCGCTTGATTCCGCGGGCTTGTAGCGCGCCGGCGAGCGGCGTGCCGTCGAGCGCCGAGTACGCATCTCGGTCCGGCCGTGTCGCCTTGGAGATCACGACGTCGCCCGGCGCGATCGCGAGTGATCGCGCGAACTCCGCGCCGCGGGTGCCGGCGACGCAGTGCTCCGGCCACGGGCCGCCTTGCGCCGCAAAAGAGCAGTGCCCGGCCGGATGCCAGTCGCGCGACACGAAGACGGGCAGCCCGCGCCTGCGCCAGGCGGCGAGCAGGCGGTTGATCGGCGCCACGATCGCGTCACCGCCGGTGATGCCGAGGGCTCCACCCGGCAGGAAATCGTTCTGCACGTCGACGACGAGGAGCGCGTCGCCGGGGCCTGGGGCTTGCATGCGTTTCCGGGCGCTCGCGGCGCAAACTGGGGTCGCCCGGGGATCTCTACCCAGTGTACGCTTGCTTCGCGCGCCGTAAATCCCTGTGGGCAATACTTATTCTCGGGGCCCGGCGTCGTTCGACAATGAAACCGTCCCCCAAGGGCGGGGACGACTGCGGAGGACAAAAGCTCGTGACTATTCCCGTCCAAATCACCTTCCGTCACATGGATTCTTCTCCGGCGGTGGAAACTCGCGTGCGCGAGCTGGCGAACCACCTCGGCGTCTTCAGCGACCGCATCCTGGGCTGTCGCGTAGTCCTCGATTCGCCGCACCGCCACCAGCACCAGGGCAAGGTGTTCAACGTCAAGGTGCAGCTGACGCTGCCCGGGGAGGACGTCGTCGTCGACATGGAACGGCCGGATCGCGATGGGCACGAGGACGTGTACGTCGTGCTGCGCGACGCGTTCGACGCCGCCCGGCGGCAGTTGCAGACGCGCATGGCGACCCTGCGCAACGAGCCGAATCGGCACGAGAAACTGTCGTGACCGGAGGCCGGGCCCGTGCCGCGGGCCCGGCCGCGGCCGGGCCCGCGGGTGAATGGGAACATTTCGCGCACGGCGCGGACATCGGGGTGCGCGGGCGCGGCGCAACCGCCGCGCAGGCCTTCGAGCAGGCTGCCTTGGCGCTGACGGCGGTCGTCACGTCCCCTGCGCAGGTACACCAGCAGGTCTCCGTTTCGATCACTTGCCGCGCGCCCGACCTCGACCTGCTCCTGTACGAGTGGCTGAACAGCCTCGTGTTTCACATGGCGACGCAGCACCTGCTGTTCTCCGGATTCGACGTGCGCATCGCGGACGGCGTACTCGAGGCGGAGGCGCGTGGCCAACTGGTCGACGTGCAGCGGCACGCGCCGGCGGTGGAGGTGAAGGGTGCAACGCTTACGGAACTCGCCGTCCGCCAGGACGACGATGGCCGGTGGCGCGCGCAGTGCGTGCTCGACGTCTAGGGCCGGGCGCCGCACCGTGAACCGCGAAGGAGTGCACCGCGTCGGCGATTATCGCTGGGTGATCGAGCCCACGGGCGCGATGCGCGTGCCGGCCGTGCTGTATGCCGACGAAGCCCTGCTCGACGACATGGATGACAAGGTGCGCTGGCAACTCTGCAACGTCGCGAGCCTGCCGGGGATCGTCGGCGCGGCCTGCGCGATGCCCGACGCGCACTGGGGCTACGGCTTCCCGATCGGTGGGGTGGCGGCGTTCGACGCGGACGCCGGCGGTGTGGTGTCGGCGGGCGGGGTCGGTTTCGACATCTCCTGTGGCGTGCGTACCCTGGTGTCGACCTGCACGCGCGAGCAGGTCGTCGACGTGCAGCAGCAGCTGGCGCACGAGCTGTCGCGGGCGATTCCGGCCGGCGTGGGCAGCACCGGCAGGCTGCGGCTGTCCGACGAGGCGATGGATGAAATGCTCACCGGCGGCGCACGCTGGGCGGTCGCGGAGGGCTACGGCACTGGTGACGACCTCGAGCACATCGAGGAGCGCGGCTGCATTGGGGGCGCGGATCCCCACGCACTCTCGAAGCGGGCCCGCGAGCGGCAGCGCGAGGAGATGGGTACGCTCGGTTCCGGCAACCACTACCTCGAGGTGCAGTGGGTGGCGGAGGTGTTCGACCGTGACGCGGCGGCGGCCTTCGGCCTCGAGGGCGGGCGTGTCGTGGTGAGCATCCACTGCGGCTCGCGGGGCCTCGGGCACCAGGTGGGCACCGACTACCTGCGCGACATGGCGATTGCTGCGCCGTCGCACGGACTGCACCTGCCCGATCGCGAACTCGCCTGCGCGCCGATCAGGTCGGACCTGGGCCGACGCTATATCGGGGCCATGCGCGCGGCCATGAATTGCGCACTGGCCAATCGCCAGATTCTCACGGAGCTGACGCGGCAGTCCTTCGGGCGGCTG
>Ga0102851_10002073_pt1 | contig 11925 bp, 8 predicted proteins | sample Mud3Dept3metaG_FD_79558 | JGI IMG/M metagenome (GOLD analysis project Ga0102851, IMG submission 79558) | Freshwater wetland microbial communities from Ohio, USA, analyzing the effect of biotic and abiotic controls - Mud 3 Core 4 Depth 3... | ecosystem: Environmental > Aquatic > Freshwater >... | reverse complement strand
TGGTGGCCGCGTGCGCAGACGGGCTTCCATTCGTGAACGCGGATCCGGACGCGCTCGAGAAGATCCTCGTCAACTTGGTCGGCAATGCCCTGAAGTTCACGGACGCCGGGGGACGCATCACGGTGGCTGCGGCGCTGGACGCTTCGCCTGCGGAACCGGGCGAGGCGGCGAGCGACGGCGCGACGAGCGCCGCGCCCTGCATCCACATCGCCGTGATGGATACCGGGATCGGGATCCCGCCCGATCAGCTCGGCCGGGTCTTCGACCGGTTTGCGCAGGTCGACGGCTCCGCGACGCGTCGCCACGAGGGAACCGGGATCGGGCTCTCGTTGGTACACGAGCTGACCGCGCTGCACGGCGGACGCGCCTGGGCGACCAGTGAAGGACTGGGTCACGGCACCCAGTTTCACGTGACGCTGCCGCGCGGAGCGGCGGACGAGGGCGCCGAGGAAGTGATGGAGGCTGATGACGGCCACGCGCTCACGCTGCAGCGTTCGTTCGACGCACTGACGGCAGATCTCGATCACCATCACGAGGACGCGGCGAGTGCGCAGGTCGCGGCGCAGGGAGCCGGCGAGAACGCAGTTGGGGAGATCGTCCAGAGCGATCGCTACCGGACGCTCGAGCTGGAGCGCACGGTGGAGCGGATCGAGGGAGATCACCGACAGGACGATCTGGTGCTTGCCGCTGCGAGCGGACCGGCGTCGCTGCCCGAGTTGGTGGTGGCCGAAGACAACGCCGATATGCGCCACCTGCTGGTACACCTGCTGAGTGGCGAATTCCGCGTGCGCGCCGCCCGCAACGGGCGCGAAGCGCTCGACCTCGTGCGCGAGCGCGCGCCGGCGCTCGTGGTGACCGACGTGATGATGCCGGAGATGTCGGGCACGGAACTCTGCGAGGCGATCAAGACCGATCCCGCCCTGGCCGGCGTGCCGGTCATGCTCGTCACCTCGAAGGCCGAACGCGAGATGAAGATCCGCGGCCTCGAACTCGGCGCCGACGACTACGTGACCAAGCCGTTCCACCCGCGCGAACTGGTGGCGCGCGCCCGCTCGCTGGTGCGACTGCGCGCGCTGCAGCTCGAGCTGGCCGAGCAGAACGCGGCGCTCGAGCGCGCGCTCGAACATCTGCGCCAGACCGAGGTGGCGCTGGTGCAGGCGGAGCGTCTGGCGGCGGTCGGCGAACTGGCCGCGGGCATCGCGCACGAAGTGAACAATCCCGTGAACTTCGCGCTCAATTCGCTGCGCATGCTGAAGGAGACCGTGAAGCAGGTGCGCGAGTTCGCCTCGCGCGTGCAGTCGCTCGAGTGGCGCGACGCGGCCAAGCTTCCCGACAGCGCCCGCGAGCTGGAGCGGCTCGAGAGCGAGGTGGGTCTCGGCGAGGTGGGCGCCACGCTCGACGAGCTGGTCAGCATCGTGATCGAAGGACTCGATCGCACCAGCCGGCTGGTGCGCGACCTGCGCGACTTCGGCGCTGGCGAGCGCGAACCCGAAGCAATCGATTTGCGCGCCGCGCTCGATTCGACGCTCGAGCTGCTGGGTCCCCACTTCGCCGACCGGCGGGTGAAGGTCGAGCGCAACTACGAGGCCGAACTGCCGCTGGTCACGGTGGATCCGAGTGCGATCAAGCAGGTCTTCCTGAACCTGCTCAAGAATGCCGCGGATGCACTCGATGAGACGGGGGGCACCGTTCGGATTCGTGTCGCGTCGTCGCCCGAGCGGCGGAGCGTCGAAATCTCGGTGGCGGACAACGGGCCGGGGATCGAGCCGGAGCTGCGCTCGCGGATCTTCGACCCCTTCTTCACCACCAAGCCGGCCGGCCGGGGCACCGGGCTCGGGCTCGCGATCAGCCGGCGGATCGCGGAATCGCATCGCGGCACTCTCGAGGTCGAAACGGCCCCGGGTGGGGGCGCCGCCTTCACGCTTCGCCTGCCGATGGAGACGACGAATGGTGCAGCGGATCGGACCTAGGATCGAGCGCCTGCTCGACTACCGCGAGTATCCGATCCTCTTCGTCGACGACGAGATCGAGAACACCCGGATCTTCGAGCTCACCTTCCGTCGCGACTACCAGATCCGCGTCGCGAGAAGCGGCGAGGAGGCGCTCCAGGTCCTGAACGAGCACCCGGCCGCCGTGGTGCTCTCCGACCACCGCATGGACGGCATGAGTGGCGTGGAGCTGCTCGCCAAGGTGCGCGAGTTCGACCCGAAGACCGTCCGCATCCTCGTGACCGCATACGGTGACGCCACGACGCTCAGTGAAGCGATCAACAACGGTTGGATCTACCGCTATCTGCCGAAGCCGTGGACGCCCGACGAGATGCGGCTCACGATTCGCAACGCGATCGAGCACTACGCGCTCGATCGCGAACGCGAGCATCTGCTCTACGAGCTGGAGATCCTGAACCGCACCTCGAAGCTGCTGAACCGCGAACTCGAACTGGTGCCGCTGCTCGACCTGCTGCTCGCCACGCTCACCGCCGAGCTTCGCTACGACGGCGCGAGTGTGTTCCTCTTCGACGCGAGTGGAGAGCGCCTGCAACTGGTGCGCAGCGCGCCGCGCGACGCCACGATCGCGCGCCATCCGGCGGAGTACGACGTTCCGTCGCACGCCGCACCCGAGTTCATCGGGAAGCTGCGGGAAGGGCGCGTCCAGTTCGTGCGCATGAGCGAACTGCTCACGCTCGAAGCTCCGCTCCGGCGCGTCGCCACCGAGATCGCCGCCGACGAATTGATGTTCGTGCCGTTGGTCGGCCATGCGGGCGTGATGGGTACGCTGGTCGTAGACAACCGCAGCGGCGGCCCCGGCTTCGGCGCCTCCGACTACACGCTGATCGACGGGATCGCCGCGCAGGCGGTGATCGCGATCGAGAACGCCTTCCTGGTCGACGATCTGCGCCGATCGCGCGAGCAGATGCGACGCGCGGACAGGCTGGGAACGCTGGGCACGCTAGCCGCCGGCCTCGCCCACGAGATCAACAATCCATTGGTGTCGATTCGGACCTTCTTGACGCTGGCGCCGGCGAAGCGCACCGAGTTGGACCGCGAGTTCTGGGGCGACTACAACCAGCTGGCACTCAAGGAAGTCGATCGGATCCACGGCCTGGTGAAGACGATGGGGCGACTGGGTCGCGCGGGCGACGAGACCGCGCCGCGCGCGCCTTGCGATGTCGGTGCGCTGGTGCAGGAGGCGGTGCTGCTGCTTTCGCCCGAGGCAACCCAGGGCCGCGTCGTCGTGGATCTCGACATTGCGCCGGAGACGCCGAAGCTGGTGTTGGTGCGCGATCACCTGCACCAGGTCGTCTTGAATCTCGTTCTCAATGCGATCCAGGCGACGGCGCAGCCGGTCGCCCACGGCAGCGCGCCGAGCGAAACGGCCGGCCACGTTCACATCACGGTTCGCCCCGAGCCGTTCGACGGCGCCGCGGGTGTCTGCATCGCGGTCGCTGACGACGGCTGTGGAATCCGCGGTGAGGATCTCGAGCGTGTCTTCGATCCCTTCTTCACCACGAAGGAGCCGGATCAGGGATCTGGGCTCGGGCTGATGATCTGTCACCGCATCATCACGGATCACGGCGGCCGCATCGAAGTCGAGAGTCTCGAAGGACGCGGCACGACGTTCCAAATCCGGCTTCCCATCAGCGAGTGACCCCTCGCCCGCGCGGGCCGGGTTTCCTTGACCCGCTCCGGCGTGGGTGGTAGGAACGCCACGGTCCGATTGCCGCGGAGGCTCGTTCCCCGTTGCGCCGTAGCTTCCTCTCGCTGCTCCTGTCGTTGGTTGCGCTCGCCTCGCTCGGTCTGGCCCAGCCGGCTCGTGCGGAAGAGCGCGTGCGCATTGCGCTGTTGCCCGTCGTCGTGCACAGCAGTGACGGGCGCGAGTACCTGCAGAAGGGGATGGCGGACATGCTCGTCTCGAGGCTTGGACGCGACCCACGCCTCGCCGTGGTTCCCGTCGAGGACGCGAGCACGGCGACGACGGACATCGAGGCCGCGCGCAAGACGGGCGCCGCGAACGACGCGGAGTTCGTCGTCTTCGGCTCCTTCACGCGCTTCGGCGAGGGTGCGAGCCTCGACCTCTCCTGCGCATCCGTGCGCGGCACCGAGGCCGAGCCGCGCAGGATCTACGTGCATGCGAGCACGATGGCCGCACTGATTCCGCTGCTCGACGGGGTCGCCGATCGCACCTCGTTTGCGGTGCTGGGGAGCGTGTCGCCGGCCGCGGGCGTCGCCGCCGGCCCGGATGCCGCAACCGACGGGAATTCGGCCGAGGAGCAGGAAGAGCGGCGCCGCGCCGACTCGCTCGAACGCGCCGATTCCGATCCGGGCGCGCAAGCGAAACCCGCCCCCGGAACCACGGGCCGCCGGCCCGATCCGAAGCGCCGCGCGCCGGGCCTGCCCAGCGATCGCGACGCCGAGGTCGTTCGCTAAGCTGCCGGCCCTCACGCGCTGCGCGAACCCATCGTGGCGGTGTAGCTCAGTTGGTTAGAGCAGCGGTTTCATAAGCCGCGTGTCGGCGGTTCGAGTCCGCCCACCGCCACCCGGGCAACGTGTGGGATCGAGGACGAGGGTGCGCGGGGCACGCGCCATCGGCGTCTGCTCAGGGCACGCGGAAGACTTCGAGGATGGCGTCCAGGTTCGCGCGCACGCGCTCGGGCGGGACTCCGACCGTCGGCGCGTAGAGCAGCGGCTCGTCGCTCAAGTCCTTCCATTCGCTGAGCCGGTCGCGCGCTTCGTCGGGCGTGCAGGCGATCGCGATCTCGTCGACCAGCGCGTCGGGAATCGCGTCGGCCATCGCGCGCAGGTCGAAGCGCGCGAGCGCGGCGCGGCAGGCGGCGGCGACTTCGGGCAGTGCGTGGAAGGCGAGGATCGTGTGGTAGACGGAGACGGTGAAGTAGAAACCGATCTGGCCCTTGGCGTCGCGCACGGCCTGCTCGCGGGTCGCTGCGAGCGACGTCAGGACGTACGGCGCGAGCTTGCAACTTCCCGCCGCCCGACCCGCCTTTGCCTCGGCGGCGCGCAGCCAGGGGAGGGTGCGCTCGCGGTGCCAGCGTCGCGTCGCAATCGGGTGTCCCACCAGCGCGTCGGCCGTTGCGCCCGCGGCGCCGACCATCTTCTCGTTGACGCCCGCTACCCAGATCGGGATCGCCGTGCGCGCGGCGCCGGGACGCGTGAATACCGGGATCTTGATTTTCCAGAACTCCCCGTCGAAGCGGAACCCGAAGCCGCTCGTCGCGGCGAAATAGGCGCGCAGCAGTCGCACGAGTTCCGCCATGCGAGCGGCCGGTCTCGCGAACGGCACGCCGAACCACTCCTCGTTCATGCGCTTCGTGCCGCTGCCGAGCCCGAGCACCATGCGGCCGTCCGAGACTTCGTCGAGATCCAGGGCTGCCGTGCCGTGCACGATCGGCGAGCGCGTGAAGGCGTTCGCGATGCCGGTGCCGAGGCGCGCGCGCGACGTGCTCACAGCGATTGCGCCGAGCGTCGCATAGGCGTGCGCGTTGAAGAACTCGATGCCGAAGACCGCGTCGAAGCCGGCGGCTTCGGCGCGCTGGGCGAGCGCGACGTTGGCCTTCGCGGTACCGCCGGTGAGGATGAGTCCCTGGGGCACCTTGCGTCCTCCGCTTGCGAGTGGCGACAACGCTACCGGTGCCGCGGGACGATGCCCAGCGCATCCCCGGTCTCGGCGAGCGGCTCCGGGCCGTCACCGCGCGCGCCCGCCTGGCCCGGCACGCAGCTTGCGCTGCCCGCCGTGCGCCACATCGAACAGTGACGCTGCGCCATCCCCTCGAAGGGCCTGGCCGCCGCCGAGGGGCTCCTGCGCGGTCAAGCTGATGCCTCGATTGGTCGATTGAGAGGACGACAAAGAGAGGAGTATCTCATGGTCGGAGGCGTGAAAGGCACCGCCATCGAATCCGTCGTCGCGGACGTGAACCGACTCGTCGATGCCGGGGTCGTCAGCCGTGCGGATCTCGAGGTGCGACTCGAAGCCGAGGACCTGGAATTGCTCGAGCAGAAACTGATGCCGTCGGTCTGGTATTCGCTCGGCTCCTACGGGCGCCTCACGCAGCTCCTCTTCGAGACGGAGGGGCGCCGGCGGATCGAGTACCTGGTGGAGCGCGGGCGTCGAGCGGCCGAGCGGATCCGCAATGCAGGGCTCTACGCGCAATTCACCGCCGACCGCGATCGCTGGGGCGACCGCCTCGGCGCGATGATGGTGACGCTCGGGCACGCGATGTACCGCGACACCGAATGGAAGTTCCAGCTGCTCGCAGGGGGCGGCGGCATGCGCTTCGAGATCGAGATCAGTGTTCCGGAGACCTTCCCGGACGTGTGTCGTCACGCCACCCAGGGTTTCATCGAGTACACGGCCATCCATGCTGAAGGACGGAACGTGCGCGTCTCGAGCGAGCGCGTCGGGCCCACCCGCATCGTGATCCGAGCCGCTGCGACGTAGTGTGGCCAGGGGCTGGGAAGGGAAAAGCTTTTCCCACTCTCGCCCTCGGCGATCCGTCTCGACCTGGACGAAAAAATTCCCTTCTGCGCCGGCTGCTTGGGGGCGGAGCGCATGACCCACACCTGATGGCACACGGCTTGCTCTTTCACTCCCCGTCCTGGGAGGGCTGCCATGCGAAAGCTGTTGGTGCTAGTCGTGGTGGCGCTCGGATTCGGATTCCTCGGGGCGTCGCCGTCCCAGGCCACCCCGATTGGCCCGGCCTGCGGAACCTGCCAGGGATCGATCTACGAAATAAGCTCGACCGGCGTCCCGCTCCCCGACATCGATCCCCTGCACGAAACCTTCCGAATCACCTACACGATCGACACGACCGGCTACAACGGCGGGGGCACGAAGCTCAACGCGGTCGCCCTCAAGGTGAGTTCGATGTTGGTCGGCATGTCGCTCATCGACGCTCCGGACGGGGTGGCGGGTTGGACCACGTGGATGGGCGGCCTCAACGCGAATGGCTGTTCCGGCTCGGGTTCCGGCCTCGACTGCGCCTATGCCGGCTTATACGCCGTGACGGCGCCGAACGGCACCTACTCCTGGGTCTTTGATCTCACGATGAATAACGGAGCGCTGTTCACCGCTCTGAACTCGTCGTCCATCAAGGCGCGCTACACCGACGCCAATGGCGTAAAGGTGGGCGCCCTCGTTTCCGAGAACCTCACACTCACGATCGTGCCCGAGCCTTCGACCGGTCTTCTGGTCGGCCTCGGTGGATCGATTCTCGCGGCGCGGCGCTCGCGCCGGCGATAGCGAAAGCGCCTCGCTGCCCCCCAGCGAAGCCGACGCACGGTGTTGGGAGTGAGGGCATCGCAGGGATTCCGCGACGAGCGCAACACCCTACTTCCCTGGTGTCACACTATGCTGACGGGGTGGTCCGACCGGCGCCGAGGCGGTGCTTCTGCACCTTGCCGGTCACGGTCCGCGGCAGCGATGCCACCGCGACGAACGAGCGCGGCACCTTGAAGGTGGCAAGGCGCTCGCGGCCCCAACTCCGCAACGACGCCTCGTCCAGTACCGCTCCGCGTGCGAGCACGACGTAGGCGCAGCCGACTTCGCCGAAGCGCTCGTCCGGCACCCCCACCACGGCAATCTCGCGCACATCGGGGTGCTGCTGAAAGGTCTCCTCGACCTGCGCCGGGTACACGTTCTCGCCGCCCGAGATGAACAGGTCGCGCAAGCGACCCACCAGCGTGACGAAGCCCTCGGCGTCGATCGTCGCCAGATCGCCGGTGCGCAGCCAGCCGTCCTCGCGCAGCGTCTCGGTGGTCGCTTCGGGACGCTTCCAATAGCCGGTCATCGTGATCGGCCCGCGCACGACGATCTCGCCGGTCTCGCCGATTGCGACGTCGCGCCACGCGTCGGTCGGCCCGTCGATCGCGTCACGCCGCACGACGCGCACTTCGGCGTGGAACACCGGCTTGCCGACACTCCCGGCCTTGCGGATCGCGTCGCGCGCGTCGAGACAGCACAGGATCGAGGTTTCCGTCTGACCGAAGCCCTGTTTCAACAACATGCCGCGCGCTTCGAAAGCGTGGATCAGTTCGACGGGGATCGCGGCGCCGGCCGTGAACGCGAAGCGCAGCTTCGCGACGAGTTCGGCGCGGTCGGGCCGCGCGTCGAGAGCGCCCAGCAATTCGCGGAACATCGTCGGCACGCCGCCGAAGAACGTGACGCCGTGTTCCGCAACGGCCTGCCAGAGCGCCGTCGCATCGAAGTGGCGCTGCAAGACCAGCGAGGCCCCGCCATAGAGCGCCGGAATCGAGAGGATCTGCAAGCCGAACGAGTGGAAGAGCGGCACGACCACCAGCACGCGGTCGCGTCCCGAGCAGTCGAAGAAGAGCTGTGCGTTGAGCGAATTGAAGAGCGTCTTGCGGTGCGGAAGCAGCGCGCCCTTGGGCGCGCCCGTCGTCCCGGACGTGTACATGAGGATCATCGGGTCGTCGGGGGTCACCGGCGCCACCGAGAAGTCGGGCGCGTGCGCCAGCAGGGTCAGCTCGTAGGCGTCGGGCGCGGCGCCGACCGCCAGGCGCAGCGGCGGATCGGTCATTCCTGCACAGGCACGCGCCACGCGGTCCTCCAGTCCCGCTTCGTAGAGCAGCACGCGCGGCTCTGCGTCGTCGAAAATCTGGCGCAGCTCGGGTGGCGCGAGGCGCGTGTTGATCGGCAGCGCGATGGCGCCGAGTCGCGCCGCCGCAAAGACGCTTTCCAGGAACGCCGCGCGATTGGCGAGCAGGATCGCGACGCGATCGCCGCGCGCGACGCCCAGATGCCCCAGCCACGCAGCGCAGCGCGCGCAGCGCTCTTCGAGCGCCCGGTAGTCGAGCGTGCGATGCGTCGTGCTCCGCGCGCCGCCGGGGCCGACGTCGTTCTCGCCCCGCGTGAGCGCTTCGATCAGCGCAACGCGATCGCCGCTCACCGCAGCCCGCCGCGCGAGCCAGCCTCCGGCGTTGTGAAGCGCGCTCTTCTCCATGCGCGTCCTCGGATAACCGAGGGAGCAGGGCCCTGCCAGACGCTCTACCTTGATCCGAGGAGGTGCACCGATGAACTTGAAAGGCGAGGCGGCCTACGTCGGGCGGCACTGTGGATCGAACACCTATCGCGTGACGCCGGAGTTGGTGCGCTTCTACGCCGACGCGCTCGACGACGCGAGTCCTCTCTACGAGCAGCTGGCGCCGTCGCTGCTCTTCCACTCCGAGTGTTACAAGGTGCTCGGGGAGTGGTACCTGAAGAACCTCTTCGGGAACCTCCACGCGCGTCAGGACTGGGAGCTCTTCGGGGAGATTCCGATCGGCGCGACCGTCCATTCGCGCTCGACGATCATCGAGCGCTACGCCAAGCGCGGTCGCGATTACGTGGTCAACGAGACCGACCTGCTCGACGCGGAAGGCCGCCTGCTCGTGCGCGGTCGCACCCACCAATCCTTCCTCCCGGCAGGTGGGGCGCCACCGGCGGGTTTCGTGGTCGACGAAAAAACGGCGAACGACAAGGCGGTCCGCGAGGCGCGCCCGGCGTTCCCGGCCGCGACGGGTCCCGAGTTGCCGGCGCTCGAGAAGGTCGTCGACGCGCGGCGCTGCTGGATGTTCTCCGGGCCGGGCAAGAACTATCACACCGACCGCGAGATGGCGCAGCAGCTCGGTTTCCCGAACATCGTCGTGCAGGGGATGATGAGTACCTGCTTCGTCCACCAGCTGATGCAGAACCGCTTCGGACGCGGCTGGGTGGTGGGCGGCAAGATGTCGGCGAAGCTCACCAACGTGCTGTGGGTGGACGAACGCGTCGTCGTGCGCGGCAAGATTCGCGAAGAGTCGCCCGAAGGAACGGGTACACGCGTCGGCTGCGACGTGTGGGTGGAGAAGGCGGACGGAACGAAGATCCTCGTCGGCGACGCGAGCGCGCTCGCGTAGACGCGATCCGCTGTTGCGCGCGGTCGCGGCGGCGCTGCAAGCGCTCGGGCTCGAAGGATGTTCGATCGCCGTCGCGTGCTCCGGCGGCGTGGACTCGATCACGCTCGCCCACGCGCTTCATCAGCTCGCCGATCGAGCGCGGCTCCGCATCTCGATCGTGCACGTCAATCACTCGCTGCGCGGCGCAGAGTCCGACGCCGACGAAGCGTTCGTGCGCGACTTCGCGGCTTCTCTTGCGCTGCCGTTCGCAGCTGAGCGCGTCGACCCGCGCGCGCTCGTGCAGGGCGCCGCGACGAGCCGCTCGCGACCCACCGTGCAGGAAGCCGCCCGGCGCCTGCGCGCCGATGCGCTGCGCCGACTCGCCGTGGGGCTCGGCGCCGATCCGATCGCTACCGCGCACACCGCCGACGACCAGGCCGAGACCGTGCTGTTGCGCCTGCTGCGGGGCAGCGGTCCGGAGGGGCTCGGCGGGATCGCCGAGCGTTCGCTCGACGGGAAGGTGGTGCGGCCGCTGCTGCGGGTCTCGCGGGCCGACGTGCTGGATTACGCGCGGGCCCACGGGTTCGCCTGGCGGGAGGACCCGAGCAACGCCAACCCCCATTACGCCCGCGCGCGGCTCCGCGCCGACTGGGTCCCGGGCCTCGCACGCCACTTCAACCCCAAGCTGCTCAGGGCGATCGGAGATCTGGCCGAAGCGCAGCGCAGGGAGTCCGAATGGGTCGGTGCGTTCGTCGAGCTGGAGGCGTCGCGGCGCTTCGCATGGAACGAAGCCGGGCAGCTCTGCATCGACGCCAAGGGATGGGAACCCGATGCGACTCCGGATGCCCTCGCGCGACGCCTCGCACGACTCGCGCTGCACCGACTCGGGGCCGGGCGCGACGTGACGCGTGCGCACATCGACCGGATCGTGCGCTTCTGGCGCAACGCGAAGCCGGATCGCTCGATCGAGCTGCCGGGCGGGCTCGAGCTCGCGTGCGACGCGCAGGGCTTTCGCTTCGGTCGTCATTTGCCGTCCAGGCGCGGATGCTAGTCTGCGTCCTGATTGGGAAATCGGGTCCGGGGTGCACCCTGGATCGAGCGTGAGGTCGGCGTGACGCAACAGTTCTACAAGAACATGGCTCTGTGGGTCGTGATCCTGCTGATGATCCTGCTCCTGGTGACCATGCTTCGGCAGAGCCAGACGACGCCGCCCGATGTCCCCTTCTCCAAGTTCCTCGCCCAGGTCGAGGCCGGCGAAGTGGCTGCCGTGACGATCGAGGAGGGCCGCATCGAAGGCCGCCTCGCCTCCGGTCAGCCGTTCACCAGCTACGCGCCTGCGGTCACCGACAAGCTGCTCGAAAGTCTGGCAGCGAAGAACGTCGAGGTGACGGCGAGGCCGGCTCGCGAGTCGCCGATGTGGCAGCAGATCCTGATCATGTGGTTCCCGTTCCTGCTGCTGATCGGGCTCTGGGTCTTCTTCATGCGCCAGGTGCAGTCCGGTGGTGGCAAGGCGATGAGCTTCGGCAAGTCGCGCGCGCGATTGCTCAACGAGAGCCAACAGCGCGTGACCTTCGCCGACGTCGCGGGCGTCGACGAGTCGAAGGCCGAACTCGAAGAGATCATCGCGTTCCTGCGCGACCCGAAGAAGTTCACGCGCCTGGGCGGCCGCATCCCGAAGGGCGTGTTGCTGGTCGGTCCGCCCGGCACCGGCAAGACGCTGCTGGCGAAGGCGGTGGCGGGCGAAGCGGGCGTCCCGTTCTTCTCGATCTCGGGCTCCGACTTCGTCGAGATGTTCGTCGGCGTCGGCGCCTCGCGCGTGCGCGACCTGTTCCTGCAGGGAAAGAAGAACGCGCCGTGCATCATCTTCATCGACGAGATCGACGCCGTCGGGCGTCACCGCGGCGCCGGTCTCGGCGGAGGGCACGACGAACGCGAGCAGACGCTGAACCAGCTGCTCGTCGAGATGGACGGCTTCGAGAGCAACGAAGGCGTGATCCTGGTCGCCGCGACCAACCGCCCCGACGTGCTCGACCCGGCG
>Ga0102851_10002072_pt1 | contig 11928 bp, 7 predicted proteins | sample Mud3Dept3metaG_FD_79558 | JGI IMG/M metagenome (GOLD analysis project Ga0102851, IMG submission 79558) | Freshwater wetland microbial communities from Ohio, USA, analyzing the effect of biotic and abiotic controls - Mud 3 Core 4 Depth 3... | ecosystem: Environmental > Aquatic > Freshwater >... | reverse complement strand
TTTAATCATCAGATCTGTTATATCAACATTTCCTGAGGCCTTGAAAGTAGCATTTGTCCCCAGGGCCAACCTGCTGGTAATATCCGTCCAGGTGGCAGCTTTAACACTTGTAAGGGTGCTGTAATCACCGTTAAAATCTTTGGATGCCAGGACTGTGACCTGGTCAGCTTGTGTTCCTACCTGGACACTGCTTTGAAAAGCCATTATGGCGCCGGAATCACTCACATTTACAACTCGTCCATCCCTGAAATCATAATCTTTCCGGGTTTCTCCTGAATAAAATGAGATATTATGGACATTTCCGCCTGAGAAAGTGAATTTTATTTCCTCCCCCGCTTTAAATGTTGTGGATTCTGTCGTTACACCAAAGTCGGGTGTATCACCAACTTTGATTTCTTTGCTACAGGATGCCAGTATCAGCATGCCCAGTAACATATAATAAATTTTGACTTTCATATCTTTCAATTATAATTTTTATTAATTCCAGCCAGGATTTTGTTCCATTTTCAGATTTGTACTTGTTTCGCTGGTAGGTATCGGACTGAAAAGATCTCTTGCACTTACATTTGTATAGTATTTCACAAAAAATTGCCCGGGACTCTGCTGTCCCAGCAGATTTCCCATGTCCTGGTTCACCTGCAGGAATATACCCCAGCGTAACAGGTCAGCTTTTCTTGAAAGCTCAAAATTGAATTCCCTCATTCTTTCATCCTGAATAAATGCAAGGAAACTCTCTTTTGAAGCAGTTTGCTCTGCTGTCAGGTTACCGTCGGTTTTCATCCAGATTTCAGCAGTTGCTGTTGCATCGGCTCCTCCGCCACCGGAGATAACCACATCCGGCGCTGAAGTATATTCACCTTCCTGATTAAACTTAATCCCGTCGAGATCCCTGTTCAGAGTAATTGCCGTCACACTTCCGCCCGCTATGGTTGCGCTGGCTGAGGCTCCTCCCGTGCCGCTGCCACCAGAAAATGTTATGGTGGGTGCTGTTGTATAACCGGTTCCGCCACTGGTCACGGTTATGGATTTAATTCCTGATGACCAGGCCCTCTGCCTAACCAGGTTAACAGCATCAATAGCAGCAGGTGTTGGTCCGTCATTTATCTCATTTTCTACTTCGGCATACATTAAAAGTATGTCGGCAAACCTTAAAAGTGGCACGTTTTCCGGAGTTGTAGTGTTATGCTTTGGTATAAGGGTTTCATATTCCCTTCTCCATTTTGCAGGTCTCAACAAGTTTTTTGCAGTCTCATTGGCAGGCAGAGCCGATACGGTTTTAGTACCGTTGGGACCTGAAGCGGCATATGCAAAATGTGCAATGCTGAACCATTTCCGGAGATCGCCAGGCTCAAAAATATTGTACAATTTAGAAGTGATACTCATGTATGAGTCTGCTCTTCCGGTGTTGACATTGGCTGCACCAGATGCAGGGCCGTTTATCCATCCCTGGTTACCGGTTTCAACATATTGGTCTGACCTGTTCCCCCAGAATTCTACTTCCCAGATACTCTCTTTTATATCATATTTATCTCCGGCCAGATTCATGAAGACCTGAGGGTAGCCTGGATTTAAAGAGTGAGCTGCTTCAGTATCGTCAATCACCATTTTGGCCCATCTGCTGGCTTCAGCATACCTGGTTTTATCATTAAGTGGTGCTCCTGCCATGGTAAGGTTAACTTTGGCCAGATAACCACGCACTGCTGATTTACTTATAGCGCCACCAAATCCGAGAGAGGCAATACCCGGAACCAACGGTTCTGCAGCTTCCATATCTTTCAGTATCTGAGCATATGTCTCTGCAATAGTTGCTCTCGGAATGTCAACATTAATAATATCAGTTGTAGGCTCCAGTTTTAATGGTACTCCACCATAATATTGCACCAGGATGAAGTAGTAATAACCTCTCAGGAATAAAACCTCACCGCGTATACCGTCTCTGTATGTCTGGCTTATTGAAGGATTCTTGTCTATGTTAGCAAGAACTACATTCGCACGGTTAATCCCGTTGAAAAGGTTTGACCATACATTCGCATTATAAGCGTCTGCGGAAGAATAGAAATAATTCCATGGTCCCGAAGTAAGTGTTGACCTGTTCATATATGCTTCATCGCCATGCCAGGCAAGCAGATAATTTGCATATGTCCCGTGCAGACCACCGGCTCCCAGATTATGGTATACACTTGCCCTGGCGAATTGCAACTGTGCTTCAGTTTCATAATAATTCTGTGGATTCAGGAAATCGGTTGGTTTTGGTTCCAGATATTCCTTGCATGCACCCAGGCTTATCAGAAAAAGCAAAACGGGTATATAATATTTTCTTTTCATTTCGTTTGAAATTAATTTGTTATTGTTTCTAGAAAGCCCCTCTTAGACCAAATACTATTGCCGGGGATTTAGGGTAAGAAGAATAATCATAACCCGGTGAAAGTACGTTATTACGGGTAGAAACCTCAGGATCCATACCGGAGTATTTGGTCCAGGTAGCCAGATTCTGGGCTGAAACATTAAGGCTTAATTCACTTAAGTACAGTTTTTTAATGAAATTTACCGGAAGAGCGTAGTTGAGGGTAAGCGTTTTAAAGCGCAGAAATGATCCATCCTCCACAACTCTTGATGAATGAAATCCGATAGGCCCCTGACCACGGGTGCGGTAATTTGCATTAGTCTGGTTATCCGGCGACCAGCGGTTGGCATAGCTTGCAAACTGGTTGATCAGGTGAAACATGTTGCTGTTACCTTCAAGTAAAAGCCTGTTGGCATTATAGATGTTATTCCCATAAGACCATTGGAAAAACATATTAAGGGTAAATCCCTTATATGAAAAGTTATTTGAAAAACCGCCAATGTGAATAGGCTGTCCTCTGCCGATATAAGTAATGTCAGCATCAGTCATGGTTCCATCTCCGTTAATATCCCTGTACTTAATATCACCAGGCATTATAGTATTCCTGACGGCTCCATTGGAAGGTACTTCAGGTTTCAGTACATATACGCCGGGAGAAACCTCATTAAAATCAGAATACTGGTAATTTCCTTCCCATATATAGCCGATCATCATTCCGGCAGGTTTCCCAATCTCAGCCAGGTATAATGGTTTGCCGAACTGTGATACGTATGCAGCAGTGGTTGGAAGTGCCTGCTGACCCCTTGTCAGCTCCATTATCTTGTTTCTGTTGAAACTGATATTGAAACTTGATTCCCAGTTAAAATCTTTTGTTGACAGGACAACAGCATTCACAGTAACTTCCAGACCATCGTTCCGCAGTTTCCCAATGTTCTTAACTGCTGAGCCAAATCCTGTGGTAGGCGGCAATGTGGAATTTAAAAGCAAATCCAAAGTATTTTTCCTGTAAAGATCCAGTTCCAGTTTTACCTTGTCTTTTAAAAGTCCGAGTTCCCAGCCAAGGTCAATTGTATTCACTTTTTCCCATTTCAGGAGCGGATTGGCTACCGTTGAAATATAAATCGCTCCCGTCGGTGTTGAGTTGTTGAAAGAGTAACCATCAATCGACTGGTATAAACGTGCGTATGTAGCAAAATCGCTTACCCGGTTGTTGCCATTGCTGCCATAGCTCATCCTAAGTTTGGAAGTGGAAACAAAAGGGAGGGAATTTGCAAAAAATTCTTCCCTGTGCATATTCCAGGCCACGGCAAATCCCGGGAAATATCCCCAGTGTTCCACAAACTTTGATGATCCGTCAGCCCTGAATGTTAAGGTGAGGATATATTTTGATCTGTAGCTGTAGTCAAACCTTCCGGCATATGAAACCATGGTGTTCCTGCTTGAATTCGAAACTGGATTAAAAGCAGTTCCCTCCTCGATTCCATCCATCCCGAGATTTTCATTAGGCAGCAATCTGCCACTGTATCCGTTAGCGGCTGAATTGATCCCGTTCAGTGAGAACAACGCTAATCCGGTCAAAGAATGGTAAGAATTGAAAACCTTCCTGTAAGTAAGAGTGTTTTCGTTGGAATAACTGGCTGAATAATTGTTTGAAATTGATCCGTTGATACCATTTACATTGCCGGGACTGGTTAGTGATCCCTGGGATGTCTTGCTGTTATAAAAACGTTCAACAATATATGTATTGTGACGTATCCCAGCAGTGGTTTTAAAAGTAAGTTCTTTTGTAATATCAAAACTCACATAACCGTTAGCTTCAAAGAGCTTGGTTTTGTTATACTGATGCTGGTTTTCAAGATCAATAATAGGATTCACCCTGTAATCAGAATTACCTACAATTGACCAGTCTTCAAACTCTTCATTAATAAGATCCACCCCCTCATCCGGAACAATCGGCTGGTACATCCATGCTCTTGCCAGGACAAAGGCAGTGGGATTACCGGAAGTAACCGCACCCTGATTAATAACTTGTCCGTATTGTGTAACTCCGCTGTAATTAGCTGTTACCCCGGCATCTATATTTTCACTAATTGACTGATCAAGAGTAACTCTTCCCGAATAACGGGTAAGTCCTGTGTTGATTATTACACCTAACTGATCAAAAAGGGAACCGGAGATTGAATATCTGGTTTGATCGTTACCTCCTCTTACAGCCAGGTTATAATTTTCAACATTTCCGGTGCGCAGAACATAATCCTGGAAATTAGCACCAACTACACCTCTGTAATCTTCCAGGGTTTTACCTCCCGCAAAAAATGCGGTTGTTGTTCTTAGTGCCGGGTCAAGCTCCTGCTGATACTTTATATATTCATAAGGGCTCATCAGTTCCATTGGTTTTGGAGTCAGCTGAAAACCTAATGAAGTAGAGAAACTGACAACCGGCTTACCCACTTTGCCCCTTTTGGTTTGAATAAGAATAACTCCGTTTGCTCCCCTTGAGCCATAAATTGCTGTTGAGGATGCATCCTTCAGGATTGTCATCGATTCAATCTCCTCCTGATTTAAAGTAGTCGGGTCCAGGCTCTCAACAGGAAAACCATCAATAACAAATAAAGGAGATGTATTCTGGGTTAACGAGCTGATCCCCCTGATGTTGATATTAATGTCTCCACCGGGCTGACCATCCATGGCGCTGACCTTTACTCCCGCTACACGACCGGCAAGCGCCTCGGCAAATGATGCTACCGCAACAGCCTGTGCCATATCTTTAACAGGGGCAACCGCTACAGCTCCGGTTACATCCGGTTTTTTTACAGTTCCATAACCAATAACGACAACATCATCCAGTGTTAGGGTACTTTGTTCCATTACAACATTTATTGTCGGCTGACCTTTATACTGGATTTCCTGAGAAGTCATCCCGATAAACGAAAATTCCAGTACAGAATTCACTGGAACCCTGGTTAAGGTGAATTTACCGGATACATCTGTATTTGCTCCGATAGATGTTCCTTTTACCAAAACTGTGGCCCCGATAATTGGCGACCCGGTTTGATCAGTTACTGTTCCTGTAACCGTTCCCTGCTGCAATTCTGTTGCATCAGTGGCAGGATCATAGTTCGGTTCAGATGATGGATAATCATTTTTAGCTAATCCCGAAGTCAGGGTAAAAAGCATAAAAACGATTATCATACTTACTCTGATGGCAATGTTTGTTTTACATTTCCTTCCATCAGATAAATTGATGAGATCTTTTTGCATAGCTTGTCAGTTTCAGTTAGTTTTAGTTAATACGAGTTGTTACTTGTTCTTTATCAACAAGTTAAGATGAAAAATACTTATGTGAATTAATTAACAATCAAATGGAATTCAGTTTATCCCTGTTATCATAAACTTTCATGATTGCAGTGATGATATCGTCCATATCGGATTGTTCCGCAAGCAGAGGACCTGATGCCCAGATCATAGCCATCTCCTGACATACCTGGTCACACTTCGGAAGGTTAAGTTCTGAATTGAATTTCTTTAAACGTGCAGCTCCATACATTTTTTTATACTCAGGCAGTGTTTGAATATGCTGGGTCCACGGTTCCTTATGCAAACCATTTGCAATATAAGGGCTCAGGCTGATACCTTCGGCAGCAAGTGCTTTCAGGAATTTTTCCCTTGGAGCATTATTGAAATGTTCCTTATGATATGACATCGCATAGAGATAGAACGAACCGCTTGTGGTACCTTCATAAAGCTTCTGCGGGACCAGTCCCGGGAAATTTTTCAGCTTTGAGGTCAGGTAAGCTGCATTCCTGTTACGTGTTGCAAACCGTTCTTTAACTCCCGGCAGCTGGCCAAGCAAAATTGCTGCCTCGAATTCATTCATACGGTATTTTGGGCCGATGGTTATGGTACGGCCACTGCGTGCTGTACCATGATTCATAACGGTGTAACATTTATCCAACAGTTCTTCATTGTTGCTTATGATGCCTCCACCCTCTCCGCAGGCAATCGTCTTGCTTGTCTGAAAACTGAAGCAGCCCACATCACCTATGAGTCCCAATAGTTTACCCTGGTATTCAGCAAGATGTGCCTGACATGCATCCTCTATGACCTTCAGATTATATTTCTTTGCCATAGCCATGAATCGTTCCATATTACATGGCTGTCCCATGATATGCACAGGCATAAGGGCTTTTGTTTTTTTTGTGATTTTACTTTCCACATCATCCGGATCCAGCTGGAACGACTCTGTGTCAAGATCTGCCATCACAGGCAATGCCCGGCTTGATATTATTGAAGAAATTGTTCCCGGATCAGTATAAGGAGAGGTTATCACTTCATCTCCCGGGCCTATACCGAGGGCTTCAACGCAGGTATTCAACGACTGGGTTCCGGAACCGGTGGTCACACTTGTTTTTATACCCATCAGCTTGGCAAATTCCTTCTCAAAAGTTGGAACAGTACCCGTTGCAGATTGTATCCTGCACCATATACCACTCCTGGTGGTTTTAACGATCTCCTCAACCATCCTTTCATCAATGTATGGCCAATCGGGCCATACTTTGGCGGGAGCTACAGGCGTGCCACCAAGAATTGCCAGTTTGCCTGTGTTATTTGTAACAGGGGTAAAATTCCCGAAAGAGGGAATGACACCCGATGCAACGGCAGCTACAGAACCTGCTGAGACTGTTCTGAGGAATTTTCTTCTTGTAAATGCTTTCTTTTTCATTGGTAATAGTTTTAGGACTTATTCATTATTAAATTGTATTTAGTTTATCTCTGTTTTCATACACTTTCATTATTGCATTTATAATATCGTCCATGTCTTCCAGCGTTCCGAGAAGAGGACCCGGTCCCGGGATGACAAGAACATCACGGCAGACATTGTCACAATTGGGAAAATTAAGTTCATCGCGATACTGTTTAAGCCTTGCCGGAGTATACATCCTCTGATAGACTTTCTGGTTCATAATGTACTCAGTCCATGGATCCTTATGCAATCCTCTTGAAATATAACCGGTTAAACCGACACCTTCTGCGGCTATGGCTTTCTGGAATTTGGTACGGTCCGCATTATTAAAGTGCTCTTTGTGATAGGACCATGCAAATTTATAATAGGCACTGCTCGTAGTTCCTGCATATTGTTTCTGGCAGACAAGACCCGGGAAATCCTTTAGTTTGGATCTGAGGTAGTTGGCATTCCTGTTACGTATCTCATGACGTTCCCGGAATCCGGGTATCTGACCCATAAGTATTGCACCTTCAAATTCTGTCATACGGTATTTTGGCCCTATTCTTTCAGTAATACCATTTCGCGTGGTGCCATGATTCTGAACAGTATAAATTCTCTCCATCATAATTTCGTCGTTACCGACAACACCACCGCCTTCACCGCAGGAAATCACTTTGGTTTCCTGGAAACTGAAAGCTCCAAAGTCACCTATTGTTCCTAATTTCTTACCCTGGTATTCAGCAAGATGTGCCTGGCATGAATCTTCAATAACCTTAAGATTGTGCTTTTTGGCAATGGCCATTATCCTTTCCATATTACATGGCACACCCATTATGTGCACTGGCATTATCGCCCTGGTATTCGGAGTTATTCTTCTCTCAACATCATCAGGATCAATCTGGTACGATTCAGGATCCAGGTCAGCCATCACCGGAAGGGCTCTGCAGACGAGAATTGAAGCAATTGTTCCCATATCGCTGTAAGGAGAAGTTATGATTTCATCTCCGGCCCCTATCTCAAGGGCTTCAACGCAGGTGTTGAGTGACTGGGTTCCTGAGCCGGTGCCAACAAAAAATCTGGCCCCGAGCATAGATGCAAACTCATTTTCAAAAGTAGTTACAGTACTATCCTTAACCCCCATTCTGCACCATTTTCCGCTGTTTGTGGTCTTAACGACCGAATCGACGACATTTTTGTCAATATATGGCCAGCTGTGCCACGGCTTATTCTTACGCACCGGATCACCGCCGAGGATGGCAAGTTTTCCGGCTGATTGCTGCATCCCTGTTAAGTTCACAAATCCTGGCACTGCACCGGAAGCTACAACAGAAACTGAACCTGCTGTAACTACGGAGACAAACCGTCTCCTTGAAACTTTTCTTGATTTCATTCCTGGAAATTTAAAACCTGTTAAGTCAGTTTATTATAATTTTTGTAATTCAAATAAGGGGAAGCTTATTCTTATTTCTTTTTGTTGGAACCTTTCCTCTGGATTAATATCACACCGGCAGCTCCCTGAGATCCGTAAATTGTAGCAGCTGCTCCCTTAAGCACTTCAATAGATTCTACTTCGCCGGGATCAATATTGTCTATAGAGTCGACTATTATCCCGTCAACAACAAAAAGCGGTTCATTACTGAGAGTGATTGAGGTTATTCCACGGATTTGAATGCTGTTACCATTTACCTGAACACCGGAAACCGTACCCGCTATCATCTGGTAAATATCAGTATAAAAGACATTCTTCCCACTCTTAATATCCAGAGTGTTAACCGGGCTGGTGATATTCTCTTGTTCAGTTGAGCCATATCCGATATTGATACTCTTATCTTCTTTCTTTTTCCCCTGCTTGATATTTTGTAATGGTGATATCCCCTTCAATTTAAAATTTATTATACTTCGCCCGTCAATCAATTCTTCATCTACTCCATTATAGAAGGTGAATATGGATATCGATCCGGCATCCGACCGTGTCCGGACTTTATAAAATCCCTTGTTATTGGTAATGACGTCTGTATTTATATTGTCAATAAGGATCCTGGCTCCTTCAATCGGATTCCCGACTGAGTCTGAAATAATACCCTGAATTTGTACCTTCTTTGACTTTGATGGCGAATTTTGTCCAGAAGTAATTAGTGGAAAACAGGCAAGGATGGAAACAAATATAATGATCCTCATTTTCATGAGATCAATGATTTCTCTAAAGGTAAAAATAAAAAATAAGCGAACCAATAGTATTCGTTTAAATTTGATTTATTGCAGTTACCGGTCAACCAACAATTTTATTAATTAAGTTTGTATATTAACAATTAATAAATCTATTGAAATGAAAAAGGCGATTATATTTTCAGCTATTACTGCCTGTTTGATCATTATTTTCTTTGATCCGGCGGTTGCCGGCGATTTACAGGGAGACACAAAAGGCTGGAAAGCAGGAGTTGCCCGGGTGGTCATTACCCCTGAAGAACCAATCTGGATGGCAGGTTATGCTTCACGTACAAAACCTTCAGAGGGTACTCTGGTCGATCTCTGGGCAAAGGCGTTAGCCATTGAAGATGCAAAAGGGAAAAAAGTCCTGCTCATTACAAGTGACCTGCTGGGATTCCCCAGGAAAATGTCTGATCGTATCAGGAACCAGATAGGGGCAAAGTTTGGTTTGACAAGAGCTCAGATAATATTGAGCAGTACACATACTCATTCAGGGCCTGTTTTACAGGATGCGCTGTACGATATTTATCCGCTGGATGCAAAACAAATAGAGATTATTGAGAAGTATTCCGCAAAACTGGAAAAGCAAATCGTAGCACTGTCAGGCGAAGCAATCCGTTCCATGGTGCCGGCACAACTCTATGCACAAAATGGTGTCACCCGTTTTCAGGTGAACAGGCGTAATAATCCTGCGGCGACAATAAGTACACAATGGGATTTAAATGGTCCTAATGATTACGCCGTGCCGGTGCTGAAAGTAATGAATGAAGCCGGGGATATAATGGCTGTTGCTTTCGGCTATGCCTGCCATGCAACTACTCTGGATATAAACCTGTTCTCCGGGGATTACCCCGGCTATGCCCAGCTGGAACTTGAAAAGATGCATCCGGGTATAACTGCAATGTTTTTTCAGGGCGCAGGCGCTGATCAAAATCCTTTGCCACGGCGTACAATCCCTCTTGCACAGCAATATGGCCGGGAACTTGCAGCCGCTGTAGAAAGGGTCCTGAGAGAGGAAATGCACAGGCTGGAACCTTCCATTTCAACTGCATACTCGGAGATCAGATTGCCATTTGCAAAACCACCGACAGAGGAAGAATTAGTAAAGTTCGAAAAAGAAGCCAGGGACTATCAGAAACGCTGGGCAGCCAATCAGCTTAAAATGATCAGAAACGGAGAACCGCGGATGACTTCCTATCCGTATCCGGTTCAGATATGGAAACTTGGTGATCAGCCGGTTATGGCTATGGGTGGTGAAGTTGTGGTACAGTATGCAATTGAACTGAAGAAGCTTTTCGGGGAAGGAATATTTGTAATGAGTTATGTAAACGACGATATGAACTATATTCCTTCTGTTACAATACTGAACGAAGGTGGTTATGAAGGAGATACAGCACACAGAGTGTATGGACTGCCTGCCAGATGGACACCGGAAATTGAATCAATTATCCTCAGGGAGTTTGAAAAGCTTGCCGTTAAGACAGGTATAAACAAGGCAATAAAATGAATATTAAGTAATATGGCAGAAATGATAGACCGAAGGGAATTTCTTTCAAAAACCTCATTGTCAGCGGCAGGTTTAATGCTCGGTTCCGGTATTACCGGATCCGCATCTGAAAAAAAGCGGCATTCTTCGTATGACATCATGAGTGAAGTAATGAAATACCGGAAACTTGATTCTCATATTCATGTTCTTCTTTCCCCGGCCGCTACAGCTGAAATGCAAATTGATTTTGCTGACAGACTTGGGATTGAAAAACTGGTCATTTCACGGCCGGTTACAAAACAGGATGCACCGCACCAGGAGTTCAGGGATTCAAATGATATGATGATCAATGCAGTGAAACAGTTCCCGGACAGGTTCATTGCACAGTTTACCTTACATCCAAAGTATGGGAAAGAATCGCTTGAAGAGATAAAACGGTGTGTTGATCAGGGAATGGTCGGATTGAAAGTTTATTACCAGGTTAAGATTAATGATCCGTTATTCTATCCCATTATAGAAAAAATGATTGACCTGAAAATGATAATCCTGATGCATGCCAATTGTCAGCTTGGAATGGCGGGGTACCGGATGAAATACGATACTAAATTAAATCCGAACACTTCAATACCCGAGGATTTTGTTGAAGTTGCTAAAAGATACCCTGAAGCATTGCTCCATTTTGCACATATTACCGGAGGTGGTGACTGGGAGTATGAATGTAAGGCTCTGAAAGATTATCCCAACATCTATGTCGATGTATCCGGCAGTAATAACGAAGCGAATGCAATAAATTATGCCATTAAATATCTTGGAGAGGACAGGGTATTTTTTGGATCAGACAATTGTTATTATCAGGCTGTAAGCAAAGTTCTTGCAGCTGACCTGACAGAAGCTCAGCGTAAAAAGATCTTTTTCGAAAATTATAATAATGTACTAAAAAAGGGTGGCTATAATGTTGATTGATATAAATGCACACGTTGGCCACTGGCCATTTAAACGACTTCAGCACAATACCTGTGAAACACTTCTGAAAGTAATGAACAGATATGGTGTTAATATGTCCGTGGTAAGTAACCTTAATGGTGTATTTTATAAGGATACACAGGCTGCAAATGAAGAACTGTTCGATGAGATCAGGTCCGGCAAAAGCTTTAAAAACCGTTT
>Ga0102851_10002069_pt1 | contig 11933 bp, 11 predicted proteins | sample Mud3Dept3metaG_FD_79558 | JGI IMG/M metagenome (GOLD analysis project Ga0102851, IMG submission 79558) | Freshwater wetland microbial communities from Ohio, USA, analyzing the effect of biotic and abiotic controls - Mud 3 Core 4 Depth 3... | ecosystem: Environmental > Aquatic > Freshwater >... | reverse complement strand
GCCGTTCGGTTTGCAGATTGATTTGGCGGTGCCGATCGACGGGGAGACCCATGCTCTGCATTTCCTCAACCCCGGGGTTCCCCACGCCGTGCAGTTCGTTGCCGAGGCTTCGAAAGTGAAGGTAAAAGACCTGGGCCGGAAGATTCGGTTTCATTCCCGGTTCCAGCCGGCGGGGACCAATGCCAATTTCGTCCAGCTTCTCGACCGGAAGAACATCAAAGTCCGGACCTACGAGCGGGGCGTGGAGGACGAGACCCTGGCCTGCGGCACCGGCGCGGTCGCCTCGGCCCTGATTGCCGGCGCGAAGGGGTATGTCGATTCCCCGGTGGCCGTCGAAACCTCGGGCGGTGAAATCCTGAACATCCACTTCCAGAAAAAAGAAGAAGATTTTGACCGGGTGTTCCTGGAAGGGGACACCCGCCTGGTTTATGAGGGAGAGCTTTGGGAAGAAGCTTATAAGTAAAGGGGCCGAGAGTTCCGGGATTCGCCGGAGGGATTTTACCAACCTTAATTTTCCGGGAGCATTCTCTGCGGACTCCGCGTTCTCGGCGGTGAACGGGGGTGGAAGAAAAGATGAAAATCATCAAGGCGATCGTGATCGGGGCGGCGGGGAGGATGGGAGGGCGGATTCTGTCGGCCATCCACGAGACTGCGGATATCCATCTCGGCGGGGCAGTGGAGCGCAAGGATCACCCTTTCCTGGGACGCGATGCCGGGTTAGCGGCCGGGATGGAGAAGTGGAACATTCCTCTGGTCGGCTCCCTGCGGGAGACCGTCGCCTCGGGCGACGTGGTCATTGATTTCACCAATGCCGAAGCGTCTCTGGAAAACCTTAAAATTGCTGCGGCAAACGGGAAAGCGACGGTCATCGGCTCGACCGGATTCACCCAGCAGCAGGTGGAAGAGGCGCGGGAGTTGGCCAAAGAAATTCCCTGCGTCCTTTCGCCGAACATGAGCGTGGGCGTAAACGTCCTGTTCAAGGCGGTGGCGGACCTGGCCGCCGTTTTGGGGGATGATTACGATATCGAAGTTGTTGAAGCCCATCACCGGATGAAAAAAGACGCCCCCAGCGGGACGGCCATGAAGTTGGGCCAGGTCCTGGCGGAAGCGGTGAACCGAAACTTCGGGGAAGTGGGGGTCTTTGCCCGCAAGGGGTTGATCGGGGAAAGAACGCGGAAAGAGATCGGGATGCAGACGATCCGCGCCGGAGACATCATCGGCGAGCACACGGTCATCTTCGGGGGCCTGGGAGAGAGGCTGGAGGTGACCCACCGCGCCCACAGTCGGGACAACTTCGCCCGCGGCGCCGTCCGAGCGGCGCGCTGGGTCGTCGGCCAAAAACCCGGATTATATGATATGCAAAACGTTTTAGGAATTAAGTAAGGCGCCCAGGGTTCAAAGGATCGAGGGTTCAAGCGTAATTGCAGCACCCTGGATTGTTGGCTTTGGGGCTTATCAAACGGAAGGAGAAATAAAGAGGCATGAAGACACCTTGGAGGACGGAGAAGTGGTTTACGAGTCCCTGGAACTTTGAGCCGGAAGTGGCCTCGGGTTTCCAGTTTCCCCCGGCGAATCAGATCAAGATCCACGATATCACCCTCAGGGACGGGGAGCAGCAGGCCGGTATTTCCTACACTTTTGAAGACAAGATCCGCATCGCCAAAGCCTTAGCGGACGCGGGCGTGCACCGGATCGAAGCCGGGATGCCGGCGGTTTCAAAGGTGGACGAGGCGGCCATCAAGGAAATCGTCCAGATGGGCCTGAAGTCGGAGATTTTCGCCTTTTCGCGCTGCATGGTATCGGATGTGAAGCTGGCCAAGGAGTGCGGTGTAAAAGGGGTGGTGGTGGAGATCCCTTCGAGCGAGCACATCATCAAGCATGCCTATGGCTGGGAACTCCGGAAGGCCATCGATCTTTCCATCGAAGCGACGCTCCTGGCGAAAGAACTGGGGCTGTACACGGTCTTTTTTCCCATCGATGCTTCGCGGGCGGAGTTGGGGTGGTTTTTGGATTTGATCGAGCAGATCGCCACGAAGGGGCACATGGACGCCCTGGCGGTGGTGGATACCTTCGGGGGGTTGTCGCCCCATTCGGTTCCTTATTTGTTGAAGAAGGTTCGCGAGCGGATCAAGAAGCCGCTGGAGCCCCATTTCCACGACGATTTCGGCCTGGGGGTGGCGAACACCCTGATGGCGTTGGCGGCGGGAGGAAGCGTGGCCCACACGACGGTGACGGGGATCGGGGAGCGGGCCGGGAACTGCGCCATGGAGGACGTGGTTTTGGCCTTGCTGACCATGTATGGGATCGATATCGGGATCCAGACGGAGAAGTTTTATGGCTTGTCCAAATTGGTCCGCGAACTTTCGCGGACGGAGATTCCGGCGAACCGAGGGATCGTAGGCGAGAGATTGCTGAACGTGGAGTCCGGAATTGTGGCGGCCTGGGTGCGGCGCTGCCGCGAGCAGCATCCTTTGGAGCTGGGGCCGTTCGTTCCTTCCCTGGTAGGCCAGCCGCCGATTGAGATCGTGCTCGGCAAGAGCAGCGGCGTGGACACGGTGGCAGAGTACCTGGAAAAGATCGGTGCGGACGCTTCGCAGGAGCAGCGCGAGGCCATGGTCCAGAAGATCAAGGACGCCTCCATCAAGAAAAAAGGCCTGCTCACGATCGAGGAGTTCAAGGATATTTACAACAGCGTAGTACACGGGTAAAAACCCAGCCAGACGGTGGAGGGCGGAACCCCGCCCTCTACATCCCTCCTTTGAGTCGCTTTCCTCGAATCCTCCGGCTCCTTCCCTAATGCAAGAGCGGATCATCTCCAAATTCATGGTCGCTCAGCCTCGTTTTTTTTCTGGGCAGGGAACCACGGGGACATAGGAAATGGCCTCTGTTCGCAGAACTCAAGGGAAATAAAGCCTTGGGAGAGATAAGAGCGCTTCCTTCTCCAGAATTGGAGATGAATCGTAATTGCAACCAAATCGAAAAAAGCTGGTTATATGATATAGAATATTCGAGGACCGACGAGCACGAGGAAACAGGGCAGAGGATCATGAACAAAGCGCGGTGGACCGGGAAAGACCAGGGGTTATCCCGGGCCTTGAGCGAAAAGGTGGACGGGAATTTTGAGAGACTGGTCCTGGTCTTTCAGGACCGGCTGTATTCCTTTGCCCTTCGATTGGCCGGCAACCGGGCGGATGCGGAAGAAATTGTCCAGGACGGGTTTATCCGGGCCTACCGGGCGCTGAAGGCCTACCCGCCTCAGAGGATTGAAAAGATAGATTTGAGCCCTTGGCTTTACCGGATTGTTCTGAATGTTTTTCGGACCCGCTTTCGAAAAGAGCAATCCCGGCCTTTTCCCGTCAGCACCCCGGCCTCGGGCCCTGCCGGCGAAATTGCCGCGGGATCGAGTCCCCAGGAAACGGCGGAGCAGGCCGAAAGTCGAAAGCAACTCGAAAAAGGAGTGGCCTCCCTCCCGGAACGGTATAGAGTGCCGCTCGTTCTCCGGTACGTAGAGAATCTTTCCTATTCGGAAATAAAGGAAATTCTGAAGCAGCCGGAGGGTACCCTCAAGTCGAACGTTCACCGAGGGGTCCAATTGCTGAGGGAAAATTTCTTAAGGAGGAACAGGAGAGAAGAACCATGAAAAGCCGGTCTGCAGAAATGTTCAGTGAAACGCGCTCCCTGCTGCGGGCATTGAAAAAGTTGGGGAAAGAAAAGGCCCCCCGGAGCCTGCTTCCGGCGGTGCGGCGAAGGATTGAATCGGGGGATTTTTATTTGCGCTGGAGCTCTCCCCTGGGCCCGGTTTTCGTCGCCTACAACCAGAAAGGAATTTCCGCGGTTATGCGGGCTCGAAGCGGGGGGGCCTTTGAGCGGTCTTTCCGGAAGAGGTTTTCCCGACCCGTCTATCCCGCGCCTGATTCGCCTCGAAAGGGCTGGCAGAATGAGGCCCAATGGGCCGCGGCCGGGAAAGAGAAGATAATTCCTTTCGACCTGGAATCCCTTTCCCCGTTCGAACAGGCGGTTCTCAGAAAGGCCCTGGAAATCCCGCGGGGAGAAGTGCGGCCCTACGGCTGGATCGCCCGCGAAATCGGCCGGCCCAAGGCCGTGAGGGCCGTGGGAACGGCTCTGGCCAAGAACCCTATCCCGATCTTGATCCCCTGCCACCGGGTCATCCGCTCCGACGGGAAAATCGGGAGTTATGCGCTCGGAGGAAAAGAGAAGAAAATGGAGATCCTTGCCTCCGAGGGGCTGGATGCGGCCGGGCTGGAAAAAATGGCCGAATCGAAAACGCGGTTTTGGGGGAGCGATACTACCGGGGTCTTCTGTTATCCCACCTGCCGCCAGGCCAGACGGATCTCTTCCGGTCACAGGGTCAATTTTCCTTCAGAAAAGGAAGCCCTCGCGGCCGGGTACCGCCCCTGCAAACTCTGCCGTCCATCGCAGGCGGCCTGACGTCCTTCAAACCGGTATAACAGGAATCTTCACCCCAGAGCACGCAGAGAACGCCGCAATAAACAATTCGAAAAATGAACCCTCCTCTCCCAAGATTGGGTGAGGGGAAGGGTGAGGGTTGGCCGGTTCCAAAAGGCGCAGGAAAGGGCAAAGAAAAATTCCCTCCCCCCTATGCCCAACCCCCTGCCCCCTGTAATATTTAGACGGGAATCGGGGCGATGACCTGCGACGAAGCAAACATCCAGGCCGCGAGCGCCGCATTCAGAAAGGCGCCAAGATAAATTTGCCCGGTGAACACATAAAACCAGGTCGAAATGACCGCCGTTATGGCCAGGAGGACGAGGGTGTGGAATAGGCCGATCATGAAAACGACGAACAGACCTCCCGGCCCCTCGAAGGGGATGAACCCGTTGGTGAAAAGCGGGAGGTATTGAACCATTAGAAAGAGGATCAGAGGCGCGGTCAGGGCGAAGACGTTACAGCCTGACCAGGAGAGAAAAGTCCCGCCCGCCGAGGCTTTCTCCGGCCTGCGGATTTGCCCATGCAGGAACATCCCGCCCAGGAGGAAACAGATCAGGAGAAAAGGGTAATAGAGAAAAAACATCCGCCAGCGGTAGGGCGTCAGGTCGCTGGCAAAGGGCCACACAAACCGATAGTCCACTAAAAAAATCTGTTCCAAGAAATACTCGCTTCCGTAAGCAAAGGCGAACAAGATCCCTGCCAGCAAAATAGTTTTTAGAAGCTGTGCCCCTCCCGCGGTCTGCCGGTCACCCCCGAGGGATATCCCCAAGTCGGCGGCCGTCAATCCGGTCCGAAGCCGCTCCCTGCGGTACCATCTCCCGAACAGGATTCCCCCGATGAGATTAACCCAGAGGAACCACCAGACGACGCCGTTGACCATCATCATGGGGAAATAGGCATCGATGGGCAGGATATATTTATGCACCCCGAAAAGAACGAGAATCAAGGGCAGGTAAAGCCAGAGCAGGATGCCATTGATCCCCGAAAACTTGAAATATTCGCTGAGGGAGCAGAAATAACGCCAGCGGGTCGAACGCCGAATGGTATGGAAGAAGCTCGTGCGGAGAAAAATGAGCCCCAAGGGAAGGACGGAGGCGAGCCCGGCGAGCATGGCAATTAGAGTGGCATATTCCTTGATCCACCAGATCTGGCTGTTCTTGTCGACCCAGTACCGCGGGTTCGGCCGGAGGGCCGCGCGCATCCACTCCACGGTCTCGGCGATGGAGGCAGAGTCGTGGGATTCCTGGACATGGGTGACGCGCGGGATGAAGACCCGGCGGGCCGTGCCCTGGGCAAAATCCCCATAGGTCGTGCCGAAATGGGGAGAAGGGACGGGAAAGACCCGTTTGGTCTGTTCCGTCTGCATCCATTCCTTTCCGATATCCCGCGTGCCGGTCATCCGCCGGCGGAATTCGTCCCACTTGCCCATGATCATCAGCATGTTCCGGGGGCGGGTCGTGGAGGATTTCAGGGTGTAGGCGAACCCGGTGATGACCAGGGCCTGAATCGTCGGGTCTTCGAGGGCGACGGTGTAGGCCATTTCCGCCCCCAGGCTATGCCCGAGAATTCCGACGGAATTGGCTTGGACGAGAGGAAGCCGGCGCAGGTATTGAACCGAGCTTTTCCCGCCGTAGGTCGGATCGAATTCGGGCAGCCGCGGGTCGCCCGGCTCCCCCGAGTTTCCCCGGCCGATGGCGTCGATGTTCAGGACCACGAAGCCGCGTCTGGCCAGTTCAATGCTGTAGGCATCCCCGGTCTCGCGGTTGTTCTGGTAGCCGTGAATGTAAACGGCGCCGGGGGCGGGATTCGTCTTCGAAACCCCCACGGGCACGAACAGTTTTGCCCGGATAGGAATTGAATTGAAATTGGGGTAGGTGACGTTGGATACTTCGACTCTCCCGAAATCGGTTTGAATGGAAGAAGCGAGAAAAACCGCGCCGCCGAGGAGCATCAGACAAAAAAACAAACCGAGGAAAGATTTGGCAGATTGGGATTGGTTGCCGGAATGCCGGGTATGCATGCGATTTCCCCTCCTGGAGGGAAGGTGTGAAAAGATTAAATTTAAGCCGTCACCTCGGTGAAAACCGGGGTCCAGGAAATTCGTAAGCCTTTGAAAAGACTGGTTCCGGGTTTCGCCGTAATGACGTAAAAAACCCAATCAATTTTTTCACACCTTCGGGAAGTAATAGGGCAATATCGCCGGCCCTAAAGTAGCAGATATTTCGAGGAGGATCAAGAAGCTGTCCAAGGAGACGCCGGGATTGAGGGCCCGCAGGGGATGATTGCGCTCGAACTCAAGCTCGGGGCCGGAGGACCTCTGTCTCTCTCGGGAAGCGCGTTTGGTTTTGCCGGACAAGGCCGGATTCCGGCCGGGGGCGTCGCGGATCGCGCCGCTACCCTGCGCCCAGTCCAAGCTTTCTCCTCAAAAAAAATATGGAAAGGGGCGGGAGGAATTCTCCTGCATTATTGAGAGCAAATATCAGGGCAAGGGGGAGGCAAAGCGGGAAGTCAAAGGAGCATGAAGCTTAGAATATGATGGTCTCGTAAAAAGTCCATCTGTCCCGCTCGGAGCGGGATTGCGCGGCAACTTCGTCGTTGCGGCGCACCTGTAAGCGCGCCTCACTCCTCAGTTTTTGCGCGCCTTGCAGCTGGAGCTTTTTACGAAACCATCGTTTTACAGACTTTTTACGAGTTCATCAGAATATGAAACTGCAAATTTTTTTCACCGCCTTCCTGGAAACAGGCCGAAAAAAACTCCCAGGGCCGCGCCGCCGGCGCCGCACCAGAGAATTTTAGACCGCATCTCGTCGATCCCGGCGAGGGAATGAACGGCCTTTTTGAAGAAACTCTTGTCCAGGGAGAAGATAACCTCAAGATCCACATACTCACCGCCGATTTTGCCAAAAATCCCATAGCCAATGGCTATCCCGGCTAATCCCAGGATCAAGCCCATACTTATTGCCGGACCTATATTTCTCATGCCGACCTCTCAGACTCTATTTTTTACCCTTTCCCTTTCCCGCAGATTTAATAATGAGCAAACCCGGTGCCGGAAAGGTGCCAATTCGCTACCGGGTTCAAAAAAATATTCTTTTCTATGGGTTGTGCCCCAATTCATTCTTTTCCGGAGTCCACAGCACAGGTAATATCTGAAAAATTATTGACAAAAACCATCACCGGATGGCAAAAAATGTCAAATTGCTTTTCTAACGGATCAAAGCTGGAAAAGGCAGAGAGCACGGGGAAGTAAATGAGGGACGTTGTTGCATAAATTGCATTATCGTTGAAAGAGTTATTGGGATTGGTTATGCCCAGGCAGAGGTGATTGGATACAGCCGACGCATTATCCAAATCAAGGCGAAGGGGATAAATCGCACCTGTATCGTTGGATGAGTGAATCTTGGGGCAGGAGCATTAGGGGCAGAAGGGAAAGCCTGTAGGGGTTTTCCCTTCTGCAAAATAAATTGAATTGAAAGGTAGCCCTCTCTGTTGGGGCCGGGATCCGTTAAAAATCTGATTCTACCCCTTTAGATATTTGTTGAACCACGCCACGCATTTGGCCCAGGCGTCCTTGGCCGCTTCGGCCCGGTAGCTGGGGCGGTAGTCGGCGTAGAAGGCGTGGGGGGCGTCTTTGTAGAGGACAAACTCCGCGGTTTTGCCGGCCGCTTTCAGGGCGGCTTCCATTTCTTTTACATCTGGAACGGGGATCCCGGCGTCCGCCTCACCGTAAAGCCCGAGGGTCGGGGCCGTGATCTGCGAGGCCACTTCGATGGGACCAAAGGTCCGAACTCCCGCCGTTTTCGCCGGCTTGATCTGGCCGTACCAGGGAACGGCGGCTTTGAGGTCGCGGCTTTGGGCGGCAAAAAGGAGGGTGTACATCCCGCCCCTGCAGAATCCCGTCACCCCGATCCTGTCGGCCTGGGCAGCCGGATGTTTCTTGGCAAAGGCCACCAACCCATCCAGATCTCCCATTACCCGCGCGTCGGGAATCGGGTCTACCACTTTGCGAACAGCGGCGATATCGGGCAGGTGCAAAACGCCGCCCTCGCGCGCGTAAGGCTCAAAGGTAATGGCCAGGAAGCCTTCTTTGGCAAAGCGGCGGGTCACATCCTTGATATGTTCGTGCATTCCAAAGACTTCAGGGATTACGATCACAACCGGATATTTTCCTGCGCCGGCAGGACGCGCCTCGTAAATAGGGATCTGGAAATCCCCGGCTGGGACCTTGCCTTCGGCGGTGGTGAGACCCTCGGCGGGGGTCGTGATCACCTCACCCGCCACCGGGCTGGCAGCCGCCGCATACCCGACCAGTACGGCTCCAGCGGCGCGGGCCATAAACTGGCGCCGGGACATACCCTCGTACGCATTTGCCAACCAATCGTCAGCCATGGAAACCCTCCCTGTAGTAAAATCGCTTAGCGCAAAGCGCATGGTGCATATCATTAGAATTGTCGGCATCCGGCAGGACGCCCCTGCAAACGCAAAAGAAGATTTTTAGATCATCGTCAACGCGGAATTTCTGAATGCAAGTAACAATTATAGATGCGCTTTTACCGCCGGAGATTCAAAAGGGTTCGATAGAAAGTAGAATATGCCGCAGGCGGAGGTTCGTCAAACCATGTAACTCCCGCCATTGATGTCGATGCAGGCGCCGTTGATATAGCTTGCGTCGTCGGAGGCGAGGAAGGCGATGACGGAGGCGATCTCTTCCGGGTGCGCCAACCGCTTAAGGGGGATACCGGCGAGGACCTGGTTGCGGTCTTCTTCCGTGCGCCCTTCCCATCTCTTGGCGACCCGCTCCGTGAGGACGATGCTGGGGGCAACGGCATTGGTGTTAATGCCGAAAGGGCCTAACTCCACGGCCATGTGCCTGGTGAATCCCTGCAACCCGGCCTTGGCGGCTCCGTAGTGCGGGCCCGAAAGCCGGCCGTAGCTTCTCCCGGCGAACGAGGAAACATTGACAATCTTCCCGTACTTCTGATTTTTCATGAAGGGCGCTGCGGCCCGGACGCAAAGAAAAGCGGATTTGAGATTCAGGGCTACGGTTTGGTCCCAGTCCGCGGGGGGGATCTGCTCCACGGGCATTCGCGGGGTCCCGATTCCCGCGTTGTTGACCAGGATATCCAGGCGCCCCCATTTCCGGATCACCGTTTGAACCATCTTTTCCACCTGGTCCTGATCCGTAACGTCGCAGGGGACCGCGACGGCCTCCCCCCCGTCTTTTGCGATCCTGGCGGCGAGATTTTCCAGGTCGGAAACGGTCCGAGCGCTAACGGCGACGCGGGCGCCCCGGCGCGCAAGAAATTCCGCCGTGCAGGCTCCGATCCCTCGGGACGCCCCGGTTACCAAGGCGACGCGGCCTTGAAGATTCATGATTGCCCCTCCAAAAAAATAACCGATCTCTTTGTGGGGGCACAAGGCATCGTGCCCCCACGCCCACCCCGTCGGGTTATACCAGCAGATATTTCTTCCGGACTTCCTCGTTGGCGCGAAGCTCTTCGATACTTCCCTGGAAGCGGATCTGCCCGTTGTCGATGATGTAGCCGCGATCGCTTAAGCGCAGGGCCGATTTGACGTTCTGCTCGGCCAGGAGGACCGTGAGTCCGCTTTCGCGGAGCTTTTTGATCTGCTCCTCCAGGGAACGGACCAGCGCCGGCGCCAGGCCTTCGGTCGGTTCGTCGAGGAGCAGGAGCTCGGGGTTGCCCATCAGAGCCCGGGCAATGGCTACCATCTTCTGCTCCCCGCCGCTGAGGCACCCGCCCTTGCGGGATTCGATCTTGGGCAGGGCGGGGAAAATCTCATACACCTTCTCTTTCCCCCAGCCCTCTCCCGCCCTGGGCTTGCGGATGGCGATTTCCAGGTTTTCCCCCACGGTCAGGTCGCCGAAGATGCGGCGGTCGTCGGGAACGTAACTGACCCCTTTGCGGGTCAACAGGTGAGGGTCCAGGCCGGTGACGTCTTCCCCGCGGAAACGAACGGTGCCCTGCCGCGGCGGGTTCAGGCCGATGATGCTGCGCATCGTCGTCGTCTTCCCGGCCCCATTCCGCCCCAGGAGACAGACCAGCGATTTTTCTTCCACCTTCATGGACACGCCGAAAAGGATGTGGCTCAAACCGTAGTAGGTGTGGATTCCCTGGATTTCCAGCATCATTCCCCTCCCAGGTAAGCGGTCTGCACTTCCGGGTTGCGGCGGACCTCTTCCGGCTCGGCCTGCAGGAGGGTCTTGCCTTGGTGCATGACCATGATGCTGCGGGATATGGAAAAGACGATATCCATGTCGTGCTCGCAGAACAGGATCGTCAAACCGCGCGTGCGCGCCAGCTGGAGGATCAGCTCGATGGTGGCGAAGGTCTCTTCCGGAGACATCCCCGCGGTGGGTTCGTCAAGGATGAGGAGTTCGGGTTCGTTTCCGAGGGCGACGGCGATCTCCAATATTTTCTGGTCGCCGTGGGAAAGCGACCCGACGACGCGCCGTTCCTTTTCGATGAGGCCCACGCTCTCGAGAATCCTGCGGGTTTCGGCCACGGATAGGGAATTGGCGGGCCGAAAAAGGGTGTTGGATTTTCCCTGCCGGGAGAGAACGGCGACCTGGACGTTTTCAAACACCGTCAGGCGATGGAACACGTTGACGATCTGGAAAGACCGCCCGATGCCCCTCCGGCAGATATCGTGGGGGGGGAGATGGCTGATATCCTCGCCCTTGAAAAGGATCCGCCCCCGATCGCGGCGGAGATGGCCGGTGATGAGGTTGAAGAGGGTCGTTTTCCCCGCCCCGTTGGGCCCGATGACCGCGACGATCTCCCCCTTCGGCACCGTGAGCCTCGCCTCGTTCACGGCCATGAAATCGTCGAAGCACTTCACCACGCCTTCCACCTGGAGCATTTACGCCTCCCCCCTTTCCCCGGCTTCCTTCCCCTTAGGCTTGAAGAGATTCGCTAAATAGCCCATGACCCCCTCAGGCAGGAAGAAGATCAGCAGGATGAGAAGGATGCCTAAAATCAAGGTCCAGTACTCGGTGTACTTGCCCACGAAAGTGCGGAGACCCACGGTGATGGCGGCGCCCAGAACCGGGCCGGCAAAGGTAAACCACCCGCCGAGAAGACACATGATGAAGATCTCCAGGGAGAGGACCCAGAAGAGAAGATCGGGAAAAACCGATCGCTCCAGGACGACGAAAAGAACGCCGGCGACGCCGGCGAAGAAGGTGCCCACGGCAATGGCCCGGAGCTGGTGGCGCTTCACGTTGACGCCGACGGCGGCGCAGCGCTGGGGGTTGTCGCGGATGGCCTGGAGGGTACTCCCGAACGGGGATTTCAAAATCAGATAGAGAAGGACGAGAGAGACGGCCATCACAATCACAATGAAATAGTAGGACTGGTTCAAGGTGGAGAGGAATCCGGGCATGGGGATGCCGTGGATGCCGTCGTCGCCGCAGGTGAATTTATACCAGCGGTAAACGATCG